>NPIE01000321.1_pt1 | contig 24988 bp, 16 predicted proteins | sample 8637661 | NCBI WGS metagenome assembly NPIE01 (sample SAMN07420842, study PRJNA396082) | bioreactor metagenome | isolation source: sample BA12 brine-fed electro-methanogenic bioreactor BA | place: Japan: Kochi | collected 2016-12-09 | reverse complement strand
CATTCGGACCTCGCCCTGGCCCTGTGTCGTGATGTGCAGCAGGGGCTGCGCGACGACCTGCGCCTGCTGGTGATGTCCGCCACCCTGGATGCCGAACCGGTCAGCCGCCTGCTGGGTGACGCGCCGCTGCTCACGACCACGGGGCGCAGCCACCCTCTCGACATCCGCTATCTGGACCGCGACCCGGGCAGGCCGGTGGTGGAGGAAACAGCGCGTTGCGTGGAAACCGTTCTGCGCCGCCACGAAGGCGACGTGCTGGTCTTTCTTCCGGGAGCGGCGGAGATCCGTCGCTGCGCCAACCTGCTGGAATCCCGTCTCCAAGACTCACCTGTCCTACTCTGCCCGTTGTATGGAAACCTCCCATTTGCCGCCCAGGAGCGTGCCATTCTGCCCCAGTCCCGGCGCAAAGTGATTCTTGCAACCAACATCGCCGAGACCAGCCTCACCATCGAGGGGGTGCAGGTGGTGGTCGATTCGGGCCTGGCGCGGCGTGTCGCCTTCGATGCCGCCAGCGCCACGTCGCGGCTTGAGACGGAGCGCATTTCCGCAGCTTCAGCCACCCAGCGGGCGGGACGCGCCGCCCGCCTCGGCCCCGGGATCTGCTATCGCCTGTGGACGGAAGCGACCCAGGGGGCCCTGCGGGCGCATAATGTTCCGGAGATTCGCCGTGCGGATCTGTGCGAGCTAGCGCTGGAGCTGGCCCTGTGGGGGATAGATGACAGCGATGCACTGAGCTGGCTGGACCTGCCGCCCGCCGGTGCCCTGGCGGCGGCGCGCAAACTGCTTGCCCAGCTTGGCGCCCTGGATGACCACTATCGCATTACGCCTCAGGGACGCGCCATGGCGGAATTGGGTGCGCACCCGCGGCTGGCAGCTATGATACTGCAGGGGCAAAAGCGCCAATGCCCGCGTCTGGCCTGCCGCCTGGCGGCGATTCTGAGCGAGCAGGTTGCTGTGCCCCGCCACGAATCGGGACGGGGAACGCTCGACAGCGATCTGCTGGAGGACCTGGCCTGGCTGGACGCAAGCGGCAACGGCAACAACGATACACACTCCCGCCGCCGGGTAGTGCAGGCGGCAGAATATTGGTTGCGGCGGTTGGGGGCGAAGCCGGAGCCGCATCGCGCGCCTTCGGTGGAGCAGGTCGGCCGGCTGCTGGCAGCCGCGTTTCCCGATCGCATCGCAGCGCAGCGTGAACCCGGATCACGCCGCTATCTGCTCGCCAACGGCCGCGGCGTGCACTTGGGAAAGGACAGTGCGGTCAGGGCTTTTCCCTTTCTGGTGGCGGTCGAGGTGTTCGGCGGCGACCGGCGCGAAGGGGAGATCCGCCGTGCCAGCCGTCTGGAGCGGGAATGGATCGAGCAGGATTTCCAATCGCGCCTGATCCGGCGCCGTGAAGTGGACTGGGATGAGCGCGAGCAGCGGGTGACCGCGCGCGAAATCCTGGCTCTTGAAGCGCTGGTACTGGCACAAAAGCCTGTACGAGCAGAAGAGCCAGAGCGGATTCCGGCGTTGCTGCAGGGATTGCGCCGCCGCGGGCTTGAGGGGTTGGGGTGGTCACGCGACAGCCGCCAGTTTCTGGCGCGGCTGCGATTTGTCGCCGAACAGGACGAATCCGGTGAATGGCTGGATGTCTCAGATGAAAAGCTGACAGCGGACCTGGGAAATTGGCTGGGACCCTACCTGACCGGTTGCCGCACCCTGGACGACCTGGCCCGCTTCGATCCGCTACCGGCGCTGCACGCGCTGCTGGACTGGCGTACCCGCCAGCGGCTGGACACATTGGCGCCGATGCACCTGGAGGTGCCGAGCGGTTCGCGCGTGCGGGTCGATTACGGACCCGAGGGACCGGTGCTGGCGGTTAAATTGCAGGAACTTTTCGGTCTGGCTGACACCCCGGCTGTATTTGAGGGGCGCGTTCCGGTGACAATTCATCTGCTCTCGCCCGCGCGCCGCCCCCTGGCGGTGACCCAGGATCTGCGCAGTTTCTGGAACAACATCTACCCCGAGGTCAAAAAAGAACTGTCCGGCCGCTACCCGAAGCACCCATGGCCCGACGACCCCTGGAGCGCGGTCGCCACCCGCTCAACCCGCCCCCGCAACAAAAAACGCTGACCTCCATCCCCCATCACACTCCACCCATCACAGCCTTTAAACCGGAAACTCACGCAGCCGCCGCACCGCCTCGGCAATGCGATCCTCGGTGATATTCCCCAGCGCAATGCGCAGGTAGCCGGACAGGGCGGGGCCGAACACCTCGCCGCCGAGGGTCAGAACCCCCGCTTCCTCCAGCAGCAGGCGCGCCACCTGCCGCCCGCTGAGCCCGGTGAAGGGATGGCGTACCCAGGCGAAAAAGGAACCGCTGGCCACCAGCCGGAAGGGCTTGCCCCCTTTGGTGAACTCCTCCACGAACAGGTCGTGACGGCGCTGCATCTCGTCCCTTTTTGCCGCGACCCAGCCGTCGAGGCGGGTCACTCCGTACAAAATGGCCTGCTGCGTCAGGCGCGGCGCGCACACCGCCATGGTATCCTGCGCCTTGAGGGCCTGCCGCATGAAGTCAGGGGAGGCGGCCAGCACGCCGGCACGCATGCCGGTCAGGGCGAAGGTCTTGCCGTAGGAGGCGATGTGAATGAAATGATCGCTCCAGTCCGTATCGCAGAACAGGTTGTGGGGACGGCCGCCGCCGGGGATAAACGCCTGGTAGGTTTCATCCAGGACGAGAGCGACGTCGTTTTTACGCGCCAGCTCATGAATTTCCTCCAGCACCTCCGGCGGCATCACCACACCGGTGGGATTGCTGGGCGTCACCATCAGCAGCGCCCGGGTCCGCTCGTTGATGCGCGAGGCCAGGGCGCGGGGGTCCGGGATGCCGCCGTTCTGATCGTCGAAGGGCACAAAGACGCTGCGGATGCCGAGCATGTCGAGGGCCATCACGTGGTCGAAGTAATAAGGCACCACGACCACCACCTCGTCGCCGGGGCGGCACAGGGTCACCATCGTCAGCCAGAAGGCCTGGCTGGCACCGATCGTCAGGCACAGGTACTCCGGTATCATCTGCGCCCCGTAGCGGCGCTGGTAATAGGCGCTTAAACCTTCGCGCACCTCCGCAAGGCCCTCGTCCGGGGTATAGCGATAGGTCGCAGGATCATCCATCAGATTTTTCAGATGAGCGACGAGCCCCGCATCCGGCGGATGGGACGGCACCGCCTGACAAAGATCGATCAAGGGGATGTCCCGGAGATGGCGCTTGGCCGCAACCCACTCCCAGACCTCGGAGATGGGGGGGAAGTTCACTGCTTCGACCAGGGGGTTGATCCGGTATTTCATGCCCGCTTCATCACCTCCACCAGGAATTCGGCCACGCGCTCCATATCCGTGACCCGTACCGACTCCTGCTCAGTGTGCACATGGGTCATGCCGGTGCCGATAATCAAGGTCTCGATGCCGTGACTGTTGAAGATATTGGCGTCGCTGCCACCGCCCGCCGCACGGACCGTCAGCGGATGACCGATCGCTTCCCCCGCAGCCCTCACCAGCGCTACCATGTCGCTCTCCAGCGGCACGTGCATGACCGGATAGTCGGAGATGACCTCGCAGCGGATCTCCGGACGCACCATATCCCCGTCGATTTCACGGCTCATCTCGCCCGCCGCCTGCTCGAAACAGGCGATCATGTGATCACCCTGGCGCTTGAGTTTGGCCGGGTCGTGGCTGCGCACCTCCCCTTCGAGCACCACGTTGCGAGGCACGATATTGATGGCCTGACCGCCGCGGATGGTGCCGATATTCGCGGTGGTTTCATCATCGATGCGGCCGAGACGCATGGCGGTGACAGCACGCGCCGCCGTTTCGATGGCCGACACGCCGCGCTCCGGCGCAATCCCCGCATGGGAATCGCGGCCGGTGATTTCAAAGCGCAGCTTGTCGGCGCAGGGCGCGCGATGAATCGCCAGATCAATCCCGGTGGTATCCAGCGCCAGCCCACGTCGGCTTCGCAGGCGGGAATAATCGAGATTTTTGGCGCCGAGCAGCCCGGCCTCCTCGCACACGGTCACCACCACCTCCAACGGCCCGCGGGGAATGCCGCGCTCGCGCAGCAGTTCGATGGCCTCCATAATTTCGACAATCCCCGCCTTGTCGTCGGCGCCGAGAACCGTCGGCCCCGCACTGGTGAAAACCCCGTTGTTCAAGACGGGTTGTACCCCTGCGGCCGGCTCGACCATATCCATGTGCACCGAGAGCATCAGCGGCTCACTGTCGCGCCCCTCCGCGGGGAAGTCCACAATCAGGTTGCCGCTTTCGGCCCCGATGCGGGTGCCGGCGTCATCCGTGAAAACCTCTCCACCCAGTTCCTGGAAGCGGCGGGTCAGATAGCGCGCGATCTCCCCTTCATGAAAAGACGGGCTGGCAATGGACACCAGGCGAGTAAATTCATCAATGATTCTTTGTTGGTTGGCCATTGTTTATCCTTGTCGACAGAAAAGACCGGAAACTTTAAACGGTTGCAGAATTCATCATTTTTACCGCAGTTGTTCGAGGATGAAAAGGCCTATTGCTCTTCTCGACTTCACAGCGATTGACTCTGGACAATTCCCACGCAAGGCTGATAGCATCGACAAGGGCTGGCTTTTCCCGGCACATTTCAATTGTCTCAGGATAGTGTATGGATTTTGATTTCAATCCCCCCCAGAACTCCAACAGGAGCAAACGGCGGAGCCGCTTTCGCGACCGGTTGCCTCTGCTTTTCATGTGCCTGGCCGCAGCGTTTACCGCCGGTTTTTTCCTGCTTCAACAGGATGCCGGCGTGACGGAAGCCCATTTCCAACCGGACCCCGTAGAGGTACAGGCTGCCGACGACGCCGATAGCCCTCCAGCGATCTCCTCTCTGGAGAATCATCGTCCGGAGCCGGAAATCGCGCGTGAGGTCATCAAGGATTTCATCGCACCCGGCGATACCATCACCGCTTTATTCAAAGACCACTTTTCTCCGCAGGAGATTCACCGCCTGTCGCAGCAGAGCCAAAAGGTTTTCCCCCTGACCGGAATCTGTGCGGGCCAGCCCTATCAGATCTGCCTGGCAGATGGAGACTTTGAGAGTTTTCTCTATGAGATCGACCGGGAAGAACAGCTGCTGGTCAAAAAGGGAGAAGAAGGGTTTGAGATCAAGCGCATCCCCATCCCTTATACCGTTGAAACGGAAATTGTTCAGGGGCGGATCGAATCCAACCTGTTCTCCGCAATCGCCGATTCCGGAGAAGCCCCCGAGCTTGCCATGAGGCTGGCGGACATTTTCGCCTGGGATGTCGACTTCATCCTCGACATCCGCCAGGGCGACAGCTTCAAGGCGCTGGTGGAGAAGCGCTACCGGGAGGGAGAACCCAGCGGTTACGGCCGCATCCTTGCGGCACAGTTCATCAACCAGGGCAAAACATTCGACGCCATCCTGTTCAAGGACGGAGAGCGCTCCGCCGCCTACTATGACTCTGAAGGGCGCAGCCTGCGCAAGGCTTTTCTCAAGGCTCCCCTGTCCTTCACCCGCATCTCATCCGGCTACACGATGCGGCGCTACCACCCGATCACCAAAACCTGGAAATCTCACCCCGCCATCGACTACGCCGCGCCGACGGGGACCCCCATCAAGACGGTGGGAGACGGCACCATCATCCGCATTGGCTACACTCGGGCCAACGGCAATTTCATGGAAATCCGCCACGTCAACGGCTACACCTCCCTTTATCTGCACATGAGCAAATTCGCGCGCGGCATGACCCAAGGCAAGCGACTGAGCCAGGGGCAGGTGATCGGCTACGTCGGCAGCACCGGACTGGCCACCGGCCCCCATCTCTGTTTTCGCATGCGTAAAAACGGCGCACCGATCAACCCGGCCCGCATCAAAGCTCCTGCCGCCCCGTCCGTCTCTTCACAAAACATGGCTGAATTCAAGCAGCATGCAGCCCCCCTGCTGGCACAGCTGGATGGTGACGCGAATATCCGTCAGGCGCAGATCGAGTCGAACCCCTGATCCATCTTTAGCGGAATGCACAAAATACATTTTTTTTCAGAGGCGTAACACGGATGGCCATCAAACTCGGCACAATGCTCGTTCAGGAAGGGCTGATTTCCCTTCAGCAACTGGACGAAGCGCTGAAATACCAGACCATATTCGGAGGCAGGCTCGGCACCAACCTGATCGAGATGGGAGTGGCCGAAGAAGAAGACATCGCCCGGGTTCTCAGCGAAAAGCTCAGGGTTCCCTTCACCGGAAGTGAAGAATTGCTCAATATCCCGGCGGAACTGGTCCGCTTGATCCCCCGCAAGATTGCACAGAAATACAAAGTCGTACCGCTGCGGCAGGAGAAAAAACGACTCTACCTGGCAATGGTTGATCCCTCGGACCTGCGAGCCGTGGACGAAATCGGGTTTATCAGCGGTTATGCCATTCATCCCCTGGTGGCGCCGGAGGTTAGCCTGTTTTTAGCGCTGGAGAAGCACTACGGCATCGACCGCGATGTCCGTTATGTTCCGGTGATCAAGCAGATTCTCAAAAAAAATCCGCCGGCAAAAAAAACCGGATCTTCCGGAAGCTCGACTGCGTCAATATCACCAGCCAAAACAAATGATCCGTCGTGGCGCGAGAATATCTCCCGATATGCCATTGACGAACTGTCACAGGCTCTTGCCGATGTACGCGAACGCGATCAGATCGCGCCCCTCGTTCTGAAATATATTGGGCGCACCTTTGACAAATCGGCGCTTTTTCTTATCCGCGACGGAATGGCGCACGGTTGGCAGGCAAGGATCAACGGCAAGAAGGTCCCCGATTTCGACCATTTTCATATTTCTCTGAACGACCCCTCCATTCTCAAGACCGTCGTCGAGACAGGCAGCTTCTACCTCGGCACGCCGCCGGATACCACCGAAAACAATCGACTTCTTGAAGAACTGCAGAACCTGCCGCCGGAAACAACCCTCCTGATTCCCTGGGTCAAGCAGGGTCGCGTCATCTGCATCCTCTATGTCACCGGGCAGCCTTCCATGCTGACGGGAGAGTTTTTCGATCTGCAGAAACTGACGCAGAAAGCAACGCTGGCCCTTGATATCCTGATTCTGCGCAACAAGATCATGATGACCTGATGTTTGCCGGAGACAAAGAGTGAGTGACCGATGAACTTCCTGATGCACCTCTATCTCTCCGACGGCAGCGACGAGGGTCTGCTGGGCAATTTAATGGGAGATTTCGTCAAAGGTGCCATCGAGGAGAGCTGCTCTCCCCTGCTGCGACAAGGGATTGAGGAACATCGCCGGATCGACGCCTTTGCCCAGGGCAATCCTTTTTTTCAAAAAAGCAGGCAGCGGCTCGACCCGAAGTTCGGACACTGCCGGGGCATTATGGTCGACATTTTCTATGACCACATCCTGGCCCGGGAGTGGCACCGCCACCACCCACAACCGCTGGAGGATTTTGCCGCACACGTTTACCGTTTGCTGCAATATAACTTCGACCAGCTTCCCCCCGATCTGCAACGCATCGCGCCACGCATGATCGAACACGACTGGCTGGCCGGTTACCGCAATCCGCAGGTGATCGGCAGAGTTCTGCAAAACCTCTCTCGCCGACTTTCCCGCCCGACTCCTCTTGCCCAGGGCCTGCCCCAACTCAAGATTCACTACCCCCAATTGCTGGAAGACTGCCGGCAGTTCATTCATGCGGCACGCCATCACCTGGGACATCCTCCACCGACGGGATAGGAGATTTCCCGTTCATGATTCGACCGGATTCTCCCATCCCCAAGCCACCTATTGATCTTTTCACCACCGTCCGCTATTCTCCCCCCCTCGCTTTTAAATGCCCATATTCTGCCGGGCATCATTTTTCCGGTCGTGACACGAATATTTTCCATCAACAGGAGACTTTCATGACACCCCTTTCCCTGCTGCGGGCTTTCATACCATGGACTTTCATACTTCTTTTGTCCCTGTCCATCGTTCCAACAGTTGAAGCCGACGAGCTCATCCTTAAAAACGGCGATCGCCTTACCGGCAGCGTCGTCTCCGCCAAAGAGGGCAAACTGACCTTCAACACCCCCTACGCCGGGGACGTCGCCATTGCCATGGATGCGATCGCTTCCATCAACAGCGACACAGATGTCACATTGCGCTTCAACGGCAAGGAGGTGCTGAGCGGCAAACTTGCCACCGACGATGACCAGATCACCCTACAGGCCAGCGAAGTACGGGGAGCCACCCCGATCGACTGGACGCAGGTGCGCTCCATCAATGTTCCCGATACCTACTGGGATGGCAGCGTCTTTCTGGGCGGCACCCACCAAGCCGGCAATACGGAACGCACCAGCGTATCGTTCGGTGCGGAGGCAATGCGCCGCAGCCTCAGGGATCGCTTCAGCCTTTCCTTCCTCTATAACTACGCTGAAGAAGACGGCGAGCTGACAACCCGCGACACCTATGGATCTTTGAAATACGACTACTTCTTCACACAGAAGTTCTATGGCTTGCTCAGCCTTGAAATGCTGAAAGACAAATTCAAGGATCTTAACCTGCGAACCATCGTCGGCCCCGGCGTCGGCTACCAGTTGTGGGAAGACGACATCAAGGCTCTCGCGCTTGAGGCCGGTATTGCCTACTTTTCCGAAGACCGCGTCGACGGGGAGGATGACCAGTGGATTACCGCGCGCCTGGGCGCCAACGCACGTTGGCAGATCACCCCCTGGCTCAAATTTACGGATCGGCTGCTGCTTTATCCGCAACTCGAAAGCTTCGGAGACTACACCCTGCGCAACGAAGGTGCCCTGCTGACCTCCCTCGGCGGGTCCTGGTCCTTGCGTCTGTCCAATGTCTGGGAGCGTGACAGCGACCCGGCTGAGGATATCAAAAAAGACGACTTCAAGACCAGCTTGAGCCTGCAGTATTCCTTCTAAGAGCCAGAGGCCGCCGCGTTTTTTCCAAACGCGGCGGCCTCTAGTCTGTCATTTCAGCTGACCGCATCGACAGCCCCCCCCCCTGAAAGACCCGTTTTTTACTTTTCATCCCGCCTGACGTGAATTACACTTATGGTCTTTGATCTTCTCTTTGTTATCGACCATAGACAGGCGAGTTATTCATGCAAAAACCTCAGCACGCGCACATGCATACCCATGAAGACGATCCCAATCGTCGGCTTCGCAGGTTTTTCCTGCTCTCCTCTTCGATTTCCTTCATCGTGATCCTGACCCTCTCCGGCACCGGCATTTTTCTTGCTTTTAAAAACTACATTCACAACGAAGCGGAGTCGAGCGCGGTGCGCATCAGCGAGGCCCTGCTCGAACAGGGCAGATCGGACCTGATTCACCGAGATGCGCAAGGAAATGCACGGCTGGGCCTGGATCCGGAAAATTTCCAGGAATTTGACCGTCGATTGCGGGAGACCCTGCGTGCACTGGATGTTCCCAAGATCAAAATATTCACTGCGGGAAAAACCATTCTCTACAGCACTGAGAGGGCCATCATCGGCCGACTGGATTCTGAGAACAAGAAGCTTGAACAGGCGCTGGGAGGGGAAATTTATTCGCAGCTTGAAACCGAGGGGGAGTTCTGGGATCTCGAAGACGAACAGCGCTTTGATGTGGATATTGTAGAGACCTATATTCCCATCAGCGATGAAAACGGCAGAGTGATCGGCGCCTACGAAATTTATCTCGACGTATCACGCTACCAGCATGACGTCATTCATTTCGTCATCTTTTCCCTGGCCATCATCACAGCGGTTCTGGCCTTTATTTTCCTGATCATTTACGCCCAGCTGCGCAAAGCCACCGGCATCATTCACTCCAAGACAGAACAGATCAAGGTGCTCAGCGGGTTGCTGCCGATCTGCTCGTTCTGCAAGAAGATCCGCGATGAGAACGGAAACTGGGAAATGCTCGAGGAATATATCAGCTCCCACTCCGAATCGGAATTTTCTCACAGCTTCTGCCCGGAATGCGTTGCCAAGCACTATCCAGAACTGGGGCTCACCGAAAAAGACCATACCTGAGGGGCTATTGAGTTCAGGGACATCAGCGACGAGGGCTTATGACAAAAACGGATATCTCGTTCGTCCACCTGGTGGGGCTTTCCACCTTTCTTGAACAACAGGACAACCTCGAAGACAGTCTCAATGAATCGGCTGCCATGGCAGCAGACCTTCTGACCTCGCAGAACTGCTCCATCATGCTGTTCCGGGATGACAGCCCGCGCGATCCCCGTATGAAGATTTTTGCCAGCCACGGCTACCTGCCGCCTGCCGCCTACAGCGAAAATGCCCGCCACAGGGAAAGCATCGCCGGGCATGTGGCCGCCACCGGCGAAGCGCTGCTGGTGGCCGACATCGAAAAATCCCCCTATGCCTCCAAGGCGCGCTGGCCCGATCGCAGCAGCAAGGGGTTCCTGTCGGCGCCGATTTTTATCGGCGACAAAGTGCTCGGCGTCATTAATGTCAACACCCCCCTCGACCAAAGACGCTACACCGAACGCGATCTCTATCTTCTGACCTGCATCGCGCTGGTCGTCGGGAAATCCATCCAGGTCGTCCAGCTGCAGAGCATCCTCAAGTCACGCTTCGCCCAGCACGCCCTGATGCAGCAGACCCGCGCCAATGTGAGCGAATCTCTTGCCCAGACAGCGCAAAACCCCGGGAAACTGGCGCGCATGGTAGGCAAATCCTTCTACCGGGAGATGAGCCAGGCGGGATTCAGCGACGAGGCCATTATCAAGGCTGCAACCGAAGTTATCTCGCTTCTGGGGCGCAAGGTGGCCAAGCATGACCGCCGTCTTGAAAAATCCTCTGACTGAAACCCTTTCCGGAGAACCAAAAATCCATGCCGCTTCACTTCGCACGGATCCTTCTTTTTATCGCGGCGCTCAGCCTTGCTGCCTGCGGTGGCGGGAGCAGCAGCGAAGTACGTCAACCGACACCCGCCGACACCTTGAACATATCGGGAATTGTTGTCGACGGCCCCATCGCCGGGGCACGTGTTGAGATTCAGGAAAAAATCGGCAACGAAGAAAAAGCGATTCACCAGTGCGGGGATACCGGAAAAGGCACCTGCATTACGACAACCGACAATGAGGGCAGGTTCTCTTTTAAGATCCGTTCTGATGCCGACCTGAACAATCTTCGAATCGTCACAATTGAAGGAAAAGGAGGTATTGATCTCGAGACAGGTTTCAGTTTTGAAAAAACAAGAAACACCCTGTCCGCGGATCTTTCCTTGTTCTCCCAGAGCCTGGAGGGAATTTCCATTACGCCGGTCACAACACTCCTCACCGAAATCTCCGCATTGCTGCAGGAAGACGGGGCAGAACGTTCCCTGCAGGAGATTCAGTTAGAAGCAGAAGTCATAGTTCGCGAAGCACTTTCCCTTCCTGGCGAAGACTTGGTGAGCTACCCCTTCACGAATCCAGTGAAACATCGATCGATGTTAATGGTCGCATTAGCATTTGAAACCGGACAGTCATTCGAAAAAATTGCCGATATAATCCACAAAAAGAAAACCAGACTGTTTAATGCTACCGGGAACAATGTCGGGGCAAAAATTGATTCCGAGAAGCTAGAAGAAGACTTTGCGGTTGAGGAAGATGAAGCATGCGAACGGATTTATATTTTAGAACTTGACGAAGATATAGCGAGGAAAAATTCATCGGAGTGGGGCAACATTTTTCAGAAAACCTCCTTAAAATGTGCGTTTCAGAATATTGAGACAAATGAAAACATTGACTCACTTGTTGACCAGGTGATTGAAGCCGGTGGCGGAAAGATTATTCCTCTCGGAACTTTGGCTCCACGATTAATCGCAAAGTACGTCTTATTTCATTACAATTTATCCGAGGATGGAGACTATTGGAGGCCAGCCCCCAATGAAGGAGGTGACCGGATACTTCTTAAAGAAGACCCCGTCATATCCATGATTTCCCAACACCATGAATATGAATACCAGGTTGATGTGGCGCTTGCAGACAACGAACTTCTCCGCACGGAGCAGCAGCGCATAAATTATTATTACAAATCAAATATTTCCCATCTCTACGAAGCTGAAAAAATCGCCTCTGAAATCATAGAGACCGACTACAATGATGAAATCATGGTGACGCTGGTCGACACCAAAGCCCGCTTCGGTCAGTTCGAGGGTGCAAAAAAAATCCCCGAATGGGGCCAGATCGGTGAACCCGAGGCAACCGGCAGAGCTTATCTCACCCTCGCCCGCCGCATGATTGAAATCGGAGACACGGCAGAAACACTGGACATTTTAAAAAGGGCCGAAGACAACTTTAAACGTGTCATCGACAGCAAAGGCATCGCCTATATCGAGAGTAGCGATACACGCAACCTTCAGCAGCTCGCGGCCAATTATCGAAAAATTGGAGCAGAAGCAGATGCCCGGCAGATTCTTGGTCTGCTTGAGCAGGCAGTACCTTACCTCAACACATCCAACCTTTTTGGGCGGCTGATTGTTGGAACCTGGGAGATCGCGGACCAATACCTTGAACGCGGCCAAATGGATGACGCGCGCCCCCTGGTCGACTCTATGCTGGCGCTGGCGGAACGCTGCCCACCGGACGAAAACGCCGGGAATCGATACTACAGAGGACGTATTTTCTACCTGACTGAAGCCGCAAAACGTTATGCGCAAATGGGTGACGAAAACCGGGTCATTGAAATTCACCGAACGATAAGCAGCATCAGAGCTAACGATGGTTTACAGAACCTGACCCGCAACGAAACCTGGTTCTACATGATCAGCCTGGTGGAGACACTTTATGCTGTGGGTCAGGATCAGAGCGCAATGGAACTCGCTCTGAGCATTCCTGACAGCTACGTTAATTCTCGCGGCGTTACCATGTCCGGCACCTATTACCGCTCTCGCGCTATGAAAGCGGTAGCGACCTCCATCGCGCTTGAAGAGGGACTCCTTCAGGCCGCCAACTTTATGAACGAATACATCCCCGACCCGCGCGACAAAATTGAAGCCTGGACCTACATGGCAGGCAACAAGGGTAATGCCTATACGGCCCAACAGGCGATCGAACTGGGATTTTTAGATATCGCAAAACAAGCACTGCTTCATGCACGCGACCTGGTGGCAGGGCTTGATGAGTCAACAGACCGCAACCACTATCGGTATGCGATCCAATGGGGCTACGTCAAGCTAGCTGACCTTGCCTGGCACGCTCAAGACCCGGATCTTGCCTCAGATTTTCTCTTCAGGGCACAAGCAGCAACGGAGCAACTCACCGATGTTGAATACCGGGTATCCGCCTTGGTGGATATCGCCGAAAGCTACAGGATTACGGGAGATCCAGAGGAAGCCGAGCGCCTTCTGAGAACCGCGTTCGACTCAATCTATGGGGTTGCAACCGAGGACGCCATCGCCATGCAGGAGATGGTTCTTGATGCTTTCACCAATCTCCACGAGAACGAGCTGAACCGTTACATCGAAACTGCACGCCAACTTTTCACCCAAGGGACCCCCTACCCCGGCACCGAGCATGATGAATTAGCTGAACTTGAAGCGAGGTCGCTTATTCATGCCGCCAACCATCTCTCTTTTTTTTCCGGCACTGACAAGACGCTTAAGGGCTGGGCGCTCGACTTGCTTGATGAGGCACGCCAAGTGGCTGAACAGATTTATGTTCCTGCAACCAGAATGAGCATCTACATCACCGACAAAGCAACGAAAGAACACCTGATTGAAGGTTATACCCGAGCCAGGGAGCTGGACAAAGCTCTTGGAATTGCACGCTCTCTCCCGGCAGGCAACCAACAATTAGCCTTCAATGCGCTGGCCACAATCTATAACGAATGGGATGACCTCCCTCATACCGATCTGGCGTCGGTCGATACCGACAGGGATGGCAAGCCCAACTTTTTCAACCCCGGCATCGACCGTTTAGAAGCCGAAGCACAGGGGATTATGCTCGATCCCGATAGCGATGGAGACGGCATCCCTGACGAAGAGGATTATCGTCCTCTTTATTACGACGAGGTGCGGAGGTGATACGTTGTGCATACCTGACAATCGCGCTGATGGTGATTTCGGGAATCTTCGTCTTGACCGTGGCAGCGCAGGAGGGAGGCTCTTCGCACCAATTGCAGCCGCTTGTGGTTGAAGGCGCCATCGAGAACAGCGCCACCGGCCATTCGCGCATTTCACAGGATGTGATCCCGCACCTGCGGCGCGGCAACGGCAATATCAGCGAACTGCTGGAGATCCTGCCCGACGTACACCTCGACCGCAGCTTTTCCAACTCCCTGTCCGGCGGAGAGATTCTTCCGCCGGAGGTTTCCATCTCCGGCGGCAAATTCTACCAGAACAACTTCACCCTCGACGGCATGGGCAACAACAGCCTTCTCGATCCGGCGCAGAAAAATGTCAACGCCATCACCGACGTGCCGGGGCACAGCCAGGAGCTGTTTCTCGACAGCGCCCTGGTCGAGAGCATTTCAGTCTACGACAGCAATGTCCCCGCCCGTTACGGGCATTTCACCGGCGGCGTGGTGGATGTGGTCACCCGCAACCCGGCTCCCGATTTCGGCGGGCGCCTTTCATTCCGCCATACCCGCGATGACTGGACCAAATTTCATCTCAGCGATGATGATCAGTTTGACTTTTCCGAAGGACGCAGCCCCTCCAAGCAGCCCCGTTTCGAAAAAAACGATGTGGGTCTGGAGCTCAATATTCCCATCGGTGAATCACAGGGGGTGCTTGCCTCCTACCGCTTCCTGCATTCCGATATCCCCCTTTACAACCTTGACCGCACCCAGGAGCAATCCCGCATCCTGCACAACATCTTCATCAAATATCAGAACCTTCTCTCCGACAGCACGGTTCTGGAGTTGAGCTTCAAAGCCACCCCGTACGAGGGGGAACACTTCATCGCCAACGCCCGCGACAGTAAATTCCTGGTCAAGGGAGGCGGCTATTCCCTCGGCGCGACACTCTACAAGGCGTTTTCCGACTGGGAACTGACCCTGCGCGGCGGCTACCAGCTGAGTGAAAACTCCCGCGAGGCTCCCAACGTGTGGCGCCCCTGGCGTACCCTTGGCTCGACCACCTGGGGCCGCGCGGTGAATTCCGACGCGAGTCTCGAAGGGGGCTTCGGCGATATTGAAAAAGAGCAGCACACCCTGAAGCTCGCAACGGAATTGAGCAGCTACCCCCAACGCACCGACTGGGGCAGTCACCAGTGGCATACTGGGTTCGCACTAGAGCATATCCGTGGTCGCTATGACCGCACTGAAACGGCCTATCTTTACCGAGACCCGCGACACAGCAGTACCGTGATCTGTGGAGACGACCTTCTTGGCTGCGTTGACCGAGAGCAATATTTCAAACAACGCAATGTTTATTCCGAAAGCTCCACGAGTGCCTCCATGACGCGTGTGGCGACTCACGCGGAAAACCAGATCCGCATTGGAGACTTCGGCCTACGCCCCGGCCTGAGACTGAGTTACGATGATTTCATGGAGAACTTCAATGTCGCGCCGCGGCTTGCCGCAACATGGGATGTGTTCGGAGACGATCGCACCCGGCTGATTGCAGGGCTCAACCGCTACTACGGCCAGACCCTGCTGACCTACAAGTTGCGCGAAGCCATTACACCTTTCACCCCCGAATATCGTATTCTCAAGGATGGCCTTTTTCTAGATGGATGGGATGGAGGGGCAAAAGGGATTTCCCAGGTCAGCCGCTTCTCCAGCCTCGACACCCCTTATTCGGATGAGATCGCCGCCGGCATCGACCAGCAGCTTTTCGGGGGGCGACTGAGCCTTAAATTCGTTTATCGCGAGGGGAAAGATGAGTTCGCCAGACGTTACGGCGATCTGGAGGAGACAGGCCTGCGCCCCTATACCCTGTCCAATGACGGCCGCAGCCGTCATCGCAGCTGGCGTGCCACCTGGGAGCGCAGCTGGGAGAAGCATTTTCTTTCGATCAACGCAAGCTGGCGGCGCTCCGAAACCAATCATGAAGACTTCGATGCCAGCGTCATCGAAGACGAGGAAACCGATAGCCGCATCTGGTACCGGGAACAGCTTATCTTCCGCGACCAGCTGCCGGACGACGTTGACGATTTCCCCGTGGAAATGCGCCTGACCTGGGTGGCGAAACTCCCCTGGGGGCTCACCTTTACCAACTTCACGACCTTCCGTTCCAGCTACGACCAACTGGTCAACACCCTGCGGCAGCAGGAACTTCCGCCCGCGGAAAAAGAAGACCCGGAGCAGGCGCAGACCGCCCCGGTCTACGCCGACCGGCGCGAACCCTCATCCTGGCGATTTGACTGGAAGCTGAGCTGGGAGAAGGAAATCGTTCGGGAGCAGAAACTGCGCCTTCATGCCGAAGTCAATAATGTTTTCAACGAAAAGATCAGCACGGAACCGGCCCTGCTGCAGTACGAGACGGGTCGCCAGTTCTGGGCGGGGGTCGACTACATCTTCTGACTCCCGCGATTTTAGGTTCAAGCACCACGGACTTATCGGGGCGGGAAATAATCGACCTCTTCTGTAAAGATCTGATTATCCTGCGAGGAGAAAATATTGAGAATGTAGCTTCCCGGCAGGGGAGGGTCCGGGAACACCACCCGGAGGCGTTCTTCAGATTCTACCTCCACCTGCGCGGCTTCAATCGGCATGGGCACCGCGATTACGCCACCCGAGTCGAGGGCCATCCAGACATAGGGCGGATCAAACATGAGGTCGTTTATCCGGCTCCGAGTTTCTAAACTCCCCATCAATACCGGCTGGGAAGGGTTCTTCAGATCAAGCAGCAATAGGCCCTGCCGTGACGTCCTTATATAGGCAAGCCGCTCGTGAAGTCAAACTTTGAAAGCGTATCCCGCACCATTGAACCGACCGAGAAGCCTTGGATCACGCGGATCGGACATGTCAAGGATCAGAACACCCCCGTCGCCGACAGCAATCACCGCCAGGTCGTCTTCCCAGGACACATCATGGGCCTGGATAAATTCCGACTCAGGCCAGGAGATGGCAATTTCGCCGACAATGTAAGCCCGTTCGAGATCACGGACATCCCAGACCTGAATTCCGTCTGCCCCGCTGCAGACCAGTGCGAAACCGTCACGCACCGTGATAGATTGGCGCCTGCCCCCCATATCCAGGGTTGCCAGTAGCTTTGGATGACCCGGGTCAGCGGCATCAATGACCTTGAGTTTGCCGTTGAGGCTCAGAGCGTAGCCCCGGTGACCGTCCATATCCCATGATCGAATATGGCTTCTCAGTCCGAGAGATGCGACGGAAGTCGGGGGGCCTTCGGCATTTTTCCGATAGATGTGAAGGCCGGAAGAGGCATCCACGATCAACAGATGGTCGCCGCGCCAATCCATATCAATGATATCCTGATAGCTGTCAAGTGAGACAGCCTGTGGACGCGGCGCCAGCGGGTCGCTGATATCGATCGATCGGAGTCCCGAAATTCCTCCCCCCCATAACCTTTCACCAGTCGCTTCCAACGAAGAATAATAGTGAGAAGTTTTGAGGATCTCACTGAATGAAAGCTGGGGCAATCGCGACTTCTGCATCCCCCATAAGGAACCATTGCGATCGGCAAGATAAAGAACGCCCCCTCCCTCCGCGACATCCAGAATAAAACCGGGCGCCGGTACACGGGTCACCTCCTGCAGCTCATTTTTCTTCGAACGCTTGAACAAGGTCAGGGCCTCAGCCCCGGTCGGGACATTCGGATCGGAGACCTGTGCCAGGAGATACTCGTCATTTGCCCACAATAAACGTACCTTCTCCTGTAACAGCAGACTGCGCTGCAGCGAGAGGGCTCCAGACCGGTCGGAATTTACGAGATGCATCCCCTGATCCATCCGGGTGACACAGAGCATTTCGCCGACTTTCCGAACCTGGCCGAGCGGTCCCGGCAACGCCAGGGTAGCAATTCCCCGTGGTTGGTCCGGATCACTCAGATCAATTCGCACCAGCCTTCCGGCCCGTTCGATCACCCAGGCCTGCTCCTCTCTCACCAGAAGATCCACAACCTGGCCGTAGCCAAGTAACTGATGCTTGACCTCGGGTTTTGCCGGGTTACTGGTATCGACCACCAGAACCCCTCCGCCGCCGGCCCCCAGCAGGGCCCTTCGCCCTTCATGGTAGAGCCCTACCTGGTTTATTTCACGGGGCACGACAAGTCGACCGGTCAATTTCAGCAGATCCGGCCGTTTCTGGCGAAAGGACAATAACCCCTGGCCCCCACCCGCAAACCAGAAAATATCTTCGTGCACAGCCAGGTCTCGCAACCAAGGTGCAGCCCCCTCGGTGTCAAGAAATTGAATTTCTTCGACCCCTTTTTTGCTGAAAAAACGCACCCCCTCCTCTTTTTCAGCGACAGCCATTAATCCATCTTTCTGGGTCAGCACATAAGCCCGACCCTGGGCCGGGATCGCACAGGCCGCCTGCATCGGGCGCAACATGTCGCGCCGCACGACCTGAATGCCATAGATGCCGTCTGCGATGACGATATGATCTTTGATGGCAGTCATGGCCATGACAGCACCCGGCACTGTTACCCGCCCCACAGTATGCACCCGCCTCGGATCGTCGGCATTGAGTTCCAGGAGCCCGCGGGTGGGTCCTGCAGCATAGATCCTTCCCTCAAACGCCATAACCCGTGCGAGATTGCCGAACACTGAGCCATCAGCAACAAAACGGGGCCGCATCGGATCACTAACATCGATCACGGTCAGTCCCTGTCGGCCGTCTGCCAGAAAGGCCATATTGTCGCGAATCGCCAGATCGCGCACATGACCAAAGGTATCAAAATGACCCATAGGCCTTGGATCGGTGGGAACGCTCAGATCGTAAATGCGCAGGCCGCCCTGGCCATCGCAGAGATAAACCAGATCCCCTGAAACCCTGCTATCCCAGCTGAATCCGTGACTGTCAATGCGAGCGATTTCCCGCGGGCGCTCAGGTTCGGAGATATCTATAACCGCTAGACCATCCAACCCCTGCGCCAGCAAAGCGGTATCCTCAGACACCAAAGACACACCCCAACTTTTGCGGCGGCCGTCATGGAGTTGACCGACTTTGCGGGGCCTCTCGGGAAAGCTGACATCGAGAACCACCAGCCCTTTGCGCACATCCGCGACCAGCGCATGCGAACCGGCAAGTTCCACATCCCAGGCCGCTTCGAAGCTCTCCTTTTCCGTACCGAGAATTCGCGGGCTGTCGGGACGACTCAGGTCAAGAATTTGCAGGCCGGAATGAGCACTCGCCATGTAAACCAAATCCCCACGGGAAGCCAGACCAGAGACTTTGGACGTGCTTTTAATTTTTCCAACAACGGCGCGGCGGTTCCCGGTGTCAAAGAACAATACCCCCCGAGTCTGCGCATTGAAGCCGCGCCCGCTCACAAGAAGCTCCTGACCTTCTCCGGCAATCAACGAGCGGGGCTGAACATCCTGCACGGTCAGAGGAGAAGAGTTCCCGGTGTTTTCAGAGCTGCAAAGGAGGAAGGCGCCAAGAAAAGCCAGCAGCAGGGTCGTCACACCCATGAGGATAATGAGGCGGTTGAGAAAATGCATTGCTTACCCCACGGCTTCATCAGTGAACAGCCACTTTTCAAGCATGAGAAACAATTCTTCCTGCTTGAAGGGTTTGCGCAGATAATCATTCATGCCGACTTCCCGACAGCGGTCGACCTCTTCCCTGCCGACATGTGCCGTCAAGGCGATCACAGGAATATTCGCCCCCCCCCTTCTGATCTCGCGGGTCGCTTCAAAGCCATCGAGACCGGGCATCTGGCAATCCATCAGCACCAGATCGAACCGGTTATCAGTGACGGCCTGAACCGCCTCTCTGCCGTTGGGCACAATCCGGACATGATACGGCGCGTCTTCAAAGAGAAGTTCGATCAAGCGCTGGGTCGTGGAATTATCTTCCGCGACCAGAATCTTATACTTCGCCGCGGGCGGCGAAACCTGCCGGGTCTTTTCGGGTGCCACCGACACAGCGGATTCGACCGGTGCGTCCAAGACCCGATGCAGAACTTTTCTTAAATCCTCCCGGCGTATCGGCTTGGAAAGAGAAGCGACTATCCCCGCCTCCTGCAGGATCTCCTCGCCGTAAGCGGTCCGGGGGGTAGAAAGCAGGACCAGGAATGATCCGGGAGAACCGGCAGCGTGCAGGTCGCGACACAGCGCGACACCTTCGTCGTCAGGCAACTGTTCGTCCACCAGAATCAGGTCATAGGAACCTTCTCTGTGCTCACTTTCCGCTTCCGAGCGAGCCGCTTGCGCCGATTCTGCATGCAATGCATCAATGCCATGTGCTGCCAGTCGTTCAACCAGGGCCTGTCCGAAAGCGGCATGCCCCGTTGCCACCAGGGCTTTTTTCCCAGAAAAACGCCACGTCTCAGGAATCTCAGATCGGCTTTCTGAGGGCTGCTTATCCAATCGGAGATGGACCCAGAAAAGCGACCCCTCCCCCGGTTTGCTCTCCACTCCGATGTGCCCCCCCATCATTTCCACAAGCTGCCTGACAATGGAGAGCCCAAGCCCCGTTCCGCCAAAGTTGCGGGAGGTGGTGGTGTCGGCCTGAGAAAAGGAATCGAAAATGCGGTCCTGAACATCGGCGGGGATACCGATTCCCGAATCACGGACTTCAAGCCGCACCCAGACCGTACTGCGTTCTTCCATCAGGGCACCGACCCGCACCACAACCTCTCCATGGGTGGTAAATTTGACGGCATTGCCCACCAGGTTGAGCACGATCTGGCGCAGACGTCCGGCATCACCACGCAGGCGCACCGGCATCCGTTCGTCGACAGTGCAAACCAATTCCAATCCCTTGGCAAAGGCTTTGGGAGAAAGCAGCTCCACCGCGTCCTCGATGCAGCGGCACAGGTCGAAATCCACCGCTTCAAGTTCAAGCCGGCCGGCTTCGATTTTGGAGAAATCAAGGATGTCATTCAGAATACTCAACAACGCATCGCCGGATTTGTGAATGGTTTCAGCCAGGCCCTTCTGCCGCTCGCTGAGAGGCGTTTTCAGCAGCAGGTCCGCCATCCCCATGACGCCAATCATCGGGGTTCGAATTTCATGGCTCATATTGGCAAGAAAACGTGATTTGGCCCGGCTGGCCTCTTCGGCCCCGGCTTTGGCGTCTTCCAGATCATGGATGGTCACCTGCAGGCGTTCGTTGGCTTTTTCCAGATCACGGGTCCGCTCCGCCACCTGCTGCTCAAGGTTGCGCCGATGGCGGGCCAGCTGATCATCGCGGGCCTCGATCTGGGTCAGCATTTCGTTGAACCCTTCAATCAACTCGCCGATTTCATCCTCGGTCTGCTTCTCCATCCGAAGGCTGAAATTCTTATGCCGCGACACCTGACTCATCTTGCGCGACAGGTCGGTCAAAGGAGCTGAGATCACCTGTTGCAGCCGGTAGCCGATAAAATAGGCCAGCAGCACGGAAAAACCGAACACCCCCAGTGCGCCTACGCCAAACCACAGAAGGCGCCGGTAGAGCAGAGAAAGGTCGCTTCGCAGGAAAAGAGTTCCGACGCGCTGGCGGTCTAATTCAATGGGGTGTACCAGCAACAGGGAATTGAGAGTAAACAGATGGGCATCTCGCCCCTGTACCACCATATCATGGATGTGCCGCCCCCGGGGATGGTTGGCATGCCGAGGTAAGTTTTGAGCAGACGCATCAGGTTTCAGATACTGGGCAAAGGGTTTGTCTTCATGATCGAACAGGAAGGCCGCCTGTACATTGCCCTCGGCAGCAAGGGACTCCAGAGTCTCCGTCGCACTTTGCTTATCGCGATACGCCAGGGCGAGCTTGCTGTTGGCGCCGATGATTCGCGCAAGAGAAGTTGATTTATCCAACAGGGTTTGACGAAAGGAGACCACCTCGGTGACAATAAAAGCGGTCAAGGAAAGCAGCAGCACCAGTGTACTGGTCAGCATGATGATGGTGGTCAGCTTCTGCTTGACGTTCGCGTGACGAAAAAATCTCGTAAACACAATATAGACCTTAATGCACTTGCAAAATTCAGAGGATGGCTAAGCAAAAATTGCCCTACAAGGCCCCGCCCTTTAACGGGCGGCAGAGCAACCCACCTGCTTCAGCCGCCAAGGGAAACGCAACCAGTAAGCGGTGTCAAAATAACACATTCACGCTCAGTAATCGCCATTAAAATCAACTAAACATCTTTTCGCTGCAAAAAGGTCCAACGTGCAGGATCAAACATCTCAACAACAAAAACAGGATCAAGAGCAGGACAATTTCTGGCTTGCTCTGCGCCCTGGCAAAATCCTGCATGACGCGACAGATGGCGGAATGGATTTCGACCGCTGCCGGCTCTGGGCGCTGGTGCTCGAAGCACGAGGGATCAACCTGCTGGCGGCCTGCGATGACCAGGGGTGGAAAATTCTGGTTCCGGCCACAGACTTGATGCGTGCGGAAGATGAAATCCGCACGTATGAAGAAAAAAACCGCTTCTGGCCACCTCGCATTCATTCCGCCCCTGTTCGCGACAACCTTCTGGCCACCCTCTCACTGCTGCTCCTGCTGGGCATCTTCCACAACCTGAGGATTCTGGAAACCGATCTGCTCGGCATCGCGCCGGAAAAGTGGATTGAAGCCGGCGCCATGCAGGTGCAGAAAGTTCGCGACGGGCAGTGGTGGCGCGTTGTTACGGCTCTTTCACTGCACAACGGAGGGCTGCACCTGATGGCCAATCTGGCCGCCGGAGCTCTTTTTATCGGTCGTCTGTGCCGAAGGTCGGGGACAGGAAGAGGCTGGGCCATGGTCCTTGCCGCCGGCGCATTGGGCAATGCGATCAATGCCGTGCTGCAATCCCCTTCTCATACCGCGGTTGGGGCATCTACCGCCATTTTCGGTGCGGTGGGCATTCTCGGAACCCAGGGGCTTTTCCCCCGCGCTCAACGCAGAGGACTGCGGCGCCTGCTGCCGGTCGCCGCGGCCCTGGGACTGCTGGGGTTTCTGGGGACCAGCGGCAGCAACACCGATGTGGGCGCACACTTGTGGGGTTTTGCGGCCGGGCTCCTGATCGGCTGGATCAGTTCCCGCGACTCCTCAAAGCAGCCCCCCTTGGCTGACACAGCCAATACCGTTTTCGGCCTGGCAGCCCTGGCCCTCTTTCTTTTCTGCTGGTGGTTGGCGTTGACTTCTCCTGGATAATGGGGCAACCCTCCCCGGCAACACCCCGCCTTCAAAACCACGCCGCCGCCGTCTCTGGTGGGTCCTTGCAGGACTTGTGATCGCAACGATCATTCTGCTGGCGGCTACGCCATTTGCGATCCGCTGGGGGATTGAAAAGGCCCTGTCCAAACAGGGCGTGCCCAATGCCCAGGTCAAGGATGTAGATTTCAATCCATTTACCGGGGTTCTGGTGATCAAAGCATTCCGCGGCAATGTTCAGTCGGAGCAACAGAGGCTGGCGGCGGTCCAGATCCAGGCTCAAATCGACTGGTTCCCCCTGTGGCAGAAAAACATCTATATTCCCGAGATCGCCCTGCGTGATGTGGATCTGCACCTTCAACGAGACGATAACGGTAGCTGGACCATTGGAGAGTTGAATCTCCCTTCAGAATCAGAGTCCGGAAAAAAGCCCGAAGAAGACGAGGACAAGGCCGACGGGAAAGAACCCTGGGGGTTTGGAATCGGGCAGGTGGCCCTTGAGAATGTCCGCATCCACTATCGCGATCCAAAGATCGTTGTCAACGCCCGGGTTGCCAACGCCCGGCTCGGCTCATTTGAAACCTGGAGCCCTGAACAGGCGACCCCGTTCGATCTGGATCTGACCGTCAACCAGGGACGCATACGATTGGAAGGCGAGACACACCCGCTGTCCTCTCAGCCGGAAGCTTCCGCCCGTCTGCGCATCGACCAGCTGCCCATCGGCTGGCTGCAGCCGCTGCTGGAAGAACATTCAGTCTCGCAGCTGAGCGGCAATTTCGATACGGACCTGCAGATCGCAATGAAGACGGACCAGGAAACCTCCTTGCCAGGTTTTTCGGTGGAGGGATCAATCGGTCTGGATTCGGCATCCCTGGACCATTCACAAGCAGGAATAGGCCACCTCCAATTGACCTGGGACGGGAAGACAAAGGTGCGGCTTCTGCCGGAGGAAGCTCCGCCGGAGTGGAGCGTCGATGGCGACCTGCATCTACTGTCCGAATCCCTGCAGTGGACCGACGATGTGACGGAACGCAGTGCAGGCGGGGATATGGAGCTGACCCAGCGCATCTGCGCACAGCAAAAAAATCAGGAAGCCCTTGAAGCATCTCTTGACGGCAGCCTTCACCTCGCCGGCCTGAATTACCGCGATTTGCAGGTTTCCCTGAAACGCGGCAGCCTGACCTGGGAAGGCAATGTCGCCCTGGAGCACAGCACCCGGAAACCGCAACCAGCCATTGAGGCGCAGGGGACACTGGCGGTTCCGGATCTTGCTCTCGACCTGATTGAAGCCGGATATGGGATCGCGCAACAAAAATTCACCGCCGACATCAAAGTGGAAGTCCCCGCAGAAGGGGCCCCTGCCGAACACCTGGGCCTCGCCGCGACCTTGTCCCTGGAAGGGCTTGACATCTCAAATCTGCGCCAGGAGAGCAAGCTGCTGCAGCTGGAACGTTTCACCGTGACGGATCTGGATATGGCCGGCATGAACTCAATCGGCGCGGCATCAATTCGACTTGACAACCTGCGGGCTATCGAGCGTAAAAACAGGGAGACTCTCTCCACCCACGCCCCTGATGCTGTTTTAAGCTCGGGGCGAATTGAGCTGACCCAGGCGTCCCTCAAAGGGCTGAAGGCGTTGCGCACAAAGGAATTGCAGATCGAGGATCTCAATGCCTGGGTGTTGCGCGACAAGGATGGCCGGATTGAAGCCGTGCAGGCGCTTGCCCCTTCAGCCCGGGAGGATGGCCCGGATACCGGCGTACAGGAAAAGCCGTCCGCCGATGCCGA
>NPIE01016410.1_pt1 | contig 24989 bp, 19 predicted proteins | sample 8637661 | NCBI WGS metagenome assembly NPIE01 (sample SAMN07420842, study PRJNA396082) | bioreactor metagenome | isolation source: sample BA12 brine-fed electro-methanogenic bioreactor BA | place: Japan: Kochi | collected 2016-12-09 | reverse complement strand
GGCCGTTTGGCTGCACGAATACCTGGAAGAGTTCCCCGGTAAACAGGATGTGCTGCGCTATGTGCTGACCGCCAATGCTCCGGAAACCAAAGACAATGATTTTACCTGGAAGGATTTCCAGGCGCGCAACAACAACGAATTGCTGGCCATCTTCGGCAATTTTGTGAACCGCACCCTGGTGCTGACCCATAAATATTTTGAAGGCAAAGTCCCGGCACTGAATCAACTGCATGATTTCGACAAGAAGACCTTTGAGGAGATGAAAACATTTCCCGGGAGGATCGCAAATAAACTCGAAACCTTCAAATTCAGGGAAGCCCTTTCGGAGTTGATGAACCTGGCCAGACTTGGTAATAAGTACCTTACCGATACCGAACCCTGGAAGATCTTTAAGAATGATCCTGAGCGGGTGAAGACCATCCTGAATGTCTCCCTGCAGATCTGTGCCAACTTATCTGTAGTGGCTGAGCCTTTCCTGCCATTCACGGCAGAAAAGCTCAGGAAGATGCTGGATCTTGAAAAAATGCAATGGGACCGGGCCGGAAGCAGTGAGCTGCTGAAAGAAGGACACCAGCTTAACAAAGCCGAGTTCCTTTTTGAAAAGATCGAGGACAGCGTGGTGGAAGCTCAGGTGCAGAAGTTGCTTGATACGCGCAAGGCCAATGAGGTGCTGAATGTGGAGCCCCCCAAAGAAAGCATAGTTTTTGATGATTTCATCAAGATGGATATCCGCACCGGCACCATCCTGGAAGCTGAAAAAGTACCCAAAACAAAGAAATTGCTGAAATTGAAGGTAGATACCGGGATTGATCAGCGAATCGTGGTTTCCGGGATCGCCGAACATTATAAACCCGGAGACATCGTCGGCCAGAAGATCAGCATCCTGGTGAATCTTGCCCCGCGTAAGATCAAAGGCATCGAATCCCAGGGCATGATCCTGATGGCAGAAGATCCGGAAGGCAGGCTTTGTTTTATTGCTCCTACGGAAGATTTTGCGAATGGCAGCCAGGTGAGTTAGGGGTTGGTTGATTGGTGAATTGGTTGATTGGTGAAATGGTTTATTAGTGAATTGGTTTATTAGTGAATTGGTTTATTTGTGTGTAGGTGGATGGCTGGTTTTCCGGTAGGTTTGCTGAAAAATAGTTGAAAATTTTTTACTTTTGCACAAAATTACGGCCTCGTAGTTCAACGGATAGAATGGGAGTTTCCTAAACTCTAGATAGTGGTTCGATTCCACTCGAGGCTACAAGAACCCAAGTACTGTCCTGTGAGCCGGGCTGTTGGTCAGACTGAGCGCTTTGCCAGTCTGGGGAGTCCAAGCCTGGAAGCCTTGACTGTAGAAGCATCTCGACTGCCTGCATGTCGGCAAACGGGCGCTCGATATGACCCAATGTGTAATTTGCTGGTTTCAGTTTCCTTTTTTGTGTACCTGTCGCCCGGGCATAATTATTTATTCCTAGATTTGTGAAAAAGAGTCAATGAAGAAGTTTTTATTATTCATAATGATTAGCATGCCCATTGTTTTAAATGCACAATTCAGGCAGACAACCTGGGCCATGGATAAACAGAAAATCAAATCGGTGGAAAGCGCTGAACTGATTTCGGAGTCGGACCATAGCCTTGAATATAAAACTTCCGTAGGTGATTGGGAAGCAAGCTGTACCTATTATTTTAACGGGAATGTTTTCACCATGGCTGCCTACAGACTCAAAATAAAACACAAAGATAAAAATCGCTACCTGGACGATTATTTTACGGTAAAGGAGAGCCTTGCTGATAAATACGGGGATGCTTTATATGAAAATGATTACCACTGGATCAATGATAAACACAAGGATAACCGCTTTTTTTACGGACATGCTGTCAGCCTGGGCCATCTCCAACTGAGGAACGAATTCAATGCCCCCAACATTCGTGTTAAACCATTGCTTCATGGGGAGGAGGGTAATTTCTACCTGGAAATTTCCTACGAAAATCCTTATTTTGAGAGGAAAAGCCCCAATAAGGGTTTTTAAGCAGCAATGAAGGTCAACCAAACCACCAATTCAACAATCCACCAGTAAACCAATTCACCAATCAACTATCTAAAGAAAACTTTTGCAAAACTGTCTACTTCCTGGTGATCTTACAAACCCCCCGGCTCCTTGTCCCTGCCCAGATGCTCCCGCCGGCGTCGGTAGTCAGGCAGGTAATGTAACTGGAAGGAAGGCCGTCATCGGCTGTGAAATTGGTAAATACATTGTTAGAAAGCTTGGATAATCCATAGGTTGTGCCGAACCACATACCCCCGTTTTTGTCCTCTGTAATGGCTTTTACTTCATTGTTTATCAGTCCGTTTGCAGAAGTATATTCGTACCAGTTGCTACCATCGAACATGGCCACACCTGCCAGGGTGCCGAACCAGATCCTGTCTTTTGAATCAATAAAGATGGTAAAGATGTAATCCGCGATACTGACTTCAGAAAGATAAGTAGTCCAGCTGTTTCCGGAAAATTTAGATATGCCAAATTCGGTGCCAAACCATTTGTTGTTTTCATGATCAACTGCAATTGCACGCACCTGGTTATTGACAAGCCCAGTATCCGCAGTTTTCTTATAGGTATTCCAGGCCTCAGCTGTAAACTCAGAAACCCCTTCTGGTGTGGCAAACCAGATGTGATTATCCTGGTCGGCCCTGATGTCCCTGACAAGCTTACTAACAAGACCGGTATTTGAAGTATAACTGGTCCAGGAGCTGCCGTTGAATTTTGATGCCCCCATGATGGTACCTGCCCAGATATTGTTGCTGTTATCAGCGGTAATGCAATTCACCGAATGATAGATCAGGCCATTGGCGGTGGAATATTTTTTCCATGAACTTCCATTAAAATGACTGATGCCATATTCCGTTCCTACCCATATGTCGCCCTCGCCGTCTTTCGTGATGCAATAGACTTCATTGCTGGAGAGATTGTTTTTCGTTGTATATGTGGTCCAGGTGTAATTATTTGAATTGTCTTCTGCGGGTGTTTCGTCCTTCTGACAGGAAGAAAGGATCAGGGCAGCAAGCAGCAAAAAAAACAGCTTCTTCATAGAAAAATCTTTTGTTTATGTAAATGTAAAAATATTTTGATAACTTGTAATGTTTTCAATATTTAGAATGAAATTACAAAAATTGGAAACAGAAAAAATTTGTTAATTTTGTAAATAACAGTTAAACAACAACTTGTGCTTTTTGGAGTGATTGTTGTGAATAAATTAACTATGGAACCAAAGAGACTGATATTATTATTCTCCCTGTTGATTGTACTGGGTTCATGCACCCGCTGGGAGGAGAAGATCATCAAGGATGCAAGTGAGCCTGAGAATTTTCAGGACATGGTCATTGATGAAGATTTTAACTGGGAAACCAGTGAACCCGTTCAGTTTGTCATCAGCAATCTGCCCCAGGGCGTTGTCCGCATTACCTCTGCGGATGAACAGCTTGTATACCATAAGGGGAATCATGTATCGCAAAATACAGATTATTACACCAAAGTAAACCTGCCTTCCTACGCCTCGAAAGTTAAGATCAACGGTGAGTCTGTCAGCATTACGGGAAACAATATCAATTATACTTATAAAGGCCTGAAAGCGGGAATACTGTCTGACTTTTCCCTGAACTTCAATGGCAGCAGTGATTATGTACAAATTGATGAAACCGAGATCATTGAAGATTATCCATTTACACTCGCTGCGTGGATCAAGACGGACGGTTTTAGTTATCCCAATGAGGATATGGTGATCATCAATCTGGCAGATCCATCCAAATCGGATCGTTATTATGGAATTTTTCTGGGCGAGGATGAAGGTGGCGTTGCCTGCATCCGTGCCCGCAAAGGCAGCGACAAAACCGTAAACGGCACCACTGTTTTGACTGACGACCAGTGGCATTTCGTTGTGGGTGTTTTTGCAGGCAAGAAGGACCGAAAGCTTTATGTTGATGGAGTTCTGGAAGCCAGTGATTCAAGAAATGTCACTTTTGACGATGATGCTGAGGATTGCGTGATCGGCCGCTGGGGCGACAGTACTCCCAAATCTTATTTTAGTGGGAATATTGATGATGTGCAAGTCTGGGAAAAAGCCCTTTCACAATCTGAAATCAACAATCTCTACAGCAATTCCCCTTCCGGTACCGAAAACGACCTGACTGCATTCTGGAATTTTGACAGCGGAAGCGGCAACTCGGTATTTGATCAGACTTCCCATGGCAATGATGGCACCATACATGGGGCCAGCTGGGCTGACGACAGTGGCGGTAGCAATGACATGGACGGAGATGGCATCGACAATGAATCAGATGATTATCCCAATGACCCCAACAGGGCCTTTGATAACTTCTTTCCCGCAGGCGGTTACGGCACCCTTGCTTTTGAAGACCTCTGGCCGGGAACGGGAGATTACGACTTTAATGATGTGGTGGTCGATTACCAGTTCAAAACAGTCACCAATGCCTCCAACTATGTTGTCGAAATTATTGGTGATTTTATTGCGAGGGCTTCCGGGGCTTCACAGCAAAATGGCTTTGGATTTCAGTTCCCCAATGATAATGTAGCGGCCTCCGATCTGGATGTTTCTGGTATGTCACTGAATGTTGGTTATATCAACACCAATTCAAATGGAACTGAAACCGGGCAGTCTACCAATACGGTGATCGTGTTCGACAACTTTTTTGAAGTTACGCCCAATACGGTGAGTGAAACCGGGACAAATACCGACCCGGGTGGTGTGTATGTGCAGCCTGACACGGTCAGCATCAGCATGGATTTTGCAAGCAATACCTATACCTCCACCGATGTGGACATTGCCAATTTCAATCCTTTTATCATTGTTAATATGTACAGGGGAAATGAGGTGCACCTGGCCGATTTTCCTCCCACCGATCTTGCGGATACCACAAGGCTTGGCACCAGTCACGATAACAGCGACCCATCAATCGGCCGTTACTATAAGACGGATAAGAATCTACCCTGGGCCATCAATATTTATGAAAGTTTTGATTATCCTGAAGAGAAGAAAGAAATTACATCCGCTTACCTGAAATTTGCCGACTGGGCCATGAGTGCAGGGGTGAACTTCCCTGACTGGTACCAGAACAATCCGGGATACCGCAATCCTTCACACATTTATTAGTTATTAAGGATCATTTGTATCCTGCTGGAAAGTATATCGATGGCCACTTTGTTTTTCCCTCCCATGGGGATGATGATATCAGCGTACCTTTTGGTCGGCTCAATGAACTGCAGGTGCATGGGCTTCACAAAATCGGCATAATGTTCCAGTACCTGCTGGTAATTCCTGCCCCTTTCTTTTATATCCCTTGAAATGATGCGCATCAGGCGATCATCGGAATCTGCATCCACATAGGCTTTGATGTCAAAGTGTTCCCTGAGTTCGGGATTGGTCAGGATCAGGATGCCTTCGATGATGATGACTTTGGTTGGGAAAACTTCGATGCTTTCTTTTGCCCGGGCACAGGTAACATAGGAATAAATGGGCATGGGTATGGGTTTTCCCTGGCGGAGCCGGTCGAGATGTTCTATGAGCAGCTCCCATTCAATGGAGGAGGGATGATCAAAATTGATCTCTTTTTTTTCTTCCTCCGGCAGATCACCATTGTCTTTATAATAAGAATCCTGGGAGATCAGCGATACCGAATCTCCTGGAAGACCTTCGATGATCTTCCGGACGACTGTTGTTTTACCGGAACCGGAGCCGCCTGCTATTCCAATGATCAGCATAAATGAAGTTGTTTTGGTTTTAATCCCTTAAAGGATCAATCAAAATTAAACAAAATCGGTCAATTGCTTACAGGAGGAAACTGAGCAAAATACCAGCTGCCACGGCAGAACCGATCACTCCGGACACATTGGGTGCCATGGCATGCATCAGCAGGTGGTTGGATGGATCGTTCTTGAGCCCTTCAGCATGCACTACCCTGGCGCTGTCGGGAACGGCGGAGACTCCCGCAGCTCCAACCAGCGGGTTGATCTTGTTCTCATTTGAAAGAAAGAGATTCATAACTTTTGCGAACATCAGTCCTCCGGCAGTAGCTACCATGAATGACAAGGCCCCCAGAACAAAGATCAGGATGGACTGTGAGGTCAGGAACACATCGGCCTGTGTGGATGCTCCCACCGTCAGGCCCAGCAAAATGGTCACAATATCGATGAGAGATGTGCGGGCTGTATCGGCCAGTCGTTTGGTCACCCCGCTTTCCTTCAGGATGTTTCCGAAGAACAACATGCCCAGCAGGGGCAGTGCCCCCGGTGAAATAAAGGTAGTTAACAGGAGACCAATAATTGGAAACATGATCTTTTCCAGTTTGGACACTGAGCGGGGTGATTTCATTTTGATCCTGCGTTCTCTTTTGGAGGTGAGCAGGCGCATGATGGGCGGCTGGATGACGGGAACCAGAGCCATGTAAGAATATGCTGCAATAGCGATGGGACCGATCAGGTTGGCGGTTTGCAGGCCGTTAATAATATCCCCGTTGGCCAGTTTGGATGACAGGAAGATGGCGGTGGGACCGTCGGCACCGCCGATGATTCCGATGGAACCTGCTTCCGGGAGGTTGAAACCCAGGAAGATTGCACCCAGAAAAGTAAGAAAGATCCCTACCTGTGCAGCTGCACCCAGCAACATCAGCCGGGGATTGGAGATCAGGGAGGAAAAATCGGTCATGGCCCCGATGCCCAGAAAGATCAGGGGTGGATAGATCCCTTTCACAACCCCGTAATAAAGATAATTCAGGACGCTTCCCTCCTGGTATATCCCAAGCTGGAGGTTGATCCCTTCGGCCTGGAAGAAAGGGACGTTCCCCAGGATGATCCCGGTGCCAATGGGTACCAGCAAAAGCGGTTCATAATCATATTTTATGGCCAGGAAAATAAAGAAGAGTCCTACCACGATCATGACTATGTGGCCAGGGGTGGCATTGTTGAAGCCGGTGTAAGAGAGAAATTTTTTGATACCTGAAAGAGACTTCTCCTCGATTTCCTCCATCGAAAGATCTACTTTTCCTTTTGTCGTTGTATCCCTGGCTATTTTCTGCTGTGTTGTATTGTTTACATCTTGTGTTTTTGTATCGATCCTGGAGGCAAAGCTGCTTACCAGAGCCAGTACGGCAATGATCCCAAAAACTGTGAATGCTTTTCTTAGTGCCTTGTTCTTCATTACTCAATCTCGATTAAAACATCACCCTCCAGCACACTGTCGCCGGGTCTTACATGTACTTTACTAACTTTTCCTTCTTTTTCTGAAAGCAGGTTGTTCTCCATCTTCATGGCTTCGTAGATGAGCAGCCTGTCATTTTTCTTTACTTCATCCCCTTCACGTACCATAACCTGCATGATATTACCGGGTAAGGGAGCCTTAACTTTCAGTGTGCCTGCCTCCTGCTTCCTGATCTTATGGGATCCTTTGGGATGCTTGATCTCTGATCGGACAAGCACCGGTGTTTTTGATTCGGTTTTTGTTTTGTGTACTTCCACCTCGTAAGGGGTTCCGTTCACCTCTATCCTGGCCTGGCTGTCCTCGAAGCTCAGGATATCCACCTCGTATACATGTCCCCTGATGGTGAATTTGAAGTTTTTCATCCTATTATCCTTTATAATTTCTTAATCCGTAAATTTTAGAACTCCAGGGAGAATAGCGTTTTGACACCTTTTTGATGGTGATCACATTGCTCTCTTCATCATGCAGCTCATGATAGAGGTAAATGGCCATGCTGATGGCTGCAGCTTCATCTCCTGTGATCTGCAATTGCTTATCTTTTACCTCATCTTCCCTGCCTTCCTTCCTGAACTTTTTCCGGATGTTGTAATTGATGAGTTTTGAAAAATTGGCAAAAACAAAATACAACACGACCAGGGCAGTAAATACAATTACATAACCCACGATGGCAATGACGAGCCCATCGTTCAGGAAGTCTGGTATGCTGATATATAGTAAGGAGTGATTCATAGTATTTTTTGTTTTAGAGGGGCATATTGGAATGTTTTTTGGGAGGATTTGAGTCCTTCTTGGTTGCCAGGGTCTGCAATGCCCGGATGATGCGGAAGCGAGTATTCCTGGGTTCGATCACATCATCAATATAGCCGTACTTTGCGGCTTCATAGGGATTTGCAAAACGTTCCCTGTACTCATCTTCTTTTTCCGCAATGAAATGGGCCCTTTCTTTTTCGTCTTCTATTTTGGCCAGTTCCTTGCCCCAGAGGATCTCAATGGCTCCGGCAGGGCCCATTACTGCGATCTCTGCCGAGGGCCAGGCATAATTGATGTCTCCGCGCAATTGTTTGGAACTCATAACATCATGGGCTCCCCCATAAGATTTCCTCAGGGTGATGGTAATTTTGGGCACCGTTGCTTCGCCGTAGGCAAACATCAGTTTGGCACCGTGTATGATGATCCCTCCGTATTCCTGGCCGCTTCCAGGAAGGAAACCGGGAACATCCACCAGGGTAACCAGTGGTATATTGAATGCATCACAGAAGCGCACAAAACGGGCTGCCTTCCTGGATGAATTGATATCCAGCACCCCTGCCAGGAAATTTGGCTGATTGGCGACAATACCAACAGGTTGCCCGGCAAACTTTGCAAAACCGGTTACGATATTGGCAGCAAAATTCCGATGTGTTTCGAGAAATTCTCCATCATCCACGATTCCATGGATAACATCCTTAACATCGTAGGGCTTGTTGGGATTGTCGGGGACAATATCGTTCAGGTAGTCTTCCTTGCGATCGATGGGGTCTTCGAATTCTGTTACCGGTGGTTCCTCCAGGTTGTTTTGCGGCAGGTAGCTCATCAGCTTGCGGATGATCAAGAGTCCTTCGTTCTCGTCTTCTGCAATGAAATGGGTAACACCCGATTTCTTGCCGTGTATGCTTGCACCGCCCAGATCTTCAACACTGATATTCTCCCCGGTAACGGTTTTGGTTACCCTGGGTCCGGTAACGAACATATAACTGCTTTTGTCGCTCATGATGATAAAATCGGTGAGGGCTGGTGAATATACTGCACCTCCTGCGCATGGTCCGAAAATTGCACTGATCTGTGGGATCACTCCGGAAGCCATGATGTTGCGCTGGAAGATCTCGGCATACCCGGCCAGGCTTCTTACCCCTTCCTGTATTCTGGCACCACCGCTGTCGTTGATACCGATTACGGGAGCACCTACTTTCATGGCCTGGTCCATGATCTTGCAGATCTTTTGTGCATGGGTTTCGGAAAGAGATCCCCCGAAAACCGTAAAGTCCTGTGCATACACATAAACCACCCGCCCATCGATGGTTCCATGACCTGTAACCACGCCATCTGCCAGATATTGCTGTTTATCGAGGCCGAACTCCTTGGTCCGGTGGCTCACGAACATATCATACTCTTCAAAACTTCCTTCATCCAGCAATACCTCTATGCGCTCCCTGGCTGTCATTTTGCCTTTGGCATGCTGGGATTCGATCCTTTTCAGACCCCCGCCAATTTTGGCTTCCTCACGCTTGTTCAGCAGTCTTTGTATTTTGTCCTCAATCGCCATGAATGATTCCTCCGGCTTTTATTCTTTGTTCTTATCTTCACATAATTCGGTCAGTACACCAAAGGTTGATTTGGGGTGCAGAAATGCAATGTCCAATCCTTCGGCACCTTTGCGGCTTTTCTGGTCGATCAGGCGGATGCCTTTGCTTTCCGCTTCCTGCAATTTTTCGTCCAGGTCTTTAACTGCAAAGGCAATGTGATGCATGCCTTCTCCCTTTTTTTCGATGAATTTTCCAATCGGTCCTTCTGGATCCGTCGATTCAAGTAACTCAATCTTGGTGTCGCCCAGCCTGAAAAAAGCAGTTTTAACTTTCTGGTCTTTTACTTCTTCAATGGCGTAACATTCCAGCCCCAGGATGCCTTCATAATAAGCAATTGCCTCCTCCAGGTTCTTAACAGCTATTCCAATGTGTTCAATATGAGTTGGTTTCATAATAGTAATCTTGTTGTTAAATTTTTCACAAAGGTACTTGATTTTTTCATATTCTTGCACAAATCTTTGTTAATAAATAAATAAAATCCAGGAATATTTTCGATTTATCTTTCCTATTTTAGTTGAAGGTATGTTGTTCGAAACCAGATAATAAAATGAAAAAACTCTTAATACCAATTTTCTGTGTCATTTTGTATACTTATTCACAATCCCAGCCATTCACTTTTATTGATACCAAATTTGAACCGGTAATGCAGGCTGCTGGTGCCTGGACTGACTACAACAATGATGGCTGGCTGGATGCTTTCATCACCGGTGATAAATACAGCGGGAACGAACAGATCGTGATCAGTGAACTTCATAAGAACCTGCAAAACGGATCATTTCTAGAGATCTCTACCGGGATCAAAGATGTTTACCTGGCCGGTCTCGACTGGGGGGATTATGACGGGGACGGAGACCAGGACCTGGTTTTATGCGGCGAGACCCATTCTGGTGAACTGTTCTCCGGAGTATATCGCTATCATAAAGGATATTTTTCTCTGGTAAACAATTCTTTGACCCCGGTGCGCGATGGTTCCGCAGAATGGGGAGATTACGACGGTGATGGAGACCTGGACATCCTCCTTACAGGAGAAGCATCAGATAAAATGGCCCGCTGTGAAATATACAGGAATATGGGTGGAAGCAAGTTTCAGAAAATTCAGCTTGACATTACACCGGCTTTTAACGGAACAGCCAAATGGATCGATATTGAGGGTGATAAAGACCTGGATGTGATCATCTGTGGGCAGACCTCTTCCGGCCGTTATATCGGAAGCATTTACAGGAATGACAAGCAGGATGGTTTTAAGCTTCTCCCCCTGGACCTTCCCGCACTTACTCTTTCGGATATTGCTGTGGGAGATCTTGACAATGACGGGGATCCTGATTTTATCATGCATGGGGAGTCAGCAAACGGAAGCCTGCTGACATCTGTATTCAGGAATAATGGGAATGGCAATTTTACTTTAATGAACAGTGACATAATAGGTACCAGGAGCGGAAATGTGGACCTGGGCGACTACAATGCTGACGGCTACCTGGACGTGGTGATCACCGGTGAAACTTATGGAGAGTCCATTACCTGGATTTACAGGAACAATGGAGATTTTCAGTTTGAGCATGTTGATGCCGGATTACCAGGGGTTAGCCTTGGCGGAGCATACTGGGGAGATTACGACCGGGATGGGGATGATGATCTCTTATTGCTGGGACTGGACAATTGCTATGATTTTTCGGCCAAGATCTTCAGAAATGACGGTATGTATGAAAAGAAGGCTGTGGCCAGGGAAGAAGAAGGCCGTTCCATCTGGACGACCCGGCCCCTGAACATCAGCCTAAAACCCTATTATTATTTTGTTTATGCTTCCTGTTTTTGTGATCCCTTTAATGAAGGCACCGGAAATAAGTTCCATGCTTTTGTCAGCAACATACATTACGGGCAACGTAAATATGAACTCATGGAAAAGTTCAATTCCATCATCATGAAAAACATAGAGGTATGGCCCAAAGTGGATGCCGGACACCGCGTATCAGTGGGTTTTGAAACACGTGAACAGGCTGAATTCGGCCGGCAGACCGTGATCCGTGAATACCAGGAAGAAAGGTTTGTTATTCATTATGTGCAGTGGTAGAATTAGTTTTGAATTTTGAATTTTGAGTTTTTGGCTGTTAGCTTTTGGCCTGTGGCTTTTGGCATTTTCTTCCACCAACGGCTAATAGCCAATAGCCATAGTGTTGAATTGACAGTGTCTTGAAAGCTGTGTAATTGCTTATTCCATAAAAAGGCTTGAGGCGATGCCATCGGCGAGGAGCTTCCCTTTTTCAGTTAAATACAATTTGTTGTTTTCTTTGTGCAGGCTTTTGTCAGCCAGGAGAGGGCTTGCATCCTGCAGGCATTGTTTGGCGGTCTGCGAGCCGAAAACATTTTCGATATGCTCCAGGTCGCAGCCCCAGCTTGTCCGCAAGGAGGTCATCACATATTCATTGAATTTCTGGGCAAAAGAAAGCACCTCCTTTTCAAAATGGGTTTTTTTGAATTCATCCAGTTGGATATATTTTGACATACTGGCATGATTCCATTGCCTGGATTCCCCGTTAAAGGAATGAGCCGAAGGGCCCAGTCCCAGGTAATGCCCTCCCATCCAGTACAGGCTGTTGTGTTTGCTGTAATGGCCTTCAAGGGCAAAATTTGAGATCTCGTAATGGATATAAGACCGTGCTTTCATTTTTTTGAGCAGTATTCTGAAATGTTCAATACTCTCCTCCTCTTTCACATCAGGAAGCTTCTTTTTATTGATGAGCGTTTTCAGAGCGGTTTTGTCTTCCACGGTAAGACTGTAGGCTGAAAGATGGGGCAGGTCGAGAGAAAAGAACTTTTCCAGGTTATTGATCCACTTTTCATTTGTCAGGCCGGGAATGCCGTAGATGAGGTCGATGGTGATATTATTGAAACCGGCATCCTGCGCCAGTTTAATGGATCTTTCTGCCTGCCTGGCATCATGCACCCGGTTGAGGTAATGCAGGTCGTCATCGAAGAAAGACTGCACCCCCATGCTGAAACGGTTCACGGGAAGCTGTTTGATCTCTGTCAGTTTCTTTTCGTCCAGGTCATCGGGATTGGCCTCCAGGGTGATCTCGGCCTCCGGGTGAATCCTGAAATAACGGTTCAGCCGGTCAAAGATCTTTTGGATTTCCCCGGCAGAAAGCAATGAAGGTGTTCCTCCACCAAAATAAACCGTCCGAACCTCCTGTTCTTCCAGGTAGTCTTTCTGCAGCTCAATCTCCTTTAACAAAGCTTCCATAAAAGCTTCCCGGTGCTTCAGCGAAGCCACCGAAAAGAAATTGCAATAATGGCATTTCTGTTTGCAGAATGGAATATGGATGTAGATACCAGCCATGGAGCAAAGGTAAGATGCCAGGTTGAAATCACAAGTGTCATGTTCACAAATTCCAAATCACAAATTCCAAAATTCAAATAATATCCAAATACCAAATTATTGAATGTCCAAAACTTCAGGCTTATAGCCAGGCAGCTTGGAAATTCGAATTTTGATCATTGGAATTTATTTGTGATTTGATGCTTGTAATTTAGAATTTAAAAAACCCTTGCCGGCGCAAGCGCACCGACAAGGGATCCAGAAAGGGGCATTAATAAATGATAATTTTGCGAAACTCCCTCTTGCCTCCTGAAAAGATCTCCGCCAGGTAGATTCCTTCCGGTAGCAGGGAAACATCCAGCCTTATCCGCCTGTTATCAGGACTAAGTCTAACAACAGGCTGCCCGCTGACAGAGGTGAGGGTAAAGTGATGAATGATTGCATCCTGCGCCACAGTTTCAATGATTAATTGATCCGAAGCCGGATTGGGGTATATATTGATTTGGTTTTGCTTGCTCGTTTCGGTGATATCCGTAAACAAGGAAATACTGACCGTACCCAGGGTATCGGATTCACATTGGTCGTAAACCGCGGATATGAAATATGAAAATTCACCGGCTTCGGTCAGGGTATCGGAATAATGGCTTTCCGGCCAGGCTGCCTCGATCAGTTCATCGTTTCTCCAGATGTTGTAACCATAGAAACCACGCTGATGATTGTTTTCCCTTTCAAGCTGATAAGCTTTTCCAGATAAGCTGATTTGGGGTACGAAATTCATGGATTCCGGTTTCAGTGCCTTTGAATTCTGCACCACATGATCCGAAGGAGAATGTTTTACGTAAACCTCGCAACTGCTGATAAAGTGGTATCCCCACTGAGCAAGTTCGGTGAAATTGCCAGGAGAACCATAATAAAGTTTAGGGCTTTCCTGATGATTATCCACAGCGATGAAAGGTCCGTCTGCCTGGTTATTCTCAATATATACCAGGAAATTACCTCCCTCAATGCTAATTTCTCCAAAGTCGACCGTTATCCACGAATTTTCATCCACTGCCTGAACCGTTATTGGTCCGGCAAGTACTGAATTTCCGTCACCGCTCAGCAAGGATACATCGATAAAGTTTTGATGATTCAGATGACCATCAATAAAGAACCGGACTTTTTGTATACTGGCCGGGTATGCTTCCGGTTCAAATAGCTGGGCAAAACCATAACCGGGCTCCATGGCAGATACTCCATTCTCGAAAGTATTATCATGATAAAACAACCAGTCGTAATACATGACCGGGGGTTCCCAGTTGAGTTTGGCAATGCTGTATTCAGTACTAAACTGAGGTTCCAAGCTCAGGTTTGATGGCTCTGCACATGACCAGTAAACAAAGATGTTATCAATAAACCAGCCTTCTATATTGCCAGAGTTTTCACCCTGGGCTATAAATACAATTTTAAAATAATGACCTTTTGCTATCTCAGAAACATCATAATGTTTAATAATATATTCAGTAGAACCCGAATTTTTTAAAGTATCCACCGGATAAAATATACCTGCAATGTCAATTCCGATTGTTAAAAATTCAGTTTCATTTTCATTGATATCTGATAGTTTCACCTGGAAATCAAAATAAATGTTTCCATCAACAATATCGTAGGCCAGAAAAGGCATAGATTTTAAAGAATATGTATATGATGTTTGCTCAGGAATTCCAAGAAATTCAGCAGCCTTGCCTGGGTTTCCGGCAGAGTTACTAATATTCCAGTTTTCACCATTCACAGACCAGTTTTTCGTTTCAAAGGTCCCCGCTTCCCAATCCTCAAAAAATGGCAAAGGGTAAACCCCTCCACCGCAAATAATAGCAGGACCATCTTTTGAAGATTCAGCTGAATCACCAGGCATTCCATACGGATAAAGATCATAAATACTGGATACCTTATATGCATGACAACCCGGTTCTACATCATATTCCCAATAATCAAAATTGTTCTGTCCCTCGACATATTCAACATAATCCAGGTACTCTTCATCTTTATAAAGATTAAAACCCAGGAGGTTTTCGGGAACAACCAGGGGACCAGGACCGCTACTGGCTTCTCCCAGCTCAAGCCCGAAAATGGTCTCATTCTGAACCATACCTCCCAGTGTCTTGTATCCCTGTACAATGTTATCCTGTATGAACAATCCTCCTGCTAAACCGGTACCAGTGGTGCTAAAACCAATGGCATCATAGGTAAAGCCTGTTTCCTGTCCTGTGGCTATTTCCATTTCAACAATTACGGCTCCCGAAGCCTCATTACTGAAACCATACAGGTAAGGGCCACCAGGTTGCGAATTATCCCATGCAAATCCATAATAACTGCTCCATGAACCGCAGGAAAAACTGTTAAGCGTTATTCCATCCTTGTCGAACAGGGTGATCGTAGTGCTCCAGTTATTGGCCCAGAAGGCGTCAAATTCTTCATCATAAGCGATGGCCCTTACGGCTACCGGAGCATTGATGGTTTCCACAACCACCTCATCTTCGAAATCCATTCCCCAAACCATTGTACCGGCATTGCTGCCCCAGAACAATTCACCATCATAGGCCATGTCACGGACATCCATGCACCCACCGCTAACAACAAAACTACCCAGGAAGGTACCATCCAGTTCATAACGGAAAAAAGTACCATTGCCTGCATTCCATTTGCTGGTGTATATATAATTGCCATCGGATTCCACGCCGGCTTCTCCCGAGCCATCTCCGCAGGGAAATGTAAACTGGGTATCCCATAAATCCCTGCCTGCATCACCCCCTGTGGTATCGGGCATCAGGGGTGGTTCCCAGATGAGATGGACTGCATTGTCGTAGGTAGCTCCAACCAGATTGTTTGGCGGGTAGAGAAATACGGAGGTGAATGTTTTGTAAAGTTTTTCAGATAAGCCGGAAGTGTAAAGAGCACCAACACTTGCAGTATGTACATCATTGAATTGCAGGGTATCATAATAAAATGCAGTATCCGTTGTTTCCTCAAGAAAACCATCATCCAGGAAACAATGATATCCTTGCACTACAGGAACAGATTCGTTCATTACAATGATTTCAACATTGTCGATAGCCCATTGAGATCCCACAAAACTGAATGAAATATTCGGAGTATAAGGACCTGCAAACTGTGATAGATCCAGCTTAATATGCTCCCACTCGGCAGCAGGAATAATATTTGATAAAAGTCCTGAAGTTTGCCAGCCATCAGTACTGTAGTAGATTGCCGATTGACTACCATGACCATCGTAATAACTATCGAAACAGAGAAAGTAATCAGTATGCTCATGAAGCTTAATGAAGGGAGTAATTAGGGTATCTGAATTATTATTGATAGAATCGTTAATGCAGGCATAAGGAGAATACCATTCGGGAACAATGAATCCGCCACTGCTGCCCGATTCAGTCAAAAACCAATTATCCCCTGGGTTTATCCAGGCTTCAGGAGGGAATATTTGATCTTCAAAATCTTCATAGAGTGCTGTGATTCGTGGTTTTTCCCAGGATAGTATTGAGTTGAGAGAGTCGAAAGATGCATTTCTGGGAGGATATTTTGATTCACCGAATACAAGATCAAACACTTCTTCGCAAGTCAGTATTAAATCAGTATTTATCACCTCATAGCCAGGTGAATAAGCATATATATCATAATTTCCTGGACAAGACAGTGTAACAGAAAGGTTGTCTGGAAACAAAGTATCATAAATCATAGTATCCCCTGAAACAGTAAGCTCAACATACAAAGGAATTTGTCCGTTAGTAGTTACTACTCCAATGCTATTAGTATTTTGTGCTCTGGAAGCAAAATTCCAAAGCAGCAATAAACAGAATAGTACTATGTTTTTCATGGCATCAATATTTGGTTGAATGAATCATCAAAACAATAACAGAAAAGGATCAATCATCAAGTAGTAATTTGAGTCATCAACTTCACAGACCGGACAAATGCAAGACGTTTCTGTTTAAAAAAGGGTTGCATATTTGAAACAAAAAATTGGGTGTTCGGTCATTATTATGAAGTTAGAGAAGCTCCAGGGGCTTTAGCCCCTATCCGATCTTTCCCAGGTGCATCAGATGGCTTTTCACAAACTTCAGCTCGGTATAACTCACATCATCCCCAAGCTTATCTTTTACCTCATTCAGGAACAAGGATTCACTCTTGAGAAATTCTTTCTTGATCATTTCGATGCGGTCTGCCGGCATAAGAGCCTGAATATCCAGCTCACCCATTTCGATAAAGTGCGCCAGGTGCCCTTCGATGGTTCGGGGGCTGAAGCCCCGCTCCTTTGCGATTTCTTCAATGTTCAAACCCTGTTTCCAGAGGCCATAACTGATTTGTTTGGTATCGATCCTGGGCTTGCGGGTTTTTTCGGGAGGCTCCTCGGGTAGTAATACCTCCATGTCATGATCCCGCCGGTAATCTATCAACAGCTCCAGCAACTCATCCCCGAAGGCTTCCAGTTTCTTCTTGCCAAAACCTTTGATCTCTTTCAGGCTCCTCCTGTTGGAAGGGATGAATTCGCTCAATGCCCGGATGGTCTTTAAATGAAGCACCTGGTAAACATCCTGGTTCAATTCGCGGGCTTTTGCGTTGCGGAAGTTCTTCAGCAGATCGTACAGATCCTGGTTCTGGATCTCTCCGGATAAGCTTTCCTTCTTTTTCCTTTTTCTCCGGGCAGGAATATCTTCTATGGCTGCTTTGGCCCTTTCATGCAGGTAATCTTTCATCACAAAACCCTGCCTGCAGGCATCCAGGCATTTTTGCTTATATAGTGCAACCATGTTCAGCTTATCCAGCGCCTCGTTGATGGTTTTTCGCGTTTCTTTGTTATCGGTCTCAACTTCTGTTTCATTTAATAGCGCGAATACCTCCCCTTCAAATTGTTTCTCAAAATAGCCTACAGAGCGGATGATCCTTTGCTGTAGTTCGCCATTTTTTTCTGCATCCTTTTCCTTTTCCAGCCACCCTCGCAACTCTCTCTGGAAATTGGCTCCTACGCGGGTAACATTGCTTTTGACACTTTTGCTTGCTTTATCATAGCGATCCAGCAGGTTCACTGCAAGGTTGAAAGCATTTTTGCTGAGGAGGTTGTTGATGGCGTAAAAGCGATTTTGGATTTCCGAGAAATCGTAAAGGTCCATGAGCAATTTTTCCTGGTACCGCAATTTATAAGCTTCAAGCTGATGCCGGTCGGGTTGCTTTTGTTCAACTTCCCGGCTGAACTTTTCGATGCTGGTGTTGGACCTGAGGCTGCCCGATCCGATCTTTGAACTCAGCACCAGTCCTTCCAGTGATTTGCATCGGCTCAGTGCTACATAAACCTGTCCGTGTGCAAAAGCAGCCTCTGCATCAATGATGGCTTTCTCAAAGGTCAGGCCCTGGCTTTTGTGTATGGTGATGGCCCAGGCCAGCTTAAGGGGGATCTGGGTAAAACTTCCCTCGACATCTTCTGTGATCTCTTTGGTTTCGCGGTTCAGGGCATATTTTACATTCTGCCATTCCACGGGAACCACCTGTATGGTAAAATCATCTCCCTGGCATTTAACCAGCACACAATCCTCTTCAAAACCGGTGATCTTTCCGATCTTGCCGTTATAATACTCCTTATCAGGAGAAGGATCATTTTTTACAAACATCACCTGTGCCCCTTCTTTCAACACAAGTTTCTCGTCGGTGGGATAATTGTATTCGGGGAATTTACCCTGCACTCTCGCCCTAAAGCTTTCTGTTTTTCCCACCAATCGCTGTAGCCTGGATTCATTGATATTCCTGGCCTTGGCATTGTGTGTTGTGAGGGTGATGTACCCATCCTCACTGCTTTTGAAAGCCGGCTTGTAGCGGGTGTTCAGTACATCCACCACCTGCTGGTCCAGTTGATTGTTGCGAATCTTGTTCAGCAGATCAATAAAATCCTGGTCGCTCTGGCGGTAGACATGTTTGAGTTCAATGCTGGTGAAGCTTGTCTGAAGGAGTGCCTGGCTGCTGAAGAAGAAGGGGGTATCATAATGCTGTTGGAGGATCTGCCATTCATCGTCTTTTACCACAGGGGCCAGTTGCTGCAGATCACCGATCATCAGCAGTTGCACACCCCCGAAAGGCTGCCGCCTGTCCTTGTATTTCCGGAGCACTCCGTCGATGGCATCCAGCAGGTCGGCCCGCACCATGCTGATCTCATCGATCACCAGCAGGTCGAGGCTCTTCATGATATTGATCTTTTCTTTGCTGAAGCGTTTGAAAGCAGCACCGGCGCCCTGCTCTTCATATCCCGGTACCTGGGGCCCGAAGGAGACCTGGAAAAAAGAATGGATGGTCACGCCTCCGGCATTGATGGCGGCCACCCCGGTGGGAGCCACCACGACCATGCGTTTTGGGGATTTTTTTTTCAAATTGTGCAAAAAAGTGGTTTTCCCCGTCCCGGCCTTGCCGGTGAGGAAAATGTTGTTGCCTGTGTATTGCACGAAATCAAAGGCAAGCTGCAATTGTTTGTTTTCTGGTGTTTTCATAAGTTGGAAAGATTTATCATGGATAAAGATAGAAAAAAATACAGTATCTGTTCCGGCAGTTGATGAATTCAGGAAAATGTATTAATTTTGCGGACGCAATTCCTGGGGAATTAGCTCAGTTGGCTAGAGCGTTTGACTGGCAGTCAAAAGGTCACCGGTTCGAATCCGGTATTCTCCACCAGATAGAAAAGGAAAAATCAAATTTTTGATTTTTCCTTTTTCTATTTTGTAATTTGGTGCTTTAAAAATGAAACGTCTCTTTGCAGCCATAAAACTCCATCCTTCAGACAAGTTGTTGAACTTGTGTGAAGAGCTTCATCAAAAATTGCATCAGGATAAGATCAAATGGGTGGATCCACAAAATATCCATATTACCCTGAAGTTTTTTGGAGAGACAGCGGAAGATCAAATTGATAAGATCGTGGGTGCAATGGATGAAGCCGTTTTCGACTCCTCCCCTTTTGAATTGCATCTACGGCATGTAGGCATTTTCGGTAGTTCTTACAATCCCCGGGTGATCTGGATCGGCATAGAAGCCAGTGAACAGCTAAATGAACTCTATCAAAATCTGCGCTTCAATCTTGAGGAAATTGGCTATGAATATGACCGCCAGAATTTTGTTCCGCATCTGACCATTGGCCGGATCAAAAACATCAAAAACAAGAAATATTTTCAAAAAGTGATCGATGGGTTTAAGCATACGGATATTCAAAAGGAGATGGTGGATAAGCTGATCTTATTTGAGAGTATTTTGCGGCCACAAGGTCCGGAATACCTTAAGGTGGAGGAGATTGCTTTTTAAGTAACTCAGTGAATGATCAAAACCAATGCAATCCGTAGAAGTTTTGGATTTTGAATTTTGGTTATTGTAATTTATTTGTGATTTGGTGCTTGTGATTTGGTATTTAAAAAAAAAGGCTTCCGGGTTATCCCGAAAACCTTTTAACTCCTTTAAAATTGAATGTCTTAAACTTCTCTGTCTTTATTCATCTTCTCCAGCTTCTCATTCTCTTTCTTTTCCATGAAGTAACTCACAACAAGTGCGATGCCTCCAAAAAGGAAGATCATTGAAAAGTAAGCGGCTTCTTCATCCATGTTGATGCTGGGAATTTCTGAAAAAATATTGCCCAGGAAAATTCCGATGGCCACTCCAATAAACAGCATGCCGAAACGCAAGGTGTTGGATGCCTGTTTTTGGCCAACAAAGATGGATGCATCGGCTCCTTTTTCGAGCAGCATCTGGCGTTCTTTCCTGCGAATCCCGAGATAAACGATTCCGTAAATAAATCCGAAAATGATCAGTAGTACAAAAATTGGTGTTAATTCCATGACTATTGTTTTTTAATTGTTAAACTTCCGTTTCCTGTTCCATGTGACGAAGGTTTTTTGGGGAGGTTACAATTGATCCCATATTTGAGAAAAAAAATTCAGATTCATGTTTTTAACGATTGATAGAATTTAGTGCTTATTTGTTATTTGATGCTTGTTATTTGGTACCTGGGATTTGTATATTGTTATCTTCTCCATGTAACTTTAACAAAAAACCGGCGTCATAAAACCAGATGGCTTTCAGGGAAGATGAATATTATGTTGAACGGATCACAGCGGGTGATACTGCTGCTTTTTCAGAACTGGTGGAAAAGCACAAGGACTGGGTATTCACCATTGTGGTAAAAATACTGCGCAGCCGGGAGGAGGCCGAGGAAACCGCCCAGGATGTTTTCCTGAAAGCCTATAAATCACTGAAGACATTCCAGGGAAAGTCCCGGTTCTCCACCTGGTTGTACAGCATTGCATACAATACCGCCATCACCAAAACGAGAAAAAGAAAATTGAAAACAGCTGACCTGGATGATGTGATCGTGGAAAATTATTCTGAAGATGAAGTGAACCGGGAGCTTCATGAGTTGAGTCCGGAGGAACAGAAAAAGAGATTATACCGGGCGCTGGATTCGCTGCCAGAAGAAGAGCAACTGCTGATCAGCTTCTTTTATAAAAAGGAGAAAAGCATTGAAGAGATCAGCAGCATCACCGGACTGTCAGAATCCAATGTAAAAGTGAGACTGCATCGCATCCGCAAAAAGCTTTACGAAAAATTAAGAGTGATTAACGAAATAGAAATACAAAAAGAGACGTTTTGATGTAACCTGCCGGGATTTCAGGCGTCATAAAAGAGCATGATGGAAAAAGAAAAATATGACATATTGCGAGAACTGATCTCTGATCAGGAGATCGAAAAAGCCCCGGAAGGCTTTACTTCCCGCGTCATGCAAAAAATTGAAGCAGAAAGTAACAGGCAGCCTGCCTTTGATCCTGGCAGCTTTCTGAGTCCCCAGTACTGGCTCCTGATCGGCTCGGCCCTCGGCATTGCCGTGATATTCATGTTTACCTATGATTTTGAATTTATGAGCTGGATCTTTAAAGGTGCAAATATCCAGAACATCACCGGTATCTTCAGCCAGTTCGTGATACAGGCTCAGAATTTCATCACCCAGGTGAGCATATCATCCACCAGCATTGCCATTCTTGCAGGATTTCTGCTGCTGTTCGGCCTCGACAGGATCCTGAAAAAACGCTTTGCCTTTCACCTTTTTTCGCTCTGATAATCTGTACCTTTGAGTAGAGGTAAAATTTTATCAAATGATACGGACAGAAACCAGGAATAAAATCATATCACTGCTTTCAGATCAATTCAAAAAGAAAATCAATTTTATCTCTGAACAAAGCCTCGGTGGAGGAGATATCAATGAAGCCTACCGCATTGATACCGATGCGGGATATTTTTTTGTCAAGCTGAATTCATTCAGTAAATTTCCCGGCATGTTTGAGAAAGAGGCCATGGGACTTGAATTACTGGCTACTCCAGGGGTCATTCCCGTGCCCGAAGTAATTTCATACGGAGAGGAGGAAGATGATTCATTCCTTATTCTTAAATATATTGAAGGCGGGACAAGAAAGCCCGGTTTCTGGGAGGAATTCGGAAAAAGCCTGGCGAAACTTCACCGCAGAAAGGCTGAATTTTTCGGATTGGATCATGACAATTATATCGGATCCCTTCCCCAGTGCAACGCCAAACATCCTTACTGGCCGTCTTTTTTCATTGAAGAAAGATTGCAAAAGCAGTTGAAAATGGCCGCAGATACAGGCAGGGCTGACCGCTCATTGATCAGGAGCTTTGACCGGCTATTCCTGTGCCTGGAGGATATCTTCCCGCAGGAACCTCCTGCCCTCCTGCATGGTGATCTCTGGAATGGGAATTTTATGGTGAATGAAGATGGGAAGGCCTGCATCATTGATCCGGCCGTATACTACGGTCACCGCGAAATGGACCTGGGGATGTCGAAATTATTCGGGGGCTTTGCCCGGGAGTTTTACGATGCCTATAATGAGGAATATCCCCTGGAGAAAGGCTGGGAGCAAAGAACGGACATCTGTAACCTTTATCCCCTGATGGTGCATGTAAACCTCTTTGGCGGTGGCTATGCCGCTTCCGTGAAAAACATCCTGCAACGTTTTTAGCAATATTATTCATAGATTTGCGAAAATTTGAAAAACAAAAACAGTAGAAATGAAAAAACAAATTATTATTATGAGTATGTTCATCGGCCTCATGTTTGCCGGGATCACTACAAGTGCACAAGTTAACGAGATCCCGCTGGAGGATTTCTTTAGAAACCCCGAAAAATCAGGCTACCAGATAAGTCCGGACGGGAAATACTTCTCATTTCTGGCACCTTATGAGAACCGCATGAATATTTTTGTTCAGAAGATCGGAAAGGACAAGGCTGAACAACTGACCTTTGAAACCGATCGCGATATTGCCGGGTATTTCTGGGCCAACAAAGACCGCGTCCTGTACCTGAAGGATGATGGCGGAGATGAGAACTTCAGTCTTTTCGGCGTAGACCGCAATGGTAAAAACCAGAAGTGCCTGACCTGCTTTGATGAAGTGAGGACTCAGATCATCGATGATCTCCCGGAGATCAAGGACTACATGATCATCGGTTTGAACAAAAGAAATGCCATGGTATTTGATCCCTACCGCATCAATATCGAAAGCGGGGAAATGGAAATGATCGCAGAAAATCCTGGCAACATCCAGGGATGGATTACCGACCATGAAGGAAGATTGCGCGCAGCCATTGCCATCGTTGATGGTGTGAATGCACAGTTACTATACAGGGATACGGAAGAAGAAGACTTCCAGCCCATACTTACCACCAGTTTCAAGGAAACCATGAGCCCCATGTTCTTTACCTTCGACAACAAAATGATGTATGCGATTTCCAACCTGGGACGCGACAAAGCTGCTGCGGTCATTTTCGACCCCAAAACTGCAGAAGAAGTTGAAGTATTGTACGAAAATCCGGATTATGATGTAAGCAGGCTTTCCTATTCAAGAAAGAACAAAGAACTCTGGGCTGCCTATTATACTTCCTGGAAAGGCCAGAGGCATTATTTCAGCGATGATTTTAAAAGCCTCCTCGAAAAACTTGAAAGTAAACTGGGTGAAACTGAAATCGGCATTTCTGCCTATGATGATGCCGAAGAAACTTTCATCATCAGAACCTCAAGCGACCGTTCACTCGGAACCTATTATCTCTATAACCGTAGCAAGGATGAATTGACAAAAATTCACGAAGTAGCTCCCTGGATGAAGGAAGAAGAGTTGGCTGAAATGAAGCCCATCGTTTACGAAGCCAGGGATGGTTTGAAGATACACGGCTACCTGACCTTGCCCAAAGGCATGGAAGCAAAAAACCTGCCGGTTGTTGTGAATGTGCATGGTGGTCCCTGGGCAAGGGATAGCTGGGGATTCAATCCCGAAGTACAGTTCCTGGCCAACCGGGGTTATGCTGTCTTCCAGATGAATTTCCGCGGCTCCACAGGTTATGGAAAAAAATTCTGGGAATCCTCTTTTAAAGAATGGGGCCTGGATATGCAGAATGATATTACCGACGGTGTTTACTGGCTGATACGCGAGGGCATTGCCGACAAAGACAGGGTGGCCATTTACGGCGGAAGTTATGGTGGATATGCCACCCTGCAGGGCATCGTGGTGAATCCCACCCTTTATGCCGCAGCTGTTGATTACGTGGGCGTTTCCAACCTTTTCACCTTTATGCAGACCATTCCTCCTTATTGGAAACCTTTGCTTGACATGATGTACGAAATGGTAGGAAATCCTGAGCAGGACAGCGTACAGTTTGCTGCCACCTCCCCGGCCCTCAATGCCGACAAGATCATGACCCCATTGTTTGTTGCCCAGGGAGCCAACGACCCCAGGGTGAACAAGGATGAATCAGACCAGATCGTAGAAGCCTTGAGAAAACGCGGTGTGGATGTGGAATACATGGTAAAAGACAACGAAGGCCACGGATTCCGCAACGAGGAAAACCGTTTTGATTTTTATCGTGCCATGGAGAAATTCCTGAGTAAACAGATCAAATAATAATTGTCAAAAAAAAATAGTACTATGAACCCGGTAGATTACCGGGTTTTTTTGTTTGTGGAAGCCCGCTGGAAGCGGGCTCTTGAGTTTGGCCTTTAACTAGA
>NPIE01005865.1_pt5 | contig 24999 bp, 27 predicted proteins | sample 8637661 | NCBI WGS metagenome assembly NPIE01 (sample SAMN07420842, study PRJNA396082) | bioreactor metagenome | isolation source: sample BA12 brine-fed electro-methanogenic bioreactor BA | place: Japan: Kochi | collected 2016-12-09 | reverse complement strand
GACGGATGGTGAATAAGGCGGGATTCTGGCTCCTCGGCGGTGGTTCAGCGGAAATGGTGTAAAAACTGCCTGTCCACGGTCTTGCCAATCGAGTCGACTTGCCCGAGGCGGTCTCTCCGGCGATGACCACGATCTGGTTTTCACGGATCGCCGCCAAGAGCAGCTTACGAATCAGCCGGGAGGCGGCGAGCCTGGCGCGCCAAAAGGAATATTTCCTTGACCCGCGTCAAGGTTGATTGGCATGTGACGCTATTGCTGTAAAAAAGTCAGCGATCATTGCAAGATGGCTTATGTTTTTCGGGTCAAACCTCTACACTGCCGGCGTATTCATACCGATGCCGCAAGGACCGGTAAATTCATGGCAAAGTCAACTCAAGCATTGCGCAATCAAGTCGAAGGAAATCGTGTGAACGATCAACCCGATCGCATGAACCGCCGCAGGTTTCTTCGGCTGGGCGTGCTGATCTCCACCACCGTTGCAGTCCCGGGTGTCATCGTCAATCATTATCTCAGGGGCCGGGATACACCGCCACTTCAATGGTTTGAATCCGATCCCTGGCGGACGTTGTCCAGTGTCCAGGAGCACATGTTGCCAAGCACTTCCGCGGGCACTCCCGGTGCCGGCGATCTGCGCGCGATTTACTATTTGAGAAACACGCTCACCACTGCCGGTGCGGATACCGACGCGCGCAACTTCATCCTGGACGGTGTGCGCTGGCTCAACGATATGACCGCGGATGAATATCGAAAGCCGTTCGTCGAACTCGACCCCACGCAGCGCGAAACGGTTCTTCGCAAAGTTGAAAACAGCCGCACGGGCCGTAACTGGTTGTCGCGCATGATGACGTATTTAATTGAAGCGATACTGGCCGATCCAATCTACGGCGGGAACCCGGATGGGCTTGGTTGGAAGTGGCTGCAACATCAGCCCGGCTACCCGACGCCGCCTCCTGGGAAGCTCTGGTATCAACTACGCGAAGGAATTCGAACGCCATGAGTAACGACTTTGACGTATGCGTGATCGGAAGTGGCGCGGGCGGGGCGCCGGTGGCGTACACGTTGGCAAATGCAGGATACTCGGTGGTGGTCCTGGAAAAGGGCCCTTGGTTCACGGAAGACGATTTCTACAAGGATGAACTGGCTTGTTGCCGACGCTCAATCTACAAGCCGGATTTAAAAGATGAACAGCATGTGCTCGAGGATCGTAACCGAAACGGGCAATGGGTCGGGCGGCCCGGTTCCGAATCCGGCCGCAGCTTCTGGAACGGTAATTGTGTTGGTGGGTCATCGAACTTCATGAGCGGATTTTTTTACCGCCAGAAGCCCGAGGACTTCCGGCTATTGTCCGAGTTTGGCCCAATCAAGGATGCCAACATTGCCGACTGGCCAATCTCGTATGAAGACCTGGAACCGTATTATGCAAAGGTGGAAACGGAAGTCGGCATATCGGGTCGCGTGGTCGAACACCCGTATGCCGAGCCCCGATCCACCAGCGATTTTCCCCTTCCGCCCACAACCGAGCATCCCATCGCCGAAGTCATTGATGCAAGCTGCGCGCAACTCGGCCTGCATTCGCTGCCAACGCCGCGGGCGATTCTCTCGCGTCCCCTGGACAAGCGCCGCAGTTGTGAGTACTCGGGTTATTGCGGCAGCTACGGGTGTTCCAGTGGTGCCAAGGGCAGTGCCCGCGCGGCACTGCTGGATCGGGCGTTGCAAACCGGACGGTTGGAGATTCGCCCGGACGCCAAGGTCTTGCACCTGCGCAGCAACGACCAGGGGCGGGTAACGGAGGCCGAATACGCGGATTCCGCAGGCACGGTCAAGCGGATTGCTGCCGGCATCTTTGTCGTCGCCTGTCAGGCGGTGGAAACGGCTCGGCTATTGCTTCATTCAACCGGCCCCAGGCATCCGAACGGTCTGGGCAACAATCGCAATCTTGTCGGCAGGAATTTACTGTTTTCAGGAGGGGGCGCCGGCACCGGGGATTTCGTATACGCTGAAATGGAACCGTCGGTCGCCGAGCGGATGAGAACTCGCGGGCCTTTTGTCAATCGCGGATTGCAGGACTGGTACGTTATCGATGATATCGAATTCGGCGGCCGGGTGAAAGGCGGCTTGATCGACTTTTTGATGCGCCACCCCAACCCCATTCTCCGGGCAGATAGCCTGAAGCGGGACGATGGTCGTCTGGTCTGGGGCGAAAAGCTGCAACGGCGCCTGGAGTCCCTGTTTCAGGACGCACAATACCTGCGCTTCGAACTGTTTCGTGACTGGCTGCCCAACGATGATTGTTTCGTGACGCTGGACCCGAAGGTAAAAGACAAGTGGGGCACGCCGGTGGCGCGTGTGCGTACCGGGTTCCACAACCACAACGCCAAAGTCGCCCGCTACCTTGCGCGGAGGGCCGAGACCGTTCTCGAGAACATGGGCGCACGCAATATTCGCTATAGCGTAAGCCGTTCACCGACAAGGAATCTCCAGGCAGGCGGTTGCCGCTTCGGGCACGATCCTGAAACCTCGGTTCTGGATGCCAATTGCCGCGTACATGAAGTAGATAACCTGTATGTCAGCGATGGCAGTTTCATGCCAACCGGCGGCAGCGTTCCCTTCACCTGGACCATCTACGCCAACGCATTTCGCGTCGCTGACCGGATTCTGGAGCGCCTGTAGCCAGGCGATGTCAGCCCGCCTTATTGACCATCCGTCCGTAGCGAGACGCTGTCAGGCCCTGCAGATGGGGTGTTTTGCGACCGAGCGCACCGGAGGCGTACTTGCCTGTCCGGTGAGGATGCGCCGGTGAGGATGCGCGACCGAGCGAAACGCTGTAGACATGGGGCCTGGGGCCGTCGCAGTAGAGTGGGGCATGAATATCCGGGCTCAGGTGCCGGCTCGCTGCATACCCGGCTCGCCGTCCCAGTAGCCGGTGATGCTGTCCGGTTCGGGTTCGATTGCAGCGCCGTTCATGGCGCGCTGAAAGCGCTCCAGGGCCAGCAGAGTGTCGCCGGGCTCGGGCATCAGCCGCAGTCGATCGATTCCGTCTTCAAGCAACTGGCCGAGCTGTGCAACGCGGTCAATGCGCTGTGCGCTCTGCACCTGGATGCCGTTCAGGTTGAGGAAGGTCTGGTCTTCGCGCGTATGCAGGCGCTGGCCGTCGGGATGGTGGAGGCACTCGAAGCGGCAGTCATCCTTGGGCCGGCCGACCGCACGTGCGGTGAAACAACGGGCCGACCAGGCCAGCGGCAGCCGGCCCCAGACCTGAGTCTCGAACTCCGGGCGTGGCAGTCCGGCAGCATCGAGCTGCTCGATCAGCGCCAGGAAGGCGGCGCGGTCGAGTTCGGTGGGCAGTACCAGCCTGAACAGCCCGATCCGGCGCAGTCGGTCGAGTGCGAGGTGGTTGTAGATGTTGAGCGTGGCACCGCCGACGAACGGCAGGCCGCGCTCCGACAGGAACTGCACGGCCGAGTAATCGTTGGCCTCGATCAGGAACTCGCCGTTGTCGATCTGGCGTCGGCAGGCGCCGAGCTCGGAGCTGGCCTCGATCAGCGCCAGCGAGGACAGCACCACGTCGTGCCCGGCCTGACGCAGTTCGCGCCCCAGCGCCAGCCAATCGGCCGGGCGCAGTTCGCGCCGCTTCGAGCATACGGTCTCGCCGAGGTAGATCAGCATCGGCTCGAGCCCGGCGATTTCCTGATAGAACTCGAGCACCTGCGCGCGCGGCCAGAAGTAGCTGATCGGACCCAGGCTCAGACCGGGCGCGGTCAGACTTGCCGGGGACGGCTGTGCCGCAAGCGCTTGCGGCGTGCTCATTGCCAGCGCCGCTGGTAGGGACCCAGCGTGACCTGGCCGCCCTCGGACAGTTCGCCGAGCCGCGCTTGCCAGGCTGGATCGATGAATGACTGCTCGCCGCGCGCCAGCCGATCGATCGCCTGGCGCCAGATCCGGGTGACGGTCGCGACATAGGCCGGGCTGCGCTGCCGGCCCTCGATCTTGACGGCCTTGATGCCACACTGCATCAGGCGCGGCAGCAGCTCCAGGGTATTCAGACTGACCGGCTCTTCGAGCGCATGCAATAGCTGGTCGCCGAGTTGGTAGCGGCCCTTGCACACGGTCGGGTAGCCGGCCCGCTCATCGGCGGCGAAACGATCGATCAACACACCGTTGAGGCGAACTTCACGACCGTCTTCGGCTTCGCTCCAGGCGACGAATTCCGGTGGTGAGCACACGCCGTGGCAATTCGGCGATTTGCCGGTGACGTAGCTCGATAGCTGGCATCGACCCTCGACCATGATGCACAGGCTGCCGAAGGCGAACACCTCGAGTTCGACCGGGGCGCTGGCGGCCAGACGCTCGACCTGCTCGATCGCCAGCACCCGCGGCAACACGGCACGCCGGATGCCGAACTCGCGATGGTAGAAGCTCAGGGCGGCGGCCGTCGTGGCCGACCCCTGGACCGACAGGTGCAGGCGCAGGTCCGGGTACTGCGTTGCCGCATATTCGAGCACCGCGAGTTCAGCCACGATCAGCGCGTTGACCCCGAGGTCGGAGGCGCGATCGACCGCATCGAAGGCCTGGCCCAGCTTGTTGCAGGTCGGGTAGGTGTTCAGCGCCAGATAGATCTCGGTGCCGGCAGCGCGGGCGTGCTCCAGTCCGCGCGCGAGGTCGCTCGGCGAGAAGTTCAGGCCCGGAAAGGCGCGCGCATTGGTGCTGTCGCGAAATCCAAGGTAGACCGCATCCGCGCCGTTGTCGACGGCCGCGAACAGTGCCGGCAGCGAGCCGGCAGGACAGACCAGTTTCATCGATGATGCTCTCGATGCAAAAGGCGACATTGTCCGCGACACCAATCGATGCTGTCGATGATCTGGGTCAAGGCTGCGGAAGATCTGGCTGCTGAGCCGGCGTTGTAGCATCGCGTTGCGCCAGCAGCCGCGTGCACAGGGCCTCGACATGGGCTTCGAGCTCGGGATCGGGCCGGATGGGTCTGGGCCAGGCGCGATCGGTCTCACCCGGAATTTTTCGAGTGGCATCGAGCCCGAGTTTCGAACCCAGGCCTGGACTGGGCCCGGCGAAGTCGAGCACATCGATCGGTGTTCGGTCGATCACCAGTGCATCGCGCTCGGGGTCGCTGTTGTTGGCGATGGCCCAGAGCACTTCATTGCCATCGTGCAGGTCGATATCGTGGTCGAGCACGATGACGTACTTGCAGTAGGTGAACTGCCGCAGGTAGGACCAGATCCCCATCATCATGCGGCGGGCGTGGCCGGGATAGCGCTTGCGAATCGAGACCAGTGCAATGCGATAGGAACAGGCGGCCGGCGGCAGGAAGAAGTCAACCACCTCGGGGAAGATGCCGCGCAGGATCGGCACGAACAGCTCGTTGAGCGCCGAGGCCAGCACCGACGGCTCATCATGCGGCGATTTGCCCATCCAGCTGCCCTGGTAGATCGCGCCGTGGCGCAGGCAGATCCGGTCGATGGTCAGCACCGGGTAATGACCTGCGGCGTTGTAATGACCGGTGTGGTCGCCGAACGGACCTTCGAGCGCGCAATCGCCGGGCTTGATGTGGCCCTGGAGCAGGATCTGGGCGCTGGCCGGCACCAGCAGCGGGCTGCCCGGTAGCCGGGTCACTTCGCTGCGTGCGCCACGCAGTACGCCGGCGAACTGCAGTTCCGAGAGCATGTCGGGCACCGGCGCGACGGCCGCCAGCGTGGTGGCCGGATCGGCACCGATGGCGACGGCGACCGGAAACGGCTCATCGGGGCGCTGCTCCAGCCATTCGGCATAGTCCTGGGCACCGCCGCGGTGTGCCAGCCAGCGCATGATGACCCGGTTGCGACCGATGACCTGCTGGCGATACACCGCCAGATTGCAGCGATCGAGCCGTGCCGAATGGGTTGCGACCAGGCCGAGTGTGATCAAACGACCGGCATCGTCCGGCCAGCAGCGCTGGATCGGCAGGCAATCGAGATCGACCGCATCACCCTCGAGCACCTGCGCCCACTGCGTCTCGCCGTGCCGCTGGCGCGGCGCGCTCAGGGCGATCTGGCCCAATTGCGGCCAGTCGCGCAGCAGTCCGGGCAGATTGCGCGGCAGGCGCGGGTGTTGCAGTCCGGCCAGCAGCTTGCCAAGCTCGGCCAGCGACTGCACCGGGCGATCGCCAAGCACCGCCTCGATCCTGCGGCGATGGCCGAACAGGTTGAGCAGCAGCGGAATCCTGCTGCCGACCGGATGCTCGAACAGCAGGGCGGGTCCTTCACGCGCCTGCATGCTGCGCGCCAGCGCGGTGGCTTCCAGGTCCGGGTCGATCGGATCGCGCACCCGCAGCAGATCGCCGCGTCGTTCGAGTCGGTCAAGGAAGCTGGGCAGGTCGGGGTCGGGCATCGGTTGCTTGCGGGCGGGACGCTTGTGGGCAGGGCAATCAGATCCGGCCGGAACCGGTTCGCCCGACAGCATGCGGCAGCAGCGCAGGGGAAGTCCTTGCGCCGGGTCAAGTTCCGAGCGCTGCCGCGAGCGGCTTGTTCGAGCGGGCTCAGGGCAGTTTCTTGCCTGGATTGAACAGGTCGGTCGGATCCAGTGCCTGCTTGATCGCGCGCATCGCATCGAGCGCGACCGGATCGCTGCTGCGACCGGATTCGGCCAGGCGCAACTGCCCGATGCCGTGTTCGGCGGCGATCGAGCCGCCGAGTTGCGCGACGCGATCGAACACGATCCGGTTGATTGCAGGCTCAAGCGCGCGGAATTCCGCGTCGGTCATCGTGATCGGCCGACTCAGATTGAAGTGCAGGTTGCCGTCGCCGACATGACCGAACACGCAGGGGCGGATGCCGGGCACCAGTCGCTCGAGCTCGACCAGACTCTGTTCGATCATTTCCGGAATTGCCGCGACCGGCACGGCGATATCGTGCTTGATGCTGGCCCCGGCCCGAGCCTGTGCCGGTGAGATGGCTTCGCGCAGTCGCCACAGTTCGCGGCTCTCGGCTTCGGAGCGGGCGATCACTGCGGTGTCGATGTCTGCGTCCCGTTCGGCAGCCGCCAGCAGCTCGGTTGCAGCGTGCTCCAGCCATGTGCCGGCCACGGCGCTGTCGGCCTCGAACAGGACATGCCACGACGCACGCCCCGGTTCGAGCGGGTCGCGCGCGCCGGGCAGGTGTTCGAGCACCAGCTCGAGCGCGAAGCGCGGCACCAGTTCGAACGCACTCAGGGTCTCCCCCAGTCCCTTTCGGCAGCGCTGAAGCAGGCGCAATGCCGCAGTCGGCGACTCGAGCGCACACCAGGCCGTGACTCGCTGCGCCGGGCGCGGCACCAGCGCCAGCGTGACCGCGGTAATGATCCCGAGCGTGCCTTCGCTGCCGACCAGCAGGCCGGTCAGGTCGTAGCCGGTATTGTCCTTGCGCAGACCCGACAGCTGATCAAGCACCCGGCCGTCGGCCAGTACCGCCTCAAGGCCCAGCACCATCCGGCGCGCGTTGCCGTAGCGGAGGGTGGTGTTGCCGCCGGCATTGGTCGCGGCGATGCCGCCGAGCGTGGCGCTGCCGCCCGAGGCCAGCCACAGCGGCAGCTCCAGGCCTGCCGTATGGGCGGCCGAGCGGGCGGCCTCCAGCGGCAGGCCGGCCTCGGCGGTCAGCGTGGCGGCCTCGGGATCGAGCTCGCGCACCGCACGCATCCGGTCCAGGCTCAGCAGCAATTCCGGACCGCGGCCAGTCATTGAAGCGCCGCCGACCGTGCCGGTGCCGCCGCCGCGCGGAACGATCGCGACACCTGCCGCCGCGCAGCCAGCCACGACCTGTGCCACTTCGGCGGTCGTGGCCGGTCGTGCCAGGGCTACCGGTGCCTGACGCCAGCGGCCGCGTGGTTCCTCCAGCCAGCCGGGTGCGATATCCGTGCCGGTGCTCACCGCCTGCGCGCCGAGGCGGTTACGGAGCCGGGTAATCAAGCGTTCGATGTCGGCCTGAGGCATGCGCACAAGTTGCCTGGAGAGCGAGACTGACGATGATACGCGGCCAGTGTCCGTCCGGCGCGCAGTTACTTGATCGTCTGCCGGATCAGCTTGCCGAGCCAGCGACAGTAGCGGTCGAGGAAATTCATGCCGTGGCTGTCGGTGCCGTGGCCGGACAGCCACGGATTCATCAGCGTGTGACGCAGCAGGAACAGGCTGTCATCCTGCTGTCCACTGTCGTCGGGGTCGACGACGAAGCTGTCCGGATCCAGACCGAGCGCATCGGTCAGTCGGCGCGCCATGGGTTCGCGCAGCGAACTGCGATGAACCCGGGTGCGCGAGCCGTAGAATTCGCGCTGATGTGGATCGACCCCGGTGCCGGCACGCATCTGCTGGTACAACGCCTCGCCGAAGCGGTTCATGGCGCCGAGATCGCGGTTGCCCTCGGGATTGATCGCCAGACAGATCAGATTGGTGTCGGGCTCGAACGGGAGGATGATCCGGGCGATGCCGTTGAGTTCGGCGGCCAGCTCGTCGATGTGCTCGAAGAAGTATTCGCAGTTATCGATCGTGGTCGCACACAGGCGGCCGAAATGACCCTGGTCCAGCGGCAGCACCCGGTGGGTGATCCAGGCCGCGGCCGCACTCGCGCCTGGCTTGGAGCCTTCGATGATGTACTTGCCGAGGTTGTGAAAGCGGCGCTGGTATTCGGCCTCGTCAGGCTCTGCGTCGAACACGTATGCCGCCTTCTGACTGATGAAGTCGGTCGCGGCACGGTTGCGCGCGACGTAGGCGCCGCAGCCGAAGGGAATGAAACCCAGCTTGTGCGGGTCGACCGTGATCGAGTCGGTGTGGCGCAATGCGCCGAAGGCGTGATGTACCGACTCGGACGGAAAATAGTGGAACCGTCGGCGCAATTCGGCATGGTCGACCAGTCCGCCGGAGGCATCGCGGAAGATGCTTGCCAGATAGCCGCCCCAGGCCGCGTCGACGTGGATGCCGTAGTCGAGCCCGCGCTTGCGCCAGCGATGGCGCAGGCTGACGATCCGGTCGACCGGGTCGATCGAGCCGAACTCGGTCGATCCGAGCACGCCGACCACGGCCAGCACTGGCTTGTGCCGCGCATGCGCATCGGCCAGTGCATCCTCGAGTGCATCGACATCCATGCGCATCCGCTCATCGACCGGCACACTGATCAGATTGGCGCTGCCCATGCCGAGCAGCTTGAGCGCCTTGTCCCAGGAATAGTGGGCGGTGACCGGTACCATCACGCAGGGCGTGGTCTCCAGATCCAGCGCGGCATGGAACCCGGCCACACCCAGCGCTTCGATGCGTGCGGCCTCGATCGCAGCGGCCAGTGCCCGGGCGTTGCGGCGGTCGAGCTGCTCGTCGATGCTGCGCAGCAGTGCGCGACGCAGCGCCACGGTGCGTTCGATCGACAGGTTGAACAGTGCCCAGTCATCGAGCACGGTGAAGTCGTCGGGCAGGTCGATCAGATGGCCGGGCTCAAAGGCTGCAGCGCGACAGGCGTTGCGCGCGGCCAGTGGCCAGTACTTGACCGCGCGCAGATACCACAGCGCCTCATCATTGGCCAGCGTTCCGCCCGAAGTGACATGGCCCCAGGCGCAGGGCTCGTGATGTTCGTCGGTGGCGTAGCCGAACATCCGTGCCAGCTGCAGTCCGACCTCCAGTTCCAGCGAGAGCGTCGCGGGCGAGGCTTCATCAGTGACGTGATTCGGGTTGTACAGTGTGGTCACGAGCTGTGCGATCAGGCCCGGCAGCAGCAGATCGGAGGCCATGTGGCCGATGTAGCGCGGGTTGTAGAACGGCACGGTACGCTTGAGCCGGGCACTCAGGCCGTGCAGCTCGGTCTTCATGCGCGCGACGAAGTCACGGTATTCACGTGAGTCGCGCGCCAGAATCGGGATCAGCGGCGGGTCTTCGGGATGGACGTTGCGGCGCCAGTAGCAGTGGTCGCGCAGCAGCTCGACCAGCACCGACTCCAGCAGACTGTCATTCTCTGCGTAGGCGCCGAGAAAGCAGGGGCTCAACCAGTCGCGGCGGGCTGCATCGGCTTGGTTTTGTGCCATGCGTGGTCTCCGTGCAGGATCATGTCAAAAGCGGTATTCTATATGAATATTCAGCGTCGAGCAAAAATGCTGGCGCCGCCGAATCCGGGACGGCCACAGTCGCTGATGATTATCAATCATCCGCGTGCGCTTGCAGTTTTACGGGAGTTCCATAGGAGTTCAGCCATGAAGGAACTGGAAAATGGAGTCGCCGTGACCGAGCTGCAGTCCCATCCAGTGCTGGGGCATCTGCCGCCGGAATTGGCGCAGCGCACAGCGCGACGCGCACGACGCGTCTCGCTCAAGCGCGGCGAGCCGCTGTTTCAGCGCGGTGAGCCGGCCCGCTGGATCTACATGTGTACCACCGGTAATCTGAAGCTGTATCGAATCGCTGATGACGGGGCCGAAAAGATCGTCAACCTGATCGGTCCCGGCCGCAGCTTTGCCGAAGCCACGATGTTCATGCCAAAGCGTGTCTATCCGGTGCACTGTGCTGCGCTCCAGGCCAGCACCTTGATCGCCTGCGATGCCGACGATCTGGTGAGCTCGTTTCGCGGATCGCCCGAACTGTGCTTCAGCATGCTCGGGATCCTCAGCCGCCGCCTGCACGAGAAGATCGGCCAGATCGAAGCCTTGTCGTTGCAGAATGCGAAAATGCGCGTCGCCGCTTATCTGCTGCAACAGGCTGAGCGCAGCGGTAACGACCGGATCGAGTTGAGTGTGAGCAAGAAGTACGTGGCGAACTTTCTGAGCGTGCAGCCCGAGACCTTTTCCCGAATCATCACCCAGTTGCAGGAAGCAGGGATCGTATCGATTGCCGGCCGCAGTTTTGGTCTGCTTGACCGCGATCGGCTGACCGGCATCGTGCAGGGCATCGACACCGACTCCGACCGGGCCTGAGCCTCGAGATTCCAGCGCGCCGGTATCGACCGCTCAGTCCGATTGCGGCCGGCGCGGGTTGAATACCTCGCCCCGGACCAGACGCACGAAGCGTGCTTCAGTCTTGCGCTCGGCACGGTCCAGACCGGTGCGACTGTCGACCAGCCAGGCGGCATCGGGATACAGCCGAAATGTGGATCCGGTCCAGTATTCCCCGGCGCGGTCGAATGGAAAGAAAGCCGGATCCAGCACCTGACCGGTCTCCACCAGGCGCTGATCGCCCAGCGTGAGCAGTTCCTCGCGCAGCGGCAGACGCCAGTCCCGATGGCCGCACAAACCGTTCTGGTTGACCTGTTCAATCAGGCCGGAGGTATCGCAACGCGCGATGCTGCATGCGCCGCCGTCCATGGTCCCGGACTCGCCCATGCTGTATTCGCGACTCTCGAAGTACCAGCTGTAGAGCGCATCCCGATCCTGCGCGCCGGGGGCTGCCTGCTTGATTTCCCAGAGCAGCCCGGTGCGCGCGTCGAATACGCACTGATGCGCGCCTCCGGCGCCAGCAGCCACGGGCTCGCCGTCAGCATCGATTCTCGACCACGAATCTGCCACTGGTGGCGGCTCGGGCGTGGGGCCGCATCCGGCGAGCAGTCCGCCGGTGAGTATTGCCAGAAGGGTTGCATGCCAGCGAGTCCGGTGTCGAATCCGACCGACTGCGTCGGATCGCGAAGCCGAAAGCAAAAGCTTGATGTTGGTCAAGGAAGGTCTCCGATCCGGGATGTTAACTTGCACCGCACAGGCAAGTTATATCATGAAACATGTATTACAGATACCTTAAATGCTTCGGGGAGACAGGCACATGGAAGACACCACCAGAGACAAATCGAACGATCCCGACGAAGGGGCCGATGCGCCTCTTCCGGTCATGCAGCGGATGCTGGACAACCCGTTCCTGCTGCTGTTCCTCGGCGTCACGATTCCGACCGTCACCTACATCATCTGGGGCGTGATGGAAATCGTGACCATTCCGGTAGGACGCTGATCGCGCCCTTGCAGCAGTCGAAACTCAGGAGAAAACGAAATGACGGCGATACATCCTCCCGCCCGACGTGTCTGGTGGAGCCAGCCGATCGACAAGGTGGAACTGGTATGGATCGGCATCGCGCTGGTCTGGTGTCTGATCATGTTCTTCTTCATGCCGTTCTGGCATGTCTACGGTGAACAGAACTACTCGGGCGAAGCCTATCGGGTCAATCCCGAAGAATTTGTACGAAAGACCAACGAATTTGTTGCCGCGCATACCGTGCGTACCGAAACCGATCGCAGGATTCCGGTCGTTCGCCCGCCGATCGGCGAGGATGTCTTTCTGCTGGCTCGCTTGTGGCAGTGGTATCCGGTGCTTGAACTCGAGCGCGGCCAGACCTATCGCTTCCGCGTGTCATCGGCCGACTGGCAACATGGCCTTTCGATCCAGCCGATCAACCTGAATTTTCAGGTCCTGCCCGGCTACGAGATGGTTCTGAATATCACGCCGACCGAAACCGGGGAGTACGGAATCGTGTGCAATGAATACTGCGGCATCATGCACCACGCGATGCTCGGCAAGCTGTATGTGGTCGAACCCGGGGAGGGCGCAGACAATGAAGAATGAGTTTCGTACCTGTCCGAAAAGCGGTCTGGTCCTGCACCGTCCCGCCGAGCTTCTGATCAAGGCCAACGCGGTGGCCGCGGTGATCTTTCTTGGCGTCGGTGGGGCTTTGGGCCTGCTGGTGGCCTTGACCCGCTGGCCGGCGATGCAGCTGCTCAACGCCCAGCATTTCTACACGGTCCTGACGGGTCATGGTGTGGTATTGCTGCTGGTCTGGATCCTGTTCTTCGAGATCGCGCTGTTGTATTTCTGTTCATCGGTCTTGCTGCGATGCAGGCTGGCCGCGCCACGACTCGGCTGGCTGGCATTCGCGCTGATGCTGGTCGGTGCGGCGATCACGGCGATCGCCATCCTGCAGGGTGGGTCATCGGTGATGATGACCTCGTATGTGCCGATGCCGGCCGCGCCCTCGTTCTATTTCGGCTTGATCCTGTTTGCAGTCGGCGCCCTGATCGGCACCTTCATCTTCTTCGGCACGCTGGTCATTGCGCGCGATGAGAGGACCTACGAAGGCTCGATTCCGCTGGTGACCTTTGGCGCGCTCACCGCGGCGATCATCGCGGTGTTCACGATCGCCTGCGGCGCGATCATCCTGATCCCGACCTGGCTCTGGTCGATCGGCTACATCAGCCACATCGACCCGTTGATGTACCGCCTGGTCTGGTGGGGCCTGGGCCACTCATCGCAACAGATCAATGTTGCCGCGCATGTCGCGGTCTGGTATGCGATCGCGGCGATCGTGTTCGGCGCCACGCCGATGTCGGAGAAGGTCAGCCGCGGTGCATTCTTCCTCTACATCCTGTTCATCTCGATCGCATCGGCCCACCACTTGCTTGGCGATCCGGGTCTGAGTTCGGAATGGAAGATCTTCAATACCAGCTATGCGATGTATCTGGCGGTGCTTGCAAGCCTGGTGCACGGCCTGACGGTGCCGGGTTCGATCGAAGTGGCGCAGCGTCAGAAAGGTCTCAACAAGGGCTTGTTCGAATGGCTGCGCAAGGCGCCGTGGGGCAACCCGGTATTTGCCGGCATGTTCCTGTCGCTGGTCGGCTTCGGCTTCATCGGCGGCATCTCCGGTGTGGTCATGGGTGCCGAACAGATCAATTTCCTGATTCACAACACCATCTATGTGCCGGGCCATTTCCACGCCACGGTGGCGCTGGGGACGACACTGGCGTTCATGGCCATGAGCCTGTGGCTGGTGCCGATACTGTTCCAGCGCGAACTGTTCCTGCCGGGGCTGGCGAAATGGCAGCCGTGGCTGTTCGGGATCGGAACCGCGCTGCAGGCCTTCTTCATGATGGGTGCCGGAACCCTGGGCGTATCACGTCGACACTGGGATATCGCATTTACCCAGGCACCGTTCGAATGGGTCTACTCCGGCATGGCCTACACCATGATGGCATTGAACGGCATCAGCGCGATCATGGCGGTCAGTGGCGGCGTGGTGTTCGTGGTCGTGATCGTCGGTACCGTGCTGTTCGGCAAGCGTGCCGATGCACCGTCGGCATACAGCTTCGAGCGACCGGCCGTGCTGCGTGGTCCGGCTGAGGTGCTGGGCGGACATGGATCGATTGGCATCAAGGGCTTCGCTGCACCGGGTACGTTCGTGCTGGCTGGTTTCCTGATGTTGATCTTCGTGGTCTATTACTTCATCAACTACAGCTACCTGGCGTCGGTATGGAAATTCAGCTGAAGAATCCGGGTGCTGCCAAGGTGCTGGCTTTATCGGAACCGCGCACGCTGTCACTGCTGACCTGGGCGCGTTCGATCAAGGTCTTGTTCAAGCCGCGCATCGGCATGTCGGTGGCCCTGTCGGCGCTGGGCGGTGCCGCGGTTGCCGGCGCAGGCTGGCCGACGCCCGAGGCGGCGATCAGCCTGATGCTGGCAGTGCTGCTGGCGGCCTTCGGTGCGGCCGGCTTCAATCACTATCTCGAGCGTGATCTGGATGCCCGGATGGTGCGGACTCGAAACCGGCCGTTTGCTTCCGGCCTGCTGCAGCCCGGACCTGCGTGGCCGCTGCTGTTTTCGAGCCTGATTGCCGGCGGCAGCCTGTGGGCGGCCTGGCGCTCTGGTCTTGCCAGTGGCGTGTTCGTGCTGGCTGGAGCGTTGACCTATGTGCTGGTCTACACCGCCTGGCTGAAGCGTCGGACGGATTGGAACATCGTGATCGGTGGTGCGGCCGGAAGCTGGGCGGTTCTGGCCGGTGGTGCTGCGGTCAACGGCGAGCCTTTCCAGGCTGCCGTGGTGTGGCTGGCGGTGGTGCTGCTGCTATGGACGCCGTCCCATTTCTGGCCGCTGGCGATTGCGCTGACCGATGACTACCGGCGTGCCGGTTTTCCGATGTTGTCGGTCACGCGCGGCAGCTCGGTGGCGGCGCGCTGGGTGCTCGGCAACGCGATCCTGCTGGCGCTCGCTGCCGCCGGCCTCGGGGTGGTCCTCGGAAGCCCCCTGTTCTGGCTGTTTTCGACTACCGGATCGGTATGGCTGCTGCTGACCGCGGTCGACCTGGTGCGCGATCCGGTCCGATCACGTGCGATGACGACATTTTTTGCATCGATGGCGCAGCTCGGTCTGCTGCTGGGTGGGGTCTTCCTGAACGTCACGGTCGGCTGAGCCTGGCCGATGTGGAGTCGAGCGCTACTGATCGCTGCCTGCCTGCTGAACACGACTTCGATCGCGGCGCTGGATCGCGATGAAGTGCTGCAGCGCAGCCAGGCCGCGATCGGGCGCGCGCTCGGTGAATTCGAACTGCTCGATCGCCAGGGCAATCCGCTGCAGTTGTCGACGCTGCAGGGTCGACCGCTGCTGATCAGCGTGGTCTACAGCAGCTGCGTCCACTCCTGCAGCATTGCGACGCACTATCTGGCCCGTGCAGTTCAGCAGGCCCGCGCGCGTCTGGGCGAGCGATCCTTCAGCGTGCTGACGATCGGTTTCGATGTGCCGGTGGACCGGCCGGAAACCATGCGCGAGTTTGCCGATCGCTATCGGATTCAGGACCCGGACTGGTATTTCCTGGNNACAGTTCTGCCGACGCGGCCACGATCGATCGGCTGCTCGATCGGCTCGGCTTCAGCCGCGCCCCGGCTGCACACGGCTATGACCATATTGCCCAGTTGACATTGCTCGATGGCGAGCACCGGATTCAGCGGCAGATCTACGGAGAAAGCTTCGATCTGCCGCAGCTGATCGAGCCGCTGAAGGATCTGGTTCTGAACCGCGCGCCGTCCGAGCAGGGCGTGTTCGAGCGCCTGCGCAACCGGATCCGGCTGTTGTGCACGGTCTACGATCCGTCCGGTGATCGCTATGTGTTCGATTATTCGCTGTTTGTCGGCCTGTTCATCGGCGCACTCGTGATCGTGCTGGTTGGTGTCTGGCTGGCGCGTGAGTTTGCCCGCACAAGAGCGGCATCGTGAGCGGGCGCATTGCGCAAGGCTTGGCACGACTGGAAGCCGGGCTTTCATCGGGCTTTGGTCATGCCGGCAACCCGATGCATTATCTCGGTGCTCTGGCGACCGGCTTCTTGTGGATGACGCTGGTCACCGGGATCTATCTGTTCGTGTTCTACCGCACCAGTCTGGAGGGTGCCTATCTGTCGGTCGAAGCACTGACGCGCGAGCAGTGGTTTGCCGGTGGCGTGATGCGCAGCGTGCACCGCTATGCATCCGATGCGGCGATGGTCTGTCTGCTGGCGCATGCGTTGCGCGAGGCGTTGCGTGGCCGGTTTCGCGGACCGCGCTGGTTCTCCTGGGTTTCGGGCACGCCGCTGTTCTGGATTCTGATCCTGTTCGGGATCACCGGCTACTGGATGGTGTGGGATGAGATGGGGCTGTATGCGGCCCAGGCCAGCGCGGCCTTGCTTGATGCCCTGCCGATCTTTGCCGAGCCGATGCTGGCCAGTTTTCTGACGGCCGAGGCGGTCAGCAGCCGTCTGTTCACGCTGATCGCATTCATTCACCTGGTCGGTCTGCCGCTGCTGATCGTGATTGCGATCTGGCTGCACCTGATGCGCGTGCGCTACCCCAGGCTCAACCCGCCGCGTCGCCTGTGGGTTGCCAGCCTGGTCGCCTTGCTGATCCTGTCGCTGCTGCTACCGGTGACCAGCCACGGCCCGGCCGACCTGTCCCAGGTGCCGGGGCCGCTGCGACTGGACTGGTTCTACCTCGGCCTGCTGCCGCTGGCCGAGTGGACTTCACCTTCGTGGCTCTGGGCCATCGGTGCCTCGACCACGCTGGTGGTCGCAGCGCTGCCGCTGGTTCCGGGCGGTATCAACAAGCCACCGGCCAGGGTCTACCTGCCGGACTGCTCCGGCTGCAGCTACTGTGCCGAGGATTGTCCCTATGGTGCGATCGACATGGTGGCGCGTAGCGACGGTCGCAACTTCGAACTCGAGGCCCGGATCGACACCGCGCTGTGCGTGTCCTGCGGCATCTGCGCCGGCTCCTGCCCGTCCTCGTCGCCGTTCCGTCAGCGTGATCCACTGACGACCGGCATCGAACTGCCCGACTGGAGCATGCAGCGACTGCGCGCCGAGTTGCGCCTCGCGCAGGCATCGCAGCAATGCACGGAGGTGAATGCGCCGGACCCGGTGCTGGTAATCGGCTGCGATCATGGCGTCGATCTTGCGCGCCTGCCGGATTCTGGCGTCCAGCGCATCAGTCTGCCCTGCATCGGCATGCTTCCGGCATCCGCGCTTGACTACGCGCTGCGCCAGCATGCGTTTCGCGGCGTGCTGATCAGCAGCTGTGCCGAATGCGATTGCTACCACCGGCTGGGCGACCGCTGGCTGGTCGAGCGCATCGATCGCGATCGTCCGCCGGCATTGCGCGAGCGCGTCGAACGTTCGCGCATTGCGATTCATCCGCTCAAGCAGGGGCAGCAACGTGAGCTGCAGCAGGCCCTGGTCGAATTTCGACGCGCGCTCGAGCGCTCGCAGGATGCGACCGATCCCGGAGCGAGGCCATGAGCAAGCTGGCCCGAATCGCGATTCCGCTGCTGTTCTGGACGGCGCTGCTCGGCCTGATTGCAGGCTTCTCCGACGGGCCTGAATTCGCGCTGCTCGGACCCGACAGCGGCCGCTTGACGCTGCGGCTGGCCCACCTGACCGAGAGGATCGAGCCGTGCCGCCAGCTCAGCGAGGCCGAACGCATGGACTTGCCGCCGACGCGTCGGGTCAGCGAAGTCTGTCAACGGCCGCGCGCCGCGCTCGATCTGGCGCTCGATCTCGATGGTGAGCGCTTGCTGGGGGAGACGATCGCGGCACCCGGATTGCACGCGGATCGACGCATCCAGCGCTTGCAGCACTGGCCGCTGCAGGTCGGTGAGCACCGCCTCGAACTGCGCCTGGCAAACGCCGAGACCGGGGCTGAAATCATGCAACACAGCATTCATTTTCGTTCCGCCCCCGGTGCGGCGGCGGTGTTGCAGGTCGACGACCATCGCTTTGCATTGCAGCACGTGGTGTTGCTGAACCTGGAGAACCCAGAATGAATCTTGCAAGTCTGTCAGCCGCCGCACCCGATGACCGAGCGCTGGGTCGGGCCTGGATATTGACCGCAGTGGCTGCACTGCTGACCTCCGGCGTGTTTGTGCTGCTGATCATCGCCTCGCGCATGCCGGTACTGGGTGAGTTGTTTCCGCTGCGCAACTTCTTTCACCTGGCGATCGTGGTGCACGTCGACTTCTCGGTGCTGGTCTGGTTTGGTTCCCTGGCGGCTGCATTGTGGTCATTCAATGCCCGGCCCGGCATGCTGCGGCTGGGCCAGTTGGCGCTGTTGCTGGTGCTGGCTGGCTCGGTGCTGCTGGCGATCGCGCCGTTTCATCCCGGCGAGGCGATCATGAGCAACTATGTGCCGGTGCTCGAGAATGCCTGGTTTCATACCGGCTTGATCGTGTTTGCCACAGGCCTGGTGCTGGCCGCCGTCCGTCAGGTGCTGCAGCCGGGCGTAACGGAGGCAGCGGGCAGTCCGATGCGCGCGATCCGCTTCGGCATCTACAGCTCGGCCATCGTGGTGCTGCTCGCGGCTGCGGCACTGATCGGCTCGGCCGTGGCGCTGCCGGCTTTTCTGCAAGGCCCGGCCTATTACGAAGTCTTGTTCTGGGGTAGCGGCCACCTGCTGCAGATTGCCTGGGTGCAGTTGATGCTGGTCGTCTGGCTGTGGCTGGCGGCAAGCGTCGGATTGCGGCTGGCGCTGGGTGCGCGCTGGCAATACGCGCTTTTGATGATCAACTTCCTGCCGGTGCTGCTGGCGATCTGGGCTTACGCCGGGCTCGAGATCGGGTCGCCGGCGCATCGAAACTTCTTCATCTGGCTGATGGCTGCCGGCGGCGGTCTGGCCGCCGGGCCGATCGGTCTGGTGATTCTGCATGCAGCCTGGAATGGTGCGCGGACGGTCGAGCGTGGCGCCGCGGAACCTGCCCGCCGGGCGCTGCGTGATGGGCTGGTCTGGTCGGTGATCCTGTTCGGCGTCGGCGGTGGGCTCGGCTTCTTCAGCGACGCCGGGAGTACCGTCGTCCCGGCGCATTATCACGGCTGCATCGTTGCGATCACGCTGGCTTTCATGTTGCTGTGTCTGGCGCTTGCGCCGCAGCTGGGCTTCGGTGTCGTTCGGCCGCGCCTGATGCGGGTGATGGTCTGGACCTACGGCCCGGGTCAGCTGCTGCATATTGCCGGGCTGGCCTGGTCGGGCGGCCACGGCGTGCAGCGCAAGACCGCCGGTGCCGCTCAGGGCCTGAACGAGCTGGCCCAGATTCTCGGGATGAGCGTGATGGGTCTGGGCGGCCTGATCGCGATCATCGGCGGGGTTATTTTCCTGTGCGCTTTCGGTGGCGCTTTGCGCCGCAAGCCGCCAGTCAAGAGCCGACTGCAAGGCTTGCCCGGGGTCGAGGCATGAAAAGCGTGACGCGGATGGATTGGCGTGGGGATTCCAGCGTGAGGCGGATCGAAGCTGGATCCGCAGGTGTGCCGGAGGGCACGCACAGTGTAGTGCTGGTCCGAGGGTTTGCGGGTTTGTTGCCGGCTGCAGTGGCTGTGCATCACTGGCGATGGGGCGTGGAATCATGATGTTCGATGCGCTGGAGCAGTTTCTGCGCTGTGCGGCGCGCCTGGAGGCCGATGCCGCCGATGGTTACGATACGCTCTACCATCGTCTTGACGATCGTCTGCACCATCGTCCCAGCAGCGAAACCGACCGTCGCGTCCATGCCGAAGTACAGGAACTGTTTCGCAGCTTCGCGCGGTTTTCGCGGATGCACCTCAACGATGTGCTGGCGATCCAGCGCCGCGAGCTGGCGCGCGAGTATCCCGTGGATGATGACCGCTACGTCTGGCCCGACGGCTTCAGCCCGGAAAACCCGCTGGCCGTGGTCGAACTCGACGAGATCACGCCGCTGAAGGCCTTGGAGTATGCGCTCGAAATCGAGCGGCGGGCATGTGATTTCTATGCCCACGTTGCCGGCTCCACGCGCTCGGCCCAGGTTCAGGAACTGGCCCAGGAATTTGCCGAGGAAGAGGCTGAACATGTCACCGAGCTGCAGCGCTGGATCGAACGCCATCGTGCCGGGCACGATGCCGATGGCGAGTCGCAGTGATCACACGATTGACCCGGCACGCCACAGGATTGATCGGATCATGCCCGACCACGACGAAAAGCTGCGTTTCCAATCCAACGAAGGGCTGAGGAGATGTCTCCGAACAAGCACTTGTTTCCAACTGCAGCAGCGATCGACAGGCGCATCGTGATTCTGCCCGCCGCTGCGACGCCGGGTGGTTGACGCGATGGCTCGGAAGCGACTGCTGGCAGGACTCGTGTGTGTGCTGATTGGCGCGACCAGTCTGGCCTGGTGGCTGGCGCCTGAGGCTGCCCGCGCCAACCGGGCAGGCGCGGCGCCATCCGAGCTGGCCGGCGTGCTGTGGCCCGAAGCCTTGCGCCTGGCCGATTTTGAAATGCAGACCCAGTTCGATCAACGCTTTGGTGCCGATTCGTTCGAAGGCCGCTGGAGCCTGGTGTTTTTTGGCTACCTCGACTGCCCCGATATCTGTCCGATGAGTCTGGCCGCGATGCGACAGATGCGCGAACGGATGCGCCAGAAAGGCCAGCCGCTCGACGATGTGGACTTCGTGCTGGTGTCGGTCGATGCTGTGCACGATGACAGCACGCGAATGCGGAACTATCTGGATGTAGTGGCACCGGGCTTTATCGGTCTGACTGGTTCGGTCGAGATGATCGACCGGCTGAGCACTTCGATGGCGGTCTACTACATTGACCGCAGCCGTACCGAGGGAGTGACCGGACCGGATCGGATCGAACACAGCAGCTCGGTGATGATCGTCGGGCCCGACGCGCGAGTGCATGGAGCATTCCAGCCACCGCTGCAGCCGGCCGTCATGGCCGATGCATTCGAGCAGCTCCGCCGCAGTTTCCAGCGCCGTTCTTGATCGGGCTCAAGGATTTTCCGGCGCCGACCCGAGTACTCTGCACTCCGTTCGTGGACGGTCCTTGCCGACCGCATCCGCGCAAGCCCGGAGTGGAATCGGCCGGGCTGCTGGGGTCCGCAAGGGCCAGTCTCCGACGGCTGTTGCGTCATGTATTCGGGCGCAGCGGATTACAGGGCCGGCGACGCCAAACGGCGGAGGCCGGCCTTTTTTTATCCGGCCCGAGCGCGGCAGGGGGCTGCACCGAGGTTGGCCCGCCAAGGCTTCGAAATCGGGCGCGGCGGCTCAAGCGGGTGTTGCACGCCCCGGCCGGACTGGTGCCGAATGCGAGTCCGAGCCCGTCGACCTCGGCCACAACGATAGCGACTTTCAGGATCAGGAACATGACCAGCACCCCACTTGCTCGAAACATTGCCCGTCGTCTGCCGTCGCCGCAGCATGTCGGGTGGCCGCTGCGCGTGCTGCCCTGGCCGATCCAGCGCGGCCTGTTGGAAAAACTGCTGAATTCGCATTTCCAGGCCTTGCTGGCGGCCGGTGAGTTCGACTTTCTCGAACAGCGCAGCCTCGGGGTCGAAGTCTCGGATCTGCGGCTGCGCTGGGTGTTTGGCGTTCGCGATCGGCGGCTTGAACTGCTGCCGCGCCGGCATGCTGCCGAGGCCACGATTCGCGGGCGAGGAGCCGAGTTCCTGCTGCTGCTGGGCCGTCTGGAAGACCCGGACACCCTGTTCTTTCAGCGTCGCCTGGAAGTCACCGGTGACACCACGATCGGCCTGACCACGCGCAACCTGCTCGATCGCCTGTGCTGGGAGGATCTGCCGCTGGCACTGCGTATCCTGCTCAACCGCGCCGGGCGCTTCGGCCAGACGCTGCGCGAGGTTCGAACGTAATTCTCTGCAGGAAATTCAGGCAAACACCCTGCATGCGATTTGGCAAGGTGAATATTCCGGTCATTTCGATTATCCGGGCTGGAGGGTCCGAGCGCGATCGCGTTTCAGCACCGGTGAGAAATGCACCAGCACGCCCAGCAGCAAGAGTAGTGCCAGGCTCCAGAATGTTGCAGCCAGTGCCAGCGCCGCCGGATTGCCGTCGCCGAACAGCCGGCACAATGCCGCGAGCGACATGAGCGTGGCAAGCGCCGGGAATGGCCAGCTCACTTCGGGATAACGTTTTGCGTGCAGCAACCGAACCCTGGCCATGATGGTGGTGGTCAGCGTGCCCAGTGCGCCGACCGTGATTGCATGCGCGGCCACCCTTGTCGTCAATCCGATCTCCAGAGACCAGCTAGCCCCGATCATCAACAGGCCCGCAGCCAGCCACGCATAGCCCGCGCCCAGACACAGCAGGTCGATTCGGGCACGGCACTGCCACAACCTCCAGCGCAGCAGCCGCGTCAGCGTGAGCAGCCCGGCGATCATCAGCAAGACACCGCTCGCAGGGCGGGTCTGCAGCGCCGGCGCGAGTGCGGCGGCAACAATCAGCAGTAGCAGCAACAGCCCTTCCAGACGCGGTTGAACCCGGGCTTCAAGCAAACCGCCGGCCACCTGGATGGCACCAGCCGCCGCCGGCGCGATCAACCTTCCTCCGAAAAATGCCATCAGCAAGGCAAATAGCACGACGCTTTGCTGCAATGCCAGGTATCTGATCCACCCAAGTGCCGAAAGACCGGCGACGTGAAAGGTGACCGCGACAGTGCAGATTGTGATGATGATCGGACCGGTAAGCCTGTTGCGCCATTTCTTTGCCCCCTTCATGAATCGCGGTGCGGCGATTGCGGCAACCGCCACGGCAAACCCGGCGTTGGTGATGAAAGACAGCGCGCCGCCGGGCAGCACAAGCCAGGATATTCTCGCGCTCAGCCACAGCAGAACCAATAGCGCCAGACTGCGTCGCGGCATGCGGTTGATCAGGAAACCTGCAACAACCGCCAGCGCATAGCCGAAGAACAGCTCGTGGGCGTGCCCAGGGGGCGTGGAAAGCCCGGGAACGGCCCATGCGCCACCCAACATCGAATACAGAGAAAGCGGAACCGCCACCGCGCCGTAAGCTGCGGCGGCCGGGAACAGGAACTGCTCCACCAGGGGCCTGTCGGCTGACGATCGCCGTGCCGTGGCGGGATGCTTGATTCCGGACGCGCAGCAATCGATCGGGACGTCTTGCGTCACGCGGGTTGCTTTCGTCTGACCCGGGCCAGCGCCTGGTAATAAAGCGTCTCGATCTCGATGTTGCAGAACTGCGGAATCGGCGCTTCCGGATCGGGCGGTTTCAACACATAGACCGTCCCGCACCATTCACATGTTTCTCGACCGCTTCGGTGGATCGGGAGATAGACCTGGGGATGGGCATTCCAGATCTCCATCCACGGGGCAGGGCAGGACAAGGGCAGATCACTCCATTCGACCTCGCAGTATTTCTGCGTGCAGGCAGCAGCCTGCATCCCGTCAATATGCTTGGCGACCATAAACCCGTCTCCTTGTCAGCGATTCGGCGCGAGCGCCAGATCCATTCATTCGTGTCGCGCCGGACCATCGGGCAGAACAGAACATGCATAAAGGATACATCATATGATGCGCAAGTGATGCGCAAGATCAGAAGCCGAAAACAACAGGCGGCGATACGATGGGGATGCGTGAATCCGGGTTGTCATATTGAACGGCTTGAGTGCTTGACGGGGACGGGTTTCGGTGAGCGCGTACCGGGTGGTCCGTGGTCTGCTCTCTCCCGGGACTTGCCTTGATCCAGACATAAGATGTATACTGAATACTCCTTTAGGCCATCGAGCCAGGAGAATGCCATGAATACCGATGGATACGGCCCTGCCATTCCACTCGAGGAGCTCTTGAGGCTCTCGCGCGTCTACGGTCCGCCGGCACTGGCCAGGGAGCGTCTTCCATCCGACAAGGCCGGGGCGTCTGGAATGATCGAACAGCAACTGTGCCCCTGTGTGCGGGGCGAGCCCTGCGTGGTCGAGGCACTGGCTGAAGAGTTCGAGCGCCTGGCAGCAATTTTTCGCCAACGCCAGATCGAGGTCCCGTCAAAAAGCTGCCCGAGCTGCGAGGATCGCTGGTCCGAGGAAGGCGGGCGAGTACTCAAGCCGCAGCCCGGAGTCGGCGTTGGTCCGGCATCGTGAATCGCCTTCGGCCGACCGTCCGCAACTCGTCTGACCGCCCTCGTGAAGACCGGCTGCCCCGTTTTCCGGTTCCGCGGCGCTTGCCGGTCCCGCCGAACTTCGGGCTGGGTCCCGAATCAAGAATGCACAGTGGAGAATAAATCACACGTCACTATCAAGGCTTGGGAATGCGTCGGCTGCGGGCGTGTCGAAGCGCCTCAGCCGTGCGTCGGAATCTGTCAGGACCGCGCCGTGGAACTGGTGCCGGAGGAGGCTTATCGTTCGATCAAAGGCGAGCGCGACCGGTTGCGCGAGGATAACGCCGCGCTGCGCGAGCTGGTACTGCGACTGGCGAAAACCAATCCGCGCGACGAGCAGTGGGAAGCTGGTTACAAGGCCTTGCAAAAGCGTGCCCGACACTTGCTTGACTCGATCAAAGAGACACGCACCTGAAAATCCGGATTCGAACATGATCAAGGTCAAGCGAATCTACGAAGAGCCAGCCGACGATGACGGCTATCGCGTACTGGTCGATCGGCTGTGGCCGCGCGGTGTGGCCAGGCAAGATGCAGCACTGGATGAATGGTGCAAGTCAATCACGCCTTCGAATGAGCTCCGCAAGTGGTTTCATGAAGAGACCTGCGGTCGCTGGCGGGAATTTTGCAGCAAGTACAAGGAAGAATTGTGCAAGGCGGACGAGGATCTTGATCGTCTCGCAGAAATTGCATCGGATTCCGGTTTGACGCTGTTGACCGCGGCGAAGAACCGGCAGCGCAATCATGCTCTCGTGCTGAAGGAGGTGCTCTCAGGCGAGGGCTAGCGGGCCACGCCAGTCGGACGACTTGAACCGGGCACTGCTATTGCGCGCATCAGTCCCGCCAATGATTGTTTGCTGAACCCACCTTATTTACCATCCCTCCTACTGCGACGCCG
>NPIE01010805.1_pt1 | contig 25006 bp, 20 predicted proteins | sample 8637661 | NCBI WGS metagenome assembly NPIE01 (sample SAMN07420842, study PRJNA396082) | bioreactor metagenome | isolation source: sample BA12 brine-fed electro-methanogenic bioreactor BA | place: Japan: Kochi | collected 2016-12-09 | reverse complement strand
TGTTTCCAGTGGAAGATCCGTAAAAAATACCAAGTTTTGCCATTTTTCTAATATTGTTATCTGTATAAAAACGGCGCAAAGTTAAGAAATATTTTCTATTTAGATTGGATTTAAATTAAAGCCCGAATTTCCAGGACAATCCTGTTCCTATGAAATAATCCGGAGAGATTTCAGACAGACCGATCCCACCACTCAGGTCCACTTGTAAATTATCAAGGATCAGAAAGGTAAAGCCTGCATCCATCCGGTGATCCGGATGGGAGAATTCAGGCAAATAACCATAGACTTCGGCGAAGCATCCCAGTTGGCCGGAAAGGCTAATACCGGCTGCCACGGAATAGAAATAAACCGGCCATGCCTGTCCGCCGTTCCATTCGGCTCCGGCATTATAACCCAGCCCCAGCCAGTCGTTGAGCTGATGCGATGCAGCCAGCCTGAGATTCATCCCCGTATATTCCTCACCGAAAACCTGGTCCCCTGCTGTATTCAGGTTCAATGTAGTAAGAAGTGCCAGTTCAGGCACCCATCCGTTTTGCTGGGTTATATGGGTTTTGAGGCCAAAGTTCATCGGCGACCATGCCCTGTTGGTATTCCCAAAATCGATGGATTTGTTGGTATATTGTTGCGCCATGTAACCAAAACCAAAGCGGAGCTCCATGTTTTCAAACAAACCATAACGAAGCAAACTTGTGTTGTAAACATAATCCTCTATTTCAAGCAATTGGATTTCATCATACTGATATAAAAAACCGGTTTCGAGCTGGAACAATCCCTTTGGCACGGTAACAGCTGACTCGGTCTGATCCGGGCGGTCGGTCACCATATCACTATCCTGTGCAGCGAGGGGTAACACAAGAATGAGCATAACAAAAACAGCAATAATTCTCATAATCGACGAAGTTTAATGATTAAACAAAAAGCAGCAGGCTCACCGCCATAACGGCCATCCCCACGATAAAGCCATAAATGGAATAGTGATGTTCCCCGTATTCCCGGGCACCCGGAAGCAATTCATCCACCGAGATAAACACCATGATCCCGGCAACAGATGCAAAAAGGATCCCGAATACCATGGGGTTCATAAAGGGCATCAACACCAGGTAGCCAATAAGGGCACCTACAGGTTCTGCCAGACCGGAAGAAAATGAATACCAGAATGCTTTTCGCTTACTATCCGTTCCGTAATAAATGGGCACAGAGACGGCAATCCCCTCAGGAATATTGTGGATCGCGATGGCAACTGCGATGGCGATACCCAGACCTGGGTCATTCAAAGCTGCAGTGAAGGTGGCAAGCCCTTCGGGGAAATTATGGATGGCGATGGCCAAAGCCGTGAACAGGCCCATGCGTTTCAACTCATGGCTCCTCTTGGCATCTTTATCCATATCCTCAACCATTTTCATTTCATGGGGATTTTCCGCTGAAGGGATCAGTTTATCAATGATCCCGATGAAAAGGATACCCCCAAAAAAGGCAGCCACAGTGACCCAGTATCCATTGGGGGAACCCAGGGCGGATTCTAGTGAATCCTTGGCTTTGACGAAAATCTCTACCAGGGAAACATAGATCATGACCCCAGCAGAAAACCCCAGGGATACGGCAAGGAACTTCGTGTTGGTCTTTTTCGCAAAAAAAGCCAGTGCAGAGCCTATACCGGTCGATAGGCCGGCAAACAGCGTCAGGCTGAAAGCGAAAAGAATACTGTTTGTATCCATAACATCGGCAATTGAATAAGTGCAAAGCTATAATATTTCTGTTTCTTTGGTATTAAATCCTGGCTGTTGAAAATAATTGCATCATATTTAAGTTTATTTTGCAGGAAGAAATTTTGAATCACATGAAAAAGACCACACTTGTTTTATTTGGTGTATTGCTGGCTGCACCTGTATTATTTTCACAAAATTACAATCAGGAGATCAAAGACAATGAGCTTGATGAAATGGTTCTGATCGGTGACTGTAACCGCAAAGGACTGAAGAAGAATATGGAATTTAAGAATTATTTCCGCATCTATTATGAAAATCACAAACCAGATTATGAAATGATCAAAAAGATCATGGATAAAACAAAAGGCAAGGATTTCAGTATCATGATCGTACTGGGCACCTGGTGCCAGGACAGCCGCGACTGGGTACCTCCTTTCATCAGGGTAATGGATGAAGCAGGTATAAAAGAGAAAAACATTCGCATGGTGGCCGTCGACAGTAAAAAGTATTCATACACTGTGGATCTTTCGGCACAGAAGATCGAAAAAGTGCCCACATTTATTTTTTATGACAGCGAGGGTAAAGAAGCAGGCAGGATCGTTGAAACACCCGACAAAAGCCTTGAAAAGGATATTTACAAAATCGTTAAAAAGCTGTAAATACCTTGCAATCGCTTCCTGGATTTATTAGCTTTAAATTCAATTTCATTTCCTCTTTGAATGGAAACAGTAAAAATCATTAAGCAAACACGGAAAATCCTGCAGCAGGTGAGGGAGGAAGAAAAAAGCATTGGTTTTGTTCCGACCATGGGAGCCTTGCATGAAGGCCATCTTGAACTCATCAGGAAGGCAGCAAAAGTCGGCGATTTTGTTGCAGCAAGTATTTTCGTCAATCCGATTCAGTTCAATAACAAAGAGGACCTGGAAAAATATCCCAGGACCCTGGAAAAAGACCTGAAGCTGCTGAAGCAGAATGGCTGTGACCTTGTATTTGTTCCTGAGGTGAGTGAAATGTATCCGGATAATATTACTGCCAAATATAATTTTGGCAGGCTGGAGCGGGTGATGGAAGGGAAGCACCGTCCGGGCCATTTCAACGGAGTCGCAGTCGTGGTTAAGAAGCTATTCGATATTGTCGGGCCCGACAAGGCATTCTTTGGTCAGAAAGATTTTCAGCAGTTGCTGATCATCCGCAAGCTTGTTGAAATTGAAAATATTGCTGTTGAGATCGTAGCCTGTCCCACCGTGAGGGAAAAGGATGGTTTGGCCATGAGCTCCAGGAACATGCGCCTTACCCCTGAGGAGAGGGAACAGGCTCCTTTTCTCTACCAGACCCTATCGAAGGCTGCTTCCATGACACAGGCCTCCAACCCGGAAGAGCTAGCACGATGGGGACGTGGACAGATTGAACAACACCCCGCTTTTAAACTGGAATACTTTGAAGTTGCCAGAGCCCGTGAACTGGATCATGTGGAGAAATTCGAAAGAGGCAAGACTTATGTGATTTGCCTGGCAGCGCACCTGGGCAAAGTGCGCTTAATCGATAATGTTATAATAAATTCGTAATTTTGCAGGGTCATGCAGATTGAGATATTAAAATCGAAAATTCATCGTGCAACCATCACGCAGGCTGACCTGAACTATATTGGCAGCATTGAGATTGATGAGGATTTGATGGACGCCACCAATCTCATTGAGAATGAAAGGGTGCACATCTACAATATTTCCAATGGAGAACGCCTGGAAACTTATGTGATCAAGGGCAAAAGAGGCTCAGGTGTGATTGGCCTCAATGGTGCCGCAGCGCGTAAAGCTGCCGTTGGCGACCTGGTCATCATCGTTTCATATGCCAGCATGGATTTTGAAGAGGCCAAATTCTTTAAACCCGCCATTGTATTCCCCGATAGCAACAACAAACTAAACTAAAGCTTTGAGTAAGAGCATCCTGTCGATACTGAAGTATGTTATCTTTTTGTTGCTTGGTATATTGTTGCTCTGGCTTGTTTTCCGGAAAGTCGACCTGGAAGTTGTACTCTATCAATTTGCCCACGCCAATTACTGGTGGATCCTGCTGTCGTTTGTTTTTGCCAGCATGGCGCATTTAGCCAGGGCAATACGGTGGAATATACTGATTGGAAGCCTGGGTTACCAGACCCGTACAAGCACCACCTTCTATGCCGTTATGATCGGGTACTTTGTCAACCTCGCTGTTCCAAGACTGGGGGAGATCTCAAGATGCGGCGCTCTCAGCCAGAAAGGAAAAATACCTGTGAACACCCTGTTCGGTTCCGTGGTGGCAGAGCGGGTTTTTGATACCCTGGTCCTGCTTTTGCTAATGTTTCTGGTAGTTATCTTTCAGCTTGACTTACTGGGAACATTTATGGAAAATAATTTTTTCACCCCCATTTACCTGAAATTTGAGAACAACCTGGATTGGATCGTTTTTATCATTTTCAGCTTTGTGTTACTTCTGGTGATCGGAATTCTACTCTTCAGGCTTTTCTTACCAAAGATCAAGGACAAGGCTTTCTATATAAGGATCAGCGAATTTACAAGCGGGTTTTTCAATGGGATGAAGACCATCCAGCGAATTAAGAAAAGGGGACTTTTTACTTTCTGGACCCTCGTCATCTGGCTGATGTATACTTTGATGAGCTATGTTGTATTTTTTTCGATGCGCGAAACTTCCCAGCTAACATTCCTGGATGGCCTGACCGTAATGGTGATCGGCAGCATTGGCATGATAGCTCCTGTTCCCGGGGGGCTTGGTGCTTATCATTTTTTTGTGAGCCTGGTTCTTTTTGAATTGTATGGCATTCAAAAGGCAACGGCAGCTTCCTGGGCCACCCTCATGCATGCCTCCCAGGCTGTGCTGATGATCCTGCTCGGGGTATTTTCATATTTAATGCTAATTTTACAGAGAAAGCAAGAACAACATGAAAAACCTGGAATTGATACAAACAAAAATAATTGATGGGGAAGAGTTGGAACGCCTTCTGGCCATCTGGCGCTTTAAAAACAAAAAAATCGTTTTCACCAATGGCTGTTTTGATATCCTGCACCTGGGACACATTGACTATCTTGCCAAAGCCAGAGAACAGGGTGACGTGCTGATCATCGGCCTGAACACAGATGATTCAGTCAGGAGGATCAAAGGAAGTGATCGACCAATCAGCAATCAGCGTGCACGGAGCATGATCCTGGCTTCTCTTCGTTTTGTGGATGCCGTGGTATTTTTTGATGAAGACACACCTTACGAATTGATCAAAAAAGTACAACCCGATTTTCTTGTAAAAGGCAGTGACTACAAAGCCGAAGACATCGTGGGTTATGATATTGTAAAAGCCAGAGGCGGGGAGATCAGGACCCTGGATCTTGTAGAAGGATATTCCACCAGCCAGCTTGTTGAGAAAATCAGGAAGGCTGAAAGCTGAACCGGGTATATTCATTAAATTAGCAATAGACATTATCTGATTTCATATTAATACCGAGGATCAATCATGGCCAAGACCAAAACTGTATTTTTTTGTCAGAATTGTGGTGCCCAGTCGCCCAAGTGGATTGGCAAGTGCCCTGCCTGCGAAGAATGGAACACCTATGCAGAGGAAGTAATTTCAAGGGAAAAAGACAAGAAGCCGGGTGCCTATGCCCATGAAAAGAAGAGCGGGAAACCCCAGCCGGTGAAAGAGATCAGCTCTTCGGCAGAAGACCGTATCAACACACAGAACCATGAACTGAACCGGGTACTCGGTGGCGGCATGGTTCCCGGTTCGGTGATCCTTGTAGGCGGAGAACCTGGGATTGGAAAATCAACTTTGTTGTTGCAGGTCGCGCTAAAGATGAATGGTAAAAAGATCGCTTATGTTACCGGGGAAGAAAGCGATCAGCAGATCAAGATGCGGGCCGAACGTGTTGGGATCGTGAATGAAGAAACTTACATCATTACCGAAACCTCCACCCAGGTAATCTTTCAGCACCTTGAAAAAATGCAGCCCGAGATGCTGATCATTGATTCGATCCAGACACTGAATACAGAAATCATTGATTCATCCGCGGGCAGCATTTCACAGATCCGCGAATGCGCCAGTGAATTGCAGCGATATGCCAAACATACCAATGTTCCTGTATTCCTGATCGGGCATATCACCAAGGAGGGCAGCCTGGCAGGGCCCAAGATCCTGGAGCATATGGTGGATACTGTTTTGCAGTTCGAAGGGGACCGCAATTACGGATACCGCATTTTGCGAGCAACCAAGAACCGCTTTGGCTCAACTTCCGAACTGGGCATCTATGAAATGCAGAGCGAAGGCCTTCGCGAAGTCAACAATCCATCTGAGATCCTGATATCACAAAGGGACGAAGACGTTAGCGGGGTGGCTATCGCCAGCATGTTGGAAGGCATGCGCCCCATGCTGATCGAGATTCAGGCCCTGGTCAGCTCGGCGGCCTATGGAACACCCCAGAGATCCTCCACTGGTTTTGACCTCAGAAGGTTGAATATGCTACTGGCAGTTCTGGAGAAGCGAAGTGGTTTCCGGCTGGGTGTGAAAGATGTGTTCCTGAACATCGCCGGCGGACTAAAGGTGGATGACCCCGCCATTGATCTGGCTGTGATCGCAGCCATTCTGTCCTCCAATGAAGATATACCCATCGATCAGAAAGTATGCTTCTCAGCGGAAGTTGGACTCTCCGGTGAGATCCGGCCAGTGAACAGGGTTGATCAGCGCATTCGCGAAGCCGAAAAACTCGGTTTCAAAAAAATCTTTATTTCCAAATTTAACCAGAAAGGGCTGGACCTGCAAAAAAGCAGCATTGAAGTGATTCCTGTCAGAAAAGTTGAAGAGCTTTTTATGAAATTGTTTCAATAATTTGTGCAATAACGAACATTCATTGTAACATTTCAATACATTGCTCGTCTTAGAAACGAAAGGGCCCAATTCTATAAATATCTGTGGATCTTTATTTTACAAGAATTGGCATAATAATAGATGTTTGCATTCTAAAAAGCAACGAAATGAAAGTAGACTTAAAACCGAACGAAGTAATCACCAAAGCAAGTGATGCCAATCATTTTATCAATGGTGGAGATGAAAAAGTGAAAGGAAAACTGATCCTCACCAATCAACGGATATATTTCAAAAGCTCCGAACTGGGCTTTGATGATTTCAATAAGGAGATCATTCCTGAAGAGATTGAAGAAGTGATGGTTTTCAATACCTATAAGATTCTGCCCAACGGACTGAACATCATTACCAAAGAAGGCGATCAGCTTCGCTTTGTTGTAAAGAAAAGGGATCAGTGGTGCAGGATGATCAACAAGATCTATTAAGAAATTTGAGTTTTGAATTTTAAATTTTGAGTCACATCTTGCTGACGAGAAGATTTGTTTCTCAGCTGGAAAAAAGAAATTATTACTGTAAAAGGGAAATAACTCACTTTCGTACCCAGAACAATTCAAAATTCAAAATTAATAACTCAAAACTTATTAACACCAGGGGGCAGAGTAAAACTGATCACGGTTCCCGCTCCCGGTTTACTTTCAGCCTGTATCTCGCCTCCATTCATTTCAACAAAATCCTTGCACAAATTCAATCCCAGACCGGTACCCTTTTCATCATTTGTGCCGGGTGTTGAATGTTTTATATCGATCCTGAACAATTTATCCAGACTTTCTTTCCTGATACCAACGCCGGTATCATGCACGCTTATCTTTACGAAATCATTTTCCTTTGTAGCAGTAAGCCAGACGCTCCCTCCCTTTCCGGTAAACTTGACAGCATTACTGATCAGGTTCCTGATCACAGTATGTATCATGTTTTTATCGGCATGGACCAGCAAACGATCATCCAAATTGCTGCTAAGATTCACACCTTTTTCGTGGGCATTGATCATCAACAGATCAATATTGCTATCAATCAGGTGCCGGAGGTCGAAGACTTCCTGCTCTGTTGTTAGCTGTCCAGTCTGCACCTGGGCCCATTGTAATAAGTTATCCAGCAATTTCAGCAGGCGGTCGGTTGATTCGTGAATGCTGTTAACCAGTTCAATGATCTCTTTCTTATCCAGGTCATCGATTGAGGAATTGAGAAAATCAAAAAAATTCATGATGGTCCCAAGTGGACCACGCAGATCATGGGCAATGATTGAAAAGAATTTATCCTTGGTGGCATTCAGATCAGCCAGCTCGGCTTTCTGCTTTTCAATTTCACGGTTTTTGGCGGCCAGTTCTTCCTCAATCAGGTTCATTTGTCTGAGTCTGCTAATGGAAGATTTCAAAATACCTTTTGTAATCTTGATGTTTCCTGCAATCAGCCGGTAAAAAGTTTCCTGATCGATTCGAAGCAGCTCGGTTTCTTCCATTGTGGTAACGGAGGCGGATCTTTTCTGTGAATCGATGAGGTAATACTCACCGAACACATCATCTTCCTTCAGCACTGAAAACACATACTCACCGTCGTGCACTTTTACGGAACCCGATTCAATGATAAACATGGCATCACCCATCTCATCTTTATGAAAAACCGTGGAACCGGCATCAAATTTATAATATGCCAGGGCGGTGGCAATCTCCGCAATGGTATCATCGTCAGATTCCTTGAAGATGGAAACCTCCTTGAGAACCCTGAACCTTCTTTCCATTTTATCTTTCATATTCGATCAAATTGTTTTTTAAATACTCCTGGATAAGACCTACAGGTCCAGTTCCACCGTAAGGGGGCAGTGATCGGAATGATAGGCATCGGGCAGGATCAATGCCCGCTTCAACTTGTCTTCGAGGCTTTCTGACACCATGTGATAATCGATGCGCCAGCCCAGGTTTTTGGCCCTTGCATTGGCCCTGTAACTCCACCAGGTATAATTGTGTGGTTCGGGATTAAAATAACGGAAGGAATCGATGAAGCCGCTGTAGATGAATTTCCCGACCCACTCCCTTTCTTCGGGCAGGAAACCGGAACTTTTGGCATTTCTGACAGGGTCGTGAATGTCGATGGGTTTATGACAAATATTATAGTCTCCTGAAATTATCAGATTGGGTCTTTCCTTCTTTAATCCGGCCACATAATTATAAAAGTCATCCAGCCATTGCATTTTAAAAGCCTGCCGCGCATCGCCACTTGAGCCGGAAGGATGATAAACACTGACCACAGAGACATCACCATAATCAGCCCGGATAAAGCGGCCTTCATGGTCATACTTTTCGATCTCCATACCCATCACTACTTTATCGGGTTTAATGCGGCTGAGAATGGCCGTGCCGCTGTAGCCCCTCTTCTTTGCAGAAAACCAGTAATTCAGGTAGCCCAGTTCTTCAAACTCAAACAAGGGGATCTGATCGGGTTGTGCCTTGGTTTCCTGCAGGCAAATCACATCTGCATTCACAGCTTTTAACCAATCCAGCAGGCCCTTCCTGATAGCTGCTCTAATTCCATTTACATTGTAGGAAACGATCTTCATTGACAGTATTAATTTAGAATTATTATGAATGACTAAGATATAAAAAGATTAATATGTGTTGTTTTTTCCTTGCTGATAATTTTCCATTAATTTCGCAATTGTTTTTCAGACAGATATGAAAAAAAGGTATCCATTAATGAAACGTTTTCTAATCTGGCGTCTGCGGCACATCAGCGATCGCCAGCTAATCCTGATCTTGAGTGTAATCATCGGGGTGCTGGGTGGATTAAGTGCCGTGTTAATCAAGAATTCGGTTCATTTCATTAAGGATTTGCTTACAAGCGGTTTCGCAATGAATTACCAGAATTACCTTTATTTTGTCTACCCGGCCATCGGGATCCTGATTGCAGTACTTTACATACATTTCATTGTTAGACAGCATGTGGGCCATGGGATTCCAAGTGTTTTATTTGCGATATCCAGATCGAACGGGATCATTAAAAGGCACAATATTTTCTCTTCCATCATAACCAGTACCTTCACTGTTGGTTTTGGAGGATCTGTCGGATTGGAGGGGCCAACTGTTGCCACGGGGGCGGCCATCGGTTCCAATATCGGGCAGATGCTGCATCTGAATTACCGGCAGATCACTACGCTACTGGCCCTGGCTTCAGCAGCCGCCATGGCGGCAATCTTTAAATCGCCCATTGCCGCAGTGGTCTTTGCCATTGAGGTGATCATGATTGACCTGACTGCCGCCTCCATTGTTCCCTTGCTGATCGCATCCGTTTCTGCTGTACTCACCTCCTACTTTTTCCTTGGACAGGCAGTTTTATATCCCTTTGATATCAAGGAAGGATTTAAATTCGCTGAATTTCCCTATTACATTCTGCTGGGTATTCTTACCGGTTTTATTTCCATCTATTTCACCAAAATGTATATTTTCATCGAACAACGATTTGCCCGCATCAATAGCTTCTGGACACGCTGGTTCATCGGTGGCTCCATCCTGGGGGGGCTGATATTTTTCTTCCCGGCTCTTTACGGTGAAGGATATGAAGCAGTTAACCAGACCCTGCACGGTGATATCGGTCCCCTGTTTAACAACAGTCCTTTTTATTCCTTCAAAGACAACATGTGGCTCATTTTCCTGCTGTTCGTGCTGATCATCCTTTTTAAAGTGGTGGCAACATCTGTCACTTTCGGTGCGGGAGGTATCGGGGGCATCTTTGCCCCCACCCTCTTTATTGGAACTTTTGCCGGATTATTTTTTGCCAAATTGTTCAACTTCCTTGATATCGGCCCCATCCCGGAAAACAATTTTGCCCTGGTGGGTATGGGCGGCATGATCGCCGGGGTTTTGCACGGGCCGCTCACAGGGATCTTCCTGATCGCAGAGATCACCAGTGGTTACGAGCTCTTCGTACCCCTGATGATCACCTCCACCATCTCTTTTGCCACAACCAAGATATTCATCGGAAACTCTGTGTATACCCACCAGCTGGCTAAACGTGGAGAATTACTGACCCATCATAAGGATAAAGTGGTGTTGTCGCGTATGAGCCTCGAAAAGATGATCGAAAAGAATTTTAAAACCATCAATCCCGAGGCCAGGCTTCGTGACCTGGTGAATATTATATCCGAAAGCTCCCGGAACATCTTTCCTGTGGTGGACAAAGAGAACAATTTCAAAGGCATCATCCGCCTGGATGATATCCGCAACATCATGTTCAAACCGGAGTTATACGACACAACTGCTGTAAGCTCCCTGATGATCACGCCTGAGTATATCGTTGATTTCAATGACCCCATGGAGAATGTGGTGAATAAATTCCATGAATCCGGCAAGTTTAACCTGGCAGTTATAAAAGATGGGAAGTACATGGGATTTGTTTCCCGGGCAAAGGTTTTTAGCAAATACAGAAGTTTGCTTAAACAGTTTTCGGAAGATTAAGGTTGATGCCATGAATGCACGGTAGTAATAGAACGCTGATGTACGCTGAAAAAGCTGATTGACGCGGATTAATTGTTGGCCTTGCCTGTCTTATTGCCACGAATGCACGAATAGTTATTTCAAAATGATTTCATGAATATTGAGCCGCCACGAATGCACGAATCAGTAGTATAAAATGATTTCACGAATATGCATGTTAATATTAATATTCGTGAATTCGTGGCGATTTATATAGCAGCATCCATCATGTATTATCCCAAATTCACCAGTAAACCAATTCACCAATCAACTATACAAATACCTCTTAATATTCCTTTTGGGTGTTTTTCTAAATTCTTCATCTACCAGTTCAAATGCTGCAATTTGCTCATACCTAGGCAATTCTTGGTTAAGTTGGTGCCGGTTCTTTTCCATCAAATTGCGCAGCTGTTGATCGTCAAGACCTTCATTATCGACACTTTCACAATCGGGATATATCAGGGCAAGTAGTTTGCCGTCTTTTTCTTTCACCACACATTCCTGCACACATGGAAGATTGCAGATCCTGGCTTCGAGTTCCTCAGGGAAAATATTCTGCCCCGAAGGCCCCAGGATCAGGTTCTTGCTCCTGCCCTTGATGAAGAGAAAGCCTTCCTCATCGAGATAGCCCAGGTCACCGGTTTTGAGCCAGCCATCCTTTGTAAAGACCTTTTTGCTTTCTTCCGTATTCTTGTAATAACCCAGCATCACGTTCTCGCCTTTTACCTGTATTTCGCCAACCTCATCTTTGCCCTGCTTATCGATACGGATCTCCATGCGGTCCACAACCTTGCCTGCCGAGCGTAACTTATTCACATCCCAGGCAGCATAGCTGATGAGCGGTCCGCATTCAGTCATGCCATAGCCAATGGTATACTTAAAACCGATTTTTTTGAAAAAGGCTTCTACTTCTTCGCTCAATGGCGCTCCACCAATCACCACTTCCCTGAATTCACCCCCGAAACTTTCGGTGAGTTTTTTATTCACTTTATGGTGTATCCTGTCCGCCAATAGCGGCAGTTTCCGGAGAAACTTTACTGCAGGTTTTTCTATTCCGGGCAATATTCGCTTTTTATAGATCTTTTCGATTACCAGTGGGACAGATAAGATCAGGTGGGGACGGATCTCACCAAATGCCTTTGTTACGATCTTGGGTGATGGAATTTTTGTTAGAAAAGTGATATGGCAGCCCAGGGTGATTGGGAAAAGGAATTCGAAGAGCATACCATAACTATGGGCCATGGGTAGAAAGGATACCAGGCGGTTTCCTGCATTCAGTGGCATGTTGTCCTGCGCAAAAATAATGTTCGAGAGAATGCTCTTTCGCGGCAACATCACACCTTTTGTGAAGCCTGTTGTCCCGCTCGTATAAGAGATCATGCAGGTTTCTTCCAGGGGAAAAGTCTTATAGTCGACCGCTTCTTTCTGCAATGACCTGGTGCTGAATCGTTCAAGACTCTCTGTGAGTATATCTTCAAGCTTCTTGTGATTTGAGGAAAGCAATTCCAGATCATCGATGCGAAGCATCCCGTGAAGGGCCCGCATATTATCCGGTTCAATCCGTTCAAAGATCCCCTGGCTGATAAATAGCAATTTTGCATCCGAATGGTTTACAATGTGATGGATATTGGAGGTGCTGAAGTCGGGGAGGATAGGAACAACCACAGCACCATATGTCAGTACAGCAAGATAGGTCATTCCCCATTTGGAGCTGTTATTTCCCAGCAAGGCGATCTTGTCTCCCCGGGCAATTTCCAGCTTTTCAAAGATACGGTGCAACACTGCAATGTGTTGGGCCACGGCAGCATAGGTATAGGTTTCACCCTGGTAATCAGAAAAACCATTGTATTCCCAGTTGTTTTTAATCGACTCCCCAAAGAGCTCATTCAAAGCTTTCTTTTCCATAGCATTCCTTTCTCAGTTGCTTTATACAAGATTACAAAAAATAAATGAGGCCAATTTGCTTTCTTAGCAATGTGTATTGCTTTTTTGCAGAATTTAGCCACCTGATATTTTATTTGACAATTGGATGAAAATACTGGACTATGACAAGGCACGACTCATCGAACTGAACAGGCTTGAATACGGGGAAGATTATAAACAGATCAAGTTTATTGACCCTGATCAGATCGATTCTTATACTACTAAGCGTGAAACCTTGCTGGCAGAGATTCTGCAGACCGCTGAGAGCGCATACAGTAACACCAAACTGGATACCAGGAACTTGCCCCCCGGCTGTGAGATCTGTGGAGCGGGTAGCTGGTCGTGCCTCTTTGTTAATGGAATTTGCAACTGTAATTGCTTCTATTGCCCTGCCATACAGAACCAGGTTGATATACCCACCACCAGTTCAGTCCAATTCGAGCGTCCTGAGGATTATATCCAGTATTTGAAGAAATTTGATTTCAGGGGCATCAGCCTCAGCGGAGGGGAGCCCCTGATGACCTTTGATAAAACCCTCTCCTTTTTACAGGCCATCCGCGAGGCTTTTGGCCGGGAGAAGTATATCTGGCTATACACCAATGGGGCACTGCTGGATGAAGAAAAGTTAAAGGCACTGGAAGCATGCTCGCTGGATGAAATACGCTTCGATCTGGGAGCCAGGGATTACAAGCTCGACAAGATCAGGCTGGCGATCGGCCATATCCGGAATGTTACTGTTGAGATCCCGGCGGTGCCTGAAGAGCTGGAACGCCTGAAAGCTCTGTGTAAGGAATTGGAGGAAATGGGAGTAAATTACCTGAATCTTCACCAGATGCGGCTCACTCCCCATAATTTCAAAAACCTCATCACAAGGAAGTATACCTTCCTGCATGGGAACAAGGTAACGGTGCTGGAGTCAGAACTTACAGCCCTCCGGCTGATGCTGTATTGTATTAAGGAAGGCATTGATCTCCCGGTGAACTATTGCTCCTTTGTTTACAAGAACCGTTACCAGAATGCAGCTGCGCGGCGCCGGCTGGCACCGGGGATCATGGAAGCGGAAGAAAGCATGACTGAAAGTGGTTTTATCAGGCAAGTCCGCTGCACAGGACCCGCAGCGTCCATCACAAGGCTCAGCGATCATTTGACATTACATGGCGGGAGCGAAAATGCTTTTAAACGGACTTCAGAAGCCTCCCTGTTGTTGCATGCTGATTGCCTGGGAAATACCGGAATGATTCAACTGATATCTGAACTCAGGAACATAAAGCTCGAGATTGCCTACTTCCATGTTAAGTTGCTTTCTGCACTCAGTTATCGCAATCCTTTCCGGGAGATTCGCCTGTCGGATCAGAGAAAGGTGGTGGTGGAAAAAATTCCTGCCGCTGATGCGGTTGTGTTGAGCTGTGATGAGCTGCCCGACTTTAATCAAATCTTTTTAGACAGACAAAAGGATTTTTCACCCTTCGAAAATATTCCCAAATGGAATCAACTGGCAAGTTATGAATGGATAGCTTCGGGATTGCAAGAGTATTTCTAATAAATTATCTCAGCGAATCATTTTAGCACTGAAAATCAAGCCATTATCGAGCTGGCAATGAAATATATAAACCCCTTGCGGCAACGCGCCCAATGGTACACGGGTCCTGTTGGATCCCTTTTCCAGGCTTAGCTTTTTAACAAGGAGCTCTCTACCAGTCATATCAAAAATGGCGATGCTGGCTAGACGGGTAGCATTCACCGAGAAGAGCAATTCAGCATATTCCCGGGCCGGGTTGATCAGTTTCCACCTGGCCATTTTTCCGGTATGATCCTGCCAGCCGGTCTCATCCTCAAAAATCAGTTGCATGTTTACCGGCAAATGATCAGAGGCGGTGTAAAGAGCCTGAATGACATTCGACGGTAAATCCGGATTGACAGGCGAGTCCAGCAGGGATTTATTAAAATGCTCCCCATCCTGGCCAATGGCCTGATAGGATCCTGCCAGGTATTTCACAGCTTTGTTCCCTTCCAGTATATCTGCAGTAGCAAGAATAAAATCAAAACGATCATCCATCCCGCCACCTGATGGGCAACCGCCCGAAGTATGTGTAGATTGTGTGTGCACAGAGGCAAAGAAAGCATTGTTGTGCCAGTTCCCGATCATATCCACCGGATCGTAAAAACGAAATGGGGATGCGGGATCGATCAGTTTTTTAAAAGCCTCCTCCGAACTGCTGTACACATTGTAATCCCCGGCAAAAAGAAAATTCCCATTCATATAATTCACCTGCAGGTGGTCCAGCAGCTTTTGCACCTCATCAGCCCTCTCAGCTGCATCGGGGTTGGAGTTCCCGGCTTTCAGGTGGGCCACGATCACATGCAAAAATACGGTATCAATGATCAGATCGACACCCTGGGGTTTATGATAGAGTTTGTAGATATCAATTACCCTTACGTTGGTTTGTACGGCATCCTGCGCAGCAAGCCCCAATTTTTGTGAATTGTAATAGATCATATTGGACAGGTAGCCATTACAGCTCATATCCGCCCGTTCATAATATTCGATGCCGGCACTGTTCATGACCTCATCCAGCAATATATCAGCAGATAGCGCGCTACATTGCAGTTCATTCACCGTAAAAATATCGGGCCGGTTGTAATCCAGTATGATCCGCAGGCTTTCATTTTTCTCATCCAGGGGATTGTTATAACTCGTGCAATACGAAGTATAATTATTGTAATGCAGGAGGTTATAATGGATCATATTCAGGGTATCCTGGGCATGGGTAAAGGAAAAAGCAAGTATTAAAAAAAGAAGGAAATAAGTTTTTTTCATACACTCCAGTTTCCTGTAAAGGTAGGCAATCTGCCTTATTTATGGACCTTTCTGATAAAGTCCTCTACTTCGGGCACACCACCCTGATAAACCAGGTAGCCGTTGTATGGTTCCCTGGGGGTGATTTCGTCATTGATGGAAGTAAGCATCATTTCTTTCACCTTTTCAGGATCATCGGTTTGCCCGAGAATCCAACTGAGTTTCACCCAGGCTACTTCTGGCAGCATGTTACCGGCCGGGATGATGCCTTTGGCCATCATATCTCTCCCGGTATCGTAAACGAACATATGCACGTATCCCCAGATGGTTTGCAGGGTCATATACATATGCACCCCTTTTGCATGGGCTCTTTCGATGGCCGGGTATAATTCCTTATTCACATGGCCAAGACCGGTGCCAACGATGATCACACCACGATAGCCTGCATCCACCAATGCATCCAGTGTATCCGGCTTCATGCCCGGATAATAATACAGCATGGTGACCTCATCACTGAAATAGGGATAAATGTCCACCTTGCGGTCGTTTCTTCTTTTGTTATAAGTTTTATGGATGGGTTTGATATAATCCCTGCTGATCCTTGCAAGCGGTGTGTCGCCAATGGTACGGAATGTTGATCGGTAGGAAGAGTGCATTTTACGCACACGGGTTCCTTTGTGCAGGAGGCCGTATTCATCTGAAGTGGGACCGAACATACAAACCATGACTTCGGCAATGTCGGAATGTCCGGCAGCCTTCATGGCATGCATGAGGTTGAGGGCTGCATCGGAACTGGGCCTGTCGGATGATCGCTGGGAGCCGACCAGTACTACCGGCACCGGAAGGTTCTGGCACATAAAGGTCAGGGCGGCCCCGGTATGGTGCAGTGTATCGGTCCCGTGACCGATGACAATGCCATCAATTCCATTCTCAATCTCTTTCCCGATGGCTTTGGCCAGGGCCATGTATTGCCTGGGGCCCATATTCTCACTGAAAACAGCAAACACCTTTTCGGTGGTCAGGTTACAGATATCGGCCAGCTCAGGCACAGCACCGTAAAGTTCTCCGGGCGAAAATGCCGGGATAACAGCACCTGTCCTGTAATCAAGGCGTGAGGCAATGGTGCCTCCGGTACCAAACAATTTCACTCCGGGCAAACCTTCTGTGTAAGGAAACTCTTTTTCCGGGATCTTGTAATTGGCTTTTTTATAGCCGGTCTCCTTCATATCTTCAATGGTGAGGATATCTATGCCCACATTGTAACCGGTCGGGATCTTGAGAACGATGTGCTGGTCATCATCATTTTCAGATCGTGGCAAAACGGTTCCCACGAACCTGCCGCGCGTGGTCTCTACCTCTGCCTGCCCCCACACCCGGGTATTGAACTTTTTAAGTGTATCCAGTGCATCACCCTTGTATCCCTGAAAAAAATCTTCACTCATCTTAATTAAATTGTTTTAGCGATCTCTTTGTTTAATTCTTTTAAGCCGATGTTCCCCAACGCCATTTCCCGCAACTCGCCCATGATCCAGTCGATGGCATCCTCTTTTTTGTCTGAACGTCTGATATTATCAAATTTCTCCTTGAGAAAGGAAATGCGAGAAAGGATGTCCTGCTTTTCCTGCTTTTTGAATTTGATGCTGATCAGCACACTGTCAAAATCCATCTTGGGATGTTCATAAACTTCGGGAAGCATCTTGCCGGCAATCTCCGGTTCAATATTCTTTCCAAGCAGGTATTTGAACATTCCATAGACCATTTTGTATTCGAATTCCGGTGCTTTCTCGTACTGTCCTTCGACGAATTTCAGCTTATGGCCAAAAAAGGTGCCCGCAAAGCGGGGATTGATATTCAGTTCGGTGATACTCTTTTCGAGCAAGGGGAAGAGGTTTTTACTCAAAATGTAGTTGTAGGTATCCTCCGGTATCTTCCAGTCTTTCATTTTCCGGTAGCGGTCGGCAATATCCTCCGGAAGGTTTTCTCTTAACTTTTCAATATAATCTGTTGCAAGGGGAATGGGTGCCGTATCGGTATCAGGATACATGCGGTCGGCACCGGGCAATACCCTTTCGAAAATGGTAGTTCCGTCCTGGAAAGATTTCCTGGTTTCGTTGGGCACTCCCTCAAAGGCCATGCGACATCTTTCTTCGATGGTCTCAAGGGCGGTTTTAATATCTTCTTCAGGCCCCCAGAAAATGATCTGGGCATCTTCTTTGGAGGCATTGAAGAGTCCGGCGACCTTCCCGAAGTCTTCTTCTTTCACTACCGTTTCCAGATCCTCTGAATTGGTGGAATTGGGTTTTTCGATACAGGCGATCACTTTGAGACGATCGCTGATCTCATTGGCAAAGCATTTTCCAGGCTGGGTAAAATGTGAAAGAACCCCTTTAAACCCGGGCAAATTAACTGCGAATATTTTTTCTCCGCTTTTTTTTGCCTCGGTAATAGGCTGGTAGTCAAAATTGTACGAATGAAATCTGAGTGCCTGGGATTGTATTTCCCATTTTTCAGGTTCAGAAATACGTTCTTTCAGTATCTTACGTATATTCAGCAGGGCATATTGCCTGAAAGCTTCAACATGGGTAAGTTCCGGGATCCATTTGGTATGGGCCACTCCTTTTATCTCCACGCGTGAACCTCCTTCGCAGCTAACATTCACATCCTGGCGTCCTGCTCCCATGCCGGTACGTACCTTGCCCGTACTCCTGTTGAGGAAACGTATGTAGTCGCAGGCCTCCATTACCTCATCCGGGTTCATGCAATCCGGATAAGTCACGGTCTCGATCAGTGGCATGCCCAGGCGGTCGGTCTTATAAACACGTACATGGCCCACATCCGATATCTCCCGGCAGGAATCTTCTTCCAGGCTTAGCTGTATCAGGCGGATCTTTTTATTCTTCAATTGCAGTTCCCCTTCCACACCAATGATACCGGTGCGTTGAAAACCTGTTGGTATGCTCCCATCAAGATATTGCTTGCGGGTTACATGCACCTCGCCAACGATATTAAGCTTGGATAAGAGCGAAATCTCAATCGCAACCTCCAGGGCTTGCCTGTTCAGCGGGAAAGGTGGTGTATCATCCACTTCATAGGTGCAGGCCGTTTCGTTCTTGATCCGGTAAATAATCTCCTTACGTGTCTTGAATTCCATTAGGGCCGTACCATCATACTCTCCCAGTTCGCTGAGTGTGGGCCGCATATGCCTGATCAGCTCGGCATCATAATCATCGCTATGATTGTAAATGCCGGCCGGGCAATGACAAAAAAGTTTCTCACGCGTATCCAGTTGCTGGTGAACTTCCAGTCCTGATTTGAATCCGATGCGGTCATAATCTTTCTGTCTTGCTTGTTCTCTTGGAAGGTATCCTATTGCTTTGCGGGTAGCTTCATAATTCTTGTGAGGATCGAATTTTTTTCCCTTATTTCCTGCCATTTCTGCTGTATCGGTATAGTTTGAAAACAAAGCCCCAAATGTACAGATAATATGCAAATTGGCGCTATCCATTCTGTAATTTAAACTCACTATTTATAAACAGAATAAGCAGCAAGGAAAAAATATTTAAGGGATTGAAAAAGCGAAAATGCCGGATCTGTCGTTAGCAAATATGTAGCTTGATTTTAATTAAGTATTTTTGTGCAAAATCAGGATTTCATGAACAGGCATCCGGCAATCTTCAGGATTTTTCTTTTGGGCTTTCTAACGGCATTTTTACTGCAGGGGATGCATGCACAGGAATCAAAAAAGGTAAAACTACTGGGAGCCGACAAACTGATCGGGATCAAAAAGAACGGAGAGCAGATACAGGTATTGCAGGGCAATGTGGAACTGCAGCATGAAAACACTTTCTTTTACTGCGACAGCGCCAACCTCAATCGTGAAACCAATTCATTCAGGGCCTTTTATAATATTCACATCATAGTGAATGATTCGGTGAATATTTATGGCGACAGCCTGGATTACAGCGGGGAAACAAGAATAGCGGAGCTTTATGGCAAGGTAAAACTGGTCGATAATAAAGCCACCCTGTACACCGATTATCTGATCTACAACCGCAATACCAACATTGCCTCATACATTACCTGGGGCCGCATCCTTGATGCCGACAATGAGCTGGTGAGCAGCATCGGGTATTACTATTCCGACCAGAATGAATTCTTTTTCAAAGAGGATGTGATCGTAAATACCCCGGATTACATCATGTATTCCGATACACTGAAATATAACACAGATACGGAAACTGCCTTTATCTATGGCCCTACGCATATGATCGGGGAGGAAGATTCGATCTATTGCGAAAGGGGATGGTATGACACCAAACAGGATATTTCCAACCTCAAAAAGAACGTATTCATCCGGCACCTGGAACAGAGCATTGAAGCCGATTCGGTTTACTACGACAAGGAGGCCGGTTTCGGGGAGGCACTGAATCATGTTATCATCTATGATACCGTACAGGATGGTATGGTCAAAGGCAACTTTGCCCAGTATTTCAAAAACAGGCAGCAGGCCTTTGTTACCGACAGTGCGGTAGCTATTTTCATCGATGAAAAGAACCGAGATTCACTTTTCCTTCATGGAGACACCCTGAAAGTTCTGATGGATTCCAGTAACACTGCCCGCGAAATGATCGCCTTCAATCATGTTAAATTCTTCAAGGATGACCTGCAGGGAGCCTGTGATTCTATGGTTTACAAGGTTTCCGATTCCCTGATATGGATGTTCAAATCGCCCATCATCTGGTCGGACGATAACCAGATTACCTCCGATTCCATCAAGCTCGCACTGAACAATAACCAGATCGATTCCATTGTATTTTACAATTCATGCTTTATCATCTCCATTGATGATTCGGGTTCATTCAACCAGATCAAGGGAAAAAACATGGTGGGTTATTTTAAAAACAATGAGATGTATAAACTGTCCATCATAGGAAATTCAGAAACGATCTATTTTGTAAGGGATGACCAGAGCCAAGAACTGATGGGCATCAACAAGGTGGTGGCCAGCGACATGCTGGTGTTCATCAAAGATCGCGAGATCAGCACCATCACCTATATTACCATACCCAAAGCCAGCCTGAATCCTCCAGGCGATCTTCAGGAAAAGGAATTGTTCCTGAAAGGTTTCGAATGGCGCGGATATCAGCGTCCACGCGTAAAATGGGAGATTTTTTACTGGAAAGAGGATCCCGAATCCGTATCAGAAAACTGAGAACTTAACGAACTTCTTCGGGTTTTCCTTCACTTCTTTTAGCAGGGCCTCCATGGCATCTGCCGTTTCAACCAGCTTCTTATAAAGTTCCTTATCATTGACCAGTTGCCCGGCAGTCCCTTCGTTCTCATTGATCTTCCTGAGAATCTCAGAAAGCTGCGCCAGGGATTTGTTGGCATTTTCAAAGGTCTGTGGAATATCCGCTTTAGCAAGTGAATCACTGATGGCAGAAAAATTATCAATGGTATTGCCGATCTGATCACGTTTGTTTTTCAGTTCCAGGGTAACTTCATTCATATTATCGATGATGCTTGCCAGGCGGTTGCTTTCAGAGGTGAGAAAGGTATCCACCTGATAAGTGGTATTCTGCAGGTTTTCAAAAGTGCTCTTGATGCTCTCGAAGGAAGAGATAAGGTTTTCCCTGGCGCTCTCATTGAAAATGATCTGTATGGCCGTAACCATGGTATCGATGGAAGTGATCAGGTTCTCGGCTTTTGCCTTCAGGGGTTGCACCTGACGGTTCACCTCCTCCTTGATGCCCATCTCAATGGAGGTATACAGGGTATCCCCACTTTGAGCGAGTTTGTCAGAATCCCCCAGAACGATCTCCACCGCCTTGGAGCCCATCAGGTCGGAGCTGAATATCCTGGCCACGGAATTTTTTGCAATGGGGAAGTCGCTGTTGAGGGCCATTTCAACGATGATTTTCCCTGACATATCCGGATTGAAATAAAGGCTTTTAACCAGTCCCACTTTCATCCCGTTGATTGAAACCGGGTTGGACCTGGTGAGGCCATCGACCTTCTCATATTGCCCGTAAAATACCCTTTCCTTGCTGAAGGCATCCATGCCCTTTAAAAAACTATAGCCCCAGTAAAGGATGGCCAGGGCCACAATAAACATCAATCCGATGACAAGTTCTCTTGAATATTTCACAACAAAATCATTTTGTTTTCTTGAACGAATATAGGCTTTTTTAACGGATTTTCCTTAAAAATTAGTTTTAAATCTTCATTTAACAAGGCATCATGGCTGTGCTTTTCTGGCCGCTTTCAGGTCTACCCGCTGATTATCTTTCACTGCAATAACAAAAGCATCATTAAATCCTTTTTTCCGGACATTGTTCTTATGTTTATTTGCATCCTTGAAAGAGAAGAAATTTCCGCTGGTATACTTAATAAGCCCATTATGCTCGTAGAAATCCACATCATTCAAACCCTTAAACCGGGAGCTGTAGTCTTTAAGAAGCTCTGCCGAGGTTGCAAATTGCACCCTGAAATAAGTCTTTCCCTCAGCCTTTGCAAGTTCAGACTTTGTATCCGGCTTTTCATAAGCACCCACGGGTTCTTCTGTTTCCATGAAGGGTTGGTGCTCAGGCACGATCACTTCCGGCAGGTCTTTTTCCATTTCTTTTTTATACTCCTTAAAAGCCCGGTAAATAGCAGATGCAATATAAACCTGGCCTTTTTCCGACATCAGGAACTTCTCATCCTTGGAGTTGGTCAGGTAGCCTGTTTCCACCAGTACACCCGGCATGGTGATGCGATATAAAACCAGGAAACCAGCCTGCATCACGCCCCGGTCGCGCAGGCCAACCCTTTCCTTGAACTGCGACTGTACCAGCGAGGCGAATTCCAGGCTCTGATCCAGGAAAGCATTCTGGAAAAGGCTGAAGATGATATATGCTTCTGGGGACTCGGGATCGAAGCCTTCGTATTCTGTCTGGTAATCTTCTTCTTTCAGGATGGCTGCATTTTCCTTCTGGGCTACATCAAGGTTGGCCTTACTTTTATGCAAACCCATCACATAGGTTTCTGTCCCGTATGGCTGGCTTGAATTATTGGCATTGCAGTGTATGGATATGAACAGGTCGGCCTGTGACTCATTGGCGATCTGGGCCCGGCGATGAAGCTCTATGAACTCATCCTTGGTACGTGTATAGATCACCTCCACATCCGGCAGGTACTGCTCAATATATCCGCCGGTCTTCAGGGCAATGGCCAGGGCAATGTCCTTTTCACGGGAATGCTTCCCCAGGGCACCCGGATCTTTACCCCCATGGCCGGCATCAATCACCACCTTCCTGATCCTGCCTTCATTATCTGCCAGCAGACCTGCAGGAGCCAGAAACAGCATCAAAAGAATACCAAAAATCGCAATTAAACGTTTGACCACTATCATGAATTTTAATTAGCTTTGACCCTGTAATTTTCATGTATATCGCGTGATACAATGCACGCTACACAAAATTAATAGTAAACAAACAGCTCGCTCTAAATTGTCAGCTAAATTATTAACAAAGGCCACGTTAAAAACTTACTGCTTCATTGCCGTAATGCTGTTTGCTAACTGCCTCAGGGCACAGGACACCCTGGTTCAAAACGCTCCCGATACACTTTTATTACCCCAGGATACCAACCTGGCCGACACCATCATTGTGACCGACAGCCTTGCCGCGGACAGCATTCAGGTAAAGCAAAGCGGTAGCAGTGCCATCGATGCAAGGGTGGATTATTCGGCAAAGGATTCCATCCGTTTTGATGTAAAGACCGGGAAAGTATTCCTCTTTACTGAGGCCGACATCAGCTATGAGAACATCAACCTAAGGTCGGCTTATGTTGAGATCGATTTCGAGAAAAGCCTGGCTTATGCCGAAGGGGTGGAAGACTCCACCGGAAAAGTCGTTGGATCGCCTGTATTCGCTGAAGGGGATCAGGAGTACAAATCGAAATCCATGAAATACAATTATAAAACCAAAAAGGGTTATATCCTGAAAGTATTCACTGAAGATGGCGATGGTTATCTGCATGGGGAGGTAATTAAAAAAATGGACGATAATACCATCAACATAAAAAATGGATCTTATACCACCTGTAACCTGGAAGAAGACCCGCATTTTGAGTTTCAGTTCTATAAGTCTAAAGTCATTCCTGGCGAAAAGATCATCACCGGGCCTGCCTATCTCACCATCGAACAGGTTCCCACTCCGCTTTTTATTCCTTTTGGCCTCTTTCCAAACCAGACCGGCCAACAATCAGGTATCGTGATCCCAACCTACGGGGAGTCGGCCAATCGTGGATTTTATTTTGAAAACGGAGGCTATTACTGGGCCGTGAACGATTACCTGGATCTCAATCTGGTGGGCGACATTTATACCCGTGGGAGCTGGGCCATTGAGCCACAGGCACGTTACAAAAAGCGTTATAAATTCAACGGAAACATACGGCTGGGTTATGCCGTAAATAAGATCGGCAATGAAGGATCAGCCGATTATCAGGAGAGCAAGGATTTTGAGATCCGCTGGACCCACAACCAAGATCCCAAGGCCAGACCCAACAGCAGGTTCTCAGCCAACGTGAATATTGTGAGCCGGCAGTTCAACCGCTACAATCCCACCAGCACCAACGATTTCCTTTCCAATTCCTTTCAGTCTAGTGTGAACTATGAAACCAGCTTCAACAACAAATACTTCCTGAACGTGAATGCCTCGCACCAGCAGAGCACGCAGAACAAAACAGTGAGTATGAAGGTTCCGGAAATCAGTTTCAACGTAACCCGCTTTTACCCTTTCCGGAAAAAGGGCAGTGCGGGCAACGACAAATGGTACGAAAACATCAGTGTTACCTATAACCTGAATGCCGTAAACCAGATCGACACTTACGATTCCCTGCTTTTCAAACCGGGCTTTGAGAAAGACTTCCGCAACGGGATCAAGCACAGCCTGCCCATCAGCAGCACCATAAAAATCTTGAAATACCTCAACCTTACCAATTCTATCACATTCACTGACCGTATGTATTTTGAGACCATCAGGCAGAGCTATACCAGCGATTCCACTTATGATAACAATGTTAAAGTTGATACCATCCCAGGCTTCAGAAACGCAGTTGATTTCAATTTCAGTTCCTCCCTGACCACCAAATTGTACGGTATGCTGGCTTTCAAAAAAGGACCCCTGCGGGCGGTCCGCCATGTGCTTACCCCCACAATTGGTTTTTCTTA
>NPIE01003344.1_pt4 | contig 25046 bp, 27 predicted proteins | sample 8637661 | NCBI WGS metagenome assembly NPIE01 (sample SAMN07420842, study PRJNA396082) | bioreactor metagenome | isolation source: sample BA12 brine-fed electro-methanogenic bioreactor BA | place: Japan: Kochi | collected 2016-12-09 | reverse complement strand
TGGCTGAGTCAACTACCTAATCAGGAACGCAAATAACCCCCTGAATACGGAATCGGATTCGGGTTGCTGATTCAAAACCACGAATCTGAACCGATTAAATCGATCGGCGGCAAGCATCTGCATGCCTGGGCTGAATTCCCGGCGCTGGTCGCTGTCATAATGGGCGATTGGATTCATCAATTTCTACGGAATCATCATCATGAAATCGACTTCTTCCGGCTTTTCGCTGATCGAACTGCTTGTCGTACTGGTCATTCTCGGCCTGATTGCAGGCCTGGTCGTGCCCAACATCATGGGTCGCGGTGAGGACGCCAAGTCGCGCACCGCGGTGGCCGAGGTTCAGCGCATCTCGATGGCCGTCGACGAGTTCTATCTCGATACCGGCCGGGCACCGCGCGAACTGCGCGAGCTGGTCGAGCGGCCCGGCAACGTCTCGAACTGGAACGGCCCGTACATCAACAACTCGAACCTCAACGATCCCTGGGGTGAGCCTTACAAATATCGCTCGCCCGGCGAGAATCGCAGCGTTGACATCTACTCGCATGGTGCCGACCGCCAGCCCGGCGGCGAAGGCCCGAACCGCGACATCAACAACTGGGAAAACTGAGTGCTGCAGCGAGGCGGCGCTTGAGCGGTATGTTGCGATGCGGTAGCAAGCCGTGGTCGGGGCCATGCGGGTCGATGTCGGCCGGTCTGCTGGCCGGGCGCTCGGCAGCCGGCTTCAGCCTGATCGAGCTGATGGTGGTGATGGTCCTGGTGGTCGGCCTGTTCGGCCTGATCGGCGGGTCATTGAGCCGGTCGGTGGGTGCGGCCGAACTTCGCAACGAGGTACGCGAGGTCATTGCAGGCCTGCGCCATACGCGCGGCCAGGCAATCGTCACCAAATCCGAGCAGTTGTTCCGCGTCGATGCCGATGCCTTGACCTGGCAGGCCGCCGGACGTGATCCGCAAAGCCTGCCTGAAGGACTGGACATTACCCTGACCACGGCGCGCTCCGAGCTGACCGGCGAGAATGCCGGCGGCATCCGCTTCTACCCGGACGGCTCGTCCACCGGCGGCAGCGTGCTGCTCAGCGTCGGCGAGCGCGAATGGCATGTGACGGTGGCCTGGCTGACCGGCGAGATCAGCCAGCAGCCACCCGAGGATGGTCGATGATGCAACGACAATTGCAGCCGCAAGCCGGCTTCACGCTGGTCGAGGTGATGGCGGCATTCGCGATCTTCGCGGTGTTGTTCGGCATCACGCTGCAGATCCTGTCGACCTCGATCAGCAATACCCGCCGCTCCGGCGATTTCACCCAGGCCGCGCTGCTGGCGCAGAGTCAGCTCGATCTGGTCGGCCTCGAGGAACTGCCCGAGCCCGGGATCTACAACGGCCAGTACGATGACAACTATCGCTGGGAACTGGTGATCGAGCCGTATCTGATCGACGATGACCGGGGTATCGCCTACGACGAGATGCCGATCGAACTCTACTATGTCGGGCTGACGGTAGGCTGGGGTGAGGGTCGCGGCGAACGGACCGCGCGGTTCGAGACGCTGCGCTCGGTCGACCGCTTCTTTGCCGATCGCGAGGCGATGCAGCCGTGATTGCTCCAGACATGCGTCACTTCGGGCACTCCGGACGAAACTCTGGACAGTCGGGCTTCACGCTGATCGAACTGCTGCTGGCCACGGCGCTGATCGCGATCATCATGGCGATGGCCTACGGTGGCTTTCGCGCCGGCTTGCGTGCCACGGCCTCGGGCGAGGCGCTGATCGAGGAAACCAACCGCCTGCGCGTGGTGCACCAGTTCGTGCGTACCCAGATCAGCCAGGCGCGCGCTCTGGTGATCGAGGACATCGACAACGAGCGCATCGTGTTCGAGGGCGAGGGCGAGCGCATCCGCTTCGTCGCGCCGATGCCCGGCTACCTGAGCTACGGCGGACCCTACGTGCAGGAGTTCCGGCTCGAGCGCGGCGAGGTCGGCATGGATCTGGTATTTGCGTTCGCGATGCTCAACGGCTACGAGCCGGGTGATCTGGATGCCGAGCCCCCGGTGACCTTGCTGGAGGACGTCGGCCGGGCCGAGTTCGAATTCCTCGGTTTCGACGAGGAGCGCGAGAATGTCGAATGGTCGGGCAACTGGGAGTTCACCGATGAGGTGCCGGTTGCGGTTGCGCTGCGACTGGGTTTCGCGCGTGACAACGGCGTGCGCTGGCCCGAACTGGTCACGCCGGTGCTGGTCGACAGCGGCGGCAGCCTGTTGCGGATGCGTTCGGCCGACGATGTCCGCGCTGAAATGCTGGGCATCGGCGGCGACGCCTCGAGGCAGCGCCGATGACCGGCCCGGCCCGAGCGCAGCGCGGTATCGCGCTGATCGTGGTGCTGTGGATGCTGGCCTTGTTGACCATCATCGTCGGCACCTTCGCGGTGCTGGCGCGTACCGAGACGCTGCAGGCGCGCTACCTGTTCGACACGGTCGATGCGCGCTATGCCGCCGAGGCCGGCCTGCATCGGGCCGTGGTGGAGTTGCGCAACCCCGATCTCGAGACCCGCTGGGTCGCCGATGGCCGCCCCTATGCTTTCCGCTTCGGCGACGCCGAGGTGGAGGTCCGGATCATCGATGAAACCGGGCTGATCGACGTCAATGCCGCCGCCCAGGGCAATCCGGAACTGCTGCTGAATCTGTTCATGTCGGTCGGTCTCGAGGAGCGCGATGCGCAGTTGATGACCGCCGCACTGCAGGACTGGATCGATGCCGATGAGCAGACCCGGGTCGACGGTGCCGAGGCCGATGAGTATGAAGGCGCCGGGTACCCCTACGGTCCAGCCAATGCGCCGCTGGGTTCGGTCGAGGAAATGCAGCAGGTGATCGGCATGAGCTGGGAACTTTTCCGCCGGATTGCGGACAGTGTAACGGTGCATTCCGGGCGCGCCAACGTCAATCCGGCATTCGCGCCGGCCTCTGTGCTGACCGCACTGCCTGACATGGACGCGGAGCTGGCACAGCTGTTCATCGAGGAGCGAAACCAGTATCATCCCGGCGATCAGATGCAGCTCAGTCTTCCGGACGGTACGCTGGTGAATCAGCGCGGCGGAGGCTTGACGCACACGGTAATCAGTCGCGCCACGCTGGACGGCGGCACCTGGGGCCAGATCGAGGCCACCATCCGGCTCGGCACCGATAGCCGGGGCCGTCCGTTCCGCATCGTCCGCTGGGAAAACGATCCGGCGCAATCCGGGAGTTCCGATACTTCGTCATGATTCAGCAAGCCACCGACAAGCTGTTCCAGCCACTGCGACAGCGTTATCGCGCCAGCCCGCTGCCGGCATTCTTCGCCTGGTGGGGTGGCGAGCTGTCCGCGCTGGTGCCGGAGACCTGGTCGCGGCGCCTGATGCCGCCCAAGCCGCAGCTGTGGATCGTGCCGGCGGCAAGCGGCGGCGGCGACCTGCGGATCTGGCGCGCCGATGGCGAATTGCGGCCGCTGGACGTGTTCGGTGCCGGCGAGGACGCGCGCCTGCTGGCGACTAGATGGCGTGACCTGCTGGCCGAATTCACCGATGGCCGACCTGAAGTTCGACTTTGCCTCAACGAGACTGCATGTCTGGGCGTTCCGGTGCAGCTACCGGCGGCGGTGCAGGACAATCTGCGCGCCGCGCTCGGGTTCCAGATCGACCAGATTTCCCCGTTCCGGCCCGAGCAGGTGTTTTTCGACCAGCAGGTTGTGCGTCAGGACACAGCTCGTGGGCGGATCGATGTGGAACTGCGGCTGGCGCGACGCGAGGATGTCGAGGCCCTGCTTGGCCGAATGCGTGAAATCGGAATCGTGGTTCATGTCGTCGATACCCTGGGCCAGGAGGATCCCCCGGCAGTCGAGGGGTACAACCTGTTGCCGCAGGAGCGCAGGCCGCATTACGCGCATGCCCGCGCCCGCTTCAACATGATGCTGGCGCTGGTGCTGGTCGTGTTGCTCGGGGCGGTCATGGCCGAGACCCTGATGATGCGCGAGCGCACTGCGGCGCGTCTGACCGAGGAAGCCAACCGTCTGCGCGAGCAGGCGATGGCCGTGGCGGCGCTGGAGCAGGAACTGGGTGACAGCCTGTTGGCCGCGAACTTCCTCGCGGCCAAGCGCAGTCAGGAAGCGCCGGCAATCCGGGTGCTCGACGAGATCACCCGCGTCCTTCCGGACGATATCTGGCTGCAGCAGTTCCAGCTTCAGGGCCGGGAGTTGAGGATCCAGGGCATGGCCGAAGGCTCGCAGCGGGTTGTCGGCCTGCTCAACGAATCGCCGCTGCTGGAATCGCCGGAAATCACCGGCAACATCTCGATCGACCCGATGACCGGCAAGGAGCGATTCCGGACCCAGGCCATGGTGGTCGCCGGGCCGGAGCAGCGCGCCGAAGCGCTCGATGGAGAGGCGCCGTGAAGTTGTTGCCCGATGCCGAGCAGTCGCGTCCGCTGGCGATCGGCCTGCTGATCGTGGCCCTGATTCTGGTTTACCTGATCGGGTTTCACTGGTTCGTGGCCCGTCAGCTGACGCTTGGCGGTGAGATTGACCGCCTCGAGCAGCAGATCTCGCGGTTCAAGGCCACGGTTGCCCGTCGCGACCCGGTCGAGCAACGTCTGGCCGAACTGCGCCGCGAGCAGATGGGCAGCGCTCTGTTCCTGGCCGGAAACGATCCGAACATCGCGGCGGCAGAGTTGATTCGTGCCCTGCGCGACTGGACCGGGCAGCACGCCACCGACACCGAACTGTGCTCGATCGTCAGCAGCCAGCCGCGTCGCGCGACCGAGCCGGAGCGGTTCCAGCAGGTCAACGTCAGCGTGCGCATGCAGTGTCCGCTGGATGATTTTCTGCGCATACTGTATGAAATGGAGAACAGCGTTCCGCTGGTATTCGTCGATAATCTGCTGGTGAGCCAGCGCTACACCGCCAGCCAGCGGTCGCGCGTTCGCGGGAATGCCTATGGCCAGCTCGACATCCGGTTCGAGATGATCGGCTACATCAACCAGCCGGGAGTGGGCCCTTGAGCATGAACTGGCTGGATACCCGAAACAACCTTTTGAGCGTGATCCTGATCGGGGCGATCGCCGCGACCGTGGTTGTGGGGCTGGGCGCGGCGGTGTTGATGGGCCGGGTCGATGTAGCGAAGATTCCTGCCACCGAACTGGGGGGCGACGCGGTCGCCATGGAAATCGCCAGCAATCCCGGCCTGCCGGAGTTTTCCGAGTTCAGCGCGGTAATCGAGCGACCGGTGTTCTTCGAAGATCGGTCGCTGCCGGTGATCGAGCTTGCCGAAGCGGGTGAGGGTGAAGATCTGCCGACGGAGCAGCCGGAGCCGGCGGCGAAGCTGCCTGAGCTCAAGGCCAAGGTTGCCGGCATCATCATCACGCCGGAGATCCGGATCGCCATGGTCACCGACAATGATTCGCGCGAGACCCTGATCCTGCGCGAGGGCATGGCGATGGCCGGTGAGAAATCGGCCTGGAGAATTTCCGAGATCCAGCCCCGAGGCGTCCGCTTCGAGACCGATACCGGGGAGTCCGAGCGGCTTGATCTGGAAGTGGAAACCAAGGCTCTGGCTGCCGGCGCTCGACCGCCGGTGCGAAGCGCTGCGGCCGAGCCGCAGGCCGAGGCGCCCGGGCAGGCGCCCGAGGCCGGACAGGAAAGCGATGCCGAGGCGGCCGCCCGGGCACGGGCCGAAGAGATCCGGCGGCGGGTTGCCGAGCGCCGCGCGCAGTTGCGTGCCGAAGCTGAGCGCCGCGCCGAGCAGGCCCGGGATGGCAGTCAATAGTCACCGATGGAATCAACGATGGAACTGGTTGGATGAAACGCAAGCAATTGAAATCGATGAGGTTCTCCGTGCTCGGGCTGGTGCTGGCAAGCCTGCTGGCCGGATGTGCCACGCACGGTCAGCGTGCGCTCGATCCGGGCGACCCGATCGTTCCGGCCGGACCGCGCGCGGCCGAAGCTTCGGCCAGCGATCCGATCATCATCGATGGTGGCGATGAGTCCGATGCATCCAGCGCCTTCAGCGGAACCGAAACCTTCCCCGGCAGCGGCGAGTTCATCAACCGCGATGCCGCCAACCGGTTGCCTCTGCCGGCCGACGGCGAGGGCGAGATCACGCTGAACTTCGAAGGGCAGGGGATCCAGGAAGTCGTGCATGCGATTCTCGGCAGCCTGTTGCAGGAGAACTACGTCATCGCACCGGGCATCTCCGGAGAGGTAACGTTTTCCACCGCACGTCCGCTGGCGCGTGACCAGGTGTTGCCGATTCTCGAAATGCTGCTGCGCTGGAACGGAGCCACGCTGATCTGGCGCGACGACCGCTTCCACGTGTTGCCGATCGCCGAGGCGGTGCGCGGCAATCTGACGCCGCGGGTTGCCGGCGGTCAGCTGCAGCGCGGCTACCAGGTGCTGGCTGTGCCGCTGAGATATGTCTCGCCGGCGCAGATGCAGATCCTGCTCGAGCCCTACACCCGCGACGATGCCGTGCTTTCTGCCGACAGCGCGCGCAGCCTGCTGTTCCTGGCCGGCACGCGGGCGGAACTGCGCAATTACATGCAGATCATCGAGACCTTCGATGTCGACTGGCTCAAGGGCATGTCGGTCGGCATGTTCCAGATCCAGCGGGTCGAGGTGGCCGACATGGTGGTCGAACTCGAGGGTGTGTTCGGCTCCGAAAGCGACGGGCCGCTGGCCGGCATGTTCCGGATCATGCCGCTGGAGCGCCTGAACTCGATCATGGTCATCACGCCGCAGGAGCATTACCTGCGCGAGATCGAGCGCTGGATCCAGCGCCTCGACCGGTCCAGTCCCGAGGCCGGTGCGCGCTTGTACGTGTACAAGGTCAAGAACCTCGATGCCGACGTGCTCGCCGGCTACATCGGCGATGTGTTCGGCAGCACCAGCGGCGGCAGTCGCTCGACCCGCCGGGAAGGTCGCGGCTCACTGGCTCCGGGACTCGAGACCGCGACCGCCAGTTCGGTGTCACAGTTCCAGAACGAGACCAGCCCGCAGGCCCGGTCGAGCCAGAGCGGCGGCACCGGCGGCGGCAGCGTCACGCTCGGCGATAACGGTGACGTACGGATCACCGCGGTGATGGAAACCAATTCCCTGCTGATCCAGGCCTCGCCGAGCGAATACGACGCGATCCTGAACGCCATCGAGCGCCTCGACGAGGAGCCGCTGCAGGTATTGATCGAAGCCCAGGTGCTGGTGGTCAACCTGTCCGACGAGCTGCAGTACGGCGTGTCCTGGTTCCTGGCCAACTCGCTGCCCGACAACCCGGATTTCCCCGGTGTGCCAGACGGCTTCGTCACCAGCAGCGCGGCGAACAATTTCGCCTTCGGCGCGGGCAGCGGTTTCCTCGGCGCGATCGCCGATTCGGTCAACGGCAATTTTGTTTCCGCTACGATCAATGCGCTGGAGGCCGTGTCGGATGTGCGCACGATCTCCGCGCCGTCTTTGATGGTGCGCAACAATGCCGATGCCCGAATCAACGTCGGTGAACAGATTCCGATCCAGTCACAGTCGTTCATCAGCGGTACCGACACAGGCAGCCAGCTCGGAACGACCCAGTTCCTGAATACCGGTGTCATCCTTGAAGTCACACCCCGGGTCAACCCGGGCGGGCTGGTCTATCTGGTGGTCAGCCAGGAAGTGTCGTCCCCGGGCCAGCCTGCCGAAGGCAACGTCAACCCGCCGATCAACACCCGCCAGATCAGCACCGAGATCGCGGTCCAGTCGGGCCAGACCGTGGTGCTTGGCGGCCTGATCTCGGAGACCCGCACAGAAGGCCGCAGCGGGGTGCCGTTCCTGCAGCGGATTCCAGGTCTGGGCGCACTGTTCAGCAGTACCACCGACAATCTCAGCCGCAGCGAGACGCTGGTGCTGATCACGCCCACGGTGGTCGAGAACACCGCCCAGCTGCAGCGCGCCTCGGACGAATTCGGCCGCAAGTTCCGCGGCCTTGATCCGCTGCGCGCGGCGGCGCCGCAGGCAAATCGCGGCGAAGATCCCTGAGGCCTGTGGTCCCAGGTTCCACCATCTATTGCTACCGAGGATAAGAGTTCACCATGATGTCAAGCTTCAGATTGCTGTTTCTTTCCGCGCTGCTGGTCGTCCTGACTGCTTGCGCACCCGCCCCGACGCCTGAAGAAATCGTCGCCGAACGCGCCCAGGCGCGCTGGAATGCACTGGTTTCCATCGATTTCGAAGGCTCCTACGATTTCCGTACCCCCGGCTACCGGGCCGAAACCACGCGCACCGAGCACGTCGTTGGTCTGTCGCGGCGCAAGATCACTTGGATCTCGGCCGATGTACTCGCAGTGGACTGTGAGCCGGACCGCTGTGAGGTCGAAGCCCTGGTCGGCTACCGTGCCGATGGCGCCCCGGGAGCGCTGTCCGGGCTCGAGAATGAACGCCCTGTGCGCGAAATATGGGTGCGCATCGACGATCAGTGGTGGTATTCTGGTCCAGCCTGATTCGGGTCCGGCGCACTCTGGATGGGTGCCGGACTCCGGATCGGGCGGTGGAGCCCGCCGCATCGCCGGGCATGGCGGCGGGATTCGAGTTTTGCGCACTTGCTTTACAGCGGTCGTTTAAGTACTATACGTTCGCAGTGACCGCTGGCTGGATGACGAAAAAAGCGCAATCAACCCGGCGGAAACCGCTCAATTGAGCTAGCACAGCCCTGTTTGTGTTCTAAAAACCTAGGAGTGTTGTAATGAAAAGAAAGACCTTGACGACTGCGGTTCTCGCGGGCCTGACGGGTGTGGCCGGGATGGTGGGCGTCTCCAATGCCGTCAACCTGAACCCGGACGGACTCGGGCAAGTCCTTGTTTATCCGTACTACACCGCACGTAGCGGAAACGATACCCTGATTTCTGTGGTCAACACGACCGATCAGGCCAAAGCAGTCAAGCTGCGTATCCTGGAAGGTCGCAACTCACGCGAAGTGCTCGACTTCAATATCTACATGTCGGCCTACGACGTGTGGACCGGTGCAGTGACCGAAACCGCAAACGGTGAAGGTGGCGAGCTGGTCATCCGTGACAAGACCTGCACCGTGCCGTACTTTGTCGGTAGCGCTCCGGGCGGTATCGCTCGCGTCCCGTTCAGCACTGTCGAATTTGCCACTTTCCCTGGTGACGACCGAAATGATGGCGCCGGTCAGGGCCCTGAGCGCACCAAGTCGGGCTACATCGAAATCATCGAAATGGGCACCCTGGTCGATGACAACGGAGTGGATCCGGCTCAAGACTCGGCTACCGCCGCAACGCACGTAAACGGCATTCCCGCGGACTGTGATCAACTGGTGACGGCGTGGACGCGTCCGGCTGCCGGTCCCGGCCCGGCCAACTACTGGCTTGACGGTACTGACACCGATGATCTGGAGAATCCGTCCGGTGGCCTTTTTGGTAGCGCATCGATCATCAACGTTAACAATGGCACGTTGTTGAGCTACAACGCTGAGGCGATCGACAACTGGAGTAGTTTTGCTATCCAGCACACTGACCCGTCCGCAACGATCCCGCAGATCATTGACATGAGTCCGGATCCGGATGACGCCGGGTTCTTTGTCAGCAATGTTTTCATTTCGGGTGGCGCAAACGTTGACCAGCGGCGCTGGTTCGATGGCAGAGACGCTGTCAATGCGATCCTGATGAGAAATCAGATCCTTAACGAATATGCTGTCAGCCCGAATACCGACGGCCTGACCGAGTGGGTTCTGACCCATCCGACCAAGCGGTTCAGCGTTGATTCTCGTAGTCCGACTGTGGGTTCGACTGCGGTGCCGCCGTTCAGTGTCCTGTTCAATAGCGATGAAGACCGGCCTGGAACGTCTTGCGAGCCGATCGTATTCCGTCTCTGGGATCGTGAGGAAATCGAACTGAGAGAAGCTCCGGGGAACGATCTTCCGCCGCGTCCGTCGCCGCTGCCGCCGACCCCGCCGCCTGAGGTGGACACCTTCGATCTGTGCTATGAAGCGAACGTGGTTCGTTTCATCCGCGCTGATGCCGTTGATGGCAGCCCGGTTGTTCCGGATGACAACGAAGCGGTCGCAGGCGCGTCGCCGGAAGCCACCGAAATTCTTGGCGAGGTTCGTTTCACCACGCTGTTCATGCCGTCGTCGTTCATCTCCGGCTGGGCCCAGTTCGACTTTGATCCGGGCAGAATCGATCCGCTGTTGTCCTTCCCCGCGACCGCTCGGCGCATCTCCGACGCTGATGGTGTCGACTATGTCGGGCTTCCGACCGTCGGCTTCCAGGCCAGCACGGTCACCAACAACACCATTGTGGTGGACGGCAATGCGGTGCTGTCGAACTACGGCGGTACCTTCAAGCATCGGGGCAGCCGTAAGATCGAAGCGACCCCGACGCCGCAGCCGTAATCGAGACCTGAGTCTCGGAATACGTCGCCCTGCGGCGTATTCATCAAATAAAAAAGAGCCGCAGTTCGCTGCGGCTCTTTTTTTTGTGGTGCTATACTGCCAACATATCAAGACGGTGTCAGATCGAGGTAGCAAGTCCATGAGTTTTAAGAAAAAATTAACGAATCAAGTGATTTGCGACGCGCATGCCCCGAAGCTACGGTCAAGAGGCCTCCTGATTTCTCGGCTGCGCGCAGCGTGTTTGCTCGCTTTGCTGACAATCTTTACCGGACCGTTGCTGGCTCAACCGAAAATCGTCCTTCAGACCACTCCGGGGCCAACCGAGATCCCGCTGCAAGCCGCCAGTAACGTGATCATCGATCCGCTGAGCGGCGACATCACGGCTACGCCCGCCGATCCCGCGGCATGTACCGCGACCGGCAGCGGCGATTGTGATGCACAGGTCGACGTGATCAGTTTCAGCGTCAATCCAAGTACCGTCAGTCAGGGCCAGAGCTTCACTGCCACCTTCAGCCAGCGCGGTGCCTGGGAATGCGAGCGTACGGGGCTCCCCGGTACGACCTGGAACACGGCTTGGGCCGCGCCCGGCTCCGGACAGCTTTCGGTACTGGTCGGATCGGCGATTAGCCCGGATTCCTATACCCTGACCTTGACCTGCCGCAATGGCACCAGCGGAGGCCAAGCTATCGATTCCCTGAGTCGCGGCATCGTTGTGACGGCCGGCGGTGGAGGGGGCACCCCCCAGAGCTGCATCGATTCCGGGAGAGTTCCGCCGTCCACTTGGCAGCGCGAAACCAATGCGGATGTGGAAAATCCATCAAATACAACGCTGACCTGGACTCAGATGTTCGGTGGATCCGGGGGGCTTCAGTTCCCGGAGGCACGGGCAAAAGATGTGAGGGTCCGCAGCAATCGATACGCCGCGTTTTCGTTTAATACCGGTACCGCAGGCCTTTTCGGACAGGTGACAATTTCAGATCCTTTTGCGAACGTTGGTCTGCAGAGAGGGCCGGTATTGGTCTCGATGAGCCCTTGTCCCGGTGACTTCAAGCCCCAAACAGGGACAGCTGCACTCTGCCGTCGCCCGTCTGTGGGCGGGTTAGCCATCTCTGCTTTCCCTTGGACACGAAATAGCGCGGCGGCGGCAGCGAGATGCTTGATTCCACCCAATACCGATTATTACTTCAATGTGACCTTCACTGATGAAGCGTCCTGGAGCCAGACTGACCCACAGTTGTTGAACTGGCAGTGCAATGATGATTTTCCGACGAGTACGTGCGCGGTTAGAATGTCCGTCTTGAATACTTTCTGACGCGAAATCATTTGGCGACTGCGTTAACGCAAGAATTGTTGCGTCAATGCGCTCGCAAAAGTTGGATCGTAAAGCCCAAGGCAGTTCGGCAACGATTGTTGAAATGAGCGGGCAATGCAAGTCGAAAACCAAATGCTATCGTTAAAGCCATTGTGCTGGAATGGCTTTAGCGGAAATACTTTTAAATACTTTAAATAAAGAAGCAGAGTGCGGTTCTATGAAAATACTCTTTCCTTTGATGGCTTCGATTCTCCTGGTGTTGCTGATTGCTTGTTCCGATGATGAGCCTGCTGACCGTGGAAACCAACAGCAGGCATCGTCGGACCAGCTTTCGATTCCAAGAAATGCGACGCGACAGAGTTCGGCAAATACCGGAATACCGAACATTGCCGACCTTGAGGAAGACAAGCCGCTGTTGATGGCGCAAAGATTGCATGGACAAGCGGTTGAGCCGGGTAATGGGCTCGAACTCCCGATTTTTGCGACTGATCGTTCAGACTATCAGCAGAGCTTGCGTTTGATTGCGAAAGATAGCACCGACGAACAGTACCAAAAACTTGACGCTGCCTTGAAGTGGCTCTTGATCAATGACCTGTCAATTCTCAATGACGAGCAACGTTTGTTCGAAAAAATTCATGGGATGACAGGCAATGAAGTCCTGGCGATGGTTGCCGAACAAATTGCGGGAAGGTAGTTTGCTGGGCGAAAATCGAATCAAAGACTGGCATTGATTACCGCCGACAGATGAGTCATTGAGCAATGGTCGAGATCCCTGAGGGTGGAGTCAAGCGCTGATCTGGCGGCAGCTCGAAAATACTCTGGATGACCCAAGAGTAGATCTGGTCTCCTAGTCTTTGCTGAAACTCGAAGGGTAGACGCTTGTTTTGATGATCACCCCAGCGAGAGATGTCGATGCGTACCAAATTTTCACCAAACGGACGTGGTGTCCTTCGCTCGATCCATTCCGGGTCTCCTCTGGAATCAATACATAGAGTGACCTTGAGCCCAAACCGATCAGTGGCATCGGCGGGGCTGCAAGTATCTAAGGAATCAGCCGCTTCGGTCGCATTTTCAAATTCCAATTCAGATATCCATTCGGAGAACCGGAACAACTCATGGCTCCGCATGAACCAAATCCATTCGGTGCCGAGTTCCGTCGCTTCTGTTTGACCAAATGCAGTGTGCCAGATCAGATCACCAATCATACCGAACTCAAACTCCCCGTTTTGACGGGACTGCCTGATCGCGATCTGATCGGGTGGAATGGATACGACATATACATTCCATAAGCCTTGCGGCGTATCGACAGTCGCGATCATGTACGTAGATTCGCTCCACGGTTCGGCAAATCTCTCCTGTAGCCGCTCAACCGGAGATGCCGGCACAGATGAGGCGCAAGCGCCAAGAAGACACGAGACAATCGCAGCGACGAGCACCAGAGCAAACAGGCGTTGTGACGCCACAAACCGTCGCTTGTCGCAAAAATGTGGTCTGCGTAACTGCCGACAACAGCTTAGAATGCCGCGCGATACAACAGCACCCTCTCGGATTCGTTTTTGAGCAACAGACATCGGCCTGGACCTTTACTGGAGAAAAACATGTTAGCAAGAATCGTACGGCTCGCCGTTGCTGCGATCAGTCTGGTAACTGCCATCTGCTCACCAATTTCGGCCCAGCAGAACGCCACCGAAGAGCCACTCGTTCAACGCTCGTTGCAATTCGGCTACGAAGCCGATTGGCTTGCCGAACGCAACGGAACCCGGGTGACGTTGATGGATATCGAAGGGCGTATTCAGGAGATTCCACAAAACGAGCGCGCATTGTTCGTCTCGTCGCCGGAGCGTATCGCGCGTATTCTCAACGACCTGCTCGCCAACTATGGTCTGGCCGAGCAGGCGATCGCCCGCGGCTTGCTGGAGGACCCGGAGGTTCGCGCCGAACTGGTTTATCGCGCGATGTACGTTCTGGCGAGACATGAGCGGCAGGCTCTGCTCGCGGAGCGGGAACTGGAAGACTACAGTGCCCGAGCGCACGAGTATTACCTGGCTAACCCGGACGAATTCCGCAACCTCGAACAGCTCGATTTCACCCATGTGTTGTTCCGTGCTGAAAGCACGCTGCGACCCGCGGCAAGGGAGGCGGCGGAGGCGCTGCTCGACGCAATCGAGAGCCCGGAGCATCTCGACGATGTCGGCCTCGAACCGTTCGCTGTCGATGGCGTCGAGATTGCGCGCGGCACCCTGACGGATACCACGCTAAGTCAACTGGACGCCCGTTTCGGGGCGGGGCTGGAACGGATGGAGCCCGGCGAACTGGCGCTGCTCGAATCCAGCTTTGGCTTCCACGTGGTGCGCCTGGATGCGCGTAGACAAGGCGGAACCCGAAGCTTCGAGGAGGTTCGGCCAATGCTCGAGGCGCGTGCCCGCCAGCGCCACCATGACCAGATTCTGCGCCAGCGCATGGAGGCGTTTTACGCCGCGCCGCTGAACCTGGCCGAAGGCGCGGTCGAGCGCATCATCGAATCCCAGGCTCCGGCCAGCGACGATTGAGAGGTGTTCTTCAGCCTGCTCCAGCGTGACCTGCGCTCGCGCTTTGTCGGCAGCTTCAGCGGCTGGCTGTGGCTGCTGGTCAATCCGCTGCTGCTGCTGGCGGTCTACGCACTGGTATTCGGCGTGATCTTCAAGGCCCGGGCACCGGAGGGGCTGGACGTGCCGTTCATCGCCTGGCTGGCAGTCGGGCTGTGGCCATGGCTGGCCTTTTCCGATGCGGTCCTACGCGCCAGCGAGAGCATCCCGCAGCACGCCGCGCTGATCAGCAAGGTGCCGATCCGGCGCGAGCTCTTGACCCTGAGCGCCGGTCTCAGCGCGGCCTTGCTTCAGTTTGCCGGTTACCTGTTCGTACTGCTGGCCATCGCACTGCTCGGAACGCGGATCGAGCCGGCCGGCGTGCCGGCCATGCTGGTCACGCTGCTCACGATCACCGTGCTTGGGGCTGCAGTGGGCCTGGTCGCCAGCGCGCTGAGAGTGTTCGTACGCGACGTGCAGCACCTGTTGCCGACCCTGCTGATGCTGTGGTTCTTCTCCACACCGATCCTGTACGCACCGGACCTGATCCCGGCCCCGTATCGTGACTGGATCTGGCTCAATCCCATGGCCGGGCTGGTTGGTGATCTGCGCGCCAGCCTGTTCGAGGGGCAGTGGATGCCTGGTCTCGCGACGCTGGTGATGCTGCCGCTGGGTCTGGCCCTGCTCTGGTTGGCACATCGCTTCTATCGTCGCCTGAGCCCGCATTTCGAGGACTTCATGTGAGCGCCCCGTTGCTGCGAGTAGACAAGGTCGGCAAGACCTATCCGCCGGCACCGGCCCAGGCCGGCCGACTCGCCGCGGTCTGGCGCTTGCTGACTTCAAATCACAGCGTCGAAGGCACTCGCGTGCTCGAAGACATCTCCTTCGAGGTGCGCCCGGGTGAGTCGATGGCGCTGATCGGCACCAACGGTGCCGGCAAGTCGACCCTGCTCAAATTGATCACCGGGGTCCAGCATCCGAGTTCGGGGACGATCCACGTCCAGGGGCGGATCTCGGCGCTGCTCGAGCTGGGCGCCGGCTTCGAGCCCGACTACAGCGGAATGGAAAACCTGCGCATGAACGCCGCCCTGCTGGGCCTGGATCGGGAGCAGATCCGCGAGCGCCTCGACGACATTCTGGCTTTTGCCGATCTGGGCGAGGCAATCCACAAGCCGATCCGGCACTATTCCTCCGGCATGGTCGTGCGTCTGGGCTTCGCGATAGCGGCTTCGGTGCGCCCGGACCTGCTGATTACCGACGAGGTGCTGGCGGTCGGCGACGAATCGTTCCAGAAGAAGTGCATTCGCTGGGTCGAGGGCTATCTGGCCGACGGCGGCACGTTGCTGATGGTGTCGCACAACATGTACCACGTGCAGAAGCTCTGTCGGCATGCGCTATGGCTGCGCGATGGGCAGATCCACATGGGCGGCGATGTGTTCGATGTCAGCCAGGCCTATCTTGCCTGGCATGAACGACGTGATCGTGACAGTCAGACCGGGCGCGCGGCGCCCAGTCAGTCGGCCTGCCGGGTCGAGCAGGTAGAACTGCACACGCCGGATGCCGCGCAGCCTCCGGCGCTGAGGATGGGTGAGAAGCTGCGGGTCCGTTTGCGGCTGCGCTCGCCGGACGAGCGCCCGCCGGTGGCGCTGGTCGGGGTGGTGCGCGCCGACGGCACGCCGGTCTATGGTGTGGCCAGCGATCATGATGCGCATGTCCTCAAGCATTGCGACGGCAAGGTCTGGAGCGTGGACCTGGAGTTCCCGTCGATCAGCCTGCTGCCCGGCGGCTACGCGATCCGCGCCCATGCGATGGATCCTGAGGGCCTGCGCGTACATGACACGGTCGAGATCGAGTTCAGCGTGCGTGGTCAGTCGCGGGCGCTGGGCCTGGTCGAACTGCCGCATCGCTGGATCGACCCGGACGACTGAGCGCCGCGCGATGCCCTTGCCCGCAGTCATCATCCCGGTGTTCAATGCGCCCGAGGCGCTGGCGCGTTGCATCGCCGCGCTTGCAGCGACCGTTCCGGTCGACGCACGGGTCGTGCTGATCGACGATGCCTCGACCGATCCGCAGGTCGCGACGGTCCTGCAGCGGTGCCCCGGCGCCTGGACCCGATTGCACCAGGACCGAAACCGCGGCTTCGTTGCCACGGTGAACCGCGGCATGGCGCTGACCGGAGCGGACGACGTGGTGCTGTTGAATGCCGATACGGTTCCGGCCGGCGACTGGCTGGAACGCCTCGCCGCCTGCGCCGCTGCCGATCAACGGATTGCCTCGGCCACGCCGTTCACCAACAACGGCGAAATCGCCTCGCTGCCCGAATTCTGCCGTGCCGCACCGGTACCGGAGGACCCCGAGCGCTGGGCCGAGGCCTGCCGGGCTGCCGGCCCGCCGCAGTATCCGGAAATCCCGACCGCGGTCGGCTTCTGCATGTACATGCGCCGCGCCGCGATCGACAGCGTTGGTGATTTCGATGCCGCAACCTTCGGTCGCGGTTACGGCGAGGAAAACGACTGGTGCATGCGCACCAGTGCCTCGGGCTGGAAGCATGTACTTTGCGACGACGCCTTCGTTGCGCACCTCGGCAACGCGAGTTTCGGACCGCTGGGATTGGCGCCGGACGAACATTCCATGCGCCGTCTGCTGGACCGGCACCCGGATTACCTTGAGCGGATCCGGGCCTTCATCGATGCCGATCCGATTGCGCCGCATCGGCTGCGTGTGCTGGCGCAATTGGGTTCGGTTCGCGCCAGCTGAGGCTCGTGCATCGATTCTGTTGGCCGCTGTGGCTGATTCGCCTAGAATCGCAGAATGGCCCTGGCAACCGGACTCCGTCTCAAGCTCGACCAGAAGCTGAAGCTCGCGCCGCAGCTTCGGCAGGCGATCGCGCTCTTGCAACTCAATCGGCTCGAGTTGCGCGAACATATCGAGCAGGTGCTGGAGAGCAACCCGCTGCTGGAACTCGAAGCGCTTGATCCGGAGAGCGGAGAAGGGCCGGAAAGCGACGTCGCCGAGACCGAGCCGGAGCCATCCGAACGCGATCGTTCAAGTGACGAAATCGACTTCGATCGCGAGGAATACAGCTGGAACGACCTGCCCGAAGGCTACTCGGAAGTCCACGAAGCCCCCGATTACGATCGATTCATCGCCGATCCGCAGCAGGACACGCTCTACCAGCACCTGCTGTGGCAGGTCAATCTCGGCGGTTTTTCGGAAACCGACGAGGCAATTGCACGTGCCATCGTCTACGCGCTCGACGAAGACGGTTATCTCCACGACGACGTGCAGACCCTGCGCGCCTCGCTGGCGCCCGAATACCTGGTCGGTGCCGCCGAGCTTGAAGCGGTGCTCGAGCGCATCCAGCATTTCGAGCCGGTCGGTGTTGCGGCGCGATCGCTGCGCGAGTGTCTGCTGATCCAGATCCGCACGCTGCCGGTGAATACGCCTGGAAAGGGCCTGGCTGATCACCTGGTCCAGCATTATCTTGACGAACTCGCCGAGCAGGACCTGGAATTGCTGGCCCGGCGGTCGGGCTTCGATCGTGCTGACCTTGCCACGGCCGTGGCGCTGATCCGCCGACTCGATCCGCGGCCCGGGCTGCGTTTCGGTCGTGACGATCAGGACTACATCGTCCCCGACGCCTTCATTCACCCGGACGGCGATGACTGGAAAGTCACCCTGAATCGGCAGCATCAGCCAACCCTGCGCATCAATCGGGCCTACAGCGAGTTGATCGGCAGCACCTCGGGCAGCGATCGGAGCTACCTCAAGGACCAGCTGCAGCAGGCGCAATGGCTGATCAGTTCGCTGGAGTTGCGCAACCAGACGCTCAGCGGCGTGATCCACGCCATCGTCTCGCGCCAGACTGCATTCCTGGAGCGGGGCGAGGTGGCGATGGTGCCGTTGCTGCAAAAGGAAATCGCGGCCGAAATCGAGGTCCACGAGTCAACCGTGTCGCGCGCCACGACCGGGAAGTACATACATACGCCGCGCGGCACCTTCGAGCTGAAGCACTTCTTCTCGGTGGCCATTCCGACCATCGACGGCAAGACCGTCTCGGCCACGGCGGTGCGGGCAACTCTGGAGCGACTGATCCGCGACGAGGATCCGGATCACCCGCTGTCGGACCAGATACTGGTCGAGCGCCTCGCCGACAGTGGTCTTCTGCTGGCGCGGCGCACGGTCGCGAAGTACCGTGAACAGCTCGGCATACCGAATTCCTCGCAGCGGCGACGTCGGGGACGCGCGAGCGCCTGAATCGCGCCGGGGACTGGTATACCATATCAATCAGGACAGCCTCGTCGGTGTCGCATTCGCGACTCAGCCATGCACCCGGCGAGTTCTGCATTCAGCACCAACCGCCGAGGGCGAGGGTGCTTCATCGAGACCAAGGAGACCCCGATGCAGATTGACGTCAGCGGCCAGAACATCGAGATCACGCAAGCCCTGCGCGCCTATGTGACCGAGAAACTGGAGCGCCTGGAGCGCCACTTCGGCAACCTGATTTCTGCGCATGTGGTATTGCGCCTGGAAAAGCTGGAGCACATGGCCGAAGCCACCGTCGGTGTCGGAGGACGCACCAACGACATCCATGCCGATGCCGTTGCAGAGGACATGTACGCGGCCATCGACAAGCTCATCGACAAGCTCGATCGTCAGGTCCGGCGTCACAAGGACAAGGTGACCGATCATCGTCCGGATCGTGCCGTCGAAGCAGGCTGAACTCCTTTCTGCACTGCGCCGGGCCGCAACCGAGTCGATTCAATGCTGCTTGCCGATCTGTTGAGCCCGGACCGGGTCGTACTGGACCAGACCGTTTCGAGCAAGAAAGCCGTGCTCGAGCGTGCTGCGGAGTTGCTGTCGCTCAATGACGGTGCCGCCGCCGCGCGCGACATCTTCGAAGGGCTGTGTCAGCGCGAACGTCTGGGCTCGACCGGTCTGGGTCATGGCGTGGCGATTCCGCACTGCCGCGTCGAGCAGAGCGGGGCGAGCGGTGCGCTGATCCGGCTCAAGCGCCCAATCGATTTCGACGGCCCGGATGCGGAGGACGTCGACCTGTTCTTCGCCCTTGCCGTGCCGTCCCATTGCAGCGAGGCTCACCTGCGGCTGCTGGCCTCGATCGCCGAGCTGTTCGGCGATGCCGAGCGGCGCGATCGTCTGCGTCGAGTCAAGGATTACAGCGAGCTGGAAGCGCAATTGCGCGAAGCCGCCGGGGTTTGATCCGGGGCACGGCGCCTGCCGAGTGAATGCCCGGCTGGAGCAGACCGGCCCGCGAAGCGAAGGCCGGTGTGGACATGCGCCGCATTGATGCGCAACGAAAGACATGGGTCTGTCGTTGCCGGGCCAACAGGGAATCGCGATGCAGGAAATTTCGGTCGCCGAGCTTGTTCAGCGCTTGCATCAACCGCTCGATCTCGAGTGGATCTGCGGTCGCAAACGGGCCGAGCAGCACAGCCTTGCAGCGCCCAGTTTCCAGACCCGCCCCTCTCTGGTCGGCTATCTCAACCTGATCCATCCGAACCGGATCCAGGTACTGGGCCTTGAGGAACTGGCCTGGCTGGATCAGCTCGACGCCCGAACCCGCTGGCAGACAATTGCCGCGATTTTCGCGGTGCATCCGGCTGCACTGGTGGTCGCCAGCAGCGGCGAGATCAGTCGCGATCTCGAGGATCTCGCGCGCGAGAGCGGAACCCCGCTGCTGCGATCGGCGCGCCCGGGCTGGGAACTGGTCTCGACCCTTCAGTATCAGGTTGCGCGGCTGCTCGCACAGCAGCTCACCCTGCACGGCGTGTTCATGGAGATCTTCACCCTCGGTGTTCTGATCACCGGCGATCCCGGCGCCGGCAAGAGCGAGCTGGCACTGGAACTGCTGACCCGCGGTCATCGGCTGATCGCCGACGACAGTCCGGAATTCACCCAGATGACGCCTGAAATCATCGAGGGCAGCTGCCCGGAACTGTTGCGCGATTGCCTCGAGGTGCGCGGTCTCGGGGTGCTGAACGTGCGGAGAATGTTCGGTGATGCCTCGGTCAAGACCAGCAAGTTCCTGCGCCTGATCCTGCATCTGCATTCACCGATCGGTCGCGAATCGCATACCGAAGACCGTCTGGCCGGACAGTCCGGGTCGGCGCGGGTGCTCGGCCTGGACATCCCGCGCCAGGTGCTGCCGGTTCTGCCCGGGCGCAACCTCGCCGTGATTGCCGAGGCGGCGGTGCGCAACTTCATGTTGCGCATGAAGGGCTATGATGCAACCGAAGAGTTCATCAAGCGCCATGGTCGAATCCTCCGCAAGCAATCCTGAAATCGCCAACCGGCTGGTCCTGATCAGCGGTCTGTCGGGCAGCGGCAAGTCGGTTGCACTGAATGCGCTCGAGGATCACGGCTATTTCTGCGTCGACAACCTGCCGGCCGGAATGCTGCCCGCGCTGGCCGACGAGGTCGAGCGCAACCCGCAGCGCTATCGCCGCCTGGCGGTAGGCGTCGACGCCCGCGTCGGTGCCGAGGAGCTGGCTCGCTTGCCCGAAATCATCGCCGGGCTGTCGATCCGGCCCCGGCTGATCTTTCTCAGCGCAGACAGCCCGGTGCTGATCCGGCGCTTTTCGGAGACCCGGCGGCGCCACCCGCTGGGTGCCGAGCGCACGCTGGGCCAGGCGATCGAGGAAGAGCGACGCCTGCTCGAACCGCTGGCCGAGCGCGCCGACGATCGGATCGATACCTCCGAAACCAACATCCACGAGCTCAGGCGGCTGGTCTGGGCTCTGATCGGTCCGAGCGGCGAGTCCCGCATTTCCAGCCTGGTGCTGGAGTCCTTTGCGTTCAAGAAGGGCGTGCCGCGCGACGTCGATCTGGTGTTCGACGCACGTTGTCTGCCCAACCCGCACTGGCAGCCGGAACTGCGAGCCTCCACCGGCCTCGAGCACCCGGTGCGCAGGTTTCTTGCCGCCGAGCCGATGGTCGGGGAGTTTGCCGACGACGTGGATCGTTTCGTGAGTCGCTGGCTGCCGGCCTGGGCCGGAGAACAGCGCAGTCACCTTACCGTTGCGATCGGCTGCACCGGCGGCAAGCATCGCTCGGTCTACCTGGTCGATCTCCTGGCCGCGCGCTGGCGCGAGCGCGGGCTGCGCGTGGCGACCCATCATCGTGAGCTAGACCGTTGAGCCGGCTGATTCTGGTGACCCATCGCGGCGTTGCCTCGGCGCTGGTCGAGACTGCCGAGTTGATCCTCGATCGGCCGCTGCGGCCGGGCATAGTCGAGGTCGGCGATCTGGAAGACGCCGACCTTGCCGGCGAGCGCATCGAGCACGAGATCCGGCGCAGCTGCGTCGCGCATCCGCCGCTGATCCTGACCGATCTTCCGGGTGCCACGCCGCACAACCTGGCGCTGGCCGCCGCACGTCGGCGCTGCCGCCATGCAAGAGTGCTGTCGGGGCTCAATCTTCCGATGCTGTTGCGTGCGCTGACCCATGCGGAACTGCCGAGCGCGGAGTTGGCGGCGATGGTCTGCGAGGGCGCGCGCGAGTCGATCTTCGTCGGTGATCCCGATGCCGATTGAGCGCGTTCGTCTGGTCAACAAGCTGGGGCTGCATGCCCGCGCAGCCAGCCGGCTGGTCAGCCTGGCCTCGGAGTTTTCCTGCGAGGTCTGGCTGAGCCGGGATCAGCGCCGGGTCAATGCCAAGTCGATCATGGGCGTATTGTTGCTGGCCGCACCCTGCGGTACCGAGCTCGAGCTCGAGTGCAGCGGGCCCGACGAGGACCAGGCGATGGCGGCATTGCGCGCCCTGATCGCCGATCGCTTCGGGGAATCGGCATGATCCTGTCGCTCAGCGGGACCGGGGTTTCCGACGGCATCGCGATCGGCCAGATCCACCTGTATTCCAGCGGCGAGCTGGAGTTGCCCGAGCTGCACATCGAGGCCGCCGATGTCACAAGCGAGGCCGAACGGCTGAGCGACGCGGCCATCCGCTGCGAGCGTGAACTGGCGCGGATGGAGCGCGAGCTGGCCGGCGATCAACGCCCCGGTGCGGCCAGCGAACTGATCCAGGCGCACCGGATGATGGTGCGCGACGACATGCTGATCGGCGAGGCGGCGCGACTGGTTCGCAACGAACGCATCAATGCCGAGTGGGCTCTGGATCGTCAGGCGGCCCGGCTTCGTCGCGAATTCCGGCGCATGCAGGACGAGTACCTGGCGATGCGCGTGGAGGATCTCGATCAGGTCGTGCGCCTGCTGCAGCGGCAGCTGGGCCGGACCCCGGGCAACGTCCTGGGCGACGGCGTTCCGCATCGGCTCGATGAAACCATCGTTGTGGCGGACTCGTTCAGCCCGGCCGAGCTGGCCGCGCTGCACGAGCGCGAAGTGGCCGGACTGGTGAGCGGTCACGGCAGCATCTGGTCGCACGCCGCGATCGTGGCCCGCGCGCTCTCGGTTCCGATGGTGATGGCGGTGCATCGTTGCCTGGATCTGCTGCGTGAGGGTGAGCCGGCGCTGCTCGACAGCCACTACGGGATCCTGCTGGCAACCCGGGACGAGAAGCTCCACGCCCACTACGCCGAGAAACAGGCCGTATTCCGGCGCAATCGGAACCAGTTGATGCGGGTGCTGGACGCGCCCGACCGGACCCGGGACGGCATGCGTTTCAGGTTGTTCTGCAATGCCGAGCAGGGCGGCGAGCTGGAGCGCTGCCGCAACAGCTCGGCGGCCGGCGTCGGCTTGATGCGCACCGAATTCATTCTCGGTCGTCGCGAACTGTCCGACGAGCAGGCCCAGTATCGGGTCTACCGCGATGCGGTCGAACGCCTCGGCGGCAAGTTGCTGACGATCCGCACCCTGGATGCAGGCGGCGACAAGCTGCCGGACGAACTTGCGCACCTGCGCGGCCCGAATCCGGCGCTGGGTCTGCGCGGCATTCGGCTATCGCTGGCGATGCAGGAGATGTTCAGGGTCCAGATTCGCGCGATCCTGCGGGCGTCGGCACACGGGCCGGTGCGCATCCTGCTGCCGATGCTCATTTGCATCGACGAGGTACGGCGGGCGCGCGAGTTGATCGCCGCTTGCCGCGAACAGCTTGCGGCCGAAGGCGTCCGGGCCGATCCGGAGCTGGAGGTAGGCGGCATGATCGAGACCCCGGCCGCGGCGCTGCTGACCCGGAGCCTTGCCGCCGAGCTCGATTTCCTGTCGATCGGCAGCAACGATCTGATCCAGTATCTGCTGGCCGTGGACCGTCAGGACGAGCTGGTCAGCCACCTGTTCGACCCGTCGAGTCGGGCGGTCATCGAGACGCTGGGGCACATCGTGCGAGCGGCCCAGGCGGTCGGGCGACCGGTCCAGATTTGCGGCGAGCTGGCCTCCGACCCGTCGTACTCGGCGGTACTGGTGGGCCTGGGTCTGACCGAGTTCAGCGTGCCGGCCGGTCAACTGGCCACGTTGAAGTCGGCCCTGATCCGGCTCGATGCGGGCGCATGCCGCAGCAGTCTGCGGAAGTTTCTCGACGACCCCGACATGGCCGGACCTGAACTGCTGTCCCAGCTTGCGATGCTTGCGCGCTGAGGTGCATTGATCGTTCCCCGTCGCGCTGAACGCGAGAGATGCCGTTCCCAGACCATTTCGTGCAGCATGTAGGCGACCGTGTTGAAGGCCGGCTCGACCATTGCGACCAGGCCGCCGATCATCCATGAGCCGGTCAGGGCCCAGACCACGGTAAAGGCGACGGTGAAGTGCACCGCGGCAAAACTCAGCGTCTTGTACTTGATCATCGCGCTCTCCGGGTTGACGTTTCTGGAGCAAATGATAATCATTACCATAAATAAATCAAGTGAATTGTTTTTATAGTTTTGATATCCAGAGCCTATGGAGCGCCCTTTCTTCCCGACATTGGTCCAGCTGTTCGTGGGCCCACAGGCCCCGTTCACCGTCGCCGGCCTGTCCTTTGGTTCAGGTGACGGCAGCCGGTCGGATTGGCTAAGCTTGTGCACTGGCCCCACGTTTGCATCGATCTCATGACCCAAGCGCTCTGGACGCCACGTCCCGAACACGCACAGACCACCCACCTGGCCCGTTTCATCGAGCGGATCGGCAGCCGAATCGCGCCAGGGGTAAACGACTTTGACGGCCTGTACCGATTCTCGATCGACCAGCCCGAGGCGTTCTGGTCTGCGCTGTGGGATTTCGGCGAAGTGCGCGCTTCGGTGCGGGGCGAGCGCGTCACCGCGGGCTGGCCGGCGATGCCCGGAACGCGCTGGTTTCCGGACGCGCGGCTGAATTTTGCCGAGAATCTGCTGCGTCGCCGGGACGACGGGATCGCAATCGAATTTGCCACCGAAGGTGGGCTGCGGCGACGCCTGAGCTGGGCCGAGCTGGCCGACCAGGTCGCGCGCGTCGCGCATGGCCTGCGTCAGGCCGGAGTGGGGCAGGGCGACCGGGTGGCCGGCTATCTGCCCAACCTGCCCGAGGCCGTGATCGCGATGCTGGCCGCGGCCTCGATCGGCGCGATCTGGTCGTCCTGCTCGCCGGATTTCGGGGTTCAGGGTGTGCTCGACCGCTTCGGCCAGATCCGGCCGAAGGTGCTGTTTGCAGCTGCAGCCTATCGCTACAACGGCAAGACTCACGACTGCACGGCGCGCCTGGTCGAGCTGCTGCCGCAGCTGCCTACGGTCGAGCGCCTGATACTGGTGCCGCACGTGGCCGACAGCGTGGATTCAGCCGCGCTGGGTTCCAGAGCCGTAGTGTGGGACGATTTTGCTCAAGCGAATCCGCCGCCGCTGGAATTTGCCCAGCTGCCGTTCGATCA
>NPIE01006254.1_pt1 | contig 25079 bp, 18 predicted proteins | sample 8637661 | NCBI WGS metagenome assembly NPIE01 (sample SAMN07420842, study PRJNA396082) | bioreactor metagenome | isolation source: sample BA12 brine-fed electro-methanogenic bioreactor BA | place: Japan: Kochi | collected 2016-12-09 | reverse complement strand
TCGTCCAACTTTATTGCTCTTTTTTATAGTTTTTTGCTTAGTTGTATTCCCTGGTCTAGTATCCTTATTAGAATCTACTCTCTGAGGAATCTGGTTCTCATTCCTTACCAGTCTTACCTTGAAAAACCTTATTACAACAAACTCATCTATCTTTCTTAACATCTCTTCGAACATATTAAAACCTTCATTTTTGTATTCTACTAGGGGGTCTCTCTGTGCAAGATTCCTTAAGGATATCCCCTCTCTAAGGTCAGTCATAGTGTCTAAGTGTTCCATCCAAAATCTGTCAAAAGACTGGAGTATTAGATATTTAGACAACTGTTGCATAGGTTCTAAACCTATGGAGTAAATATGGGTCATGAAGGAAATAAGTATGACTCTCTTGAGAAGTTCCATCCTTTCTACCTCCTGTAGTTCATACATCTCTCTAAACATCTCTGTTGTGTCTTTGTATCCCAATTCCTTAACAGCTTGGGATAATAATTCTGAGGTAAGTAAGTTTTCTATCTGGATATATAGCTTTCTCTCTTCTATATTGTCTATCTTCATGTCATCTTGTAACTGAGAAGCTACGAGGTAATCTAGATATTCAAGAACCTTTTTTAGTATCCACTTTTCTAATGGGGAGAGCGGGTATGTTATCTTAGATAGTTCTGGAATCTTCCAAGTATCCTCTCTTGTCAGAGAGAATGCATCCAGAGAATCTTGTAAGCTTTCTACATCTAACTCTTTAACAACCTTTAACTCTTCTTTTAAGTTTAATTTAGATGCTGGTATTTTTTTACTACTCTGAGCTTCTAAAATTTTCTTTCTTAATGTGTAAATTATTTCTCTTTGTTGGTTTAAGACATCATCATAATCTACGAGTCTTTTTCTAATGTCATAGTTGTGGGCCTCTACTTTCTTCTGGGCATTCTCTATAGTTCTACCAAGAATACCTGAGGTTATTGGAGTGCTATCATCTAGCCCAACTTGAGACATTAACATTTGCATTCGCTCTCCGCCAAAGAGTCTCATTAGTTCATCCTCAAAGGAAACATAGAAACGAGATTCTCCAGGGTCTCCCTGTCTTCCAGATCTTCCTCTTAGCTGGTTGTCTATTCTCCTAGATTCGTGTCTTTCAGAGCCAATGACATAGAGTCCTCCTAATTCTTTAACACCTTCTTCCAAGGCAATATCTGTCCCTCTACCTGCCATGTTAGTAGCGATTGTTACAACACCTATTCTACCAGCCTCTGCAATAATCTTGGCCTCCATTTCGTGGTATTTGGCATTTAGGACATTGTGCTTAATTCCCTCCTTAGAAAGCATCTTAGAAAGGACTTCTGACTTTTCTACGGATGTTGTTCCTAGAAGTATTGGTTGCCCTTTTTCATGATGCTCCTTTACATCTTTTACAATGGCTTCAAATTTACCCATTACAGTTCTGTAAACAACATCATTGTGGTCTTTTCTAATTACAGGTTTGTTTGTTGGGACTACTATGGTGTCTAGGTGGTAGATAGATGCAAACTCCTCTGCCTCCGTTAAGGCTGTAGCTGTCATTCCAGAGAGAAAATGGTAAAGCCTAAAGAAGTTCTGCAAAGTTATTGTTGCCATTGTCTTGGACTCTTTCTTAACCTCTACTCCCTCTTTTGCCTCAATTGCTTGGTGAAGACCTTCACTATATCTTCTGCCTTCCATGGCACGACCGGTGAATTCATCTACTATTAAAACTTCCCCGTTACGAACAAGGTATTCATCATCTCTTTGGTATAACTCCTTGGCCTTAAGGGCGTTATCTAGATGGTAGGCTAATTGACCATTTTCATAGATATTCTCTACTCCTAAGCTCTTTTCTACAGAATCTATTCCTTCTTCGGTTAAAGAAACTGCTTTGGCTTTCTCATCCACTATGTAATCTTTTTCTGGTTGAAGGGATTTAACCAAAGAAGCAAATCTTTTGTAAAGATCATTGGCTGTATCTGAACTAGTAGAAATAATGAGGGGAGTTCTAGCTTCGTCAATTAGGATGGAGTCTGCCTCGTCCACAATTACGAAATATCTTGGACCTTGGACTCTCTCTTCTAAACTCCTTGCCATGTTGTCTCTGAGATAGTCAAAACCAAATTCATTATTAGTTCCGTAAACAATATCACAGTCGTAGGCTTCCTTCTTAGAACATTCTATTAGGTTTACACCACTCATGTGGTCATACTTTAGTCTGCCTTCTTTCTTGGCTTTAGCGTCTCGTTCTTTAATAAGAGACTTCGCCTCATCTCCCTTAAGCTTAATTGCCTCCTCGTCTGTTATAAACCTGTATTGTTTTCCTGAATTAATTGCACCAACTGTTATGCCAAGAGCATTTAGAATATGTCCGTTCCACTCTGCATCTCTTCTTGCTAGATAGTCATTTACAGTAACGAGGTGTGCACCTCTTCCTGTTAATCCGTAGAGATACAAGGGTAGGTTTGCAGCAAGGGTCTTTCCTTCTCCTGTGAATAGCTCTGCTATCTTGTTATCAAAAAGGACATAACCTGCAATTAGCTGGACATCAAAGTGTCTATGATTTGCTACTCTGTTAGAAGCTTCTCTTGCTACAGCGAATGCTTCAGGGAGGATTTCATAGAGTCTTTGCTTTTCATCCCTCAGCCTCTGCTCTAATTCTGCATCACCTAAGTTAGTAAAGTCTTCTCTACAATTCTCCAGATCTACCTTAAGTTTTTTTCTGAATGTTTCTGTTTTACCTGCAAGTTGTTCGTCTGTTAACTTAGAGATTTTACTCTCTAAACTATTAATCTCATCTACAATTGGTTGTATCTTATTTAGTTGTTTCTCGTTTGAGTCAAACAAGTTTTTTAGTATGTTAAGCATGTTTTTTTGTCAAAAGTAATCCCTTGATTATATATCATTTTGTTCTAATTAAGAAAAATTTAATTCTACCCTTATATATTAGGATATATATGGTTAAGTATTTCCTAAAGGTCTCTTTTACTCTTCTGTTTTTGACTCTACTCAAGAATATTGTCTTTGCAGAGGTAAAATTAATTAGCCCATATAACGGCGAAGTACTAGAGGATAGGGTTGTGAACTTTAAATGGGAGAATACAGATCCAGATACTGAATATGTTTACCAACATGTGACATACATTAATGGGAAGCTAAACGACACAAGAATGACTTTCTCTATTGATGGGGAAGAGGAATATACCAGGGGCCTTGTAGATAACAGAATATATTTCTGGGAGATAAGGTACGAACCGAAGAACACTTTCAAAGGATATTACACACACAAAACAGATCCCTTTGTATTCGGTTTGAACAGAGAGATCCCAGATTGGGCTTGGGATATGTTAGATGAATACAATAAGCCAGAAGAGAAGGTAGAGGAGGAAGAGACAGAGATTGAAGAACCGGAAGAAAAGATGGAAGGGGAGATAAGTGATACCGAAGAAGAGAAAACAGTCTTTGACAAAGAACCCCTGCAGAAGGAGGTGACTAAGCCTGAACCAGGAGCTGGACAAGACCTCCCTCCTCAGGTTCCAATTAAACCTCCCCTCTCAACAAAACCTGTTGTGCAAGAAGAAGATTACAATTGGAATATTAAAAACTCTTCTGTTCTTGGGGTAGCTAAGGTGGAGAATGGAAATAGAGAAGATAAAGATATTTTATGTAGATTCAAATATAACAAAAAGTACAACTCTTTTGAAAAAGTTTTTTGTAAAAATCCAAACATTAAAATTTTGGAAGCAGAACTCTACCCTTTTTCAAATGAATACTCTTTCTACCTGGAGGGAAGTGTTGAGAGAAATATAAATATCCAAGTAGATACTTATGATTGTGTCTTGGATATTTTCAAACCAAAAACTTGGTTTAGATGCAACGAGAAATTTCTAAGAAGCGAAGTTATTACAATCCGACCAAATATGTTTTTTAGAATAGACCAGAATGGTTTAGATATCCCAGTGAGAAGCTTTTCAACAAATGGGGATGGTTTTACATTATTAGCTGGGTATACGAAAAACAAAAAAGATTTAAAACTTACACATACCTACAGAATAATAAACAGAAAATACAATATATTTTATGATCATAAGACAGAGCTTTCACTCACTCCAAAAGACATCGAAGACACGGAAACCAAGGGAAAGAGTCCAAAGCCATTTTCCTTCCCATTCAACAAGATAATTGGTGTAACACAGTGGTATGGTTTTACTGACTACCAGAGTCCACATACAGGGATAGACTTTGGAGCTACAAAGGAGAACGTTGTCTCTGTAGCGGATGGAGAGGTTGTTGGAAAGGGTTGGGATGGTTTCTATAACGAGTGTTTGTCTGGAGGAAATTTTTTAAAAATAAAACATTCTAATGGTATGCACACAACATATTTTCACCTTGAAGATATGTATGTAAATACTGGAGAGTTAGTTAAGAAAGGACAAATTATTGGGAGGAGTGGAAATACTGGAGCATGGAATTGTCAAAAGTTGGCTTACCATCTTCATCTTGAAACTAGACTTAACTCTAGTTACAAGTCTCATACGAATCCCGTTCCCTACATAGATGTAGATTGGAATAAGGTTCCAACTTTAGGTGCGCAATATAACCCTGGGAGAATTAGTGGAGAGAATCCACATCCAGGGAGATGATTTAATCTAATAACCATTTTTAAAATTAAAGATGCTAACAAATTTTATTTCTAAAACAACAATTTCTAAAATAATAAGTGTAATCTTTAGTCTTATACTTCCGTTGCTCCCTACTTCTATACAACAGAGGTTATCCATACAAGAGAGATCATCCATTAAGAAAGAATTTAGAGAGATAGCAAATATTACAAATCCTCAACAAGTAATATGGCGAAATGATAATCGCATTCTGTTTGTTCTTGAAGATGAGCTATTGGAATACAGAGTCGATGAGGATACCCTAACAAATGTTGGTAAGAGAGAACCAAACCAATTTGTTGGAATTGGAGAGGATGATGAAATTATTTTCTGTGGTATTGAACATTACATAATTTCTTCTCCAAAGGAATTTTCTACTAAATTTACAATAAAGATTCCAAATAAAGAGGATAAAGAGTTATATTTTTTTGAAACGATTCGACCTTTAAATATAAATGGGGAGGAGATAATAGCTGTAACTGCTTTAGACTTTTTAGAAGAGAATTTTTACAAGATAGATATAGAGAGCGGGGATAAAAAACAGATACCACCGATTAAAAAAGTAAAAAAGACAGTTTTAGTTCCTAAGGATATACAGTATAAGAAAGCATATATTAAAGATGAGAAGAGGTATATTGTTGAAGATATATTTGGGAATGTTTATCTATTTATTCAAGAGGAACTTCCATAGGTTCCGACTCTGCTATAAACCAATCCCCAGGAACATTCGCAAAGAAGTAGACATAATTACCTAGTAAGAAAATTGCTATTAAAAATCCAAGTAAAATGTTAAAAACCTTAGTATTTTTAATCTTTATAAAATACTTACTAAATATTACATACCCTATTCCTAAAACAGGAAATATATATCGGCCTTGGAGACCAAGATCCATCCAATCTGTCCTCATATATGCCTTGTAATTAACATAGTAGGCTACGACCAGAGCATAAGAAAGGAATATAAAACCCAATGCCTTGTCTTCCTTAGATAGTCTCTTCCTGTTCTTAAAAACCATGTACAAACCAATGAAGAAGAATACAAAGTAAAATGGTAAGTATTCATACCTCATATACAAAGATCTATCCCCCATTATCCCTACAATCTTCTTTGACATTTCTACCGTCCAGAAAAGAAGGTAGCGGAAGGGATCTGTTCTCTCTCCCTTCAATACCAACTCTGCACCTTCAATAATCCCTCCTTCAAATATGGTCGGAATCTTGTACATACTGCGAACAAACACCCCATTCTCTAAACACTGCTCGAATGTTAAAACCTGAGTGCAACTAGGAATTATCTTCCCAAAGGTAATCATATTAACCCCATACACACCAACATTTAAAGCAACTAAAAGAATAAATCCTACTCCGAGAAGAATATTAGGTAATTTTACAAACTGTTTGAAATATTCCCTCTTTAAAATCTTCTTCCTGAATATAACAATCGCCCAAACAATAAATACAATGAGTGCAAGAGGGAGCATACTGTTTTTTGTTAATGCCCCTAGAAGAAGAAATATGAAAATAAAGAGTGAATGAGATAATTTCTTTGGTTCTTGTAAAAACCTAACTAAGAAATATATCGCCGCTGTAGAAAGTAATACAGTGAGGTTGTCATAGTTAATAGACGAAGATAAGAATACAAACATTAAAGTATTAGACAAAAGAAAGACAGGTAAAATCTGTCCCCATTTGTTCTTTATTAATCTCTTAGAGATTAGATATATCAATAGTAAGGTCCCGAGGGCGGTTAAAACATTACTTAAACGCAATACGGTTACCTCATCAAAATTGAAAGTCATTTCGTTTAGGTTTAATATCCTTCCATTTATCCAAAAAGATAAATAGGGGATTCTAGTAATATCTCTCCACTTGTATGTCTCTGGTGTGTTTTCTGGTATTCCTAATGTTTTAGAATATGCCTGAGAAACTTCTAGGTGGTAGTAAGAGTCAGGGGATACACCCATTCTAAGGTTTAGAGCAAGGTATATTGAAAATATAAGAAATAGGAGGATTGTTAAACCCAATAATATCTTTGGGGCTTTCTTGTTTTTTCTAAATTTCTCAAGTAATGACATTTAATTATTCCTAGGAAGTATTCTTAAGTATAACGATTATATCAATATAACAAGCTTTAGACCACTTTTAAATAAAACTAAAGAAGTTTAGATAAAACAAAAAGAATGATGGAGATATTTACAGCCATCTTTAAGAATACACTCAAAAACACCCCTATTAATGACCCTATACCAGATTTAAAAGCTTCATTTAGATCTTTATTTGCAAATACTAATTCAAAAAGGGTAGCCCCTATTAAGGGTCCTAATATGAAGCCAATAAAATTACCAATTATAAAACCAAACATTCCTCCGAATATTGCTCCTAGCATTCCCCACTTACTGCCTCCCATTTTTTTAGTACCTAGGGGAGCTACTATGTTGTCTATAAATGTAGACAATATTGCTACAAAAAAAAGAATGACAAGGAGTAGGGGACTTATTTTTTCAAAACCGGTATAGAAAGCCATAATTACAGTAGAGATATATACAAACCATATACCTGGGAAATTAAGGATGGTTAAGATTAAACCTGTTAAAGCAAATATTACCGCTACTATGTAAATTATTATTTCTAGCATTTAAAAATATTTAAAATTTTTATTTAAGGTCCCCTATCGGTTCTTTTTTGAAACTTTTTCAAAAACCTCATATGTCCTCTCTGCTACTTTATCCCATGTATATTTCTTAGAGAGTTCATACCCCTTCTCTACCCTACCCTTGTATTTTTCAGAATTACTATATACATCTAAGATTTTTTCTCCTACTTCTTTATGATTATCTCCATCTACCATTATCCCTACTTCACTAAATAGTTCTTCATATACTGGATTCTTGTTTAATATTGCTGGGACTCTAGCTCTTAGTGCTTCTATTGGAGCAAAACCAAAACCTTCGTAGAGGGATAGGTGTATAAATGCAAATGCATTTGTAAGTAGAGAATATTTCTGTTCATCTTCATAAAACCCTGTAAAGAGTACTAGGTCTTGTATGTTATTTTCTTTGACTAGGTCGTGTAGTTCTTGTACTTCTTTTAGTTGTTCATTTTCAAATATGCCTCCAGATATTACTAAATAAGGGCATTGGTTTTTCTCTTTGCCTAGTAATTTAAGGAATTCTATATAACTTAATATTACTCCCTTAGAATTTTTTGTTTTGTTAATTCCTCCTCCCATGTATATTACATAGCCTCTCTGTTTGTAATCTTTAGGGAGGACATCATCTAGGGATACTTCTTTTTCTTCTAGGTCTACACCTAAATAAGATACTGTTATGTTTTGTTCTGGGTATTTGGGATAGTATCTTAGGTAATCTTGTTTGGTAGTTTCAGAATTACATATTATGTGTTTACATTTCATAGATTTGTTCATTGTTATCCAGTATTGGAATTTTCTAATTAGGTTATGAAGCCGTGATTTCTGTGAGTACATATTAAACATTGCTAGGTTCATGTCGTGGACGAAGAGGACTGTAGGGAGTGTATTAACTGGTAGGTTTCTCCAGAAGTAAGGGCAAAAGTATATGCTGTTTTCTTTTTTAATTTCTTTTATCTTAGGTAGTACTTTGGTGTAGTACCAGAGGTCATTTTTAAAGTCGTTTATTTGGTATTTACCTATGTTTACTATTTTTACATTTTTGTGTTTGTAGATGATATCTTTTAATGTAGATTTTCTGTCTGCAAATAGTAGTAAGGATATATCTATGTCTGGGTAGAGTTTAATAAGGTGAGAAACAATATTCTTAGTATATTGGCCTATACCAGCGTAAGCTAATTGGTCTTGGGTTGTAGTAGCATCTATTATTAGGTGCATATTAAAATATTCTTAATCTATTTTTTCATATAAAGAAACTATCCAGTTATATCTGTATTTCTTGGGCCATATTTTCTTTAAGAAGGAAAGCGTATTGGATACAACCACGCTTCTGTCCTTCTTCGCAGTAATTCCATTCCTCTTTGTTTTATTCTTAACCTCATATCCACAGACAGGACAAACTATTCCCTCCATGAGTAGTTTCCCACTTCTTTTCTTATACCACTTAAATATTGGTGTTAAGATAAAATACACATTTTTTTTAGATACATATTTGATCTCTGTGCTTCTGTAACCTTGGGGCTCGAATAGAGCTTTCATAGCTTGTTCATCAAATGTTCTCTTATGATGGGACTTGTTGAAATCTGTTTTACACTTGGGACACTTAACAAATTCTTCCTCTAGTTTTTCCGCGAAAGGAACTGAAATAAGGATGTATCTCTTTGATACTCTAGCTAATTCCTCCTTTGCTTTTTTATATTCTTCTAAATCTAAATGCTCCAAAACCTCAAGTGCAGAGACTAAATCGTAGGAATTATCTTCCAAAGGGATATTTGTTATGTCCCCGACCTTTCTGTCTACCTTTAGCATTTTCATCGCATCCTCACTGAAATCTACTCCTATTAGGCGAGAGACGTCAGTGTTTTCCTTTATGTAGTTTAAGAAAAGACCGCTACCACAACCGATATCTGCTATAGAACTAATCCCTGCTGGAATCATTTTGACTGTCTCTTCAATTCTTTCACGGTTAGCTTCAGAAAGGCTCAATCTCTTCCAAAGGTTTTCATTACCGTAGTGTGCTATCTCTTTATCCTTCATTATTTCCACATTATATTACATATTAATCATTTAATAACATCGAATATGTATAAATCCTTATTTTTTAGAGGAATTACATCTTCCAAAACTAACCAATCTGCACTCTTATAACGCTCTAACTTGTGTTCATATGTCAAAGAGTATCCATCTAACCTAGACACTATTAAAGCGACCTTATCAATATCATAATTCTCCACAGATCTAACATCATTCGCAATAGAAATACCAGTTGGTTGGAATGTAGAATGTTTCTCGAAAGTTTTTAATTTGTCTTTCTTCGGTACCCAATCTTTAAATTCCCATTTCCATTCAGGATCGTACCTGTTATCCCCTCTGTAAACATTTATTAACATATTCCACCCAGGATCATTAATCATAATATTCTCATCCTCATCAAAATACTCTATAACCTTCTTAACTTCATAATCCTTTCCCCAGAGTCGGTAATAATATAATTGCCCATTTGCATAAAAGAAATAAGCAATGACACTAAACGTTATTCCTGAAAGAGCTACAAACAGAATTGATGACACTAACACCACCTTTTTATGAAGACGAGAGTAGCCGATGAAATAGCCTGCATACAAAAGCAACACTATTATATTGAGAACTATCTTGATAGCAATATAATCAACCTCAAAGAACAAACCTAAGAAAGCAAGAACAGCTGTTATTGCCAATACAGAAAGAAATTTCTTTCTCTCTTTAATCAAATCTTTAATAAAAATAACAAAGAAAAACACAACAACTGGCAGAATCGGGAAAAGATACCTGTCAAAAGATGCCCTCAAAACAAAAACCAAAATATAACTCCACAAAATTAGGGCAAAAGAAACAAATGTATAATCCCTCTTCTTAAAGAACTTAGAGAACAGTAATATACTGGTTAGAAATGCTGGAAAGAAAATCACCTTGGGGATGGAAATAAAAGAAAAACTCCTAGGATAAAGTATCTTCCCTATGTAACTCATAATTACGCTAAAGACACTCTTAACTCCCTCTTTCTCTACAGGAATATTCTTCTGTATTTCCGGAGCCCCTTCTTCTATCCTGTTTTCCGTCGCTTTCTCTACACTAAAATGGTCTATATGGTACTCCACCCCACCCTCTGTCACCCCAGGGATTACGGAAAGAGCGTACATATTAACCGGAATTATTGAGGTAAATATCATAATGGCAAGAAATGCTATAGTAGGTAAAAACATCTGTATGCCACCCTTTAATGTCTCCCACACAGTTTTTAGATTAAAACCCTTCCACTCTTTAATAAGCACATATATTGCTAATGCCGGAGCTATCATAAAGAGTACATACTCTTTACCGTCAAGAACCAGTAACATTGCCAAACCGGTAAGCCAATATGGTTTTTGTTTAACTAAGGTGTAAAGGACTACAAGAAAACCCAACAGAACAGGAATCTCCCTCATGTATGTAGGGAGATTTAATATAAACTGGAAATTACAAAACAGTAGAAGAGTTCCTAAAAATGGGTATATCCCCTTGGGGAAATATTCTTTTAAGATCTTGTAAAACAAATAAAGAGATACACAAGCAAGAAGTATATTCCAAACAGTAGCTATTTCCAAAGAAGGGCCTGTTAAAAGAAAAACTAAAGCTACGGGCAGTTTAAAAAGAAAACCATGAGTACCTACGGCATAATCTCCTATCCATTCGCCCCTACTTAGAGCCTCTGTCATTATTGAGGTCTCCCATAGGTATAAATCGTCATCCAAAGTAGCATTTCTAAACGGCAAAATACTTAAACCAAGAACAAGACAAAGCCCTATTAAAATATAGATTCCTTTGCTCTCCAGAAATTTAAGAAACTTTTTCATCTTACAATATTAAATATATAAACTTCCATTCCCGTATATTCTACCTTCTTCTCAAATCTTAACCAAGAAGAAACAGAGAGCAAATCGTTGAGAAATTCTTGGTCTGGGTAAGCTTCTTCATCTAAATCTGTCTTTATAAACACCAATGTTTCTATATCATACTTATCTAAATTCTCTTTAAAGGTTTCTAGATCTCTTATTCTGAAAGTATAACTTTGCAACTCCCCTATCGTCTTAAATGAGTCTCTAATGGGGACAAGCTCACTCAGTCCCCACTTCCACTCTGGTCTCAGGTATGCCTCCTTGTTATATACAGAAATTAAGGAAGCATTCCTTGGACTATTTATCCAGTAAACAGCATCATCAGGAATTAGATCTGCTATTTGCTCTGCGTTCCTATTTCTTCCCCAATTCATATACCCATATATCTGTCCCTGAACGTAAGAGAATAAAACAGCACTCCCCATTGAGCCAACAGCCAATATTAAGATTAAGAGATATCTAACATACTTAATCCCAGGCTTAATAAACATGGTCATAAACAATGTCAAGATACTGTACTCTAGAATAACTTTAAAAAGAACATAGCTGGTTTCAAAATAAACCCCAGCAGAAACATAAAGAAAGGTTGCTATAAACATCCCTTTCTTTTGCTTTAGTGTTAACTTCTGCTTAAAAAGCAAGAATACATAAACGATTGAGATTGCAGGAACAATAGGTAATAAGTACCTTCCGTGGGAGGCCCTTAAAATATAAATTACTAACCAAACTAGTATTAAAGTAGAAAGTAATGCTATAGCTCTCAATGATTCTTTCTTACTTACAACAAACCTCTTTATACTGATAACCGCACTAATTACAACTGGCAATATAACAACCTTAGGAATAGACAAAAATGAAAACACCCTTGGATACATAATCTTCCCTATATAGGAAAGTATTGTATTTACAACTTCACTCAGAAATACAACAACAGGATGCCATGTCTCTGAAATCACAATAAAGAACATATCCCGCCCACCCTCTAAGGAATTAGCTGTGGATGTCTCAATATCAAAATGTGACGCCAAATAACCAAATGCATTATCTTTTAACCCAATAATCGAAGCTAGGAACATATTTACTGGGATTATATGAGTTGTAAACATTAAGATAACCCAAATTAAAGAGGGTAGAAAAACAACCACCGACTGCTTAATGACTTCCCATATCCTAGGCAAGAATTTCTCCTCTTTCGAATCTATAAACATCCAGACAACGTAAAATACAGCAAAAATGGCAAAAACATATTCCTTAACATCTAACAAAAGAAGAAACAACAAACCTAAAACTAAATTGTGCTTTCGATCTTTTCTTATAATGTAGTCCAACAGCAAAAGAACAACCAATATACTGGGGACTTCCCTCAAATAAGTTATTGGAGAAAGAAAAAAATGAAAGTTACTTACAAGGATTATGGTAGCTAAAAGACCGTAATTTTTGTTCTTTAAAACCTGTGTGGCAAGCCTATACATCAAGAACACCACTATCCCTGCAAGTATTATGTGGTAGATAGTAACTACCCAAACTGACGGACCTGTTAGTAAAAATACAAGAGCTGGAGGAATCTTAAATAAAAATCCATGAACTCCTACTCCATAAGGTCCTATCCATTCACCGCTCTTTATAACTTCTGATATTAAATATGTCTCATGAAAATAAAGAAAAGAATCGTTAACCATATCCCTAAAGAACGCAAAGAAACACAAAACAAGGATATAGCCAATCAAAAATCCAACAAACAAATAATTCTTCTTTACAAACTTTAGAATCTGATTCATGAGGATTATTTTTTCGTGAATTTATATCCCAAGATTATTAGTATCACATACATTACGGAGTAGCTCACAGAAAATATTGTTAAAGAAAGATTAGCACTACCCAACATATTTCCAATGTAGAAAGAGGCTAGCGTACAGACTAGCAAACCTATTTGCCACAACAGCAAGTGCTTCTGTTTTTTGTTTATATAAAGAGTTGAACTAAGCGGAGAAGCAATAAATCTAAAGAAGAATAAGGGTGTTAAAATTCTAATGTACTCACCAACCTCTGCCCACTGATTTCCTAAAAGAAACGGGACTATTGTGGGAGCAAACAGGAAGAGAAAAACAAAAATAGGGATTGAAAAAATGGTAAGATATTTCAGGGTTGCCAGAAAGATTTTTCTACTATCGCCCTTCTCTCTAAAGTCAGCACTTGCTCTTTCCCTATACACATCTGTCATTGCGGAAGATATAAATGAAACAGGGAGTCCTAAAACTCTATGAGTCACGGAATAGAACCCTGCAATACTACTTCCAAATAAACTATTTAGTAATATGTTAGGAAGATGGTTTGCAAAAGAATTAATCCCATCCGCAGGCATAGATAGCATTGGAAAATCTCTATATTCTCTAGCTGTATTTAAAAGATCTTTTTTCTTTATACTCTTTATAACATTAATAAAGTCACTATTCTTAAGAAACCTAATTGTAAGAAGGATAAGTGATAAAAGAGCTCCTAAAATATATGCAAGGACTAGACCAAACCATCCCCAGTAAAGAAACGCAAACCCGAGTTTTAAAAGAGTTGTGACACCTGTCTGGATAATGAAGTTCCTAGAAAGAAATTTGTAATCTCTCCTTCGCAAAAGCCAGTAATATACTGATTCTATAGATGCAACTATAAAAATACCTATTGGTATTAGAAACGCAAGAGAGTCTTTCCCAGTCAAGGAGAGCCAGTTTAATATGTCGGTTCTGAAGGAAAGGAATAGAAGAAGGGAAAAAAGAGAGGTAGCAACAACCCCAATTAGACATACAATAACTAGTTCTGTTGCTTTATTTAGTTTCTTTGGGAGAGTTATCGCCAAGTTATATCTCCCATTAGAAATCAAAGATATAATCGTAACTAGAGACAGGAATGTTGCAAAAATACCAAAATCAGCTGGAGTATATAACCTTGTTAGAAGAGGTGTTACTACCAATGGTATAACCTGAGATAGAATTCTCCCCATAGAGAGAGTAACAAAATCATTGCGGAAAGAATTAGTCGGCAGATACTTCTCTTTTAATTTAATAAAAATTTCGTTCATCTTTCCATAACCTCTTTCATAATTAAGATAGGAGCTTTAAAAGTCTCTCCCCAATCTAGGTTTTCTTTTGCGAATTTGTTCATCTCCTCAAGATACTCTTCTGAATCTAAATCTACAAACCAATTATATACCTCCTCAACTTGCAAAGGTGTTCCCTCGTCCTTAACAAAATATACATAGTCAAAATCCTCGTCAAATACTGGGTCTCCTTTAACTGCTACAAAAGGGATCCCCTTTAGACAAGCCTCCCTAGCCTTTAAAACTAACTTTGGAGCTTCTCCTATTCTGTAAAGTCCAATACTACTTATTGCAACATCAGAATTATTATATACCTCGTCTAATTCTTTCCCACTCTTAAACCCATGAAATATAACTCTGTCCTGAAGCTCTAACTCTTCTACTAAGTCTTTCAAATTGCTTAACTCTATACCCTCCCCTACAATATTAAAAATAAAATCAATATCATCTTTATCTTTGTAGTAATTTGCAATACCTCTAATTACCCTATCATAACCATGCCATGAATTTAGGTTTGCAACCCCTATAAACCTCAACGCTCCTTCCTTCTTCCCAGAGTAATCTCTTTCCTCTATATCTTCTGTATTAACACCATTATTAAAACTCACGGCTTTAACGCCATATATAGTATCTTCTTGGGGTCCTGGACTAAAAATAATATCTACACAATCCTTGAGTTTTTTTCTATAAATCTTATCTAGATACAAACCAAATTTCTTATACCACTGCTTATTCTCATATTCTAAATCATATGGGTAAGATGGTATCTCGATAAAAATTTTAATGCCTTCCTCCTTTAATTCCCTAGACATTTTAATTAAACACCTTTCTGCCAAGGAGTATCTTATAAAAACAGCATCATATTTGTCCTTGTGAGCAACTTCATATGCACTCTTATATAAACTCCTTGTTAGATTGAAGAATCTTAAAGGCCCAGTATTCCTATACGATGTAACAACACCCCTCCTCTCCTCGTCCCTAGCACCACCTTCTACTACAACAATGTTATCTTTATGAGGGGCAATTAGTGCAACTTCTAAACCACTTTCCCTCATAACTCTTATCTGGCCATAGATTTTTTTTCTAACACCGGAATCAGAGCTGATATCTACCGTTGTGATGTAAAGTACTTTCTTCATAATAAATTCTTATATACTCCCTCAATATTTTTACATATATTCTCCCAAGAAAATTCCTCAGCATAACTTAGTATCTTCTTAGTATTCCAATCTTTATCTAATGCGTTCAGGATATTTTCTGCAAGAGCTTCTTCATTCCCTGAATCACAAAGTAATCCATACTCTTGTGAAGAAATTATCTCTGGGACACCTCCTACTTTAGTTCCAATAAAGGGTTTTCCACATCCTAAGGATTCAAACATAACAGTTGGATTACCTTCTGCCAAACTTGAAGAAACAAAAAAGTCAGAAGCTCCAAAATAATCAACCAATTCATTGTGAGGGATTCTCCCTAAGAAGGTTATGTACTCCCCTAGACCTCTCTCGCTGACCATTCCCTTAATCTGTCCCTCCAGTGAGCCTGCTCCTATGTGTAGACAGAGAAAATTAGGATTCTTCTCTCTAACTATGTCTAAAGCCTTCACTAGATATTCATAACCCTTGTAAGGCTCCAAATTCCCAATAGTTATCATTATCTTCTTATCGATAGGTAGTCCTAGCTTTTTCCTGCAAGGCTTCTGCTCTTTGAAATAAAAGAGGTTAGTAGTATAACCATTGGGGAAAACCTTAACATTATTTACACCCATGCCCTTGAGGTGTTCATTGTTCTTCTCACTTACTGTTAGTACTTGATCCGCACTGTTAAAAACATTAACAATCTCGTTCTTAAATCTTTCACTTCTTGAAGGTAGCTTGTATATGTCATAACCATGACCTGTTACAACCAACGGTTTCTTGTATTTCTCTTTGACTTTAACCCCAGCATAGCCAGATGACCAAGCAAAGTGAGCATGAATTATGTCAAATTTTAGGTTGTTCTTCTCTATTACTTCAATTGCTTTCCTTGCATGTCTCTTTCCTGCTTTAAGGTAAATATTCTTAAAAGGTAGATAGAAGAAAGGAACAGTGAAGATCTCTACATTATCTGGCTTGTCTGTTAAATCTATGGAGTATCTTCTAGAATACTTAGCTCTCCTTTTGAAGAAAGGTAATGGAATTATATTTCCTAGTTCTGCAAGGGGATGTAGTCTAACAAGGACATATATCTTGTTAAAGTCCTTTGCCATTACTTCTACAGGATCTTTAACAAAACTGTTATATGTATGACTTAGTACAAGAAGATTTTTGTCTGCTAGCATATTTACTGCAACTATTTTATATTAATTATTCCTTAATTTCTTTCTCCAAATAATCTACCCACCACTCATTAAAATCTTTCTTATCTTGTAAGAGTTTCTTTTGTTTCTCTAACCCTATTTCCCTAATATTTTCTTCACTAAGCAATTCATCTATCTTCTTCTTTGTTTTCTCTACCATATTCTCCCTGTCATCTATACAATATAAAAGGTTGTATCTCTCCTCTAATTCATCCGCCGCTCCAGAAGTCATTTCACTTGTAAATATGGCATGTACCCCCATAACATTACATTCAAAAGCCATAGTAAGACCATCTCCTACAAACAATTGTGCTTGAGACATTACACTATGTAGTTTGGTATGAGGTACTTTCTTAATATATTTGTCAAATTCACTTGGTAATTCTTCTTCAGAAGAAAGAATTACTTTTCCATACTTTTCTAAATGCTTAATTATTTCCATCTTCTGTTCATTTGTAAAACCCTTATGACCTAAGTCATGACTAGCATGCCATGCTACAAATCTTACAAAAGAAAACTTCTCTCCTGGTTCTAAACCTACTAACCTAACATCCTCGGGATTTGGTTTAAAATAATTAGGATGCAAGTAAAAAAGCTCTTTGAATGTCTCTACTCTCATCTGCTTCTTACCAAGATCCTTCCTGTACATCATAGGGGTAAGAATTTTGTATGAGAATAACTTAGTAAAGAACAACGACTCTACAGATCTTTCGGTATCTGAATACACTATATTCTTCTTCCTTGTTAAAAATGCAGTAATTGCCATCATGGGAGATGGTCTTCCGATTAAGACATCTGCTTTAAACTTTATGGCTTCAACTAGATGTCTCCAAGTGGTAACTAACAGTATAAATGCCTTGTCTATCTTACCCTTACCAGTACTCTCTCCTACTACTGTGTACTCTATTCCATACTGGTCTAATATCTCCCAGTTCTTATCTTTTTTAATAACTAATACCTTAACCTTGTGTCCTCTCTTTTTAAGAATATCTATAATATGATGGAATTGGTGTGCCCATGCTGGATGGGATATGGATATTAGCACATTCATTTACTTTTCTTTTTTGAATTTAGAGTAGTAGTTCTTTTTTTCAAAGTACAATATCTTTTCTTGGTTGTTTAACATCCTCCCTAACATGTCTGAGAGTACTGCAAAGAGAGCAACAACCAAACCAAAAGTGACTAGATATATTCCAGCAAAACCTACAAATTTATATGGTGTAAAGAGTCCTGTTCTTAACCAATGTACACCTATGAAGATTATGCACATCATACCTAATATGAAAGGTAGTAGACCTAACCATCCAAAGAATTTAATGGGTGCAAAATCTCTAAATGCTCTTAGGATATTAAAACCAGATACTGTTATGAAGTTCATTATACTGCCTACTACTCTAGATTTTCTTCCTTCGTAGTATTTAATACTAACTGGAATTTGTACTATGTTTAATTTCTTGTTCGCCATTAACTGGAATGATTCCTGGGTGTATGTGTATCTGCTATTTATATTCATGTTAAGCATTGCCTCCCTACTGTATGCCCTGAATCCGCATGTTACATCTGGAAATTTGTTCTGTGCCAATCTGCTTATGACATATGCTCCTAGTTTGTTACCATAGTATTTACCAGCAGACATGCCTTTCGGTCTCTCTTGCGAAAATCTGTTTCCTGCTACAAAATCTGCTTTCTCCTCTAATATTGGCTTAACAAGATTGGGAATTTCTTCTGGTTTAAATTGTAGGTCTCCATCTATGTTAACAGCTATATCTGCACCTAATTCTAGTGCTTTGTTAATAGCAAATTGGAAGGAGTGGGCTAATCTTTTCTGTTCTGCATTGGAGAAAACAATTGCTCCATGTTCTTTGGCAATTTTGGCAGTATTATCTGTACTACCATCATCCACTACCATCTTTACTATTTCGTCTATACCTTCTATTCGCTTAGGAATTCTATCTAGTAATTCCCCTATGGTTTTTTCTTCATTTAGACAGATTGAAAATACTATTAATTTCATATTGTTATATTTTTATATTATTTACCTATCCCTCTATATATTATATCCGCTTTCTCTATTTCTTTCTTATCTAGTTTATTCATACCATCTACAACAACCTTAATATTTTTTCTCTTACTAATTTCTTTTGTTAAATCTCCAAACTTTTTATGTGCTGTAGCTACTACTACACCCTCCGCTTTATCCAAAGCTTCTTCTAAAGATTTTACATTAGACATATCTGGAACAAAAGGATCATATATTAATAAGTCTGCTCCCATTTTTTCTAAAATATCTTTTATCTCTAAACATGGACTCTCTCTTAAATCTGCGATATCTTCCTTGTAACTAAGACCTAATAATGCAATCTTAGTACCATTTATAGGTAACTTAACCTCATTTAAAGCATCTTGTAATCTCTCCACAGTATATTCTGGCATGCTGTTATTTACCTCTCTAGCCATTTTTAAAAGCTTATGGTCAAAACCAGATTCAGCTGCCCTTTTAATTAGGTAGTAAGGGTCTACTGCTATACAGTGGCCTCCTACACCTCTACCAGGCCAGTGTGGCATAAAAGAGAATGGTTTGTTTGAAGAACCTTTTAATGTTTCTATTAGGTCTATACCCATAGCATCAAAGGATTTAGCTAATTCATTTACATAAGCTATGTTAATATCTCTAAAAGCATTCTCTACTATTTTGGTAGCTTCTGCTATTTTAAGGGAAGATACTTCATTTACCTCTGCGTCTAAAAATGATCTATAGAAGTCTGCTACCTCTTTTGTTTTTTCTGGTATTAAACTCCCTAGATTTCTAGGTATGTTGTATACATTCCATTTAGGGTCTCCTGGGTTTATTCTTTCTGGGCACATAGCAATATTAAAATCTTTACTTGCTTTTAGACCACTATCTTTTTCTAATATGGGAAGAAGAATCTCTTCGCATGTTCCTGGGTTTACTGTGGATTCTAGTATTACTGTTTGTCCTTTTTCTAAGTACTTTGCTATTGTTTTTCCTGCGGTTATTACAGGGGTATAGTCTGGTGTGTAGTCATCTAGGACTGGTGTAGGTACACATATTATGTAGTAGTCACTGCCTTTTATTTCTTTTTCATTTGTAGTGGCATGTAAATCTAGTTCTTTTAATTCTTTCTGGGCTATTTCGTCTGTTATTGGGCATTCTTTTTTAAGTATTTTGTCTACTTGTTTCTTACTGATGTCAAAGCCTACTACATCATATTTGCCACTTTTTTCTATGGCTAAGGCCAAAGGTAAACCTACATAACCTAGGCCGATGATTGATACTTTTTGCATGTAATTAGTACTGTTTTAAATTAGGTGTAGAGATTATACTACAAAAAAGGGGTTGACTCCCTCCGTAGTTATAACTCTCTAAAGAGTAGTGGCTGATTTTCCGGGGTTATTCCCACCTTATTATCTTCAAGGACTTTATACCACAGAGCATTGATTGCCTGTTGACCCGGCATGCACTTACTACAGTTTTCAGTTTTAAATTGTTTGTTTGCTGAATTCTTAAGAACTTTAGCATAATCTTTTTCTTTAGAAATATAACCTAAGGTTAAATCCTCTGTTGCGAAATATGGCTCCGAGACTAAATCGCAGACAGCGACTCTACCGTAGGGATCAATGGCTGACCTGTATAAGTGGACCTTACATTCATTTGGTGTTTCTACTTTAGGGGATTTCTCCCACCCATTCATTTTGGTAATCATAGTATCTGCAAAATCTATTTTCATATCACCATACACTCCGTTATCGAGGTCTTTTCTTATCTCTCTTAACTGTTCATACAAAACTTCTTTCTCCTCCAGAGAAAGATTCTGCGTGATGTCTATGCAGTCTTCACGAATGTTTAACAGATCTACTCCCAACTCTTTAGCTAGCTTAGCGATCTCGCTGACTTGATCAAAGTTTTGATGTTGAACTACAAAGCCAATACCAATTTTTAGTGGCTTGCCTAATCTGTCTCTGTCATCTATTAATCTTTTCATACCTCTAACTACTCTCGAGAGAGGCTTCTTTTCCCTTGGTAAGTGGACTAGATCTGCATATGTATCCTCGTCTGTAGAATGTAAACTTACTCTCAGCCAGTCTGCGTTGAGAAGTGATCTGTAGAGTTTGCTATTTTCCTTGGATAGTTTTTCTAACCTACTTCCGTTGGTATATATCATAGTGTACAAACCGGCTTTATTGGCATATTCTATTACATCTCCTAAATCTGAACGAAGTAAGGGTTCTCCTCCACCAGAGAAAATGGCGACTTCTGTTCCACCTTCTGCTGCTTGTTTAAATACTTTGTTCCAATCTTCGGTAGAGAGTATCTCCTTATCTCCTTCATATTTTGCTTGGTTATCTACATGCCATAGGCACATAGAGCATCTGTAATTGCATGTTCCATTTGTTACATGTACCTCTAATCTTTTTGGAGTAAGGGGTTTGTGTTCAATAACGTCTTTGAGGTATTGGGGGTCTTTGGCCAAATCTCCTAAAAATGTTTGGGCATAGCGAATCATCATATAGTCAGGATAGTAATGGCTTGTCATTACGGTTTTTAACATATTACTAGATTGTATCCATTTATATGCTTTTAGTAGTTCTTCCTTTGTTATGTTTGGACTAAGTTCTAGGTCTTTTACAGGGGTTGTGGGGTTTTGGGCTACTAGGGGTATGACATGACCTAATAATGCTAATTCCTCTATATCTTCATAGTTATCTCCAAAGGTTTTGAGGGATTGTTCTAGTATAGATGGGTCTATCTGATCTTCTTGGCAAAGGAGTGTTGAGGTATTAAGTATTTGGTCGGTTGTAGGTTGGATATATTCCATATTGTTGTCTTGAGGTTTTTCTATCTCGGTTGACATATAAGAAGGATTATACCATTAAAACAACTTTTAGAGAGGGCTGTAGTAAACTAAGGGTATAGGAGTAAACTAGAGTAAAAAGCATTCAAGCTATGCGTTGGGATATAAAGACGCTCGTCTCTGTCGTTACAACAAACACAAACAGAATACTTGAATTGATACCAATACCTAAACCTTAACCCCTCTCATACGCCTGTATAACCTCTTCAGGGGAACCTTTAACCTGTAACAAACCATCTTTCAAAAAAACAGCCCTATCGCAAAATTGCTGGACTGAAGGAGCAGCATGGGTAACTAAAATTATCGTTTTCCCTTGCTCCTTATAGCTCCTAAAAATATCAAAACACTTCTTCTGAAAAGCAGTATCGCCTACTGCTAGGACTTCATCTAACACATATATGTCAGCATCCGCCATAATTGCAATTGAAAATGCTAATCTCACTTGCATCCCCGAAGAATAATTCTTTAGTGGCATATCCATAAACTTTTCTAGCTCTGAAAAAGCAACAATCTCGTTGTACTTCTCCTTTAGAAACTCTCTAGGCATACCTAATATAATCCCATTTAAGAAAACATTCTCCCTACCACTCAATTCTCTGTTAAAACCCACCCCTAACTCTAGGAAAGGAACTATCTTCCCGTTAACCTCAACCTTTCCCTCGGTTGGCTCATATATCCCAGCAAGTATCTTAAGAAGTGTTGATTTCCCAGAGCCATTTCTTCCCATGATTCCAAGAAATTCCCCCCTGTATATCTCCAAATCTATATCCTCTAAAACTGTAAATTTCTCCCCAGAAGGTTTGAATATACGAAAAGGGTTGGACAAAAACTCTACCAAAGAATCATGCCTCTGATGTGGTAAAAAGAATTCCTTCTTTATATCTTTCAGTTTTATTATCGGTTCCTTATCCATTAAAAATGCTCTGCTATTTTAATTACTCTCTTCCTGAAGAAAAATATTGCAACTATTAATATTGATAAACATATTAAAAATATCTTCGCTATATCTAAAAAATCCCCCCGAACAACCTGATCTCCGGTAATCAAACCCTTTCTCGCAAGACCTAGTATTGTGGTTAGAGGGTTTAATCTAACTATCCTTTGTAAATTCTCTGGCAACATCTCCAACTGATAATACACAGGAGTTAACCAGTAGAATAGTTGTAAAACCACTTGCATAAGATTATGGATATCTCGGAGTTTAATATACATAATGCTCAAGAAGAGACTAACTCCCATGATAAGGATGTATAGAGAAAATATCGCCATTAAGAACAAAACAAAACTGGTAGGAGTCACAGTTACAGGGGTAAATATACTAAATATGGCAAACACGACCATATTGAAAATAAAGTCCAGTAAAGATATTGTCACAGCACTAAAGACAACAATTTCTCTAGGGAATTTAATCTTTAGAATGATACCTGCTTTAGACATCAAAGAACCTAATCCCATCATGATTCCCTCATTGAAAAATGTCATTACCATAATTCCCAACAGAAGCATCATTTTGTAATCTGCATCTATCTTGATAACATTGGACCAAACTACATATATGACAGAGAACATCGCCAGGGGCTTCAATACAATCCAGATTATCCCGAGGTATGAATTCTTATACCTTAGCTTGAAATCTGTTTTTATAAATTCTCTTAATAGCTCTAAGTAATTTGACATGACCAACTATGATAACACATAAAATTATTTCTTCAAGATTTCTTATCTATTTGCTTATTTAGAATGCTCCGATACTTTTGCAAAGCTTCCTCGCTAGTCAAAAATGAGATCTTCTCTTTTATAGACAATTTGAGGAATCTTTTTAACTTTGTATTCCTCTTCATGCTCCTTTGCACCTCCTGATAATAAGGAGATTGCTCTAGTTTCGTCCAATATTCTTTTACATAAGGTTTATCTAAATTTTCTTTCAACCACGGCTTAAGAACATAGGAGACAATCTTAGGTTTTAACTTAGATCCCAAGTAGTTTTCTCTCTCTTCTTCTAGAAGGAAATCTTCCTCTCGTAGAATGGAACCACTATTGAAGTAATTCCACTCCCTCCCAAGTAAACAGATCTGATTCTCATCGAAAAGGAGATTTAGAATGTCTTGATCATGGCAGTAATAATCCCTCAATAACAACCTCCTCAGATCCTTCTTTTTCCCGTCGAAATCAATCTGCTCCATATTGAAGACAAGAACTCCTGAGCTAAAATATTTTGCCAATCTTTCCGGAGTCAATAGGAGGCAGTTCGTAAAATAATTTACTGCCTTTCCGGAATATTCCGAATATTTTATTCTCTTCTCTCTCCAAGGTATTTCGTAATTGATTGAATCCCTTACACCTGCTATCTGCTTGTCACCCATATTAACATCAAACAACTCCGCAATATCTGAGAGAATATAAGAATCAGCATCTAGATAAACAACCCTATTAAAGTTCTCAAAGAGGAAAAATATTGCAAGTCGGTAATATGCAGCCTTACTTATAGATCTAGACTCAAAAAAACCATCAAACTGGGCAATCATATCTACAAATTCGATCTTGAAATTCTCATACCTCTTAAAAATATCTTTTATCACAGATCGCTCTCTTATCCCCCCATCTAAAATGTATAAGTGATAATTCCGAGCCTTATCTGCACTCTCAACCATAGTCATCAGGGTTACCCAGAGATGTGGTTCATATACCACATCTGACGACAATACTACTACTACATCTCCTTTTTTAATAGATTTGTAGGATAAAGGTTCTAACCCAAATAAGGCTTCTAACGTTTCTTCTCTATTTTTTTTCTTTCTTCTCATCTAAGACTTGATTATTTTACTTGTGATTTTAGATGAATACTTTCTAAAAGCCTTCTTAGCTGTAAGTAGAACACCTTGATACTTTGAAAGCCTAATGAACTTCCGTATTATACCTTCAGCTTCCTCACCAGCAACATCTCCCTTTCGAAGAAGAGCGACCTGACCCGCAACTTCTGCATATCTTAAACAAAGTTTTGCAATTTGCTGATAATACTGAGAGTAGTCATTATCACTCAGTATGTAAGCCAAGATATTCTTAAGCCCTTCGAGATGCTTCTCTAAGTCATTCCTTGCGCTTGTGGCATCAACTTTTACTTCTGTAAGAGGTTTATCTATTCCTAAAATTTTTTGATTCTTAAGAACCTCTAGCCAAAAAACCGTATCTTCTCCAACACGAAGGTCTTCTCTGAATCTGTATCCCGTATCTTTTAGAAATTGATTCCTTATCATTACAGTTGGAGTAGCTATCGTACAGGACTCTATTATTTGGGGGATGACAACACCATTTAACTTCCCGCTATGTACAACCTCTTTCATACCCTTCTCCTCGATCTTATAGGAGGTATGACTAATATTGAATCCTGTCAGGTGCATATGTAAAAGTTGTTCCCCAATCTTATCTGGCAGGAAGAGATCATCGGCATCTAGAAAGGCAACATAATCCCCCTTCGCTTCTTCTATCCCAACATTTCTTGCCTTAGAAGGTCCATAGTTTTTTTCTAAATTAATGATTCTACATCGAGATTCTCTCTGCACCTTCTCTTTGAGTTC
>NPIE01002963.1_pt1 | contig 25102 bp, 21 predicted proteins | sample 8637661 | NCBI WGS metagenome assembly NPIE01 (sample SAMN07420842, study PRJNA396082) | bioreactor metagenome | isolation source: sample BA12 brine-fed electro-methanogenic bioreactor BA | place: Japan: Kochi | collected 2016-12-09 | reverse complement strand
CGACATCCTCGTCGCACTCGGCCTTGCCTGGCTTCTGATGCGATCAGCCATTCGCGTCATAAAGTCAGCGTTGGGGGAACTTCGCGCAGAATAGACGTGAAGTCGTTAAAGGATAAAGCGGGATCAGGCAGGTTTATCCCGTGTATACCTGCCTGCCTTTTTTGTCGGCCTCTTTTATGCGAGATTTTATCTGGCTCCGGCGGTTATGATGCCGTCTTTTGTTGAATCGATGATCTCAAGCAATTCTCGCTGGTCCCTATCGGGAACGTGTTGTTTTTTCAGAACGTCTTTGAATATTCCGACCATCCTGCTCCCCCTCTGTTTTATTTCGCTTTGAGAGTTGGTTAAGATTTCTATCGATAAATAGAAGGATCTTCTGTGCGAGACGGATCGTCCGCAAACATTAAGACACAGAATAAAGGATGTCATCAGCCTGTAACAAAAATCCACACTCCTCCATCAAATCGCTATTTTGCTTCTCTTGACAATCCAATTTTTCATGAAAAAATAATGGCAATTCATTTTTTTGCCGTTTGCGACGGATCTGCTGCCGCCAATCTGCTCCCAGGCTGAAGGTTTGCCCGTTTATGATCCAGAAAAAGCCCTTCGATCCCCCGCGCATCCATCATGCGATTCATGGCGAACATCGGCTCTTCACCTCAGTCGTTGATTCAGCCTATGAGCACACCAGGGCATCGGTTCACATTTTTGATCCCGGCGAAGACATCGCCATCGGGACTCTTCGCAGCAACCTTCCAGAGTGTCGGGTGTTTTTGCATCAACATCTCGAAAATGCGCTGGAGGTCTTCCTGCGGACGGAGGTGGATGTCGTTCTACTGGCTTACTCTCAGCAGCATCCGACACTTGACCTGCTGACCCGCTTCAAGGTCGGCAAACCCTCTGTGCCCATCATCGTTCTGGCTGAATCAGGATCGGAGTCTCTGGCCATCGATGTCTTTCGTCGAGGCGCCCGGGATTATTTCCGCAAACCGCTGGAACTGGATGAATTGTCATGGACGCTTCGCATCCTGTTGAACATCCGCCAGACGGATTTCGGCCGCACGTCAACGACCGGTTTATCCAGTTTCGAAAAAGCATTGCAGTTCATTCAGCTTCATTACCGCTCTTCCCTTTCTCTACAGCAGGTCGCGGAAAAATCCGGTATGAGCCTGTCGTCCTTTGTGCGCCGGTTCAAAAAAAAGACAGGCATGACCTTCGTCGATTACGTCAACAGCATGCGCATCTCGTCGGCCTGTTCTCTGCTGCGCAATCCCGACCTGTCTTTGCTGCAGATCTCTCTTGCCTGCGGCTACAGCAACCAATGTCATTTTAATCGAACCTTCAAGAAGCTCATTGGTCTCACTCCCGGCCAATACCGCAAGTCGCTGAAAAATATTCATTAAGCGCGACTCGTTCCTCCTCCCGCCAATAATTTTTCATATTCCAATCTCCTGAAAATTAACGATTTTTCTGTTTTTTTGCGGAACACCTTGCTGCTTGTCCGCAATGGGCTGACTGAAAACGTCAAAAAATAGACCAGATCCGCAAAGAAATAACTCCTCGTATCGTTACTCTGAATAGAGTTGGTTTTCCTGGGCATTGCACGGTGTCTGCTCGCGTCCTGAAACGAAGTCGAGGTGACTGCGGTGAGATGGGCCAGGGATATCGTACCCCCCCTGATCTCGGGAAAGTTTCTGTTTGAATATGGCAATGCGGGTTTGCGGATATTTCAACTTTTGTCGGCACATGTAAGGAAAGGAGCAGCAACCATGCCCACGTATCTTCATCCGGGTGTCTATGTCGAGGAGATTCCGAGTGGTTCAAGGCCGATCGAAGGCGTCTCGACATCGACTGCGGCGTTTGTCGGCTATACCACCAAGGGGCCGGTGGCCGAGCCGGCGCTGCTGTTCAAATGGAGCGACTACGAGGAGCAATTTGGAGGTATCCGCGATCTGGGAAAATCAGAATCCGGCGACCCCATGGGATTTGCTGTTTACAGCTTTTTTCAAAACGGCGGTACCGCTGCCTACATCGTGCGGGCGGTGCTGGATGGAAGTGCCAATGCTGCGACCGGTTTTCTCCTCAATCCTGCGGACTCGTCGCAGATTCTAAGCTTTACGGCGGTCAACCCGGGGGAGTGGGGCAACGCGTTGCGGGTCCGGTTCGAAGCCAAGACCGATTTTCCAGGCTATTACCATGTGCGCGTAGGCGTCATGGATGGGACTGAATTCAAAGAGCAGGAGCGCTTTACTGACCTGACCCTGGCCGATGCGGATGCCGTTGATTACATCGAGAGTAAAATCAACGATTTTTCCACGCTGATTCATGTAGAAGTCCAGGATATCAGTCTTTATCTGCTTGGTGTGAGCATCAGCCAGAGCCTGGCCGGAGTCAGTGATTTCAGCACTCTCAACGATCTGACCATGACCGTCACCGTGGATGGGAGCGCGCGCCCGGTGACATTTGCCAACGATGAGTTCGATGGCACCAGTGCGCTGGCCGATGTGGCCGATCGCATTCAGGAACTTGTGCGCGGTTCGGTGGTTGTCAATGCCGCGGTCCGCGATTTTATCTGTATCGTGGATGGCGACCAACTGGTACTGACCTCAGGCACGCATCTCGGTAGTTCATCGGTCGTGGTGACAGGACCGGGCGACGCGACGGATGCTTCGGCAGTTCTTCTGTTGGGGTCCGCCAACGACGGTACCGAACGCACTGGACAGCAGTCCCTGGATGCGCTGCTCTCGGGCATCGCCGGTCAGGTGGTTCTGCAACTGGGCAGCAACGGCAGCCCTCCCGACCTGGAGGCGTACCGCAACATTTTTTCCGCCTTCGAGAAGTTGCGCGACATCAGTATTCTGTGCCTGCCGGGTCAGACCTGGAATACCAATGCCGAACAAGCCATCATTGATGCCGCTGTGGCCCATGCCGAAAAGATGATGAGCCGCATGGTCATCATCGATCCGCCGGCGAATGCCGAACTCAAGACCGAAAAAGCCGTCAACGACCTGGGGTTCAAGCCCAAAACATACTCGGTGGTCTACTACCCCTGGGTCAAGGTGGCCAATCCCTTCTACAACACCGAGAACAATCCGGGTGTGCCGACGACGCTGCTGGCGGCGCCAAGCGGTTTCGCGGCCGGGACCTGGGCCAAGATCGACGGTCGGCGTGGCGTATGGAAAGCCCCGGCTGGTGTGGAAACCTCCCTGCTCGGGGTTGCCGGCATACAGTATCCGGTAGAAGACGGCGAGCAGAGCTCGCTCAATCCCCTCGGTATCAACTGCCTGCGCAAAATGCCGGGTTATGGTCCGGTCATCTGGGGGGCGCGCACCCTGGCCACCAAGGCTGATCCCGAGTGGCGCTACGTGCCCATCCGCCGCACCGCCATCATGATCGAGCAGAGCATCTACAACGGCATCCAATGGGCGGTATTCGAACCAAACAACCACAATCTCTGGGCATCCTTGCGGGCCAATATCGGCTCGTTCATGGATGGTCTGTTCCGCGCGGGAGCCTTCCAGGGAGAAAAAGCCGACGACGCCTATTTCGTTCGTTGCGGTCTGGGCGACACCATGACCCAGGGAGATATCGACCGGGGACAGGTAATCGTCATCGTAGGGTTTGCGCCTCTGAAACCGGCCGAGTTTGTCATTGTGCGTATCCAGCAGAAGGTTGCCCAGCAATAAAGGAGGCTTGTGATGGCTGCACCGCTCTTTCCCGTAAATACCCATCGGCACGACCCTTACCGAACCTTCAAGTTTCAGGTCGTTATTGACGGCAAGGTGGTGGCGGGTTTGAAAAAGATGGGTGCCCTCAAGAAGAAAACCACGCCGGTGAAGTGGCGAGCTTCAAACGACCCCTCCCACGAGCGGGTCATGCCCGGCGGCACCAGTTACGACCCGGTGACTCTTGAGCAGGGGCTCTCTCATGACCCGGTTTTTGAAAACTGGGCGAACCTGGTGAACAACATTCAGGGGGACGCCGCCATGTCCCTGAAAAATTTCCGCAAGGACATCCTCATCAACGTCCTCAACCTCCAGGGGCAGGTGGCGATCTCCTATAAATTGTTCCGCGCCTGGGTTTCTGACTATCAGGCCCTTCCCGATCTGGATGCCTCCAATATGAACGCCGTCGGCATTCAAACCATTACTCTGCAGCACGAGGGATGGGAGCGTGACACCAGCGTAGCTGAGCCTGCGGAGGGCTGATGCAATTGCCGGGCGGATTGATGCGCCATGGTGTCCGGCGGCGGGATTTTGCTTTTCGTCCCCTGACCGGCGCACTGGAAATGGCTCTTGCCGATGCGGGCAGCGCCTCAGCCAGCATACCGTGCCGGGTGACGGATACACTTGCCGTCGCACTGGAGCAGTTGGCCGGAGAAACCCCGGAACCTGCTGCCGTTGCCGAGCTTTGCGTGGCCGATCGACAGTTTCTGATGGCGGCACTGGCAGCGCATCTCGGTTTTATGCAGTTCTGGCGCTCGACGCAATGTGTTCACTGCGGTGCTCCGTTCGATTTTGTTGTGGAATATTGCAATCTGCCCGTAAAAGAAGCCGGTCCGGGATTTCCTTTTGCCGAGGTGGAAACGTGTCACGGGCGATGTCGCTTCAGGGTGCCAAACGGTGCGGACCAGGAAATTCTCGCCGATATCATCGATGAGAAGGAGGCGCTGCACTGCCTTGTCGCTCGCTGCCTTCAGGAGACATCCAGTGAATTCAGCCTGTCAGCGGACTCTTTCAATAATGCGGATATTGCGCGGATCGAGGCGGCTCTTGAGTCGTCCTCCCCGGAAAGGGCAGTCGCGGTGCAGGCGACCTGCCCTGCCTGTGGCATCGTGCATGACATCGCCATCGATCCCTATGTTTTTTTAGCATGGCCTCTGGCGCAGGATCTGTTTCACGAGGTGCATCTACTGGCCTCAACCTATCACTGGAGCGAGCTGGAGATTCTGGCATTGCCGCAACACCGGCGCCGCCGCTACCTGAAGCTGATCGACCAGGCCTATGAGCTGGATGAGTAAACAAGGATTTTTATGGGATTTTTCTCCGACATCATCCGCGACAGCCGCGGAGCGTACAGCGCCTTTACCCATACCGGACAGGCGCCCTTGGACAGAGCGCAGAAGCTGTATTTTCCGGAGCGTTTACCGGAGACGAATGAGGGGGGAGAATCGGCACGTTCGAGTGTCGAAATCGCATCGATGAGACAATTTCGGGAGGAGAGCGGCGAATCTCCGGAGGCTGCATGGCAGGATCAGATGCAGGCCGAGGCAGCGGCTCGTCAGGTGGTGAGCCCTTCGCCTGCGCAACACATCCCGGCAAGGGAGCTTGCGCAGGTGCGGGTGGACAAGGAAGTTACTCCCAATCCTGAGGCACAGGAGCAGACCGGAAGCGAAAGCGACGAAACGGCAACGGACGCATCACGCATGATACAGGCGGAGTCACACCATGGGGATGGTTCCTTCGACGTTCCGGCAGTTCAAGGGAACGCGAGCGATTCATCCATCGGGAAGTCTTCGCCTGAAAGTGCGGTGTCACGTACCGGGAAAACGGCTGCGGAAACTCAGGGGAGACAGCAAGCGGGGGAAGCCCGCGCGGGTCTCACCGCCCCTCCCGACGATACAAGGCAGCAGAAGGCAGCAGAGCGGCCGGGGCTTTCCCTGGGTGAGCTATTTCTGCGGGAGCCGGATGTAACACCCGCCCCATCCGGACAGGAAAACACAGAGGTCAGCGTCAGTGGGAATTCTGCTTCAGAGAAGTCGGCTGTGCCCCCGTCCCTGAGGTCTATCCCTGCTCCTCCTCAAAGCTTCGCCCCTGCGGTGGACTCCCATCAGAAGACACCACGGGCTGGGCGGGCAACCGAGGTCCCGGCAGAAAAAACACAGCAACCTGAGCCTCCCCGGCAGTCGTGGGCGCAGCGAGATGCCTCCTCGGCGCGCCGCGATGATCGGCAAAAACCTTCCAGCGAGCGTGCCCAGCGCGCGGCGGAACCCCGGGTGCAGATCGGCACTATCGAGGTTGTGGTCCTGACGCAGACGCCTCCCGAGCAAAGCTCGAGCAGAAAAAACCCCGTGCAGCCCGATATGGCCAGCCGCAATTATTTGAGGAATTTCTGATATGGCTTTGCCGCGTTCATCACTGTCTCAGGTATGTCGAGGGATCGCCGATATCGTCAGCCTCGGGCTCGATGCCGGCGCCAATTCGATTCAGGTGATGATCGGACCGCCGGCCAGTGCCGCACCCGGCACCACGGATACCACCCATCGGGTCAATCTCTTTTTCTATCGGATCGAGCCGTCCGGGTTTTTCCCGGGCGATACGCCCGGCGACCCCTGGTGGGTGCGTCTGCACTGCCTGGTCACGGGATTCGGCATCGAAGAAGAGCAGATCAGCGCGGGCGAAAACGATCTTCGCCTGCTGGGCGAAGTCATGCGACTGTTTCATGAGCAGCCGGTACTCTCAGCTTTTACCGTGGGAGAGGAAACCTTTCGGCTGCAACTGATTTTCCTGCCCCTGGGGGCCGACGATATCAATCACCTCTGGTCTACGCAGGGAGATGTCAACTACCGGCCCTCCATCGCTTATGAGATGACCCTGGTGCCGGTGCTGCCGAAAGAACCTCGCCTCGAACCGCCACTGGTCGGACGGATCGGCACCGAGGTGCGTGCTGTGCCCGCGGCCCGTACCGCGCCCTTTGGCGGAACCATCAACGCTTTGCCCGTGCGTCGCGCCAGAGTGAACAGTGCCGATCCGGGCTGGGAGCCGATCATCAGTTTTGTGCTGAACGGCGCTTGTGCGCACAGCCTGATGTTCCCCCTGGACAGCGCTGAGCTTGCCGCCTTTCAGCCGCATGTCTGGGTGGCCGGCGAACCCGGCTCCCCGGTGACTCTGGTCTGGCAGCGCTGGACCAGTGAAGCTGGCTGGCAGGAAGTGGCCGAGACGACACAGACAACGGCGACAACCCTGACCCTTGACCCCCAACAGGCTGCGACGGCCCTGACGGTTGCGCTCACGTTGCCGCAGGCGTTGCGCGACGAGGGTGGACAAGGCGTCCTGTATGCCCAGCGCACCTGGGTGCGTACCAACGACGGCGTCCCTGTGACCGTGCGAAGCAATCCCCTGCTGGTCACGGTTTTTGGAGAAGACTGATGGAACAGGCCCAACCGACCATAAAAGAGGAGCCGTTGAGCCTGGAATGGGAGCGAATCGGCCTGCTCGGCCAGATTTTGGCCGAATCGCGCCAGGGCCGCGACATTTCCGACGAAACCGTGGAGCACCTGCGTCGGCTGCAGCAGCAGGTCGAGAATTTGCGAAATCGACAGCAGGGCTGGCAGGCTGTGGTGCCCATGGCTTTATCGACCATCGAGTTTGATGTCCTGGCCTGTGTGCTCGCTCCCGAAGCGGAACCGCGGCTGGGCTGGCTGTTCCAGTCGTTGCAGCCCGGCAGCGCGACGCCCTATCCGACTCCAGCTCTGCTTCAGGAAATTCTGGCCATGGCGCCCGAGGATTCCCCGCTGCTCTATAATGCTCTCACCGAGACTGGAACTTTGCGCAGAAACGGCCTTATCGAGGTGGATGGCGGCGATCCCTTTCAGCCGGTGCGTCCGAGGCCCGGGGTTTCTGCGCGGCTGCTGGGACGCCCGCTGATAGCAGGAGACCTTCCCGGCGCACTTCCGGTCAGGCAGGCGGTCGGCTGGAAAGATCTGGTGCTGCCCGCTGACCGGGTCGCCATGTTGCGGGAATTTCTTCTGTGGATCACCCATAAGACCAAGGTGGTGGGAGAATGGGGAGGAGGCGACTGCGGTGGACCCATCGGCCTGTTCTCCGGTCCGTCGGGCACAGGCAAGACCTTTGCCGCAGGGGTTCTGGCGACGGAGTTGGGTTGGCCCCTGTATCGGGTTGATCTGGGACGGCTGGTGAGCAAATACATCGGTGAGACGGAGAAAAACCTTAACCGCCTCTTCGATGCCGCCCACGGCCAGCCCATGATCCTGCAGTTCGATGAAGCGGACAGCCTTTTCAGCAAACGCGGCGAGGTGCGCGAGGCCCGTGACCGCTACGCCAACATGGAGGTCAGCCATCTGCTGGCGCGCATCGAATCCCATCATGGACCGGTGATCCTGACCACCAACCTGCGCAAACACCTTGATCCAGCCTTCGCGCGGCGCTTTCAGGTTGTGGTCGACTTTCCCCGCCCCGATGGCGAAGCACGCGCCCGGTTGTGGCAGCTGCTTCTGCCGCCACGGGCACCGCGTGAGCCGCAGGTCGATCCGGTGTTTCTGGGCGCCGCCGTCAATCTCACCGGCGGCAGCATCCGCAACGCCGCTCTACACGCCGCCTATCTGGCCGCCGGCTGCAACACCCCTTTGAATCTCGCACATGTGGCACTGGCGGTCTGGCGGGAGATTGGTAAGGACGGTCGCGAACTTTCTCCCACCGATCTGGGAGCACTGGCCGCCCATCTTCCCAGGGAGTCCCTATGCTGAGTATCGAGCGATTGCGTCTGCAGCTTCCTGAATCCCTGTGCGAACGTGCCGCAGAGATAGCCCGCATGGTTGCCGAAGAACTGGCGACGCGCCCGGTGCCCGACGATCTACACCTGGAGCGGCTCACTCCGGCGCCGCTGGAGGTGCACCCCCTGGCCACCAGCCGTGAACTGGCCCGCGCCATCGCCGAATTTGTTCATGCTGAGATACGCCATCAGGTGAGGTAAAGAATGCTCCACGCGACCAAAGGAATGCTCATCGAATACGCTCTGTCGGTTCCGCCACTGGTGCTGGTCTTCGACTTCAATCCACAGTCCCTGGTGCGCAACCGTACCATTATCCTGCGGACGGGGAATGCTCCAGGCACGCGAGGCGGCTACAGTTTCACCCTGCCCACCGAGACGGCACGGGTTGCCCAGGGCGTCACCTCTCAGCCGGAAACCTTTACCCTGGAGATTCTCCTCGATGCGACGGACCGCATGAACGATGGCGAACCCGTCGCCACCGAGTTCGGCATCGAACCGGAACTGGCCTCCCTGCGCACCATGGTGGAACCCAAAGCCCAGGGGCCGGGCGGGCTGCAGACCCTGGCGAGCCTCGGCATGGCGGGGACACGCGCCTTTCAGCGCAGCGAATCGGCCTCGGTGCTGCTGCTGGCGTGGGGAACCCACATCCTGCCCGTGTTCATGACCAGCATTCGCGTGACCGAGGAGGCGCACCTGCCCTCGCTGGTGCCCTACCGGGCGCGAGCGACGCTCAGCATGCAAGTGATCGAGGGGGACAACCCCTTCTACCAGGTGGAGAAAATGCGCCAGGTGGTGAGTGCCGCACTCAATACCGGTCGAACCGCCATCGGAGGAATTTTCTGACATGTTTCAGAAAGGCAGCCGTTATCAGGACAGTGTGATATTTGCCCCGGCCAGCGACGGGAGCCCAGTGTTCGCCGGGATTCGTCCGCGCGCCATAGGCCCAGCCATCGGCGTGATCGAACATCAGGTAAAAGCGGGCGACCGCCTGGACCTGCTCGCGCGCCACTATTACAACGATGATCGTCTCTGGTGGCGCATTGTCGATGCCAATCCCCAGGTGCTTTACGGGGGCGACCTGGTTCTACCGCAGATGGAAGGTCAGGTCATCCTGATTCCGAGAGCCAGGGAGCCACGATGATTCTTGATCTTCTCAACGCACAGCGCCGTGAACCGGCCGAATGCATCATCCGCGTTGGCCGAGCGGGCCGCGAGATCGACGATCTCTACCCTTTTCTCACCGAGGTCACGGTGGATGCCGCCCGCGCCGAAGCAGCCGTTGCAACCCTCACCTTCGAGACGCGGCGCGACGAGCGGGGCACCTGGTTCGTTCAGGACGATGGGCGTCTTGTCCCCTGGGCGCCCATCGCCATCGAGGCAGCTTTCGGCAGTGTGGTCGAGGAAGTGATGCGCGGTTATATCCGACAGATCCATGCCGATTATCCGGAGGATGCCGGCAATGCGCGGGTGACAGTGGAATGTCGTGACGACTCCCTGCTGCTCGACCGCGAGCATATCCGTGAAGTCTGGGGTGGCGACGCGCCCGCCAGCGATGCGTTGATGCTTGCCACGATTCTCGGCAAATACGGCCTGGCCCCCGATCCCGCCAACGGTAGCGGACAGACAGGGTTGGTGCTGCACCAGGATGCAACGGATATTGAATTCCTGCGCAGCAGGGCCGAAGCCAACGGTTATGATCTCTTTTTTCGCAACGGAATGGCTTATTTCGGTCCCATGCGTCTTGATGCCGAGCCCCAGGCGACCATCATGGTCTATGCCGGTGAGAGCTCCAGCGCCACCCGCTTTATGGTGCGCGATGACGGCCACCAGGCCGACCGGGTAACTTGCGATCGGGCTGAAACCGCTGGTAGCGGCACCCTGTCCGAAACCATCGAGCCGGATCTGCCGCTGCTCGGCCATGAAGCGGCGACCGGCGCGGGCAGCGGACTGCCCGAGTTTGCCTGGCGCATGAGCCGCCAGAGCGAAATGAGCGAGGACGAATGGCGGGCGCGAGCCCAGCGCCGCGCCAACGAACTTTCCCTGCGGGTGAAGGGAGAGGGCGAACTCGATGGTTCTCTCTACGGTCATGTTCTGCGCATCGGCGAACCGGTGGGTGTGGACGGCGTGGGAGAACGGTATGGCGGCATCTGGTTCGTTGACAGGGTCAGGCATCGCTTCAACAGCGAAGGCTACCGACAGAGCTTCAAACTTCTACGCAACGCCTACGGCGATAACCTGGGCAGCGGCGCCGGCGGACTGCTGGCGGCCGTACTGGGAGGTTAGATGGACGAACTTCTGCTGGAACTTGCACGACAGTACCGCAACCGCTACTACGGAAAATACCGGGGTTTTGTGACCGACAATAATGACCCTGAGCAGCTTGGACGCCTACGTCTGCGGGTTCCGTCGGTGCTCGGCGAGGCGGAAAGCGGCTGGGCGTTGCCGAGCCTGCCCTTTGGCGGGCTGCAGGACCAGGGGCTGTTCCTGGTTCCCGAGGTCGCCGCCCAGGTCTGGGTCGAATTCGAGGCCGGCAACGTAGATCAGCCCATCTGGACCGGTACCTTCTGGCAGGCCAGCGGCGACTCGCCGGCTGAGGCGGCCAAATCGCCCCCCACCACACGGGTGCTCAAGACCCCGGCAGGGCACACCCTGCAGTTTGACGATGAAGAGGGGCAGGAAAAGTTCCGCCTCGCCCACCCGGCCGGAACCGAGCTGAGTGTCGACGAAAAGGGCACGGTGATGCTGACCGACGCCAAGGGCAATACCCTGACCCTGGATGCCGACGCAGGACAGATGGTGGTTGAAGACGTCAACGGCAACAGCATCACCCTGTCGAACAGCGGCACCAACATCGAAGACGCCAACGGCAACAAGGTAGAAATGACCGCTGCCGGCATCACCGTCAAGGGGCAGCAGGTGGTGGTGGAAGGGCAAACGGTGATGCTGGCAGGACAGGGGGGTGAGCCGATCATCAAAGGGCAGAGCTTTCTCACCCTCTTTGCCACCCATGTACATCCCAGCGCCATGGGACCGACCGGACCGCCGATTCCCCAGGGCGAGATGAGCACCTTGTCCATGAAGGTGATGACAAGTTGAGGTGTGCCTGATGAACCGATTGAACGATCCTCCCTATCTGGCGTTTCCCCTGCGCATCGGTGCGCAGGGTGCGGCTGTAGCTGACCGCCGCACCCACGTTCGACAACAGATCGAGCAGGTATTGTTGACCAATCCGGGAGAGCGGATTTTTCGTCCCGATTTTGGTGCCGGGCTCAAGCAACTGGTCTTTGAGCCCAATGCCTCAGTCCTCTGGGAAATCACCCGCAAGCGCATTGCATCGTCTCTGGCCGAGGCTCTGCGCGGAGAGGTCGATCCTAAAAGCCTTGAGGTGGATGTCAGGGGCGAAGGCGAGAAACTTCTGATCACCGTGTCCTATGCACTGGCCGCCATCGGTCATGCCGAGCGGCACGAGATACGGGTGTAAAGCCATGGCTGAAATTCCCAAAAGCGAGTTGGTTTTTGAGGGACGCTGTCCCGATTGTGCCGAGCGCCGGGTGGAGTTGCCCGCCCCCCTGCCCGAGACGGGCGATGATTTTGCATGGCTGGTGCGCGACTACGACAGCTTTCGCCGCTTTATGCTTGAAGAACTTGCGGGCCGCTTTCCCGAGCGTACCCGGTGGACCGCCGGCGATCTGGAAGTGGTTCTGGTGGAGGCGCTGGCCGCGGTTCTCGATCAGCTCTCCGATATGACGGATCGTGTGGCGGCGGAGGCCTCCCTGGAAACAGCGCGCCGCCCCGAATCGGTGCGACGGCTGCTGTCCCTGATCGGTTATGACGCCGCCACCGCCGCCGGCCTGGAGGACGATCCCCCCGGCATGCTCGAGGGGAAAAGCCGCCAGCAGAAGCTGGACGAACTCTGGCAGCGCAAGCCGCATCTTATGGGCCCGGCGCGTCTGTCCGGTCCACGGGCCATCCACACCCAGCGGCGCATGGTCACCGTTGCCGATTACGCCGCCCGGCTCACCGATCATCCCCTGGTTCTGCGGGCCAGCGCCAGAAGTACCTGGACAGGTTCCTGGCCGACGGTGCGGGTGGCAATCGTTCTGTGGAACGACCATGGTCTGGACGAAGAGAATCTCAGCTATCCCGAAGATCTGCGCCTCAGGGTCGCCGCCTTTCATCAGGGTCACCACCTGTGGAAGCCGGTTTGGGATCCCGTTTCACCGACCATCCGCACCTTGCTGCGACCCTATCTGGAAATCCGGCGCATGGCCGGTCAGGAGGTCATATTGGAGGATGCGGCGCCGGTGGGCATCAAAATGTTCCTCTCCATCCGCGTGCGCGAGAACTACTTTCAATCCGAGGTCCGCCATGCCGTCCTTCAGGCCCTTGGTTCCGCACCCGGGGGTTTTTTCGAACCGGGTCGCCTTGACTTTGGTGAAGATCTCTACGCCAGCGACATCTTTCAGACTCTCATGGCGCTGGACGGAGTGGAAAACGTCTGTCTCAACCGCTTCAAGCGCTTCGGCGATCAGTATCCGGATCAGACGGACACAGGGCGCATCCCGCTTGAGGGACTGGAAATCGCCGTCTGCGATAACGACCCGCGCCGTCCAGAGCGGGGCTATCTGAATCTTAAATTGAGCGGAGGGCGGCGAGGATGAGCAGCGGAACCGATCTCACACGCTGGAATCGCGCAGGACTGCACCGCTTCAGGTACGTGGACGGCAATGCCGTCACCTTTCTGGAACTTGTGCGCGACGCCCTGGCAGTGCGCTTTCCCGACTGGCAGGATGTGTGTCTTTCGCTATCGGCGGAGAACGCAGCAGAACGCAGTCGTCGGCTGCTGGAACAGTACCGTGGGCCCCGGCGTGACTGGGCCTGGGAAATCGTCCGGGTTCTCGCGCGCTCCTCCCATGTTCTGGGTGAGCATCTCGACGCCTATGCTAATGAAGGGTTTCTGGGAACAGCCACCCAGTGGGACAGCATCCGCCGCCTGGTGGAGATGATTGATTATCATCCGGCACCCCCCGCCTCGGCATCCACCCGGTTGATCATCGAGGCCAGGGACGTGGGGCTGCTGACGCAAGGTTTTGCCCTCAAGCATAGCCCGGCCGACGGCGGCGCGCCGGTGATCTTCGAAACCCTGGAGGATATCAGGATCGATCCGCAGCTCAATGCATTGCGCCCCGCCGAATACGATCGCAACCCCCAGCGCCTGAACGGTGAAACACTCCTGCTGGAAGGCGAAGTGGAGGATCTCAAAACCGGTGAGCCTCTGATCCTTGAGGACGAGCAGGGCGGAGAGCTGCGTGCCTATCTTATCGCGGGTACGAGAATTGTTGCGGGAAACACGCAGGTGCGTGTGACACCGCGCCTTTCCCAGCGGTTGCGTATTGGATATACGCGTGTTCATGCTCAACCGGCTGAAGGCCTGACAGCGCTTGCCCCTATCGCAAAGGGGGCGGAGCTGGAACGTGTTGTGCGTCTCACCGACGCACCGCAGGGGCTGTTGCCAGGCATGGTGATTTACATTGGTGATGGCAGCAAAGAGCTCTACCGGCGCGTTTTTTCCGTCAGCGGGAAACGGCTGGTGGTTGATCAGGATATCGGTCCCCTGCGCTTGGACACGGCGCACGTCGGTTATCCTGTCACCATTGCGGTCGTCGCCCAGGAGGAGCGCCCGGTAAAATCGCCCGCCGCTGTCGTCTACACCCTGCGCGTGGCCGGCGACTGGTCGCGGCTGGCGGATCGGCGGGTGGTTCAGGAGACTGTCTCCGCCGACAACCAGAAACATCTGCCTTTTTATACGGTAACAGCGGCCCGCTACCATCCCGCTGACAGCAATCATCCGCGCCACGGCTACACCATCCTGACTCTCTCCTGGCGAAAGAGCGATCACCCCTTTCCCCTGGTCAATCCGCAGACGTTGCTGGTGCCCCCTGCAGCGAGGCCGCCCTGGCGGACCGATACCTATCTGGAAAAACAGGACGGTCAACTGCCGGAAGCCATCTTGACCAGCAAGCCGAAAAAGACCACCACCGGCGATCTGGCAGTCGTGGTCATGGGGCGGCAGTGCGCATGGGGACGACTCGCCTCGGTCAGTGTCGATCTGGAGCGCGAAGAGGCGACCCTCACGGCAGATCAGGGCTGGCAGAGCCGCGGTGGCGGCGATTTCTTCCTGGCGGAAACCAGGGTTTACTGCCACTTCAAAGAAACGCTGCGCCTAGCCTCCTGGCAGGAGAATACACTGCCTCTGACCGGCAACCGCATTCCCCTGGCCTGCGTGCCCGATGCTCTGGAAAAGGGTCGCCCGCTCATGCTTGAGCGCCTGGATGCCCCGGCCGCCGCCTTTCAGACCAGAGTCGCCAGAATAGATAGCAGCAGTCTTGTGCTGGCCCGCGACTTGCCCCTCGGGTTCACCCGCGGCAACACCCGGGTGGCGGGCAATCTGGTTCTTGCCGGCCATGGTGAGAGCAAGGGGGAGAAAGTTCTTGGCAGCGGAGATGCGACGCGCGTCAACCAGTCATTTATCTTTGCTGAAACCGGCGTGTCCTTCGTTGCCGACCCGACCCAGCCGGCTGGTGTGCGGGCAGCCATCAATCTTTCAGTGGCCGGGCGGGTCTGGCAGCAGGTGGGCAGCCTGGCCTCCTCCGGTCCGGCAGATCACCACTACACTGTGCGTATGACCGAGGCGGGACATCTTCTCATCACATTCGGCGACGGGGAACGAGGCCGGCGTCTGCCCAGCGGGGAGAACAATGTGCGCCTGACCTATCGCTCAGGAACCGGCCTGGCGGGCAATCTCCCCGGCGGCAGCTCCCTTAAGCCGATCAGGCCTCACCGCCTTGTGGACAGGGTCCGTCAGCCCCTGGCGGCCACCGGCGGCAATGATCGTGAGAACATCGAATCCCTGCGCGAGAATGCACCGGCCACGCTGCTGACCCTGGAGCGTGCGGTTTCCCTGGACGATTTTGCCTGGCTTACCATGTCCCAGAGCAGCGTCTGGCAGGCGCGTGCATTCAGTCGTCCCACCGGTCTCGGTCGCAATGACAAGGTTGAAGTGGTGGTAGTCCCTGCCGGGGGTGGAGAACTTGGCACGCTGGGCGCCACCCTCAAAGAATTTCTCATCGGCCATACCCTGCCCGAAGTGGATGTGACCATATTGCCTTACAAACCCGGCAGTTTTGCTCTTGAGGTGCTGTTGAGCGTGGATTCTGCCGCGCACAATCCCGACGAGGTCTCCGGCGCCGTGAAAAGCGCTCTACAGGGGTTTTTTTCCCTGCGGCGGCGCAAGCTTGGGCAGGATCTTTTTCTGAGCGAGGTTTACCATGTAGTCGAAGGGGTCCCCGGAGTGGATCATTCTGTCGCCGTCATCAACGGCGATCGGACCTTGCGGCGGGTCGACGCCGGCGAACGTGAGGTGCTCACCCTGGGGTCACTGATTGTGACCGTCGAGGATGAAACGCAAATCTTTTCAGAGACAGTAGGTAACGGCCAAGAGGCTGTGCCGATGACTAAACCACGTCTGATCGGGCGCCGCGACGTGACGGCTATTCAGGGAGTGGGCTCTCGTTACGCCGCGCTGCTGCAGGCGGCCGGGGTGCGCACGATCAACGACCTGGCCCGCCTCGATCCTGCTGCCCTGGCGACACGGGATCTTTCCAAGGTGTGGCTGTGGGAGTTCCGGACCAAAGCCGAAGTGGTGACAGGTCTGTTGCTGGAGCAGGGCCGCTTCGCCCCGCTGCTCGGACGGAGCGCCCGGGAACTGGTCATGAGCCCTGTGCTCGAACTGGCGCGGCTCACCGGAGAACCCAATGTTGCCGTGGAAGAGCTGCAAAGCAGACTTCGCCTTCTGCAGATTGCCCTGGACGAAGAAGTTTTCACCCTGGTAACCCTGCGGGAACTGGTCACTGAACTGAATTGAATTCAAAGGAGGCGTTCATGGCCGGCGACAAACCGACAACCGATAGCGGGCGGCAGCTCTATGAGATTCTGCCCGAAGTCTATCGCACCCGGGACAGCTATGAGTCCGGCGGACAGGGGGATCTGGCACAGTTTCTCGATGCCTGCGGCACTCTGCTCGACCGTATTCGTGCGACCCTCGATCAACGCCTGGCCGATTCTTTTCCCGACAATCCGCCGCAGGGGCCCAGTTGTCAGCCCTGGCTCATCCCCTATTTTGCCCAGCTCCTCGATGTGCGGCTGGTTTCTCCCGACGAACACGGGCGTCGCGACGAAGTGGCCAATGCCGTGGCCTGGCGGCAGAGAAAGGGAACTCTTGCGGCCATCGAACAGATTGCCGAAGCAGTCGGACAGATGGAAGTCGAGATTCAGGAAGGCTGGCGGCGCACTGCCGCAACCCCGCGCATCGGCCTGCCACGGCTTCCGGCCGGGGCGCTGGGGGAGGATTCCGCCTTTGACGAAAGTGCTGAGCATCCCCTCTGGGCGGCACGCCATCCCGCCCTGCCGACGACCACCGTGGATTTTCGCCGGCCCGCTGGCGCCGTGCAGGTCGCAGCAGCAGAGGATGCCTTCCCGGCCAATCCGACAGCCAAGCGAACCACCTTTGGCGGACAGCCCCTCTGGTGGCGTCAGGCCAATGCGCAGGGGGCTCCCTGCTTTCCCGGAAGTTTTGATGATGTATCCCGCCGCACCGTCGATCTGCGCACGCCAGACTGGCGCCGAGGCCATATCCACCCCAAAAGGGTGATTCTTTATGCGCCGCCACCTCTGGGCTTTTTCGAGCCGGGACGCTTTCCCGTCCATAACGGCGATATACTTCTCGACGAAGAGAAAGAGCATATCCTTGAGGATCGCATCATTCTCGGCACCCTCAAGCTCACCGCCGGCACCCTGACTATCCGCCGCTGTGCGATCGATGTTCTTGAAGTCGATATCCCAGCGGGAACCCTGGAAGAGCCGGTTGTGGATGCCCGGGATTGTGTCTTGAGTAAAATGGCGGTTCCGGGACTTGCCCGCCTCGAATACTGCACCCTGCTGAAGACTTGCGAGTGCGGCCGCCTGCAGGCCAGCGACAGCCTCTTCGCAGGGCCGCTCATCCTGCACCCCGCCATAATGAAAACCCCACACTGTATCCGTTTCAGCCGCATTCCGTCCGGCGTTTTGTCGTCGACGGCATTTCTCAGCCATCGAAATACCACGGAGCGGCCGATTTTTTATGTTTTCGAATTTGATGAAGGAAGCGCGGTGGTACGCCGCAGCGCCCGTTTTGGCGAACCGGGCTGTGCCGTACTGCATCCGGCGACACCGGAAAGCGTGCGTTTCGGGGCCGAGGATAGCGGCGAAATGGGAGCGCACCACTCTTGGCGCTACAGCCTGCTGATGGCGGCGGTGCCCGACAAACTCAGAGAATTTCTCCCGGTAGGCATGGAGGCAGTCATCGTACCGGATCTTCGCCTGCACCGCACGCCCTATCCGCCGTGTGAATCCTTATGATCTTCATTGACAGGGGTATCCCATGAAAACTCAGATCTCGCGCGACAGCTTCCAGCCGGACAAACGTTATGCGGGGGTTCACCAGCAACAGGGCCGCATCCTGACAGATTCGGACTGGAATGAACTGGTTGCCATCTGCCGGGAACAGCTCAAACAGATACTCACCGATGTGGTCGGCAACGGTTCTCCCCGCACAGGGGCCCTCTCCATCACCAGCAACCGGAGAATCCAGCCGGGTGATCTCTATGTGGATGGTCTGCGCGCTGAACTGCCGGGAACCGTACCCTTTGCGGGGAATGAACAACCCGACCTGCCGGGTTATCCGGCCCTGCCCTCCGGCCCCTGTCTAGTCTATGCCGATGTCTGGGAACGCACAGTCACCTCCCTGGAAGATAGCAAACTGCGCGATCCCGGTCTTCATGGAGCCGATACCTGCACGCGCACCCAGACCATGCTGCAGGTCAAGACCTGCCCCGAGTCGGTGGATCCGGAAACGGCGATCCCCCGGCGTGGCAACGCGACCCTGTCCTTAAGCCTGCACACCAGCCTCGAAGCCGGGGATCCCTGCGATCCCTGCGCCGGGCTCATTTCCGCGGGACAAGGACGGGTGGGCAATTATCTGTTTCGGGTGGAAGTCCATGCCGTCGAAGGCACGGCTGACAATCCCACCCGTCTCGTCCTCAAATGGTCCAGCGAAAACGGCGCGGAGCAGTATGAGGCGCTGGCTGTCGAGCAGATGCCGCCGGGATTTGTCGCCGGCAACTACGTCTACGAGTTCTACGATGTCACCACGGAAAAACAGTTGGGCGTCTTTCCGGGGTCCGGCTTTACTCCGGCCCAAGGCACCCTCGAAACCAGCTATGAGATTCCCGATACTTTGCCCCGAGAGCTGGTGCGGCGCTGGGACGGTTACTGCGAGCTGACACGCTCGGACACGGTATGGAGCCTGGCGAACGGTGTCGATCGCGGTGTCACCCTCACCACCGGCGGTTCGAGTACATCCCCCGGCCACGTCGCTCTGGGTGCGAGTCTGCAGGTCAATCTTAAAGCCCTGCAGCTGGTACTTGATCTTTCCGGGAAAACATTCGTCGCTGGAGATTTCTGGATTGCCCCGGTGCGCGAGGCCGTTGACGAGCCGGGCAGCATGGTGCTGAGCGGAGCTGAACCCGCCGGGATCGAACATCATTACCTGCGCCTTGCCCGAGTCCAGGCCGACGGTTCGGTGATGCTCTACGAAAATGACGCCGATCAGCGCCGGCACCACTTTCCGCCTTTGACCGATCTACGCGCGCACGATGTGGGCTACCAGACCACCTGCGACTCGGGGCTTTTCAACGCCTCGCACGACAACGTGGAAAAAGCTCTGAACCGGCTCTGCCAACTGGCCGCCGAGCATATCGCCTACACTGCCACCTGCACAGCTGGGCTCTATGCCGGTTTTTCCGGGACGGTCAAGCAGGCCCTTGATATGATCTGCGGAATTCAGGCCTCTCACGTGGGCTTTGCCAAACCCTGCGACACAAGCCTCTATCGAGGCCGGACCATCGCCACGGTGGATGATGCCCTTAAACTGCTCTGCGATATCCGGGCCGGGCATATCGCCTATCAGCCGGGCGGGGACTGCACTTTCCTCAATCAGCCGGGTATAAACACGGTTCAGGACGCCCTCGACGCCCTCTGCGCCCGACCGGTCGGCAGCGGGGACGGCTGCCGCCTCACCGTGGGCGAAGGGGGGCATTATGTCACTCTCGAGGAAGCCCTCAAGGATCTTCTACAGCGCAGTGAACGGAATATCTGCCTCTGTCTGCTGCCGGGAGAACACAGGTTTTCCGGGCAGGAGATTCAACCGCCGAATGACGCAACTCATTTGTGTCTTTCGGGATGCGGCCCAGCCACGCGCCTCTTCATGGAAAAAGAACCGGCCCGATTCAGGGATTTTGCAGCGGTGCATCTTGCGGAGATGAACATCATGACTCGCGATAATCCTCAAGGGGCTCTCGCTTTTGACCGATGTCTGGACCTGTCCCTGACAAGATTGTCGGTGCACGGATTCAACAGCGAGACATTTCTTGTCGGCGTGGAAAACTCAAGAAGCGTGATCATGGATGCCCTACTCCTTGAGGCCGCCGGCGCACAGAGCTTCGCCGCTCCCGCAAGTATTCTCGAATTGCAGTCCAACCTGCTTGACCTCTTTAACTCACCCGACCTCAATGTTTTCAATAAAAAAGTACGGGATGCAGCGGACGCTCTGGCGCGACTGCCATTTTCCGCCCGTCGGTCTCTGGCCACCACGATCCGCCAGCGTCTACGCGCTACCAATTTTCTCCTGTCGACGCGTGAGCTGCGCAGCTACAACGATCTGATCACACAAGTGGGGCAGCCAAACGTGGTAGTGAGCAAGATGATTGAGGTGCTGGATCGCATCCGCATTGAGGCGATACGGCAAAATCCAGCGCCGGTTGCGGCGCTGGCGGTTGAAGATGCCGAGGCGGACTGGACTCTGACCAATTGCGACATCCTCGGCGTGCTGACCCTTTACGGCCATGAGCCCGCGGGACCACTGCCCCCAGATTTAACCAAAATGCTTGATGCTCTGGTGAATGATGGCTCTATCCAGTTCGACGGCATTGGAACCACATTTCGTGGAGATGGCTGCCGCATCTCGCGCATAGATATCAGCGCCGGAATTCGTCAGCAGCTTGCTGATTTTGTGGCACAGGGCAGCGGCACGCTTCACCTGCTCTTTTCCAGCGCCCTGTTCGGGGAGATGACGCTGTTCAACGAGCGCAACCAGATGGCTTTAGTCAACACCAGCCTGTCTTCCTCTGTGTTTGAAGCATCAAGCGGGGTAGTCGCCCTGATCGCCGGCTCATCATCCATCTATGTGGGTAACCGGGGTTCCGGTGAGGCGGTCATCATGGACATCACCCCGGTGGAACGTTCGGAGCGGGCCGCCAACCTGGGGTTGGTCATTTCGAGTTAAATTTGACGGCGCAGGCTTCAGGAGAATGAGCGGGAGATGTTATGAAGAGTCGAACCTTTGCTGAAACACATCGTGCCGTACATGGATCACGTCAACCTTGTGTTGAATCACTGGGTGCACGGCCGCTTGCCCGTCGTTTAGAAATCCGCCAAATTCTCCGCGGCCCTATATTGCAGTCCAAACTGGTCCTTGGCGCGCCGGATGATGTCTTCGAGCAGGAGGCCGAGCGCGTGGCTGACCGGATCATGCACATGCCCGAGCCTGCCCTCCAGCGCCAGGACGAAACGGAGGATGAGGAAGAAGAATTCCTTCAGACTAAGTCGGCCGAGAGATCCTCCGAAATATCACCTCTCATCTCTGAGGATCTGGAGCACATCAAAAGCGGCGGACAACCTATCGACCCGCAGACGCGCGCGTATTTCGAGCCGCGATTCGGCGTGGATTTTGGAGAGGTGCGCATTCATGCCGATGATCGCGCCGCTGCCGCTGCTCAGGCAATTCGGGCACAGGCTTTCACCCTCGGCCGTCATATCGTTTTTGGTGAGGGACGCTATGTCCCAAACAGCGACACGGGAAAACGCCTGCTGGCCCATGAGCTGGCTCATGTCCTGCAGCAGTCGTCCTCTGCCCCCCGGCTCTGTCATCCTCTCGAATCAGATCCATCCCACGCCTCACCCCATAGAGTTGATTCAAACGGGATCATGCAGTATCTGCGGTCACCGGAGCAGCAATTGCAGCGCTCCCCCGGGAGGCCTTCGCCGGTAGTTCCCGATCTGGACGATGCCACGGTCAGCGAATTGGAAAGATCCATTCCTATGGCGCGCGCAGATTTTCTACGACAGCAAATGGTGGATGCCATAGTCTCCGACAGGCGGCGCAAAGGAGTCGATTTCAGTATCATGGAGGGCAATCGCCCGCGCTATGATAGCGATCTTTGGCGGCGAGCCATGCAGCAACTCCCTGCGGATCAGCGGAGTCTCCCCCACAACGGGATAACGATTCATCCTCAATCAACGCTCAACCCAGGCTCTCTTCCGTTGGTGCTTATCGGTCCATCTGCCTTCGGCCCGCTCACCGATCCATCCAATCGAGAGCTTGTCAGAGGAATTGTGGTCAGACTCTACACGGCTATGACCCATGAATACCGGCACGCAACGCAGTGGCAAAGACCTGCGCAAGCTCAGGCAATGGGGCAGGTAGGTCGGGAAGTGGATGCCTTTTTCGCGGATATTGAAAATAGTCGAGCCACAGGTCTGGCTGGACAACGAATGGCGTTCCGCCATACCTGGGATGAAGTGCTCTCATGGTGGCGCCGGCTTCGCCAGTCCGCCAACTGGAATGCTTTATCCGATGATCAACGCCGAGACTATCTTGCTCGATGTCGACGTGTTTTCACCTTAGCCCGGCAGGTTCTGGGGACCAGCATAAGTTCACCCTGTGGTCCCTGAAACAATTTAAAGTGTTGCCCTTTCGCTTAGTCTGTCGACTTAAGCGATTATTCCCTTTGCAAAAAAAGAGAGGCAGGTATGAAAACTTTCATAAAAAGACTTAAAGCCAATAAGGGCACAGCTGTAAACAAATGGGCTTACCCAATATCATCACCTCTCATGGCCGACGATAAGCGGCTGAAAATTCGACAGGTACTTCGCCCCCCGGCAATGCAACCTGAACTGTGCAGTGGTGTACCGAATAACGCCTGGGAGCAGGAGGCGGATCGCGTTGCTGAGCATGTCATGCGCATGCCGGAGCCTGTCGATCAGCGTTCGAGTGAGACAGAAGAAGAAGTGGAATTTATGCAGGGTCAAGCCCATGAAGACATTTCGTCCACGCCGGGTGTAACGGCTCCTGATTTTGAGCATCTCAAGGGCGATGGGCAACCGCTCGCCTCAGAGACACGCGCGTATTTCGAGCCGCGGTTCGGTGTGGATTTCGGTGATGTGAGTATTCATGCCGATGATCGAGCCGCTGCTGTTGCTCAAGCGATTCAGGCCAAGGCCTTCACCTTTGGCCACCGTATTGTTTTTGACCAGGAGCAATATGCACCGAACAGCGAAATGGGAAAACATCTACTGGCTCATGAACTGACACATGTGCTCCAACAAAGTCATGAAAAACCGATTATTCAAAAGAAACCCTCTGAAATCAGTATTGACATTACGAGTTGTCCATGGACTTGCGAGGACTGCGACAGATGGGAGAAAGAAGAATTAAAAAAAGATACAACTGAATTGATGAAGAAAGCAACAATTGGCAAATACAAAGGTTGTCGGGATTCTGCTGAGAAATGGGAATCAGAAAAGGTATATGAGTCTTTGCAGAAAGATCAGGAGTTTTGGCGCATCTTCAGGAGGATGTGGCAGTACACAGTTGTTAACTTGGAGAATATCAAGGACCCAAAAGTGAAGGTAAAATATAATGAAGAAAGAAAACGCGAGCTTTGGGATTTTTATCACAGCAACGCCGTCAATAAAGCATGGTACAGGGCGTTTTTAAAGGCTGCTGAATAAAAAAAATACCCTTGTGGGCGGACGGGATGACCGCCTTGTGTGCGTCCTTTGGGGAGGGATTTCAAGTTGCCAAGTCATGCAATCGCAGGTTCTTTACTCAGCCCTTTCATAACCTTGAAATCAGGCATCATTGGTGTTGCTTCTCCAACGCCACAATTTTTTCCCTGAGCGCCTTTTTCTCCACATGCTGGGCACTGACGTCCCGCATGATGGCCGCCACGCCGAAAACCTGTCCGCCCTCCTCTTCTTTGACCATGATGATGGAAAACTCGACGGACAACCTGTCGCCCTGCTTGTTCACAGCCGGGGTGGCGAGCAGATCAGTATTATAGCGGCTCTGCCCTGTCTCCATCACCTTGTAGTAGCCGTCCCAATGACGCTGACGCAGTTTTTCGGGGATAATCAGGTCGAGGGATTGACCGATCGCCTCTTCGCGGGTAAACCCGAAAATCAATTCAGCCCCGCGATTCCAGAGGCGGATGATCCCCTCACGGTCGGCATAAAGAATGGCGTCCGGCGCTTCATCGACGATCCGGCAGCAAAGTTCCGACTGATTGATTGATGACATCAGGGCCTCCTTTTAGAAACGTTTGAAAATCTCTTTTCGATATCATGACTTTAAGTTTGCTTGAAGAGTTATTTTTTCAACTTTTCTTCAGTTTTAAGAGAGAAAATCTGCCCTTATTGAAACAACCAAGGGGGCAGGACATGAGAGAAAAATGTATTTTCTGCTGATTGCATTTCTGGTTTTTTTTTGTCCGCACATTTGCGGCGAATGCGGGCCACTTATGAGTAACTACAGATGATCACTGACACCAAAGGCGCCTGCAGGATACACACAGGCGCCTTTGCTATGTGCGTTTTATTTTCAGTCAGAATGTTACAAGATATCCCTGTCCTGCTTCAAAGGTATTTACTTCGTTAACCAAAAAAATTTCGCTTCCGAAGCCAGCACAGGATGGAGATGCCAAGCAAAAAAAGCAAGGATGTTGCTGGTTCGGAAATGGGATGATTATCAGAGAGGAAGTCCCCTCCATATTCTTTATTGAACAGATAAGCAAGATCGTCGAGGTCGGCGAAAGGATCGTCAGCTTCTAGCCAGGTCGCTTGATGAAGATCGCCAGTATAAGAATCAATGATCAAGGCTGCAGTCAAGTGATCCATGGTGTTGAAAAAGGGGACCAGCCAATCACTTTCAGAGCTTGTCTCATCGAACCACTCCATCATCATGGCATCACTTGCCGAAAAGTAACCCTCCCGATCAGAAAATGCCCATTCGTTGCTGAGTTCAAGAATTTGATTCAATTCTGAAAAGGCCCGATCTGCTGCTTGCTCTGCTGTAAGCTGGGGACCAGCGAGGGAATAGTCTGGAACCGTCTCAAGATCACCAACCTCCAGAGGATCGGCAACAACAATGTATTTGTTGTCCCATGGCCCGGTCCATTTTGCAGATGAAGGAGTAAAATATTTGTGCCATCCACCACTGTTATTCGCCAAGTACCGATTTCGGCCCAAAGCCGTTCCGCCCCAACTCCAGGGATCACGAATGAAAAAGCCATTGATATCATAGGAACCTTCAGCTGTCGGTTTTACGTTGGTCTTTACGCCACGGATAAAGCAACATCTTTTCTGTAAATTCGCCCAT
>NPIE01010956.1_pt1 | contig 25152 bp, 30 predicted proteins | sample 8637661 | NCBI WGS metagenome assembly NPIE01 (sample SAMN07420842, study PRJNA396082) | bioreactor metagenome | isolation source: sample BA12 brine-fed electro-methanogenic bioreactor BA | place: Japan: Kochi | collected 2016-12-09 | reverse complement strand
GAGAAGCGCTCTGGTGATGTAAGTAATCAGAGCAGCGCTCTCCAAGATCAAGGCGATCCCTTTTACAGGCATCGCCTTTTTTCGTGTGGGACATTTATTTAAGAGGAAGGTAAATATCTGTCAGCAATTCGGTAGGAGCCACCTCTTTAGGATCATTTAAGTATTCCTCAAATACAGGCTTATCTGCCGCTTCCCTTCCTGACTGAGGTAACCATACCCCATACAGCCATTGATAAGCGTTATGCATGTCGCTATAGGGGCCTTTGTAGTGTAATACCGCATATTCTCCCCCAACTAGTTCCTGACACTCAAATGCCGACTCAGCAGAACCATCAAAGGTAGCACCTGCAAAGGAGCGTAGCTCACTCTCTTCTACACTGCACGGATCATCTAAATAGATACCAATTGAGCGTATATTGGATGTCAGTTTATGGTTGATCGCCAACCAACCAAACAGTTTCTCAAATGCTTTGCCAATCTCCATATAGGACCCTCGATGAGGGAGGCCACATACAGAAAAACTTTCGACTTGTTTAATATTCACTTCTAACATCATCATATCTCCGACAGTTTTTACATGCATATCTGAAGGGGTAACAGCAAACTGCTGATGACTCCCTTCCCTTTTATAACGCACAGGCGGAAGCCCGTAGCTCTGTGAAAATGCCCTGCTAAATGCTTGAACGCTGCTATAACCTGCGCCTAAAGCGATTTTCGATAACGGCTCACTGGTGTTCAAAATCTGCTCAGCGGCTCTATGTAAACGTAGGCGCTTTACGGTCATTGCTAAGGTTTCACCATAGATTGAGCGATAAATCCTGTGCCAATGCGAAGGGGACATACAAGCCACCTCTGCGAGTTGATTAAGATCTAGCGGCTGATCTAGATTAGCAAAGATATAATCGATGACGTTTTGAAAACGCTGGTGATAACTGTTTCGCGTACTTTGCATAGGAAGTCTCTTAACATTCAAACGTTAGAATGAACTCTACCACTGAGACTTTTAACAAATCTTGCTAAGTTTTATTGATGAGAAAGGTGAACTGAAAATATTTACGCGAGGATCTACTAAAAAATTAACGAGCAAGTAAAGAGAGCGTCATAGGCTTAGATATGCAGTCCGTCTGATCATTAGCCATATCAGCTAAGCGGGTTGCCACAAATACAGGAACTGAATCTACGGTAAAGGCTTCTTGCTCTGTCGACGGCTGGTAGGGAGCCTCAAGAATAACCTCTTGGCCCTTTAAACGAATATATAACCGACTGCCATGAACAACACTCAAGTACTCATGCTGTTGGCGACCATTGTCATCAGCTAGATACAACGCCCCATTAAAACATGTACGGGAATCACCAGCAGCTGTAGGCTCTTGTAATAGCGTAGGGTCTGCACCCGCTAAAATCTGGCGTTGCAGCTCGCTCGCACTGTTACGCGCGCCACCTGCTGTGGCAAGAAAAGGGATCTCCCACTCATACTTCATGCTGAGCACAATAGAGATCGACAGTGCGGTTACTGCCAGTATTGATAAACCTTTTAAAGCATCATTCATTATCGTTATTTTCCTTATACAGGATCAATTATGCGCCTATTTCCCTGCTCAGGCTACTGAACCTGAGTACAACCCAAATAAAGGAAATCCCTTAATATTTTCACTATCTTGTCGTATGCTTAGACAAAAACAAACAGGATCAACTATGCACTTGCCAATTCCGCAACTTTGCGATGCAACACTGACATTAGATAACCGTATTGCTACCCTCGCCTTCAATCGAGATGATGTTCGTAATGCTCTGACAGGTACAGCACTCATTGATGACATACTGACAACAATCGATTGGGTTAATCGCTCTGAGGATGTTTCCGTACTTATCATGACGGGGAATGGATCAGCCTTCTCTGCTGGCGGTAACATCAAGGAGATGCAGGAAAGAGATACCACCTACCGTGATGGCGCTTTTGGTGGGGATGTCTATGAAGTGCAGAATAAATACCGTCACGGTATCCAAAAAATCCCACTTGCCGTTTATCAATGTGAGGTCCCGGTTATTGCTGCAGTGAATGGCCCTGCCATCGGCGCAGGTTTTGACCTAACCTGCATGTGTGATATTCGCATCGGCTCAGAATCCGCTCTGCTAGGCGAAACCTTTGTAAATCTAGGCATTATCCCAGGTGATGGGGGCGCATGGTTCTTGCAGCGTCTCATTGGCTACCAAAAAGCAGCAGATATGACCTTTACCGGTAGATTAGTCAAAGCCCACGAAGCTAAAGAGATGGGGCTATTGCTGGATGTTGTCCCTGCAGATCAACTGCTACCGACTGCTTTGCAGATGGCGCAACAGATTGCAGCTAAGCCTCCCCAAGCTCTTAGGCTAACAAAGCGGCTAATGAAGGCAGCTCAACGACAAGCGTTACCCGACTTTCTCGACCTATGTGCTGTTTTCCAAGGCATGTGTCATAACACAGAAGATCACATGGAAGCCGTCACTGCGTTTGTAGAAAAGCGAACAGGTAACTATTCAGGAAAATAAGCCAGTCATTAGACAACTTAGAGCCGGGAATATCCCGGCTTCCCTTTCTCACTTTAAACGATTAACTCAGCGCCTTCCACAAACCGATTAGGCTCACAATAATTAACGCAGAGCCAAGCACTCTGAAAAACAGCGGCGTTTCTGCCGATACCATTCGTTCATGGAATCGTTGCCCAATCAGGTGCCCCAGCGCTGCGCAAGGTAGTAGCCATAGATGATGAATCCATTGAAAATCTACGCCTGCCCAAACAAATGCTGCACACTTAATCACCACTAGAATAAACCAAAGGACAAACAGCGTATCTCTCAGCTGGTGCTTAGCTACATGTCCTGCATAGACGGACACAATCAATGGTGCGCCGATCAAGGATGTACCACTAATATAACCACCAAGCATTAAGAACATATTATCCAAAACTCGGCTATTACTCTTAAAAGGTCGATTGAGTACATAACCAATCGCATACACCATCACAATCACGAAAATAATACTGCTCATCAATGCCGTAGGTAGCGTCAATAGACCAAACACCCCTATCAGTTTTGGAATGATCATGATTTTTAAGGAGTGCTTTAGGTAATCCCAATCGATAGTTGAGCTAGGCTCTTCACTAACCACTCGTTTATTCTTTTTGTGACTACCATACGCAATTAAGCTTGAGAATATTAAAAGGTGAACGGCAATAATCGGCAAGAAAACCAGCGGATCATTATGCACTAATAACAAAAAAGGCAGGGTCAGTACGGCACCACCAAAACCCAAACCCGAACGGACAAAACCACTCCAAATAAATAATGCGCCAATGGCTACATATTGCCATACCTGTAAATCGTTCACTTATGCCCCCTGATTTTTGAAGGCTCCAGTATAGCAGTCTGTTACTTCGTGGAAGTACTTTTATCCGACAACAGATAGAGTGCCATTGCTTGTTGATCAGCCTTACTTAAATACGCTAAACCATCACGAATAACCTCTCCCATGGCCGCTCCCATCACATCGCCATCTGGTTTTATCCCTGTGCTTAATCCATAAGCCAGAGTATTAAGCGTCCAACCTTGCTGTTTTAAGGCTTCAGGCGTAATCGCTGGGGCTTTCATATCATCTAATATTGTCGCCCCTTGCAGTGACTTATCATCTTGCAAACCACCTAACCACCCTCTTGGGGTATGGCAAGCGGCACAATGCCCTGCGACTTCGACAAGGTACTTACCTCGGTTGTATTGATCATCCTGAAGACTATCTGTTTGGACAGAGGTGCGTCCTTCAAAATACAAGGCACGCCACAGGTAGAGCGCTGAGCGAATGCTATAAGGGAACGCAAGCTGGTGCTCACGATTTTCATAAGGTACTGGAGGCACCGTTTGAAAGGCCGCCCATAAATCAGCAATATCCTGATCACTAAATTGAGCATAAAAACGGTAAGGAAACGCGGGATAATAAGGCTGCCCATCAGGCGAAACACCCGTCCGCACCGCGCGCCCAAACGTTTCTATTGTCCAATCACCTATCCCCGTTTTTTTATCCGTCGTTAAGTTGGGCGAAAAAAGCACACCAAAAGGCGTTTTAATCCCATAGCCACCAGCCAAAGGAGCATTGGCTTCCGTATTGGTATGGCACGCAATACAACCCGAAATGCGCGCAAGATAAGCGCCTCTGGCAACGTCACCTTCCCGCACCGACAAAGGCGCTTCAGGTGGTAGTGACGTCACCATGACGCCGAAAGCAACCGCTAAGATTAAAGCCGCAAAAACTGTGTACTTTTTCCACCCCACCATAGATCAGTCCCCTTCTGTACGATATCGAGTGTGGCAGTTGCTACAGCTCTCTTTAACCATGGTGAATAGATGATCAGCTGGCATATCATTTAAGTGTTCTTGGGACATCTGTTTCATTCCCATCATTTTGTGCCCACCCATCATAGAGCTGCTGCCACTCATCATCGTGGTAGCCGGCGCTTGCTGAGAACCTGCTTCATATTTAGAAGCGGCTTGCGACAACGCTTCGCTAAAGCGCTGCAAGTCCATGGCATAACCAGAAAAACGTGGCCACTCTTGCCAGATCTCCGGTTTCGCTTCTGTATGACCTAGCCCTTTAAGGCTTCCTTTCGGAAACAGCTTTAGCAGGCTTTCACCTGATAACTGCTCGATGGTATCCGCTGCGTCTTTGACCTGTTGCGCATTGTATTCTCGTTCTCCGCTAAAAATAGCGGCTAAGGTTTTCATGGATGCTTTCATATCATCCATAGTATCCATGCGCTCTTTAACAACGCCGGTCGCATTACCATGAGCAACAGCAAATTGGAAAGGTGCCAGCGATAGCAAAGCGCCCCCAATGAAGGTAACCATTGTTTTTTTCATATTTTCGCCTAATCCTATTATTCTTATAAAAACGTTCATTGATTTAGAGTGCGCGGGATAGACCCCGAGAGCGCCATAAAAAATAAACCGCAGGCAATACCAACAGTGTAAGTATGACCGCACTGACCATTCCACCAACCATCGGTGCCGCGATACGACTCATGACTTCGGAACCTGTGCCTGTTCCGTACAATATCGGTAATAAACCAACAATAATGGCGGCAGCGGTCATCATGACAGGTCTGACCCGTAACCCCGCCCCGTGCAGAACGGCATGCCTTAAGGTTTCCTCTCTGGGATCTACATGATTGGCGCGACAACGCTCTAGCATCTCTGCGTAGGCCTGGTTGAGATAGACCAACATAATGACACCAATCTCTACAGCAACACCGGCCAGCGCGATAAAACCAACACCCACCGCCACCGAGAAATTAAAGCCCTGCCAATACATCAACCAGATACTGCCTATCATCGCTAATGGTAACGTCCCCATGATAATGGCGACTTCAACGACATTACGAAAGCTCATATAAAGCAATACGATAATGATCGCTAATGTGAGCGGTACAACGTAAGTCAGTTTCTCTTTAGCCCGCAGCATATACTCGTATTGTCCTGACCAATTGATGGAGTAACCAGGCGGCAATACCAGTTGATCAGCGACCACCTTCTGCGCCTCCTCAACATAAGTCCCAACATCCACCCCATCAATGTCAATAAAACTCCAACCGTTGAGGCGAGCATTCTCACTCTTGATGCCAGGTGGGCCATCTTCAATAAAAATATTAGCCACGTCCCCTAGAGAGATACGTTGCCCTGCCGGTGTGACTATCGGAAGCAGACCAAGCTGTTCAGGCGAATCCCGATACGCTTGAGGATAACGCACATTGATCGGGTAACGCTCCAACCCTTCTATCGACTGGGAAACATTCATGCCCCCAACGGCACTACCAATCACTTGCTGTACGTCCGCAATATTCAAACCATAACGCGCTGCTTTTTCTCGCTGGATATCCACCTTGATATATCGACCGCCGGCCACACGCTCGGAGTAAACCGAAGCCGTACCGGGTATCGATACCATGATCTGTTCTAGCTGCTCTCCTATTTTTTGGATTTCTGCCAAATCAGGCCCGGCTATTTTCACCCCTACTGGCGTTTTAATACCGGTTGCCAGCATATCAATCCGGGTTTTAATAGGCATAACCCACGCGTTGGTTAATCCTGGAATCTGGACTAACGAATCCAACTCCTTTTTAAGCTTCTCCGTTGTCATACCGGGCCGCCATTCACTCTGCGGCTTTAGCTGAATAAAGGTTTCGATCATGGTCAGTGGCGCAGGGTCAGTAGCTGATTCCGCACGCCCCACCTTACCAAATACAGAGCTAACCTCAGGGACTGTCTTAATCAACTTATCGGTTTGCTGCAATAACTGACGAGCCTGACCAATGGATATGCCAGGATAAGTTGTTGGCATATACATCAGATCCCCTTCATCCAGTGGCGGTATAAACTCACTACCCAGCTTATTAACGGGCCACAAACCAATCAGAAACACACCGACAGCTAATAACAACGTGATTTTAGGAAAGCGTAAAACCGCTTTTAGCGTTGGCATATAAACAGCGGTTAACAACCGGTTAACAGGGTTTTTATGTTCAGGCAGGACTTTACCTCGAATAAAGTACCCCATTAACACAGGTACGAGCGTTACTGCCAATGCCGCAGACGCTGCCATCGCGTAGGTTTTGGTAAAAGCCAATGGCGCGAACATACGCCCTTCCTGTGCCTCAAGGGTAAACACAGGCACAAAACTCACCGTGATGATGAGCAAACTAAAAAACAACGCAGGTCCCACCTCTGTTGCCGATGCAACAACGACAGACCAACGGTTCTCTTTTGTTAGCGGGGTTCGCTCCATGTGCTTATGCATGTTTTCAATCATTACAATGGCGCCATCGATCATCGCGCCTATAGCAATAGCAATCCCCCCTAGCGACATGATATTGGCGTTGATACCTTGTAAATGCATCACAATAAAGGCCGCTAATATGCCCACCGGCAAACTGATGATCGCAACTAATGAAGAGCGAATATGGAATAAGAACACCATACATACCAAAGCGACCACTACAAACTCTTCAAGTAGCTTGAACCATAGATTCTCAACGGCGCGATCAATTAAGCCCGAGCGATCATAAACAGTGACGACCTCAACCCCTTCAGGAAGTCCTTGTTTTAAGGTTTCAAGTTTCGCTTTTATGCCATCGATGGTTTTACTGGCATTTTCACCGAAGCGCATGACTACCACACCGCCGACCACTTCCCCTTCGCCATTAAGCTCAGCAACACCGCGGCGCATTTGAGGTCCAACACCTACATCAGCGACATCTTTCAGCAAAACGGGCGTGCCTTGTTGATTCACACCTAAGGGAAGCGTTCGTAAATCCTCAACGCTGGATATATACCCGGTTGCCCTGACCATATACTCAGCCTCCGCCATCTCAATAACGGATGCACCGACTTCCTGATTGCCCCGTTTAATGGCATTTTGAATATGGCTAAGCGGCATATCAAACGCCCGCAATTTATCTGGATCAACTCTGACCTGATATTGCTTAACCATGCCGCCAATCGGCGCAACTTCAGAGACACCCGGAACCGTTTGCAACTCATACTTCAGAAACCAGTCCTGAATACTACGCAGTTTACCTAAGTCATGTTTTCCCGTTTTATCAACCAATGCATAGAGATACACCCAGCCCACACCCGTTGCATCAGGTCCAAGCTGAGGTCTGGCATTTTCAGGTAATGAAGGTGCTACTTGGCTGAGATACTCCAACACACGACTTCGCGCCCAGTACATATCGGTATCATCATCGAAAATGACGTAAACATAGGAATCACCAAAAAAAGAGTACCCTCTCACAGTCACCGCTCCGGGAACGGACAGCATCGCGGTCGTAAGTGGATAGGTCACCTGATCCTCTACCACTTGAGGTGCTTGCCCCGGATAGCTGGTTTTGATGATGACTTGTACATCAGATAGATCGGGGATTGCATCAACCGGTGTATTTTTCAGCGACCATATACCTGCGCCTACGAGGATTAATGTCGCTAATAAAACAAAAAACCGGTTCGAAACAGACCAACGAATAATAGCCGCTATCATTCCCCCACCCCCTGTTTCTGATGATTCATACCTTGGTGAGCACTGTGATCCATCTCTGGCATGGCTTCATGGTTCATACCCTGATGAGCGCTATGATCCATCTCTGGCATTGCTGTACCTTGTGTGTCGGGGATATGAATACCCGTAATCGGGAATTGCCCTTGCTTATCTTTTATCTCAACATGGAGGGTAGAGCCTTCAGGAAGGTCTGGCATCTCTACCTGTTCATCCAATGTGAAGTCCATCGTCATGGTGGGCCAGCCCCATGCCTCGATAGGGGCATGCTTAAGGGTTAACATCCGGTGACCTGGCATGCTGCTAATGAGGGTCGCTTCAACCCAAACAGAGGATGGTTTTTCTGGTTCAGACGCTTCGGGGGACATACGTTTAAAGTCAGACGTTTTACTCGACTCGGAGTCCAGCATAAACTGGGCTGCCGTTACAATACGATCCTCTTCATTTAACCCTGAGAGTACTTCGATTAGCTGCCCATCGGTCTGGCCTGTTTTCACTTCAACAGACTTAAAGCGCCCTTCGCCCAACGCAATAACGACTCGATTAACATGACCGGTGCGAATAACCGCCTCTTGGGGCACCGTTAGCACGGTCTTCTCCATTGGGTTTTCAATCATCACACGTGCAAACATATTGGGCTTTAACGCGTGATCTTCGTTTGCGAACCGCAACCGTACTTTTAGCGTTCGCGTTTTCGCATCCAACTCTGGATAGATATAATCTACACGTCCCTCTCTGATTACACCCGGTTGGAAGTCGGACTCCAACGTCACGACTAAGCCTTCTTTTAGTAAGGCGGCTTGACGCTCAAACACTTCCGCTTCTACCCACATTTCGTCCAACGAAGCCACCGAAAGCAACGTCATACCGGGCTTAACATACATACCTTCAGATAAGTTAAAGTCATCGACAACACCGCTAACAGGCGCCTTAAATGTGACGTATTGCTGGGCTTTTCGGTTTTTACGCAGATCGGTAATAAATGCATCCGATACTTGCAAGGCCTTCAATCTCGCTTCAGCCGCCTTCACCAAGCGACTATCGTTGCGCGCTAAAGCAAATAGCAACTCCTCTTGTGCATTAACCAATAAGGGGGAGTAAATCTGATAAAGCGGTTCACCTTTTGTAACTTGTTCCCCCTTAGAGCGCACAAAAGATTTCTCAATCCAGCCATCTACCCGAGGGTGAATATGAGTGACTTTATCCTGATTATATTGAACATAACCAACCGTACGTATTTTGAAGCTCAACGGCTGTTTGACGACTTCACCGATACGTACCCCTAGATTATTTATCATTTCAGGGGCAACACTGATCGTCCCAGGGCCACTATCAGTCCCTTGGTTGGCCTCTTCAAATACGGGTATCAGATCCATCCCCATAGGAGATTTACCGGGTTTATCCCGACGATAATTGGGGTCCATTGGAGCCACCCAATACAGTGGTTCAGGTTCACCCGAGATCTTACTCGTATCGCCATTCTCCATGCCAATATAGGGTAATGCGACCCAAACGGCTGCCGCACCAACCGCGATACCTACCGTCAACGTGCCTAGTGTTTTCATCATATTACTCATGATCTCCCCCAGCGATTTCCAATAAAGAAGGAGCCGAGCCGGATAAGAGATAATCCATTTGTGCCAGCTGTTTCTGCATATCTGTCGTAATGTTAATCAACTCAACTTTGGCGTTGAGTTCTGCTAATTGAGAACGCACAACCTCAGAAAAATCACCTGTATCATTCTGATAAGCACTTTCTGCCGCGTGGCTTTGCGCATGAAGTTTAGGAATTAATACGGACTGGTAGTGCTGTTGCCGCTGTTCTAGCCGAAGCGCTTGTACTTTGGCAGTATTAAATGCCGAGAGCATCTCTCTAAGCATGACCAGCTGTTCTGTTTTAACCATTTCGCGCTCAGCAATGGCCGCCTTCACATTCTGGTCCTGCCTGACTTGTGAGAAAATTGGCATATCTACACTGACACCGAATGTCACCAGATCAGATCGATCTCGACCAAATCCATCTTCTCCACGATGCCCATAACTGGCGTTCAGCATCCACTCAGGCTTATAAGCTTGCTCAGCTAATTGAACGCCATTACTGCGGACTTCATACTTTTTTTCCAACAGCTTGAAAGTAGGGTGCTGTCGTAAAGCACGCATAAGTTCAGAATCCTTAGCGTTAGTTAAACGTAAAAAACGCTCAGGGAAAGGATACGAAACCTTGGTGTCGCTTCCCTTAAAGTCAAATTGATACTCATCGGCAACCCTATCGCTTAACAGCCACGTCTGTAGCTGTTGTTCGGCCGCCTGCTCTTTCTGCTGCAGGCGGTATAAGCGATCTTCTAACTGCTCTTGTTCTAATTCAGTACGAATCAGTTGCTGCTGTCGGCTAGATGATAGACCTGAGGTGTAGTTAGCTAACGAAATATCAGCAAGCTGCTGAAAAAGCCGCCGATTTTTTTCAAGTAGCTGTGTTGTCTCTTTTGCATTGGCCGCATCTAACCAAAGCTGTGTAATCGTCAATTTAACCTGAGCCGATCGCACTGCTCGCTGTAAAGGTAACTGTTCCCCTTGCAATAGGTAGTTACGACCACTCAACTGTAAGGTATCGCCACGGGGTATTTTTTGAGACACACCGAATACTAATTGCGTCATCGCCTCCTGATTAAAGTCAAAGCTATCTGTTGGCATGTTTGCCAGCGCCAGCGATAACTTAGGATCCGGCAATTGACTAGCTGCCATGCCCTTGGCTTGAAGCGCACTTTGGCTAAGGCGACTCCCCTCAAACCAAGGATCTTGTTTTATCGCAAGCTCAACAACCTCGGGAAGCGTAATGGTTGATCGCAAGTGCTGATCAGCCACAGCAAGACTACTGACGCCCATCATCAGCAGCGCTAACGAGTGTTTATAAGTCAGCCTCATTAATACTGCTCCTGCTGTTGGCTAATATGCGCATACACCTCGCTAGAACCATCTTCCTTCAGCAAAAGCACATCATAAGGCGTGAACTGATCCCCCATCTCCATGCCCGGACTACCCGCTGGCATACCAGGAACCGCAAGCCCCCGAGCCCCTTCAGGCTTTTCATTTAAGAACTTCTCGACTAGACGGACAGGCACGTGCCCTTCAAACACATAGCCCTCTTTAGATACAGCGGTATGGCATGAGGCATACTGGGGTTCAACTCCCCAACGCTGCTTTTCAGCGGTTAAGTTTTCTGGGTGTACCGCTTTTGTTGCTATGCCCCGTTGCTCTGCATGCTCGATCCAAGCACCACAACAGCCACAGGTCGGGCTCTTATAAACCACCAGCGATGTCGGTGTATTGGTAGTTTTTTCTACAGCAGCGGCTGTATTCGCTTGAGTCGTACTGTCAGTACAACCGACTATCGCAATAGAAAGAATTAGCGAACCTGCCGCTACAGCAAAGTGACGTTTAATGTGTGACATGATGTGTCCCTCTTACTGCTTGCCTTGATCGCTTATAGCGCGGAGGCCGCACCATAAGATAACGGTATAAATAACAAGCAAGCAAAAATAGATAAGGCGTAAGCCCTGCTTAAAATTAAAAGTGTTTTAAGGATTAAGCTGTTATCGGGGGACGATAAAGAGAGTCAGAGGAGGAAAGTAGAACCGAGCTAGGTTCAATAAAACGTTGGAAATCAACATCTCCAAACGTGAGATACAACCCTGTATCAGGGCATGCCGTTACAGAAAGGCAATGAGCAGTGACACAATTCTCCATCTCATTGCAACAATCTGCAGACTCCATTGGCATTGAGTGACAACCCATACTGGCATCTGCTGATTCCATGCCGCTGCAATGGTCACTGTCACTTTGCATTGTTTGATGCTGCTGTTGAGGTAACATCTGCCAAGGAGACACCGACGCCACAGCATAGCTGAACAACTGCATGATAAGCATCATCAGTAATCCAAACATAAACAATGTGCGGCGGTTAAGTAGTAACATCAGTTTTCCAAAGTTAACTAATGGCTGGAGTCTAATCCGATTCCCACAATAAATAAAGTGGCCACCGCTAACGTGTGGCCACTTACTGTTTATTTCGATTCGTTCGCTAAGAAGAACCAAGTATCCAGCACTGAGTCCGGGTTGAGGGATACGCTACTGATCCCCTGCTCCATTAGCCACCTTGCCAAATCAGGGTGGTCCGATGGGCCTTGCCCGCAGATGCCGATATATTTGCCTTGCGCTTTGCACGCATCAATCGCCATACTGAGGAGTTTTTTCACGGCATCGTTACGTTCATCAAACAGATGGGCAATGACGCCAGAATCGCGATCTAACCCTAATGTCAGCTGTGTAAGATCGTTAGAGCCGATAGAGAAGCCATCAAAGTATTCGAGGAACTGATCCGCCAAGAGCGCATTGGACGGTATCTCGCACATCATAATAACGCGCAGACCATTTTCACCACGGCGCAAACCGTTCTCTTCTAGCAGGTCAATCACTTGTTTTGCTTCGCCGACCGTGCGCACAAACGGAATCATGACCTCAACATTCGTTAGGCGCATTTCATCACGCACTTTCTTGAGTGCACGACATTCCAATTCAAAACAATCTTGGAAAGAATCCGAAATATAGCGTGCCGCACCGCGGAAACCGAGCATGGGATTTTCTTCTCCCGGCTCATACTGATCTCCGCCAATCAAATGTCCATATTCATTAGACTTAAAGTCCGACATACGAACAATCACTTTCTTCGGATAAAAAGCCGCAGCAAGCGTAGCGATACCCTCAACCAGTTTTTCCACATAGAAATCCACCGGGCCGTCATAACCTGAAATACGACGCTCGATGACTTGCCTGACTTCAGGGCTTTGATCGTGCAAATTTAGTAACGCTTTAGGATGGACACCAATCATGCGGTTAATAATGAACTCTAGCCGCGCTAAACCAACACCCGAGTTAGGTAGGGATTGGAAGTCAAAAGCACGATCTGGGTTACCAACATTCATCATCACATCGAAAGGCAAATTCGGCATAGAATCAACACTATTGGTCTGATGCTCAAAATTCAGCTTGCCCTCATAAGCACGTCCGGTATCGCCTTCCGCACAAGAGACAGTGACGACTTGGCCATCACGTAGGCGGTCTGTGGCATCGGCACAACCAACAATAGCTGGGATACCCAGCTCTCGCGCAATAATCGCTGCGTGGCAGGTACGGCCTCCTCGGTTTGTGATGATGGCAGAAGCCCGTTTCATCACCGGCTCCCAGTCTGGATCTGTCATATCTGTTACCAGCACATCACCGGGCTGGACTTGATCCATCTCTGCCAAATCAGACACCAAACGCACAGGGCCAGAGCCGATACGATGGCCAACCGACCGCCCTTCTACCAGTACATTACCTTTTTCTTTTAGTAGGTATCGCTCGATGACATTCGCATTATCACGGCTACGAACCGTCTCAGGGCGTGCTTGAACAATATACAGCTCACCATCGTCGCCATCTTTTGCCCACTCAATATCCATAGGACGGTTATAATGCTTCTCAATAATGACAGCGATCTCTGCCAGACGCTGAACATCCGCATCCGTAATGCAGAAGCGGTTTCGATCTTTTGCATCTACGCTGACGGTTTCTACCGCATTTTTAGTCGAGCCTTCACCCGCATACACCATCTTAATCGCTTTAGACCCCAAAGTACGGCGTAGAATAGCCGGTACTTTTTGCGTGAGCGTAGGCTTATAAACATAAAATTCATCAGGGTTGACCGCCCCCTGAACAACCGTCTCACCCAAACCATAAGCAGCCGTAATAAAGACCACATGGTTAAAGCCAGACTCCGTATCCATAGTAAACATAACGCCAGAGGCACCCGTTTCACTACGTACCATACGCTGTACGCCTGCCGATAAGGCGACTTCACTATGTTCAAACTCTTGGTGCACACGATAGGAGATAGCGCGATCATTATAAAGAGAGGCAAATACCTCTTTGATCGCCTGCTTAACGTGATCAAGACCGCGTATATTCAGGAATGTCTCTTGCTGCCCAGCAAAAGACGCATCAGGAAGATCCTCAGCGGTTGCTGACGAACGAACCGCCACCGCTACTTCATCTCCTTGCGTCATATCGGCATAAGCTAGCTCAATCGCTTTATCGAGCTCCGGTTGAAACTCCGCCTCTAAAATCCACTGGCGGATCGCTTTACCTGTGGACGCTAAAGCAACCACATCATTGGCATCAAGTTGATTAAGGGATTCGTCGATCTTCTCTTTAAGACCGGTATGCACCAGAAAATCTCTGAACGCTTCAGCCGTAGTCGCAAAACCACAGGGGACTTTAACGCCGACGCTGGTTAGCTGGCTGATCATTTCACCGAGGGATGCGTTTTTACCGCCTACTTTTTCAACATCGCCCATACCCGCCTGGTCGAGACGTAATACGTAATTATGCAAAGCCTGTTTCTCCTGCTATCCAAGAAATCTGCTGCTGTTGTTATCACTATTTTTATGCGCAGCGAACGATGGCACACAGCATACTGTAATTTAGAGGAAAAATGAAAAGGCCTTATAATGATTTAAGACAAAAAACGGACCGATGTTATCCCTTTAGACCCTTATTAAAATCCGTAAAACGTTGCTGTAATTCATCTGCTGCACCCACACGTTTGTTTTGTCGCAATAACGCGATTGCACACTCTGCCGTACACAACCCACCTGCCACTTGGTTTCTTCTTAGCCTGAATTCAGACGGTTGCACGTTCACTAATGCAAACCGAGGTAAACGGTGCAAGTAAGGCGACCGGTTATAGATCTTACGAGCCTCCTGCCAAGTGGCATCAATGATAATAAACGTATCGCACCTGTTAATCTGTTGAGAATCAACCATTCCCACCTCAGACTCGGGATAAAGCAGCGCCACGCTCCCTTTTTCAATAAGGTTTAATAACACCTTATCGGGCTGAGTTCGAGACCAGATAATCCGGGAGACTTTGAGCCCTTTGCTGCTTTCTAGCAACCGTCCGGTGTTAGTCGCTTTAGTAACCTCACGCGCATGGGTTAGAAGAAGAATATGCAGGGTGTCCATTCGCTAGTCCCAAGGGTGCTGAGCATAGTAGTCAGCCATAAAATCGATCAAGGCTCTAACCGTCGGTGATAGATGCTTTCTGGATGAGTAAAACCCGTAGATGCGCATCTCTGGCGGTTGCCAACCCGGCAAAACCGGTTGCAATTTGCCTTCTGTGATTGCCTGATTTGCCAAGTAAGTTGGCAGTAGTGCGACCCCTGCCCCTTGAATAGCGGCCTGCATTAAGACACTCGTTTCATTCGCGCTGAGTCGGCAACCGACACTAATCGCGACATGCTGATCACCACGGCTAAGATGCCATACATTGCGCTCGAAGTACTTATGCCCCAGACAATCATGAGAAACGAGATCCTCAGGGGATCGGATATCAGCACTGCGAACCAGATAGCTGGGAGATGCCACTATGACAGAACGGCATTGAGCAATCGGTTTGCCAATCAACGAAGGGTTGGGATTAGAAGCGATGCGTATCGCTAAATCGATGCGCTGCTCAACTAAATCGACCGCCGTATCTTCTAAATCCACATCCACAGATACGCGAGGATGCAATGCCATAAACTCGACCAACGCAGGCGCTACATGAGCATATCCAAAAGAGGGACTAACAGCGATACGAATAGCATCGCTTAGCTCACCAGAAGGGTTGGCGTTGCTGACTAACTGGTGTGCAGCTTCCAGCCATGCTTCGACATCCTTCAGGCAATGCTCACCGGCGCTGGTCAGCGTTACTTTACGCGTCGTTCGATGAAACAAGCGCACCGCCAACCAGCCTTCCATTGTCTCGATGTAACGCGTCACCATTGGGCGAGACATATCTAGCCGTTGTGCCGTTGCTGTAAAACTGCCGGAGTAAGCCAGATCAACAAACACCTCTGCGGCTGTTACTCTATCCATAATTAGACCGGAATATGAAACAAAGTTACACAACTTAAACCATATATACGAGCATATCAAACCTTTAGACTGCCCTCATCACTCTTTAAAACAATGAGGAACACCATGAAACTAGCTGCCCTATTAACCGCTCTGGTTATCTCAACAACCGTATCTGCTGCAGACAAAGCACCACTCACCTTAAAAGTGTATAACGCTTCTGAAAGCAGTTTTCACGTCAACTCCACCCTTATTTACGGTGATACCGAAGCGGCCGTCATCGATGCGGGTTTTACCAAAGCAGATGGATTACGCATTGCCGCCAATGTGCTCGACTCCGGTAAGAAATTAACCACTATTTTTATCAGCCAAGCCGACCCAGATTATTACTTTGGTGCAGAAGTGTTAAAGCAAATGTTCCCTGACGCCAACGTTATCGCGGCACCTAGCGTTGTAAAAGTGCTAGAAAAGAAGAAGGCCGGTAAGGTTGCCTTTTGGGGGCCGAAAATGGGTGCGAACGCGCCCACCCATCCGGTTACGCCTACCGCTTATAAACAGACATCATTCAGTGTTGATGGTTACCCTATCGAAATCAAAGGCACAGAGGGACCCTTAGCTCATCGACCTTACTTATGGGTTCCATCACTCAAAGCGGTTGTGGGTAATGTTGCCGTATTTGGTGATCTGCACGTATGGACCGCAGACACTCAAACCGATGAGCAGCAAGCAGCTTGGCTAGATCAACTAAAAGAGATACAAGCTCGCAACCCTAAGATTGTTGTCCCTGGACACATGCAAGCAGAAACACCCACCGATGTAACGGCTATTCATTACACGGCGGATTATCTGCAACGCTTTGCTAAAGAAAAACGAAATAGCAAAGACAGCGCAGCCTTAATCCAAGCGATGACAACACATTACCCAGATGCAAAACTAAAGGTTGCACTCGATATTGGTGCTAAAGTACATAAAGGCGAGATGGCGTGGTAAAACTGTCGCATTTGTTCAAGACAACTCGCTAACTCAGCGCCTAAACTCAAAGGATGAATCTAAAGCGTGAGGCACGATGATGGAACCTTTAACATTTAAATACACCATTCTCTATGTAGACAGCGTAAAAGACACACTGGCCTTTTATGAGGCCGCATTTGGCCTAAGCACAGCGATGCTGCATGAAAGTGGTGATTATGGGGAACTCAAAACAGGCGCAACGACACTGTCGTTCTCCTCGTTAGAACTGATGGAGACGCTTGGAAAAAAACCCTCTAAAGCTAACGCCAACAATCCATCTTTTGAGATTACTTTTGAAACTGATGATGTACCCGCCGCGCTCTCCCGCGCTTTAAAAGCGGGTGCCTCATTAGTGCAAGATGTTGAACAGATGCCGTGGGGACAAACAACAGCGTATGTATCTGATATCAATGGCTGTTTAGTTGAGTTGTGCACACCCGTAGCAGCTCAACCATAGCCAGCATCATGCAGCTACTTCGGAAAAGCCAACAGAATCGCTTATATATCTGGCGGCTTTTCTTGCTCTAGCTAATGTAACATCAACCCTACCCTCTACTAACATCATCTTTTCTCAAGACTGTGGCACCGGGTGAGCGGCTCAATAGAATAGTTGCCATCACAAACAACGCCCCACTGATCCATGTTCGTAGCAGATTAGCCTGATTCCATTGCGCGCGCACCGCTTCCCAATCAGTCGGCAAATCATGAACATCCCAAGACTCCGTATAATAATTGAGCGGCAAGTTAACCCACTTAGTAAACATGACAATGCCAAGCATATATGCCAATCCCACCGCCAGCCAGAGCCAACCGATAGAACAACGCTGTTGGAGAAAAACCACCGCTGTAATCAGTGCAAAAACACCCGCACCAAAGAAACAAACAAAAAAGCCTGCATGGCGCACATTCACATTAAACAATGATTGTACCGTGGCGTACATTTCACCATTTAAAACTAATGTGGCGTAGTTAACGTTAAAAGAATAGGTCGCAAAAAAGCCCGCCATCACCCCTAATAAAAGTGTGCTGATGATCGGCAAAATACGAATAAACAATATAGGCATAACACCCCCTAATAATTTGCTGCAGTATCGCCAAGCACTATTAGAAGGTCGTTAACAAATGATAAGAAACTAACGATTTTTTATACGGGACAGAGAAACCGGCGTGATACCAAGATAACTCGCAATATGCTGCGCGGAAACTTGCTCTATCAACCGAGGTGAAGTATCACACAACTGCTGATAGCGCTCTGCAGCACTAAAATGTAACCAATCGCGCTCTCTCGCCAACTTTGAGTCAACCAGACGCTCTAACCATAGATGGCTAAATGCCAACCACGCTTGATCACACTCAAAAGCACCGCGGAAATCTGCATAAGACCACACATCACAGTGAATATCCGTTAGCGCTTGTATATAAAAACCCGCCGCCTTCTCGCGCAAAGCAGGCGTGACAGGCCAAAAAAAATCATTCGCTATAAAGAAGCGCTTGTTGTGCTCTCGCCCTTGCGTATCTAAGTAGAACATCCGCACCACCCCAGCATGAAGCCAATAAACATGCTGCCAAGGGTCAGATGCGACCAATAAAATTTCACCCTTAATGTTCCGTCGTACTTGCTTACAGTCATTCAATGCCTGTTGCACTGACTTAGCAAGATCAGAAAATGGAGAATGCGACTGAAGGGGCGACATCATTTTGGCTGCCATTCCTCATAACTAGGGATACCCTCATCTTCCAACCACTCGACATCATGGCTTGTCCAAATATGAGCTTCTGGCTTTGCTTTAGGATCATCATCCAAAGTCGCTACTCGCAGAATCACATGTGGCTGGGCTGGCCTTTCTGCCACCAACTGTGTGCCACATACAGAACAGAAGTGTCTTATTTTCCCTGGGCTAGATTCAAAGCTTGAAAGCTTATCTTTACCGCGCAGCCACCGAAAATGCTCTCTTAATACGCCAGCTGTAGGCGCAAAAGGCGCGGCATGTGCTTTCTGGCAGGTCTTACAGTGGCAAAAAATGATGGGCATATCCAGCGAGTCAACCTCGTATTCGATAGCTCTACACAGACAACTCCCCTTCATAAACTTTCTCCTTGTAGGTATTTATAGTCACTAAGTTATATTCAACTGTCAAAGAACGCTCGAATCACTCAAGAGATATATTCAGCACTGATCGAAAACTCGCTTTTAGGTGAGCAGAAGAAAGGCAATCTGTTATTTATCAGAGTCTATAAACTTAAAGAAATCTACCCTAAAACAACTGCTGTACCCATAACAACTGACCTTTCCTATTACTCGAGAAAAATAACCATGATAAAAAAATAATGGACAATAAACTTAAAAGGGCCACCCCTATAGTATGCTGAATTGACGGAATCTCAAATTGAATACGTAAAAATATCATTAGAATTGCAGCAACATAAATCGACAAGGTTGAAACAATCATTCCTCGCCAAAAAAACCTAATACCGTTTTTTTACTTTCGGACTCTTGTACGGCATTAATCATTAACACACTTAAAAATGTTATTAAGATGTTACCCAATATTCCTAGCTCCCTATTGAGATAAGTAAATTCAAAAGGTTGTTCTACGTAATAGTCTTCTAGTTTCCGCGATTCTTGCACAATGCTTCCTTGGACATTGGTGTTACCCAATTAAGGGGTGAACAACGCAAATCATCTTGCCTAAACCATTGTGCCGTAAACACTAAATTTAAAGCAAACCAAGAATGACAAGCGTTGCGAATCTGTCTTAAACGCTTTGTTAGCCGACACTCTCAAGGTCAAACCTCGATGCTTTCAATTGATGTTACTATACGCCATTCGAGACCAACAAAACCTATGAGAAATTATTGATGTCGGGTCAAAAACCACTACTAGACGAAGTAATGTTAGCTTTCCAAGTAATTCCACGAGTTAAAGAAGGCAATAACTTTGAAGTTGTCGATAAAGCCATTGAAGTGGTGAAAGCGTCTGGTGCCCCATTCCAAGTCAGCGCAATGGAAACCACGTTGAAAGGAGAGCTAAACCAACTGTTAGAAATCGTAAAAGATGCACAACAAGCTTGCTACGATGCTGGCGCTGTTGAGGTTATCACCAACATTAAGATTCACAGCAAGACTGAAGCTGCTACAGACACCTTCTGTACTTACGACAGAGGCGTAACTAAAGCTAACCACATGTTTGTAAAAAGCTAATTATTATGCCGTCACTTGAGATTTTCAACCTGACGGCTAACGCCCGCGTAATAGGCGCGAGCTTGCGAGCGTCCTAATTGACGCGCTTGTTAGCTGCTTTACTGAAAATTTCTGAGAAATTCCAATAGTGCTTTTTGCGGATCACTTTCCTTTGATGTAAGCATTTTAATTCCCCATTGATCTAATATGGTTTCTTGAATGGGATTTGGCCTATGCGTGAATACGTATGATCGTGGTTGAACTCCACCACCATCATTAGACCTCCACAATTTAGCTAACTTGTAGAAAAGAAATCTAAGATTTACATCAGTTAGACTATACCCAATAAACAAAACAGACTTTCCTAAAACATCTGACCGAAGCTTTATATCTAAAGGGGTCTCAAACTCTAAGCGCTCATAGTAGCTAGACTCATCAAGAACAATAGTTTTATCGTTGTCAAAGTCACCATGAAATTTAATAACCTGAGTTACGCCATCTTTGATCTTTGCAATATCAGATACCCCAGCAATTTTTGTATATTTTTTGTTGTACAACTCATATGACTTTTCTAGCCACCTGTCATAGTTTGTTGTGTAAACCACTGGAAATTTCGAGTTTGCAATGAGTTTGTGTATCTCAGAGCCTTGCAAATTCACATGGGCAGAATGCCAATTAGTATCCATCCAGCTTCTGAGGGGGCCAATACTTCCTGTTTTTACCCTATAGTACTCAGCTAAGGCCAAGTCATTTCCGAAAGACTTATATATTTCGGGGTCATATCCCAACTCAACGGCAATATGATCAATTAGCTCTGACCATGTGGGAAGACCAAGATTTTTCGATACTCCTGCACCGACAAAAAGGATGAGATTTTTTTCTCGATATGAAGCTACAAGATCATCCATTATAGAGACTCCCTTACAAGAAATTCCCGAAAATTATCGAAGGCTTTCTTACGCATTGATATATCGTTCTTTTTTTCTCCCATCTCGGCAAACGTTTCTTCATAGCCCTTTGGGATAAAGACGCAATCCCATTGGAAATCTCTATTCCCTCTTGGCTCAGGCGCAATATTTCCGTCTACAGCCCCTTCAAACGTGTATACCTTTTTAGCATCGCAGAATCCAATGACGGTTTTTGCAGTTAGCGAGGTGTTTTTTAGCCTTCCAAATAGCTCAGTGAACTTATCTGCTTCTAATTTATCCCAGAAAACTTGGGTTAAACCGCCAGGAAAACCTTGCAAGCTATCAATATACAGACCTGTATGTTCGATAAATACAGGCCTTCCGACTTGAGTAAAAGCCTTTAAAACCTTATCCCTTACGATTAGATTCACATCTTCTGTTTGTATTTCATGAATTGTTAAAGGCGCGTGAACTATAGATACACCAATATCCCCAAGAATGGCTTCCACCTCTCGGGCCTTATGGGGATTTTTTGTAACGAAGTTAATTTCCATGCAAACCCTTAATAAAGGTATATTTTTTTTGATAACTATACATATCGCGTAAATGTTGTGATGAATTCGTCTCGCGATAGAATTCTAAATAGTCTTCAGTAAGACTCGATGAATGTATTGAGGGGTTATCAGAACAGATGACGAACGGAACGTTATTTTTAATAAAGTCAATGACAGGATGCGACTCGGTTTCGGTTACTGCAGTCGTCAGCCTGTTGCTAATCGGGCAAACCTCAACACATATATCCCTATCTTTCAATAATTCCATTACCTCAACCGATTTTGATGCAGCAGTTCCGTGACCAATTCTGTCAGCGCCAAATTCATTAACTGCACTAATTATATTTTCAATTCTTCCGGTCTCACCAGCATGAATTGTCACTTTGAGCCCATACTTTTCTTTTGCACCCAAAAAGCGAGAACCAATGTCAATTGGAGATGAAACATCTTCATTTCCCGCCAAATCAAGTCCAACAATAGTGCTCGGCCTGCCTAGTTTTTCATAAGCGCCCAAAAGAGATCGTAAGTGGTCAGTAGCATAATCACCTCTAGAAACTGTCAAAACCAAACCTGCCTTGATTTTGTATTTTTCAGACGCATCTTCAATTTCAGATAGAATCCAGTACAGCGCTTCGTCTACCGAAATATTATTTAGTAACGCCAAGTAAATAATGCTATTACGAATCTCCACAAACGTAATGTTCTGGGATTTCAAATTTACAAAGGCACTTTCCACTAACAAACCAAGGCAATTTCTACTCTTAGGTATAAGTCGTAATGCCTGCCAAGGTTTTAAGTATGACGCAAGCGAGTCAGCGGGTAGTGATATATTCAAGTCTCTGTCTAGATCAAAACCAGAAGGCAATTCAGATCCATCTCTTGCTATTAAATCTCGAACTAGATCAGTACTCACCAATCCATTTAAGTGAACGTGGAGTTCACCTTTTTCCATCAACTGAATTTCATTTCTATCCATCGATAATCACTTGGCGCTCGAATTTCTCTGTACAGCTAACGCCCACATAAAAGGCGAGCGGTAGCGAGTCCAGCCCGCGTTTTTTGTGGGCGATTTTTAATGTGCTTGTTACACGTTGCTTGCTACTGAAAGACATTACCTTCACCTGCCTGCGCAGACATTTCACCGTATTGAAGCTGACCACCACTTAAGGTGTAGGAAAGCAGCACTACGACAGAATAACCTGACTCATGATCCAATTCGATGGCGAGAGCATCTGAAGGCTCACCATTAGCCAATTGAACCCTGACATCGTAGACAAGAGCTGTAGCTTTATATTCCTTATTCGTGGCTGCTGTATGAAATGCCTTGTGAAGCATGTCTATGACCTCTGATGATGGAGGGTGCTCATCACCATCATAGGCAGCGACACTAACAATTTTTCCATCAGGTGTCATTGCGCCACCATAAGGAAAGAACTCACCATGCTCAGATAATAACTTTTCTGCAAGCGGCAAAACTGCATCCATTAACTCTTGAGATTCTTCTTTACCTTCCTGCACAGTTCCTCCAAAGCAAAAACTTGAAATTACCAATAATATTGTAACGATGGCTCTTTTAATCATGACGTGTAACGCTTGGCTTTGCGGCGCACCGGAGCGCTAGCGTAGGTGCGTCCGACAACAGCCACTGGTTATGTGCTGCTGCGGCGCTGCACCACGGTTTTGTTGATGATGCGTCGATTGATCTTCTGCTTCCACGCTGTTTGCTTTGGCGATAACTTCCGCTTCCTGCGAGTATCCATCAAGAACTTGTACTCTTGATCGAAGATGTAACCAAGCTTGAAAGCATGATAGATCAAATCTTCGTTTGCATTGGCAGTATCATCGACTGCTATTCGGCGCAGACCGGCGAAGAGGTTTCCGGTCTCAATACCGATAAACCGGTTAATACAGACATTACCGACGTACGTTGTGTTGCCATTGATCTGATTGCGGATGTAGCAATGCTCTTTGATGTCTTGGCCGCAGGGACAGCTATCAAATTCTTCGCTGACTTCCACCCCAATGAGCGCCCATTCCGTTCTCGCGGTATCAAAATCGGTTGCCACTGAAAGGGGGAGAATATGGGCTGCCAACCGCTCTCTATTGTGATCCACACTTACCTCCCCATGAGCACATAACAGTTTAGTATACGGATTCCATCTATTGGGGCCACCTATTAGCACTTCAAAGACTTCTCCCTAAATAATAACTTACTGATTTATATCAATTTTCATTTTTATGCAAACCATTTTTTACCAATAGGTGGACACAATACATGGCCAATTTGCAAATAAGTGCAGGATAATGTTTAATAAACGGAAAAATACTGGATATAAAAACAGCAAATGGAGTTGCACTGTATGCGAAAGTATAAGTCAGATTTATTAGAGTCCGTCCGTCGGGCAATCATGGTCAGGCATTATAGTATCCGTACTGAGCAGGCTTATATTCACTGGGTTCGCAGATATATCTTCTTTATCAATAAACAACAGCCTATTACCTGTGGCGCTAAAGAAGTTGAGGATTTCTTAACTTGGTTGGCGGTTGATAAAAAAGTCGCCACAAGTACTCAGAATCAAGCTTTAAATGCATTGGTTGATGGCCGCTCTGCTTCACGACGCGGGGCTGGCGGTGTGCGCAGCCCGCTCTCTGCTATTTTCGATTAGTTTTCTTCTTTCATTTGGTAAAGCGGCTTAACGTTCTCATCAATCACGAGGCGCTTGCGGTCGGGTTCGACGGATGTCAGCGCATCCACTTCTTTCATGGTGCTGAGGCTACGTACGGCGAGGTCTTGGTATTGTGCTGTACCTTGGGATTTCCATTCGATCTCTTTGTCGCTTAGCTCACGAATAATACGCGCTGGCGAGCCTGCCACTAATGTTCGATCAGGTACTTCGAACTGTGCTTTGACGAATGCCATGGCTGCGACGATGGCTGATTCGCCGACTACAGCGCCGTCCATAACCACTGCATTCATACCTACCAGTGCGTTTTTCTTCACTGTGCAGCCGTGCAGTACTGCACCATGGCCTATGTGACCATCCTCTTCGACAACGGTGTCGCTGTTGGGGAAGCCGTGCATCACGCAGGTGTCTTGGATATTTGCACCCTCTTTTAGGATCAGGCGGCCAAAATCTCCCCGTAAGCAGGCAGCAGGCCCAACATAGCAACGGGGGCCGATGATGACATCACCAATCAGCACCGCTGTTGGGTGTACATAAGCCGTGGGATCGATGACCGGGGTAACACCATCAATTTGATACACTTTCATTATTATTCTCCTGGTTCTTAAGCAAAAGGGAGGCTTCCGCCTCCCTTTTATAACGGAACTCGATACAGGAATTCCAGTATTTATATTAACTTTTGCTTATTTTGGATGACGACGGCTCTGCACCACGCGGAAGCGGTTCGCTACATATGCCAAGTCGGATAAACACGCATTCGCCGCAGGGTTGCTGCCCGTGGCATGGAAGTCACTGTAAGCCGCGCTTTG
>NPIE01005804.1_pt1 | contig 25154 bp, 19 predicted proteins | sample 8637661 | NCBI WGS metagenome assembly NPIE01 (sample SAMN07420842, study PRJNA396082) | bioreactor metagenome | isolation source: sample BA12 brine-fed electro-methanogenic bioreactor BA | place: Japan: Kochi | collected 2016-12-09 | reverse complement strand
AGGCTCTTTTCCTCAACCAGAATAAAACGCTCCCCATGTTCGGCAAAGCTCCTGCGTGCCAGGGGCATAACCTTCTTCCAGGCACTCTCACCGAGTTTTTTCCGCTCCCGGTTAAGGGCGACCACCTCATCGGCCAGGGCACTGCGTTTATTGCGGTCGGTTTCCATAAAAAGGTCCGCCGCCTTCTCGGGAACACCCAGACGGCCCGTCGCGTTAATGACCGGACTTATCTGCCATCCCACATCGGTAGTCGAAAGGCGCTTGCCCAGAAGATTCTGACGGAGCAGAAGCTCATGAATGGCACCCCGCCGGGCTTCGGTAAGCAGTTTCATCCCCTTGCGTACAAGGATCCGGTTTTCGTTCTCCAGAGGCATAAGATCCGCAAGGGTCCCCAGGGCCACCAGGTCGAGAATATTTTCATAATTTTTTGAGAGAGACTCATAGCGGCGCATGATATAGGCGGTAAAAAGAGCCGAAAAGGTATCTATCTCCCCCTTCGCTCCCCCTTCGTAGCGGTTGCTCCTGCTCCGTTCCCGCAGCTTGAGCAGACTCTCGCCCTTGGTGGCGGGAAATGATTTCCATATTTCCGGAGCGACATCCACCACGCCGATTTCAATATTGTTTCCGAATAGCCGCTTCATGAGGCTTGTCTGGGAGCGTTCGTCATATACGAGAATCTGCTTTCCGATAAGAAAATCCGCAAGCCTGGTCTGGTCGAAGCGTACCATTCCGGGAACTAAATTCTCCACTATACGGTCCTGTTCAACAAGGTTTTCGATCCGGACCGCTTCGAAAATAACCGTATCATTTCCCGGACGGATATTCAGAAGAACAATTTCCTCTTTATAGAGGTCCGTCCGTGAGAACTCAAGAGCCCAGATAAGCTTTGAAACTACACCCACCGCGGCAAGTCCCGCAAAGGGATATCCGCAGTCCGGTATTTTGGGATTTATTATGGCGATTGCGGGGGGCAGCTGTTCCGACGGGTTGTGATGATCTATTATAAGGGTGTCGATCCCGAGTTCCCGTGCATATGCTATCTCCCGGTGATTTGAAATCCCGCAGTCGACGGTGAGAAGAAGGGTCTCATTCCGTGACTGCATAAGGTCGACGGCCTTCATCGTAAGCCCGTATGGATCATCGCCGCTGGGAAGAGACCACGAAACCTCCAGGCCCAGTTTCTCCAGGGATTCTTTCATAAGGACAGTGCTCGTAATACCATCCACATCCCGGTCTCCGAAGATTCTTACCCGTTCCCCTTCGTCAACCGCCGCAATAATACGGTCCACCGCATCTTCCATTTCATCGAAGAGAAAAGGGTTATGGGTAAAGGTGAGTTCATCTTCGAGAAAGAATTTTACATCCTGCGGATCAACGACACCGCGTCTGACCATTATTGCAGCTTCCAGCAGATCCACCCCGTAGAGGCGGGCAATCTCCCGGACAAGCTCGGTATTTATATCACCTTTTTTCCAGATCATTATTCCTCCCAAGAGACAATGAAAAAAGCTCCTCGTAGTGTGCGCCATTCCTCTCCAGTCTGGAACGGTACAGCACAAGCCGGTCTATGACGGCCGAACCCGCAATGCTGCTGCATGGTCCGTTCAGACGATCTGATCCGACGGGTCGTGCCCCCCTGCGGGCCCTGGCCACGCTTATATGCGGCCTGTACTTTCTCCTCGCCCCGCCGTTTTTTGCGCCGACGGCACGGGCAAGCCGACGATGGATCTCCGCAACAGCTCCAGCACCCTCCAGCAGAGGCAAATAGAACACCCTGCCGGGCCCCCTTCCGGGAAATGATTCGATACCCTGCCAGCTTATTGAAAAGGCGTCAGGAAGAGGATCAAGATCCGAAAGAGAAGCAATCAGACGATCAGTTTCCTCTCCGCCGCATTCGCCGATAAAAAGCAGGGTCACATGCAGCGTCTGCGGATTCAGCCATCTCAGCTCCGGCATTCTTTCACGGCACGCTCTCAGTGCCTCTGAAATGTCATCCTTCACAGCAGTTCCCAGAGGAAGGGCGAAAAAGAGCCTCACAGCAGTTCCACCGTTTTCAGGGGCTGATCCACCGCCGTACCTATCATCCGCAGGAGCGCTGCCTTGAGCTGTTTCTCCGTGTCTCCGTCTATCCTCACCCCGACTGCCTTCTCCAGGCTCATGCTGCCGGTAAAGCGCAGGTAACGCAGAGCTCCCGGTCCTATGGGAAACAAAGCGCCTCCGCGGCACTGCTCACACAGCAGTCCCCGGCCCAGTGAATCAAGGTAGAGAAACTCATCTTCTCCCGATACACGGCCGCAGGATGAGCATTCACCGGCCTCGCTTCTTACTCCAAGAAGCTCCAGGAATCGCCAGCCGAACTGAATAAAGACCCTGCCCGTACTCTCCGGGGAACGATCGAGAAGCCGAAGAGATTCAAGAAGCAGGGGAAAAAGGCTTTCATCCTCTCCACCCGCTCCGAAACTGACAAGGATAATCTCCGACCAGAAACAGGCAATATAAAACCGCACCAGATCGTTCCGGATATTCTCAAAAAGATCGTATGTCTCGGTATCGTTTACCCTGGTGCGCTCTTTCACGGGATCGCGGTAAAAGTAGAACCGACCAAGGGTAAAAGGATCCGTACTGCCTCCCAGCTTGCTGCTTCCCTTATAGGCGCCGTAGGCTGTTGCGTCGATCAGACCGCCGGTAGCCGAAAGCAGAGAAACTCCCTTGTGAATATCGCCTATCCGGAATGTCCGCAGTACAATCGCATCGGTCTGAAAACTTCGGCTCATCGAAGAACATCATACGGGATGTGGAGATTCATGTACAGACTTTACTTGCTGCCGGCACTTTTTATGCTTATTTTTTGGGTACCCCGGGTGCTTCCATTATTTGTACGGGCACCTGCAGAACAGTACATGGTACAGGTATTACTTTAACAAAAGGGGACATTATGTCAGACAAGCAAATCATACCGGCAGATCATATTCTGCCTAACAGACTTTTTCTTATACCGCTTCAGGGAAAGCCCATTTTTCCGGGAATTTTCACACCTCTGATGATCCAGTCACCCGATGAGATTCATGTGGTGGAACAGGCTATTCTTCAGGACAGCATGATCGGTCTTGTCCTGGTAAAGGATGATCTGGAGGAGCAGCCGGTCAGCGGAGAAGACCTGCTGAAAACAGGTACTGTTGCAAAAATTGTAAAGAAGATAAATCTGCCCGACGGGGGCATAAACATCTTCATATCCACCCTTAAGCGTTTTAAAATAAAGAAGTTTCTCAGCAATGAGTCACCGATAAATGCCGCGGTGGAATACCTTGAGGATCAGAATGACAAGAGCCTCGAGGTAAAGGCGCTTACCCGTTCTCTGATAAGTGAGATGAAGCAGCTTTCAGAAAATAATCCGCTTTTTTCGGAAGAGATGCGTCTGAATATGGTCAATATCGATCATCCCGGCAAGATAGCCGACTTTATTGCGAGCATCCTGAACATTGAACGGGAGGAGCAGCAGAAGATCCTTGAGACGCTCGACGTACGTACCCGTATGGAAAATGTTCTCGTATTTATCAAGAAGGAACAGGAGCTGCTGAGAATCCAGAAGCGGATTCAGAAGCAGATTAACGAGAAAATAGAGAAAAGTCAGAGGGACTACTTTCTGCGGGAAGAGCTGAAAGCGATCAAGCAGGAACTCGGCATTCCGACGGACTCGAAAAGCAGCGAACACCAGCGTTTTCTGGAAGCCCTGGAAAAACTTCAGTTCAAGGGCGAGGTCAAGGAGCAGGTAGAACAGGAACTGGAAAAGTTCAGCATGATGGATCCCAACTCAAGCGAGTTTATCGTGACCCGGAACTACCTGGACACCATAATCAATCTTCCATGGAACTCCTCCGATGATTCGGACTTTGACCTTCGTGAAGCAAGGCGCATTCTGGACCGTGACCATTACGGACTCGAAGATGTCAAGAACCGCATCCTTGAATTTCTGGCGGTCCGCAAGATGAAAAAGGACAGCCGCGGTTCCATTGTCTGTCTTGTCGGTGCGCCGGGAGTCGGAAAGACCTCCGTCGGAAAGTCCATCGCGGATGCTCTGGGAAAGAAGTTCTTCCGATTTTCCGTCGGAGGCATGCGTGATGAGGCCGAGATAAAAGGACACCGCAGAACCTATGTCGGAGCCATGCCGGGGAAGATTATACAGGGCCTGAAGATTGTAAAAACCAACGATCCGGTTTTTATGATTGATGAAATTGACAAGCTCGGAGTCAGCTACCAGGGCGACCCATCTTCCGCCCTTCTTGAAGTACTGGACCCCGAACAGAATATAAGCTTCAGGGATAACTACCTCGATCTTCCCTTCGACATAAGCAATATATTCTTTATAGCAACGGCCAATACCCTCGATTCCATCCCGCGGCCGCTTCTCGACCGCATGGAGGTTATCCGGCTTTCGGGTTACATCGACGAAGAAAAGATTTCCATTGCGAAACAGTACCTTATTCCCAAGAGCCTTAAAAACGCAGGACTCAAGAAAAGCCAGGTCCGATACGGCAAAAGCACCCTCAAAGGAATCGCCGATCAGTACGCCAGGGAAGCTGGAATGCGAAACTTTGAAAAGGCGCTTGACCGCATCCACCGGAAGGTTGCCAAGAAATTCATTCTGGATGAACTTGAACTGCCCGTTTCCATAAAATCCGAAGATCTTGAAGAATACCTGGGTGCTCCCTTTTTCAGGGAAGATGAAATAAAGCAGGTAAGCCGGCCCGGTATGGCCATCGGTCTTGCATGGACAAATTACGGTGGAGACACCCTGATAATAGAAGCGGTAAACAACCCCGGAAAGGAAGGCTTCCGGCTTACCGGACAGATGGGCAAGGTGATGCAGGAGTCCGCCAATATCGCCTACACCTACGTACGCCATATAGCCGGTACCTACGGGGTGGAATCGTCCTTTTTCGAAAAGAGTCAGATACATCTTCATATTCCCGAAGGGGCCACCCCGAAGGATGGTCCCTCCGCCGGAATTACCATGGCGACGGCCCTTCTTAGCCTTGCCGCGGGAAAGCGGATGAAGAAAAACATTGCAATGACCGGAGAGCTCAGCCTTGTCGGCAAGGTGCTGCCGATCGGCGGCCTGAAGGAAAAAACCATCGCCGCCAGGCGGAACAAGATTAAGCAGATAATCATTCCCCGGGGCAACGAAAGAGACCTCAAAGAGATACCCGATCATGTGAAAAAAGGAATCACCTTCCATCCGGTTGAAAACATGGAAGAGGTCATCGAGCTGGTGCTATGAGAACTCTTGAGCTTCTTGCGCCGGCAGGAAACGCTGAAAAACTGAAGTATGCATATCTGTACGGGGCCGATGCTGTCTATGTCGGCCTCGACCGCTTCTCTCTCCGGCAGAAGGCGGATAATTTTTCCGTCGAAGAACTGCGGACCGCGGCCCTGCTGAAGGGAGAAAAAAAGCTGTTCGCAACCATAAATGCCCTTTTCCATCAGAGCGATATTGAACGGCTGGAGGAGCGGTGCGGAGAGATAGGCACCATTCCGTTCGATGCCTTCATAGTAAGCGACATGGGAGCCGCACGGCTTCTCCGCCGCCGCTTTCCCGATACGGCACTTCACCTCTCCACCCAGGCCAGCTGTCTCAATGCGGAGGCGGTCCTCACCTATCAGGACCTCGGCTTCTCCCGGGTAATTCTCGGAAGGGAAACCAGGCTCGATGAGATTGCGGAAATCCGCAGCAGGGTTCCGGAGATGGAACTTGAGACCTTTGTGCACGGAGCCATGTGTCTGGCTTATTCCGGCCGCTGTTTCCTTTCGGCCTACCTTGCGGACCGAAGCGCCAACGAAGGAGCCTGCGCCCATGCCTGCCGCTGGAACTGGCGGGTTCTCGAGGAGGGACAGCGTCCGGGAGAGTATTTTCCTGTAATTGAGGATGAGGAAAACGGCTTTACCACCATCCTCAGCTCAAAAGACCTCTGCATGATTGATTATATCCGCGAACTCCGTGATGCGGGGATCGACAGCCTCAAGATAGAGGGCAGGATGAAGAGCCTCTACTACACCGCGGTGGTGACCCGTGCCTACCGCAAGGCTATCGATGCCCTGGAGAACCCGGACCCTCTGCGGGACAGTCAGCTTCCCGCTTATCGTGCGGAACTTTTCAGCGTGAGTCACCGGGAATACACAAGCGGCTTTTTCTTCGGCAAAGAGGAGATAGAAGTGCCCTGCAGCGAAAGCTACCGCAGGGAATACCTCTTCCTGGGAACGGTGGGAGAAGAAACTGAACCCGGAGCGTACCTCCTGGAGCCGAAAAACCATCTCGAAACAGAAGGTGAGATTGAGTTTGTCGGTCCCGAAGTTCCCTTTATTGCAGATTCGGAATTCAGTCTGAGCGAATTGACCAGCGATGGCGGAATTATTGAAGCAAGGCAGGCGGACCATGGGAAGAGATACCTTATCCGTCCTTCGGTCGCGGTTGAACCCGGGTATATTATCAGAAGGAAACTATAAGGAAGGTAGAAAAGCTGTACCCGCCAACGGCGGGTACAGACAACTGCGGGAAAAAATTTTCAGGACAGAAAATGTTTTTTCAATAATTCCAGATCTATTTCGGGATACACCGGATACTTCTTCAGCAGAACATCAACTCTTTTCTTCGCGGTTTCTACCACCGATGCATCGATATCGTATTTCGCCTTCGACTTTTTGCCGGCATTCTTGCCGGTCTCGATTGTCTGCGGAGTGGTAGCGGCAAGAACCATTTTTATTATTGACGCGATTTCCTTCATCTCCGCTTCACCCATCCCGAGGGTTGTAACGGCGGGGGTTCCGATTCTGAGACCGCTGGTGTACCAGGGGCCATTGGGATCGAAGGGAAGCGCATTCCGGTTCAGGGTAACTCCGCATTCACGAAGCACACTTTCCGCCTGGCGTCCGTTCAGTCCGAAGCCGGTTACATCGAGCAGAAAGAGATGGTTATCCGTACCATCGGTAGCTATCTTCATTCCCTCTTCCATACAGGCCGAAGCCAGGATCCTGGAATTCTTTACAATACTGGCAGCGTACTGCTGAAACTCCGGCTTGTTCGCTTCGGTAAATGCCACCGCCTTTGCGGCTATCATGTGGGGCAGCGGTCCGCCGATAACAAGCGGGCAGCCCTTATCGAGGTTTTCCGCATATTCGGCTTTGGAAAGCACCATTCCGCCCCTTGGCCCTCGGAGGGTTTTATGAGTTGTTGTAGTAACCACATCCGCAAAGGGAAAGGGATTGTAATCTCCGGTCATGGCCTTTCCGGCGACAAGTCCGGAAAAATGGGCCATATCCACCATAAGAACCGCACCGACCTTGTCTGCAATCTCTTTCATACGGCGGAAATCTATGAGCCTGGGATAGGCGCTGTAGCCCGCAAGCAGGATGAGAGGCTTAATTTCCATGGCCTGTTTTTCAAGATCGTCGTAATCGAGCACTCCGCTCTCTTTGTCAACACTGTAGGTATAGGCATCGAACATCTGCGCGGAAACATTGAAACGATATCCATGGGTAAGATGACCGCCCGAATAGTAGTCCAGCCCCAGAAGCCGCTGGTTGCCGACCTCGGCACGAATCTTATCCCAGTCTTCCCGGCTCAGGTGAGCAGGGTTGGTCTCCCCCATTTTTTCCAGCATGGGGGACTGGATTTTTGTGGTAAGGATTGCCCAGTAGGCAATAAGGTTTGCATCCGCTCCGCTGTGCGGCTGCACATATGCATGTTCCGCCCCGAACAGCTTCTTTGCCTGTTCGACAGCATAGCTTTCGATATCGTCGACATTATCGCAGCCCGCATAAAAACGATGAAAGGGATAGCCCTCCGCGTATTTGTCCGTCAGGAGATTCCCCATGGCCAGCTGAGAAGAAAGGCTCGAATAATTTTCGCTTGCTATAAGTTTGAGATTTGCCCGCTGATCTGCAAGTTCTTTGACAATCGAGGCGGCAGTTTCCGGAGAAACTTCTTTTACTTTTTCCAGGGAAGCAAGATACGCGATAAAACCGGCGTCGATATCCGAAATATCCCGTCCTTCAAGATAGGTCTGAAGAGCGTTGCTACTCATTAGAAACTCCTTTCAATAATTGGCTTTAACTCAAGCTTTTGCCATCAAAACTCCGTATAGGTAAAAAAAAACAGCGAACACTTCGCTTTTCATAAACAGTATAGCGGAAGCATTCTCCCGGTGCAAGCCTTTTTTTCATTATCCTTTCTGCGGGGTCCGTCAATATTTTATGTATTCTATGATTATTTTTGCTATCGTGGATAAAAACAGCAGAATCCGGAAGGCACAGACGGAGCGGAGAGCCGGCGGAATACGAAAATCCGCCGGCGTTATGCAGCCTCTTATCCCTTCAGGTCCGAAAGATAGCCGACTATTTTTTCCGCCCTGTCGCTGAATTCCTTCAGCTTGGAGTGTTCTTTTTCAACAACATCGGCCGGAGCGTTTTCGAGAAATCTTGTGTTTGCAAGCTTCTTTTCCGTGGCATTTTTCAGAGATTCCTGCTTGGCGAGCTCCTTCTCAAGTTTGGCTATCTCTTTTTCCACATCGATGGCTCCGCGGAGATCGACGAATACCTCGAATCCGACACCGGCGACGGGAATATTTCCGCCTCCCGAGGGACGTGCGTCCGAGAAGACCAGTTCCCCCGCCCCGGTCAGCTTCCGTATCAGTTCGGCATGGTCCGCGAAAAAGCCCGCGGCGAAATAGCCCGGCTCGCAGCGGACATGGACATCCACCTTTTTCTCGGGCGCTAGGGTAAACTCGCTCCGGACCGTTCTGGTAAAACGGATAAGCTCCTGCAGTGCGGAGAACTGAGCGGCGGTCTCTTCATCGACCCTCTCTGCCCGGTGCACGGGATATGGCGCCGTGATCACATCACCCCGGGATCCCGGAAGTTTCTGATAGATCTCTTCGGTAATGAAGCTGAGAAAGGGATGGGCCAGGCGCATCGCCTCTTCGAGAATGGCCATGAGAATGGTAACCGAGCGGTTCTTTTCCGCCTCGTCCTCGCTGTAGAGGCTCAGCTTGCTCGCCTCAATATACCAGTCGCAGAAATCGTTCCAGAAAAACTCGTAGACCGCATTTGCCGCTTCATTGAAACGGTAAGTGGTCATCGCCCTGGCAACGGTGGCCGCGGCCTCGTTGAGACGGTGAAAAATCCACCGGTCAAGGGGCTTTTTCTCGACCGTCCCGATATCCAGCAGCTCGCGTCCTTCCAGGTTCATAAGGAGAAAACGGGTGGCATTCCATATTTTGTTGGCAAACTTCGATCCGAACTTGAAATCGTCCATGGCAAGGAGAATGTCCTGTCCCTGGGCGGCCAGAAAAGCGAGGGTAAACTTCATCGCATCGGCGCCGTACTCATCCACAACCTCGAGAGGGTCCATACCGTTGCCCAGACTCTTGGACATCTTCCGTCCCTGCTTGTCCCGCACCAGTCCGGTAATGTAGATGTCGCGGAAGGGAACCTCGCCCATAAATTCCTGACTCGCCATTATCATCCTGGCGACCCAGAAAAAGATTATGTCATAGCCCGTTACCAGGGTGCTTGTCGGGAAAAAGCGCTTAAGATCTTCCGTCTTTTCGGGCCAGCCGAGGGTGGAAAAGGGCCAGAGCCAGCTGGAAAACCAGGTATCAAGGACGTCCGCATCCTGTCTGATCGAGGAAGATCCGCAGGAATCGCAGACTGCAGGATCATCCCGGTGCACCATCATGGCGCCGCAGGAGTCGCAGTACCACACGGGTATACGGTGCCCCCACCAGAGCTGGCGGCTTATGCACCAGTCACGGATATTATTGAGCCAGTTGGAGTAGGTATTCTCCCACTTCTTCGGGAAAAAGCGGACCTCCTCCCGTTCCCAGGCGGAGAGAGCATTTTCGGCAAGACTCTTCATCCGTACGAACCACTGCTCGCTCATATAGGGTTCGATCACCGTATCGCAGCGGTAGCAGTGTCCAACCTGATGCACATGCTCCTTGTCGCCTATGTAGAGCCCCGCAGCCTGCAGATCTTCCACAACGGCCCGGCGTGCGCTTTTTACATCCATGCCGCGGTACTTCTCCGGAACGGCGTCGTTCAGTTTCCCGTCGGGAGTAAGGATATTTATCTTTTCAAGACCATGGCGGTCGGCTATCGCCCAGTCGTTGGGGTCGTGGGCGGGGGTAATCTTTACCGCACCGCTGCCGAAGCTTCTGTCCACATAACTGTCCGCGACAACAGGTATTTCCCGATCCGTAAGCGGCAGGAGGACCTTTTTGCCCACGAGCTCCCTGTAACGCTCATCTTCCGGATGCACCGCCACCGCCGTATCTCCGAGCATCGTCTCGGGCCGGGTGGTTGCTATCTCGATCCGTCCGCTGCCGTCGGCCAGGGGGTAGTAGTAGCGGTAGAGTTTTCCGCTTACCTCCATGTGGTCCACTTCGTCGTCCGAGAGGGCTGTTCCGCAGCTGTGGCACCAGTTGACCAGGTACTTTCCCCGGTAGATGAGTCCCCGTTCAAAGAGGGTAACAAAGACTTCCCGCACCGCCTGACTGAGCCCCTCGTCGAGGGTAAAACGTTCCCTGCTCCAGTCGCAGGAGGCTCCGATCTTCTTCAGCTGACGGGTGATAACCTCGTGATGCTCTTCCTTCACCTTCCAGGTTTCCTCGAGAAATTTTTCCCGTCCGAGTTCCCGTCTGCTGGTGCCCTGCGCGCGGAGCCGCTTTTCCACAACGTTCTGCGTGGCAATCCCGGCATGGTCGGTCCCCGGGAGCCAGAGGGTCGGTTTTCCGGTCATGCGATGGTAACGGATAAGGATATCCTGCAGGGAATTGTTCAGACCGTGGCCCATGTGAAGCACACCGGTAACATTGGGAGGGGGAATGACGATGACAAAGGGATCTTTGTCCCCTTCCACCGGACTGAAGGCACCCTTTTCCATCCAGTAATCGTATATCCTGTCTTCAAAATCTTTCGGGTTATACGCCTTTGCGAGCTCAATCGCTTTCATTCCCACATCTCCTTTACCGCTTATCTGTTGCAGGCGATAGTACCAGAATCAGCGTCTCTGGGCAACACGCGGAATAATTCCCCTTTCGGCAGGTTTGCCACTGAACGCTTCGGGGTATATACTGGCGGAATGAATAGATTTTTGTTATTCGCCCTTATCATGGTATTGCTGAGCACCGGCAGTCTCGCATCCCAGGAGGAAAACGGTGAAATCCTGCTTTCCCGGATAAGCGAACATCATTTTATAAGTCCGGAGATGAGCGAAGCTGTCAGGACAGTGCCCAGAGAGCTCTTCTTTCCCGATCAGATGCGTATGTTCACGAATGAAGACAGGGCCCTGCCCGATCATGACGCCGGTATTGTACCGTCCCCCTCCTCGGTGATTCTTATTCTCCAGCATCTTGATATCCGTCCGGGAACACGCCTTCTTATAATCGGCCGGGGCGGCGGTTATGCGGCAGCCCTGGCGGCGGCTGCGGGTGCCGATGTTACCCTCCTGGAGGAGAGCACCGCAGCAGACCGCTACCGGGAGATAATAAGCGGACTATCCCTTGCGGCATCCGTAATCGAAGGGAGCTGGAATGATGAAGAGATCCGCTCCGCCTTTTCCGGAGAAGAGCGCCCCTACGACGCTCTCTTTGTTCATGCCGCAATAGAACAGGTGCCCGTGAGCATAAGCGGACAGACAGGACCCGGCGGAAGGGGCGCCTTTCCCCTGGCGGGTTCCGGAGGCATGCAGAACTGTATTATTTACAAAGGAAGCGAAGAGGGCTTTTCGCTGGAGCGCGTGACCGGTACGGCCTTCGAATCGTTTAAGAGCCCATGGGTACTATTCGTTCCCTGATCAGCGGTTCATGACGCTGCCGCGCTTGCGTGCCCGGGCAATTTTCTCCATCTTGCGGTAGTAATTTCCCTGTTTTTCTATCTCTTCAATGTCTGTAATATGAATTTTGTTGTCCACAATTTTCAGTTTGTTGTTTGCAAAAAGCTGCTTTATAACCATATTGCCTTCGCTTTTACTCAGGCCCACCATGTTAATCAGCTCCTTCGGTCCGAAATCGAAGGTGTAGGACTTGTTGCTTACGGGGACTCTCAGTTTTTCAAGCTGAATGGAAAGAGCGTCAAACATCTGGCCCATAGGATCGCTGATCTGGGTGTTTGCCAGCTGCTTATAGATAAACCAGATACGTTCGGACAGAAGCTGGGTAAGTCTGGTGATAAGCTGAGGCTGGCTGGAAACCATCCGCTTAAAGTTTGCCTTGTTGACCGCGAGAAGCACCGCTTCATCGTGTGCTATTGCCGAAGCGCTGCGCGGCTTGTCCTCGAGAAGACTCATCTCGCCGAAAATATCACCCGGTTTCAGCAGGGCAAGCATAACCTCGTTGTCATTGACGATTTTGGTTATCTTTACGCTCCCTTTCTGAATGATGTAGAGCTCTTTACCCGGCTGCCCTTCGGAAAAGATCATCGTCTCCTTCGGATAAGTCCTGTTGAACTCGTCATTGCTTCCATCAAGGTAGACGGCTCTGGCATAGGGTTTTATTTTGGCCATCCTCTCCTTGGCGATCTGGATATTCACTCCCGAAGGACAATACTTGATATACTGATGATAAGCGTAGAATGCCTGATTGTAGTTGCTCTGACGGGCGTAGTATTCTGCTACTTCGAAAAGGTGTTTCTCATCTTCCTGCACTCCGTCGCCCTTGAGGGTAAGACGGGCAAGAGCTTCATCAAGATAGCGCATTTTCCTGCTGAACTGCTGTATTATCTTCATGGCAACAGGAGTGTTCCGTTCAATAAGCAGTCCATACTGATCCCTGTGAACCTGGATGAGCGTTACATCGCTTAAAGCCTGGGCAGTTTCAATGTGGCTGTGACTGGACATGGTGGAAACGACCCCGAAGAAGTCACCGGGATGAAGGATATTCCCCCCCTCCTCTTCGACAACTTCGATTTCCTTACTTATCCTGACGGTTCCCGACCTCAAAATATAGAAGTAGTCAGCTTTCTGCTTTCCTTCCACTATGATATATGAGTCTTTTTTAAAATTCACCAACGAGAGCTGCAAAGGATTATTCATACACTTCCCGGTTCATGTGGTTCGGTCTCAAGTATAGGATTGAGATGCTGTATTTGTCAATGATATGCTTCATATCTCTCCTACCACCAGCCGACTACTTCCAGATCCTTCCAGACCGAACGGTAGCGGTTGATGCTTCTGGAGTACTCTTCGTGTATAGTCTGGAGAGAATAGCCTCTTTCGTAGCGAACCACCCGGGCCTGAGGGTCTATGGGCGGTATATTGATAATTCCCCGTGACATGACAATGTGCTGATTATCAAGATTCCCGAAATAGTACTGCTGCGGATTATCCACACCGATAAGGTCCCCCATGGGCAGTCCGTCGCCCAGGGCGGGGTCAACCGGAACCCAGCCGAAATTCTCGAGATAAAATTCCGCCCAGTAGTGACGCCGGCTGTTCTTGTTTCCATAGACGATAAAGCCCGCAACCGGTCTGGCGGGTATTCCGGCGGCACGGCAGAGCGTCACATAGGAGAGTGCATAGTCGTATGAATCTCCCCTGCCGAGGCCTATCGCCTCCGTAGCGGTCTGGGCGGGGGAAGATTCGGCTACTTCCATCTTTTCAAGAAGGTAGTCATACAGAGCCCTGGCGGTGGCATAGGGCGAAGAAGAGCGGCGGGCCTGCCGGAGAGCGGCCGACGCGAAGGGCTCCTCTTCCACGGGAAAAAGAACACCGCCTTCCGTATAGCGCCGGTAGAGCTGAGTATCCCGTCTGTAGTTCTGTATGGAACGGTCATGTATGGTGGTTTCTATGCTGTAACGGTCGAACCAGTAGTTCTGGGTGAGGGTATGCTTCGTCCAGGGATCGAATTCGTTCAGGTTGTAGCGCATGACCCCAAGGTAATCCTTCCAGAGCGGTTCGGGCTCATAATTGCCTTCTATCCCTCTCTGGGCGGAGGAGCCGCTTATTGCCGGAATCCATACTTCCATGGAGGCCTGACCGCTCGAATTGACCTGACTTATCTCCACTCCGTAGGAAACCTGGTATCCCTTTACACGGGGATAACGCTTGACTCCCACAGGATTGGTCACCTCAAAATAGACGCTGTTGCTCTCTCCCCGGTTTGTAAGCAGAACAACCCCGCCCGGAGAGGCACCGTCGGGTACGCTTACGGTAACTTCCTGATCACTCCAGGATTTATAATCAAAATCGATCACCGAACAGGCGATGGTGGAATCGCCCCCCGTATTTTCACGTTTTTCATTATCGGCACCGCTGAAAAAAGTGAAAAACACCGTTCCATCCTGCCGCTCGAGACCGAAGTTCATTCCCTTTATGCTTATCTCAGTCCCGACGGGACCGCTGTCGGGGGTAATGGACTCTATGAAGGGAACTCCCGGTTCGGCAGGTCCCTCGAGAACAATGGGAATGTGTCCCTTGTTGGTAAACAGCAGCCCGTTGCTGATCCCTTTGCTGTTGCGCACGAATATACGTCCGGAGCCGATATCATCGGGAACCGTAAGAGTGATCTTTGAATCCGACCAGGAGCGGTAGGCCGAACGGGCAGGTCTCATGCCTGCTATCAGCACCTCACTGTCCCGGTTCACCTCACCGAAATTATCACCCTCAAGGACCAGCAGTTCACCAGGCAGGGCGGCGGCAGGCTCAACGGAATAGAGCTCCGGCTTTACCGTCATGCGGAAGTAGACCTGGAGGAAAACGGCAATAAGCAGAAGAAAAATCAGCACCGGCACAAAAGCCGAATGCAGTAGCAGTCGTTTGATAATAACTCTGATGTTCATGATGTATAGGGTATTACGCTAATCTCCAGTTCGATGGTATAGATATTCTGCTGCTGATCCATGGCGCGGCCGAGGGGAAAAAAGATTACCGATTCCCCCGCCCGGACAGGAAGACTTTTCATGGTGCTGTAGTACTTGACCCCGGATGAGGAATCGGACTGGGCCCAGACCTCCCCCTTGGCAACAAGAAGAATCGTCCGGTCCTCGTTCATGTAGGGAATAATATCTGCAAAAATGATAAGATTTTCACCGGAAAGGCGGACCTGCACGGCTCTGCCGCTTATGGTAACCTTTTTGCTTTCGGTGCGCCAGATATTTTCGGCACCAGGCTCGGTAACCCGTGCGACAATATTGACCGAAAGGGCGTTTTCCCGGAGATAATGGAGCAGTTCGTCAGATTTATCAGACAGACCGTCATTATCAGCGGCCGGCTGCTGGGAAAATACCGGACTGATACATACGGCGAGAGAAACAAGTACGAGCTGCAGCATTCCAGCACGGCTTACTGTCACCGGATATCACTCCTGCGGAAATCGGCGGCCCGCAGCAGCTGCGGTTCCCCGTGTACGGTAAAAACGGATTCGCTCGGAAGATCAATCCTCACCTCGATTGATGCGCCGCTGCTCTCCAGCAGATCAAAAAGCTGCTGAATGGTCGGTCCGTTGTCGGGAGGATTCATTTCGGAAGCAAGAAGCTTGAACTCTTCCGAGTATTCCCCCTCCGCCATCGGAAAAGCCTCTGTCCCGCCGGGAACGGAATTATAAGCGGTGAATGCGAACATGCCTGAAAGAAGAACCATAATCAGCGTTGCTGCCAGGGCCAGGGGAGCGGGTACGGAAAAACGGCGGTTCCAGAATCCCCGGCCGGATGCAGGGTCAATAACATGATCAAGCCGTGCGGCCACCCGGCGGGAAGAGAGCGCAATTTCCTCAGAACTCAGTTTTCCGGATGAAAGTGCCGCAGAGAGAAGACGCATACCTTCCACCCTTTTCCGGCACTCCCGGCATTCGGAAAGATGGCTCTTGACCTGTTCCAGTGATTTACCGTCAAGCTCCCCGTCAATAAACGCGGAAAGCTGCTGATCATCAACGCACATACACATCCTCCCCCTGGATCATCGCTTCCAGTTGAATACGGGCGCGGTGCACCCTCACCTTTACATTGCTTTCACTGATTCTCAGTATTTTTCCTATCTCCTGATACGTCAGACCCGAATACTCCTTGAGGACAAGCACGGAGCGGTATTTCTCCGGCAGTTTTTCGAGTGCTTCGCGAACAATACGGACCGTCTCCTCCTGAATGAGAAGATCTTCGCCGGAAGCTTCCACACGCTCCGGTTCCCGCCGCACCCTGTCGATGGCGCGATGTTCCCGTCCCTTGCGCTTCCTGTAGTTGAAGGCAAGGTTTTTCACTACCCGGATCAGCCAGTATACGGCCTGGTCCTGTGAAGGAAAGGGAATTGTCCGGTTATAAAATCGGATAAAAGCTTCCTGACATATATCCTCTGATGCATCCATATTAATAGTAATATGATATGCAACCTTGAGGAGTATCGAAAAGGACCTTTCATACACATCCCTGAACGCCTGTTCATCGCTTCCCAGCACACTCATTGTTTAAACAACTCTGAACGGACTACCGTTACAGCGTTCTGCTCCATTTTGTCCCTTCCGGGGTATCTTTAAGCTCAATTCCCCTCGAAATAAGGATATCACGTATCTCATCGGCATGTTTAAAATTCTTTTCCTTCCTGGCTTGCTCTCTTTCGGCAACAAGCGCTTCAATTTCCCGGGCATCCTCCCCGGTATCTTCCGTTTCCGTCTCTTCGGCCTCCGAAAGTAGATTCAGGCCCAGCACCCGGTCCATGGCTGCTGCGGCGGCAATTTTCTCCCGGGCCGCGATACCGGATTTGAGGAGCTGCCATAATTCCGAAAGTGCCTTTGGAAGGTTCATATCCTGTCCCATAGCCTCTTCGAAACGCCCGACAAAAAGCTTTCCCTCTCCCGAAAGCGGAGCCGCGATGGCTTCTTCAAAAGAATCGCCAAGCTCATTGCGCAGGAGGCCGATCCGTGACGTAAGCCGCGCCTTGGCGCTCTTTGCCGCATCGAGACTCTCGAAGGTAAACTGCAGCTGACTGCGGTAGTGTCCGCCCAGGCAGAAGTACCGGTAGTCGAGAGGATCGTAGCCCTTTTCCACAAGGGTCTGGAGGGTAATGAAGTTACCTGCCGATTTCGCCATCTTGCCCTTGTCCATAAGCAGAAACTCGCCGTGTATCCAGTACTTGACCCATCTTTTTCCGGTAGCGGCCTCGGACTGGGCAATCTCGTTGGTATGATGAACCGGAATGTGGTCTACTCCGCCGCAATGAATGTCGAACTGCTCTCCGAGGTAACGGATGCTCATGGCACTGCACTCGATATGCCAGCCGGGGTACCCGCGTCCCCAGGGGCTGTCCCAGAGCATCGCGTGGTTCTCAAACTTCGACTTTGTAAACCAGAGCACAAAATCGTGGGGATTGCGCTTGTTTGAATCAACCTCTATCCGTGCTCCCGCCTGGAGATCCTGACGGTCCCGCAGCGCCATGCGCCCGTAATCGGGAAAGGTGTCGATGCTGAAATAGATATTACCGCCTTCCTCATAGGTGTGGCCCTTCTCTTCCAGGCGGCGGATCAGGGCTATCATATCTTCAATGTGCTGCGTCGCACGCGGAGCCTCGGACGGCCGGAGGATGTTGAGACGGTCGGTGTCGCGGAAAAAGGCATCGGTGTAGTAGTCCGCAATCTCCCAGACGCTCTTCCCGCTTTCCCGGGAGCTCTTCTCCATCTTGTCTTCGCCCTCGTCGGCGTCATCGGTAAGATGGCCTACATCGGTTACGTTCATCACATGCTCGACCCGGAAACCGGCGTACTCGAACATCCTCCGAAGAATGTCTTCAAAAACATAGGTACGCAAATTCCCGATATGGGCATAGTTATAGACCGTGGGACCGCAGGTGTACATCTTCACAAGCCCCTCTTCCATCGGAATAAAAGGAACGACCTTCCTCTCCATGGTATTATAAAGATGTATCTTCACCTTCAATTCTCCCTTTCCGGTAGCCCAAAGCCGCTCTCCCGGGTTATTATCAGCATGTGAAAACTACTGTACGGAATATCCATGAAAAGATCAACAATAGCCACTTTCGCGGAACGGTTCTTTTGGACGAACCGATGTCCCTTCATACCACCTTTCGGGTCGGCGGTCCGGCGGAGCTCTACCTCAGACCCCGGGACCGGAAGGAGCTCCTGGAGCTTACCGTTCTGCTGGCTGATTATTCCGCGGAAGAGCTGCCCAGATTTTATCTCGGCGGAGGAGCAAATATCGTTGTCTCCGACGACGGCATGGAAGGTGCCGTAATAGACCTTACGGATCTGGACCGGATTCAGGTGGAGCAAAATGAAATAACGGCCGAAGGAGGCGTTCAGGCGGATCATCTCTCATGTGCCGCGGCCGAAGCCTCCCTGAAGGGTGCGGAATTTCTCGCAGGCATGCCCGGTACCGTGGGAGGAGCGGTCTGGATGAATGCCCGCTGTTACGGCTCCTCGATTTCAGATATTCTCTCTTCCGTCACGTACCTGGACGATAGCGGTCGTATACTCGAGGAGAAGACAGATCCGCTCTCCTTTGACTACAAAAAGAGCCCCTTTCAGAATCGTCCCGGAAGCATCATCCTCTCCGCCCGCTTTGCTCTTGATCGAGGAGAAAAACGTGCTATTGTGAAAAGCATGGAGGAGCACCGGGAAGACCGAAAAAAGAAGGGACACTACCGCTTCCCCTCGGCCGGCTCGGTTTTCAAGAATGACCGCTCCTTTGGAGCCCCCACGGGAGTGCTCCTGGATTCGATCGGGCTCAAGGGGCTTGAGGCCGGTGATGCTGCGGTTGCCGACTTTCATGCCAATATCATCATAAACAGAGGAAATGCACGTGCCGCCGATATACGTGCCCTCGTTGAAGAGTGCAGAACCAGAGCCCGAAAAGAACTGCATATCGAGCTTGAACCGGAAATCCGCTTTGTGGGAAAGTGGAGCAGCCGGAATAAAGGAAGCCAGCCATGACCGATCCGATTGAATACTACCGCGAATACCGCTCCATCCTCGACAACAGCCAGGTGCGTGAACTCTTTTCGGAAATATCCTTCGATCAGCTGATCGGGGAATGGCGCGGCCTGAGCGAAGAAGAAGCCGCGGATATCTTTCTTCACCTGTCTCCCGAGGTAAAGCTGGACCTTATTACCGAACTGGAGCCGGACGACCAGGAAAAGGTAATCAGACGCCTCTCGGCCAAGGGCAAGCGCACCCTCTTCCAGTCCATGGAACCGGACGACCTTGTGGATATCGTTCAGTCGGTCAGCCAGGAGGTCCGCCGTACGGTCTGGGAAAGTCTAGATGACGAATCCAAAAAAGAGACCCTTTTTCTCCTCCGTTTTGATGAGGATGATGCTGCCGGACTCATGACTCCCCGCTACCTGGCAATACGCTCGGATATTACCATCGGCCACGCCCTTGCATTTATCCGGGAAAACAGCGCCAAGGTGGAGCTTCTGTCGGACATTTTCGTTCTGGATGAACTCCAGCGACTGGAGGGAGTAGTTACGGTCAAGGACATTCTTTCCTCCGGCGATAACCTGCGTGTCTCGGAAATAATGAACGGCAAGGTCATTTCGGTCCTGGACAGCACGGACCAGGAAGAGGTGGCCCGCACCCTTGAAACCCATGACCTGGTATCCATCCCCGTTGTGGACCAGGAAAACATTCTCCTGGGCGTCATTACCTTCGATGACGTCATGGACGTTATCCGCGAAGAACAGACCGAGGACGTCTACAAGATGGGAGGTATGTCCGGAGAGGCCGAGGCCTACATGACCAGCACCATCTGGAGGCTGGTAAAAAAGCGGGTACCCTGGCTCATAATCCTCCTCCTGGTGGGAACCATAACCACCAACGTCCTTCAGCACTATGAATCGCTCATTCTCGGCGCGGCCTTTCTCTTTATATTTATGCCCGTCATTACCCAGACCGGCGGTAACTCCGGCAGCCAGAGTTCCACCCTGATGATCCGCGGCCTGGCAACCGGAGAAATCGAGTTCAGGCACATCTGGCACATTCTTATGCGGGAACTCTTCGTCGGCCTGCTTATGGGAGTCATAACCGGAACCGTCATTCTTGCACGCAGTTTCTTTCTGCCCCCCGGCATCTTCCTCTACGAAGCCTTCGTTGTCGGCATATCCCTTGCCCTGGTGGTTTTTATCGCCAACCTGATAGGTACCCTGGCTCCCCTGCTTATCCACCGCCTCGGCTTTGACCCCACCGTAATGTCCGCGCCCCTTATGGCCACCGTAATAGACGTTGCGGGACTTACCATCTATTTCGAGACGGCGAAGCTGCTCCTCGGGCTGTAAAGCTGGTTCTGAAGCGGCATTCCAGCCGCAGCGAAACATCATCATCCCCCGACCCCTCCACCCTCGCTTCGATGCTCCCGTCGGGAAGAATGAGCTCCGCAGCTCCGTTCCAGCTCCAGTCCGGGCTCCAGCTCTCTCCGCCGGCAGTCAGATCTCCCCGCACACGTCCGGAGATGAGAACATCCGCTCCCCCCGTATGTCCGCCGATGCTCCCGCCGAACACCGCCGCACCGGAGGAAACTTCCTTTTCCCGTGCCCACCTTCCCTCGAGAAAACCCTTCGTCTCCAGGCCGGCAATCCTTCCGGAAAGCCCGCTGACCCTTCCCTCCCATTCATCCTTCTTTGTCCAGCCGCCATCGGCTTCGAAATGCAGAGCGCGGGAAAAGGAGGCCGAAGAGACCAGATAGATCCACTCCCGCGTAAGCCTGCCCGAACAGGAGAGCCCCATCGGTAAAAAGCGGTCGGGAACGGCCCCTCCCCCCTCCGCCTCCCTCCGGAACGATCCATCGAAAGAGAGCCTCTCCGTCAGATCCCAGCCGCCCTGAATAGCCGCAACCTGAAGCGACGGCCTGCGCAGCCCCTTCAGATCGATAAACTCCCCATCCCGGTATCCCGTCCCGGCGGCCAGAAAACACCGCTCCCCGCGGAACACCAGGCGCCCCCTTCCCAGCCAGCCAGCCTCGTCCGTTGCAGTACCCGAACGCCAGAGGCCGATATCCATCCAGGAGCCCGCACGCAGACGGAAGCCCCCCAAAAGCACCGTCCCCCCCGCTAGCGGACCGGCATCCTCCTCCCAGCCCGCCTCCGCCGCCTCATTTCCGTCCCCTCGCGCCTTAAGAAAAAACAGAGCCGGTTCAAGCACAATCGTTCCGACACCCCCCTGCCCCCATCCCGCCCTCCCCTTTACCCCCCCAAGCCGGCTCTTCCCGTCATCCAGAACCAGAAGAGAGACCGCGCTCCCCCCGAACAGGAGCGCCCCGTATGCCCCTCCCGCGGAAGGTGAAGCATCGGGCGTAATAAGGCTCGCCTCCGCAAAGCGGGAAGAGAGGGGCGAATGAGCCAGGGGGCTGCGCAGGAGGGAAAGCAGACCAGCCGGAGCCGCCCTCCCGGCGGTCAGCAGGGGGGAATGCAGCCACCACTCGACATCCGGCAGAACACCGTCAGACGCATTCCGCTTCAGGAGCACCCCCGCCCGCAGCACGCCCCGCCCCAGCTCCGCCCGGGCCGTGACCGCATCATCCTCCAGCCGGAACAGGGACGATGCCCTGACCGCCCCGGCCTCTCCTTCCGCCGGAGCTGCCGGAGCCGCCGAAGCGCCAGGAGTCCACATCACCCAAAAAAGGAGGGAAACAAGACCAGAGGCAGCGCCTGAACGTATTCTGATGCCCTTCATGTACATTCCTAATACAAAAAGCCGCAGTCTGATTCTCCAAATATTGCAATTTTCTCCTCTCCATGTGAAAATGTTGTGAAAAAAACAAGATTGATGTGATCATCAAGTGGAGGATAATGTGGTAATTCTAACTCTCAACTGCGGAAGCTCGTCCGCAAAGTACCAGGTCTACGACTGGAAAAACAAGGACGTTCTGGCCAACGGCGTGGTGGAACGGGTCGGACAGGAAGGCTCCTTTATCGAGCACAACCCCAAAGGCGGGGAGAGCATCGAAAAGCAGCATCCCTGTCCTACTCACAAAGAGGCGATCGAACTGATAATCGAATCCATCCTGGACAAAGAGCACGGGGCCATAAGCAGCATGGAGGAGATAAAGGGCGTCGGGCACCGCATGGTGCAGGGCGGCGACCGCTTCAACAAATCGGTTATTATTGACGACGAGGCGCTCAAGGTATTCCGTGAGGTCCAGGACCTTGCCCCCCTCCACAACCCCGCAAACATCCTGGGAATAGAGGCCGCAAGGGAAGTGCTTCCCGACGTTCCCCACTGCGCCGTCATGGATACCGCCTGGCACCAGAGTATGCCCGAAAAGGCCTTCCTCTACGCCCTTCCCTACGAATGGTACGAAAACAACATGGTGCGCCGCTACGGCTTTCACGGAACCAGCTTTCTCTACGTGGCCAAAAGGACCGCTGCAATTCTCGGTAAAAAGCCGACGGAGATTAACGCCATTATCTGCCACATAGGCAACGGAGCAAGCGTCTGCGCCGTCAAAAACGGCGTCAGCGTGGACACCTCCATGGGCATGACCCCCCTCGAAGGGCTCGTAATGGGTACCAGGAGCGGAGATATGGATCCCGCCATCATCTTTCACATGGTCCGCAACGGCGGCATGAGCATGGACGAGGTAGATAAGGCCCTGAACAAAAAGAGCGGAATCCTCGGCATAACCGGACAGTACATAGACCGCCGCGACATCCAGAGGGCCGCCAAAGAAGGGGACGAACGCAGCGAACTGGCCATTGAAATCGAATCCTACCGGGTACGCAAGTACATCGGCGCCTACGCAGTGGCCCTCGGCAGGGTGGACGCCCTCGTCTTTACCGCCGGAGTCGGAGAACAGGCCCCCGCCATCCGCCGCCGCATCGTAGCGGACCTCGGAGTGCTCGGCATCCGTGCGGACCTTGAGAAAAACGACATATCCGGCACCCGCAACGCCGAAACCGACATTACCGGCGAAGGCTCTGCCACCCGTGTCCTGGTTATTCCCACGGACGAAGAGCTGGTCATGACCGAAGACACCTACGCCCTCATGAGCGGAAACTACGATGTGCACACCAATTTCGACTACAGCTTCCAGCACGCCGACTACGTGAACAAGGGCCGTGCCGAACGCATAAAGCGCGAACTTGAAAAGAAACCCGAACTTGCCCGGGTCCTTATAAATCCCGTCAAGTAGCCTCTTTTTTCGGGCCCTTCCGGGCGCGCCGGCCGCCGGCGACGGCCGGAACGGGCTCTGCGGGACTGCGGGCGGTGCCCCGGCCGCTGGTTCGGGCAGGAAGCCCGAAATGCGCGGCCGCCGCCCTCCGGTGCCGCACAGCGGCACCGCGCTGCGCGCGTCCCTCCGATCCCGCGCGTCGGGCTAAGGCCGCATTTCTCACAAATAAAAAAAGAGGCCTCTTTTTATGGTATGTTATTTGCAGCTAAACACTTAACAAGCCTAGAGGAGAACCTCTAATGATCTCCATACCGTCGCCCGGTTCTTGCCGCTTGTTTTGGAAACGTACATGGCCTTATCGGCCCTTTCGAAAACATTCTCCAGCGTAGTCCTGTCACTGCCGTCATGAACGACTATCCCTATGCTCAAAGTCACCGGAATCGTTGTAACCCCGCTTATCCGGGGCGGGATTTCCGATACATACCGTTTTGCGAGTTCCAGAGAGTGAGTTTCATCAGTTTGAAAAGGAATAACAACGAACTCGTCCCCCCCGTAACGGCCGACGATATCTCCCGAGCGGGACAGCTCAACAAGACTGTCTGCGGTTATCCGCAGCACCTCATCTCCCACCAGATGGCCCATACAGTCGTTCACGGCTTTAAAATTATCCAGATCAATCAGAATCATTGAAAAAGGAGCGGCGCTTCTCCGGGAACGGGAGAATTCCCTGACCGCCTGTTCGAAAAAAGTCCTGCGGTTCAACAAACCCGTTAGAGGATCGGTGCTGGCGATCTCTTTGAGCTGCTCATAAGCGTCGGAAAGCTTCTTCTCAGTATTTTTCAGGGCTGTTATATCATGTAAGTGCAGGATAAACCCTTCGTCCAGCTTACCATCGGAGAGCAGTGGTGCTGAACTTATTTCGAATAATCGTCCGTTCACCCACTTTTCAGCGGATTCCCGATTGTCTTCAATAATCAGTTCACCCGCCCCCTCAGACAGGCTCTCCAGAGATTGGCCGATAGCTTTCAGATGGGTGACGGAAAAGATTTTCTCTGCTTCAGGATTCAGATCCAGTATCTTCCTGCGGTTGTCCAAAACCAGGACACCGCTCTTCATATTTCTGAAAACCGAGTGGTACGCCACGGGAACCACATCAAAAAACCGGTACTTCAGAATGCTCAGCCCTATAAGCAGGGCACTCAACGAAAAAAAGAGAGAGGAAGGATCGTAAGGCTTCATAAAATTGATGCCCGTCAGATAGAGAATGTTCGGAATCATGGGAAGAACAGCTGCTGCCAGAAGAAGAGAAATCTGGGCCTTGTAATGCCTGGGGAACCGTACCATGGCCTGAATGAGAAGAATGCTGCTGGATAATAAAATTACGTAGGCATAGATGGCCCATATCCAGAACAGAGGCCCGTAGCTGCGGTCAAGAGCCCACAGTCCGTTCACAAAAATGAGGTTCAGAGAAGTATAGAACCAGCTGTGCCATGTGAAGGTCATCACACCCAAAAACGAAACAAATGGGATGACCATCAATAGAAACTTTCCTTTTTTCCCGATTAAATGACCACAACTACCGAAGACCAGAATAAAGTACGACCAGGACATTGTCGTACCCATTACCCCCAGATAGGATAATCTCAGGAGAATCTGCTTCGCTGTGATATCTGAAAAAAGTTTTAGAAGACCGTCGCATCCTGCCCAGAGGGCGATAAAAAACAGGGTAGTTCTCCATATCCGGCTGCCGTGGAAGGGGGGCAACCTGTACGTCCCTAGCGCCAATGAGAGGGACATAAGAGATGCGAAAAAGTAAAGCAGCTGGATATACTGGAACTGAAAAACCATGTACCATACTAGCACGAAGCCCGCTGATTGAATACTGTTTTACAAGCACCCTGCCGGATTCCATACGCGGTATCGATGAAAAACCGGCTCGTAACAGAAATTTGAACGAAGAAAACTAAAAAAACAAATGTTCCTTAAAACTGTGGCATGAAAGACCCTGGAACTTTCACTATATGGATAAGGGGTAAAAAAGAGAGCAGATCGTCTAG
>NPIE01009978.1_pt1 | contig 25172 bp, 28 predicted proteins | sample 8637661 | NCBI WGS metagenome assembly NPIE01 (sample SAMN07420842, study PRJNA396082) | bioreactor metagenome | isolation source: sample BA12 brine-fed electro-methanogenic bioreactor BA | place: Japan: Kochi | collected 2016-12-09 | reverse complement strand
GAGATATTTTTCAAACCCTACCGCATCATTTACCGGGTCATGTCAGGCAATGTCTATGTCATCGTGATTGCCGACGGTCGTCGCGATATGCAGGCATTGCTGCAGCGTCGGCTGCTGGGGGCTTGATCCTTCGCAGAGCAGCACCGATCCAGCCGATCGGATCCAGCCGATCAGATCCAGACTAAAACAAAAACCCGGCACGATGGCCGGGTTTTCGCTCGGGGATCTGGTGGAGGCGGCGTCCATGTTTCCGCTATCAACTGCAACATAATGAAACACTGAAGTACCCTTTATTCAATGGCTTTCCGGGATTTGTAGTGTCATGCTGTTGCATTGAGTAGCACTATAGCGCAAAATGTATGGGGGAATCAATAGCGGAATAAATTTTCCTCCGCCCAACGCCATGCCACCGAAACGAGCTGAAGAATTGTCTGCGATCGAAGTATCCCGCCTCGGTGACGGCCGGCATGCTGTCGGTGGTGTAGCTGGCCTTCATCTGTACGTGAAAGGGACGGCCCGATCCTGGGTCCTTCGAATCAATGTCGCGGGCAGGCGCCGGGAAGCCGGGCTCGGCCCGTATCCTGAAGTGCGGCTCGCACAGGCCCGCGCGCTGGCTTCCGAGTGCCGAGCGGCGGTGCGGGACGGTCGCGATCCCTTTGCCGACCGTGAAGAACGCCGCCGATCGATGGTCGAATCCGAGGCCCGCGCGATGCGGTTCCGTGACGCTGCGCGCAAGCTGCACAAGGCAAAGTCCGCTGAATTCAAATCCAGCAAGCACCAGAATGACTGGATCAACAGCCTCGAAAACTGGGTTTTTCCGCTGATCGGAAATGTCCCGGTTGCCGAGATCGAGTGCGCGCACGTAATGCGAGTGCTTGAGCCCATCTGGACCGAAAAGACGGAGACCGCTACGCGGGTGCGCCAGCGGATTGAGGCGGTTCTTGATTGGGCGAAAGTATCTGGACTCCGGCAAGGGGACAATCCAGCCGCCTGGCGTGGCAACTTGGAGGCGCTGCTACCCCGGCCGAAAAAGGTTCGTCGTGTGGAGCACTGGCCAGCGCTTCCATACGCGCGTGTAGGCGAATTTGTGTCTGCCTTGCGTGCGCGGGCCGGGCTCGGTGCCCGAGCACTGGAATTCATCATCCTGACCGTGGCCAGATCACGCGAGATCCGCTACGCCACCTGGGACGAAATCGACCTGGAAGGGATGACCTGGACGATTCCCGGTGACCGGATGAAGGCGGGCAAGTCGCACGTTGTCCCGCTTTCGCCGCAAGCGGTGACATTGCTCGAATCCCTGCCCCGAACGCGCGCTGATGACTTTCTCTTTCCAGGCGATCGAGGTATGCCGGCCAGCGATGCCACGATCACGGCGGTGATCAAACGCATGCACGCGAGCGAAAAAAACGCAGGCCGGCCCGGATGGATCGACCCGATCAGCGGACGGAGAATCACCGCTCACGGCTTCCGATCAACGTTCAAGGATTGGGCGCGGGTATGCACCCGATACCCGGATGAGGCCTCGGAATTGGCCCTGGCGCACGTGAACAGCGATAAGACCCGCGTGGCCTACGCCCGAGATGGCTTGCTCGGCATGCGCCGGGAGTTGATGCAGGAATGGGCCGCGTATGCCTGGGAATGGAAGCCGGCTGATGCGCAGAATTGAAGTCGATATTGATGCAATCGGCGGTGTCTGCTTTCATGCTGACGCCCGAGAGGAACTGCTCAGGTTCGCCGCAGATCAAGCTTGGTTGATCGGCGGACAGGAAGTGCGCGCTGCCCCATTCTTGCGATCGCTGCAGGTCATTCGCAACGGTGCGTCGAAGATCATCAAGCATGCGACTGCGGACACGTTAGAAGCGAAGTGTTTGCGAGTCGAATTGGTGAGCGATACGCTGCTCGAGGAACTGCGTTTCCTGCTGGATGAATTGCCCGGGTACGAGCAAGCCTTCGAGCGGTGGGCTGAAGCCGAGCCAGCACATCGTCCGCGCGACCCTGCGTTCGATCATTTCGTGACGGAGGTGATGCGGCTATGGCAGGAGGCCGGCGGCCACGGCGTCGGTAGCTATGCCTCGGCACACTCACCAGGCGGCTACGATGGCCGTCTGCTGGCGCTGATTCGGGCGCTGCTGCAAGCCGGGAAGTGCGCTCGGCTACCAAGCGACGCGAAGATCCACGAAACCATCCTCAAGATGCGAGAGAGCCCGTATCGGGGAGTAACTCTCAAAATCAAATAGTTTTCCACTGTATACCGCGAATCTGAGTGCGTAGAGCATGTGTTGCAGCACAAATCATTGTGAGTCAACACATGCAGCAAGAAGCGAAAAACGACTGGCTTTCGGTCGAGGATCTCGGAAAGCACTTCAAAGTATCGGTCGCGACCATTTGGCGGTGGTCGAGGCTGCGTCGGTTCCCGAAGCCTGTTCGGTTGAGTCATCGTTGCACCAGGTGGCGCCGATCCGACGTTGAGGCCTGGGAGAACCAGGCAGTGCGGGCAGGCGGTGGTGAACAAGCATGATCCTGAAAGATGAAAACCCCGAAGCCTGGCAGGGCATCGGGGTTTGGATGTGGCGCGCTGAGGGAACGGCACCTGCTCCGGATTGTAGCAAATCCGCACGCAGAGGGCCGCGCTATGGCGGTGCTTAGTGCCGAGCAATCCCAACAACGTCAACGCCAAGGGTCGAAGGATCAAAGGCACCTTCAGCGCGCTCCCGCATGCTGTCCAGGACTCGAAGGCATTCCGAGGGTTATCGGCCGCTGCCGTAAAGCTTCTGATCGACATGCTGCGCGATTACAACCAGCGCAACAACGGAGACCTGGCCGTGACTTTCTCTGTCATGAAGGCGCGTGGCTGGCGTTCTACAGCGACGCTGGATCGTGCCAAGAAGGAACTGCTTGCCGCTGGCCTTATCGAGCTCACGCGGCAAGGTGGGCTCGCGCAAGGCCGCAAGGTTCCAAACCTGTACGCAATCACCTGGCAGCCGATAGACGATTGCAGGGACAGCGACGGGCGTCACAAGCTCGACGTTCGGCCTTCGAACATTCCGAGCGGGCGGTGGAAGTCATGAAAAAAAATCGCCCGCTTTCAGATCTGAATCAGTCTGCTTTCAAATCTGAATCAGTGGATCACAGACCAGGCCCGCCTGGGCCCTTCACTGCTTTCAAATCTGAATCAGTCAGAGCGTTTTTGTGGCTTCCACTGCTTCAGAAACTGAACACCTTCTAAGACTCTGCCATAGGCAGGGAGGTTTGGGCATGCAGGAAGCTGGAAAAAAAGGGTTTGAATCTGGGGTGGATTGCGGACGCGCCCATCGAATCGAAAAGCGGAACGGCTTCGAGCTTGGCGACGCGGTGCGGCTGCCGAATCTTGAAATCGTGTTTGAAGTGGTCGACCTTGAAGACCCGAGCTTGATCGGGTTACGTGCGCCATCCGGCCGCCTGGTTCGGGCTGGCTGGCGCGTTTTGAGCAAAGTGAAACGGAGGTAGCAAAATGACCGAAAAGACCAAGCGGTGGAATTTCACAACACGCACCGAACCGGACGGAACGGAAACTCTCCTGATCGTCGGCAACGATCTTCCACGAATGCTGACTTACGAAAATTTGCCACCGGGTGCTGCGGATCTCGTGCTGGCCGGGATCGCGAAGCACATCCAGGACCAGCTGGACGCACTCGGTTTCGAAGACGACGATGACTGACGCCGTACCGAATCACCGCGCGCTGGCGCGCAAGCTCCAGCAGCGGATTGCTTCGCTCGGCGCGGCGGTGGTCGTCATCGACGATGACCGCCGCGCCCATGTCATTGCGGGCTGGGAACTGGAAATCCTGGGACACTACACGGCTGGTGTCTCTCTTGATGACCTGCAGGCCGACCTGGCGCATGCCGCGGTGCGAAGCGCTTGATGAACGGGCAGCGCCAGCTCCAGAGGCTCGCACGCGCGATCGAGCGGAACCAGCAGATTCCGCCCGACGTGCGTCGCTGGTTCGTCGATGGTGTGCGGCGGTGGAGCGCCGGACGCGTCGAACTGGCAGCGGCGCTTGACGTGACAGCGAGTGTCAACCACAAAGCGATCCGGAACCTGTACCTGCGCGAAGTTTGGAAAAGAATGCCCGAACGATGGTCCGACAGCGAGCGCTTCCGACGCCTTGAACGCGCTGCGCAGCAACTCGAGCGCTACCCCGACGCGCGCGATGTCGACTGGACGGGCGCGCCGCCGTGGCACGAGTTTCTTTTGCTCGCGATTCAAAGCGCCCCGTTGCCCAAGGAAAAGCAGCTCCGAAATATTCTTTCCAATTCGCAGGAAGATTTCCAAAAAGCCGGTCGACAATCGAATTGAGACTTTTCGGGAAACGAGAATGACTTTCGAATCAGCAGGCACGCTTGCCTACCCCAACTTGATCGCCGGCGACCTGCCGCGCGTTGCTGAAAAGCAGATTGTGCTCTCCGGGGCTGGTGTGCTGACGGCGGGCGCGGTGCTGGCCAAGGATTCCGACAACGGCGACAAGCTGGTGCCGGTCGACAGCGCATCGCTGACGACTTCCATCCAGACGCCCTACGCGGTGCTGGCAGACGCGGTGGACGCAACCTCGGCAGATGCCGGCGCCATCGTCTACCTGGCCGGTCACTTCAACGAACTCGCGCTCACCTTCGGCGGCACTGACACGGCGGACGACCACCGTGAAGCGCTGCGAGGCCTGGGCATCTTCCTCACCAAGAACATCGGAGCCTGATCGAAATGGATCGATTCATCGAGCGCGCCCGCGCAATCGCCGACTCGACCGGCCTGCTGCACAAGGCCGCTGAAATCAGTGCCGCGCGTGGCCTGACCGGCGCGGCCGCTGTCGAACACGCGAGCGGGCTCTACCTGGCCGGCGTCAGCCAGCTTGCGGCGGACCTCGAGGCCGGCGCGGCCGCTGAGCGCGTCCGAATCCGGGCGATCATGTCATCGCCGTCCGCTGCTCAACGTCCTGGCCTGGCGCGGCAACTGGCGCTGGAAACGGCGGTCCCGGCTGCCGACGCGATCAAGCGGCTGGAATCATCGCAGCTGCGGGCGGTGGAGAACATCCCGGACGAGGCAGAGGCGGCGGCGCGCTTCATCCTGGAGGCCGGCGAATGACGATCCGCTGCAATGCTTTCGACAACGCCGGCCCACTGGATCGGAAGGCGCATGCCGCCGCATCCCGGGTTGCCGAGCGTCATGGGCTCAGAGACCGCGCACGGACTTCGTTCTTCACCATGGTCACCGAGACCCTGGAGGAAATCCAGCCGGCCATCGAGGCGGCAGTCCGGGCCGAAGCCGACCAGGCCGCACGGGAGCGACTCCGCAGCATCCTGGCGCTGCCTGAAGCTCGCGGCCGCCGGGACCTGGCCGAACGGCTGGCGCTCGATACCGAGTCGAGTCCGGAGCAGGTTGCCACGATCCTTGCGGCCGCGCCCATGGCGCTGCAGCACGACCCGCTGGCGCGGTTGATGGCCGGGCAGACGCCGGGCATCAACTCGGACGACGGCGGCGATTTCGCCGAAATGGCCGAAAACGAAGAAACCGAAGCCACCGCGAACTACATTCTGAGCGCCGGGCGCGGGAGCAGCACCCATGCATGAAGCCCTGCAACCCGTCCAAGCGGCCCGCGAAGCGGTGCTCGAAGCCCAGCGCGCACTCGACGAACGAATCACGCAGACCCGCGCGAAGATCCACGAGCTGACCATTCGCGGAGTTTTGCCTTTCGACGAAGCCTATCCGGCCTGGCTTGCCAGCTTCGACGATTACGTCGCCAAGGGGCAGCGTGAATTGCAGCTGTCATTCGAGGACTTTGCCACCGTACGCGACCAGGACCCGGCAAGCGGCCGCAGTCGAATGGCACCGTACGCTGGCGATCCGTTTCGGATCCGCGAATTTGCCTCGGGCGGCTTGAACGACAACGGCGCGCAATTCGCGGCGCTGCATGCCGAGCAGATCCGCGAACACGCCCGCGCATGGTTCGAGCAGCACTGCAGCGGCGAGACGCTACCCGCAGCTGCCGAGCGCCGCGCTGAGGCCAAGCGACTGGCCGAAGAGCTGGAGGCGCTGCAGGCCGAACGCGACGACCTCCAGGACGAGCTTTCCCGACTGTTCCGCGTGGAACCATCGGAACGCACCAAGCGCGCCCAGCGAGAACAGACGCAGGCTCACCACCTGGAGATGCTCAACGCACCGGCTCGGGATCGAAGCCCGCTCGCTGGCAATGACGAAGGCGGAATCTTGCGGCAGGCTCGATGAACGGCTCGGAATGCACCTATCCCTTCACCGACCTGGTGCGGGTCGACACCAGCACCGGCGACGTCGACATCACCACGCTCGGCTTCCAGCCACGCGGCTTCGTTGTCGAGGCGTCCGGGACTTTGCTTGCGCGGTTCACGGACACGCCAACGGCGGCGCCCGATCGCGTGCTGGCCGTTCGAGCCGGCGACCAGATTTCGGCATTCATCGCGGTTGTGCGGGCCGGGTCGACGGCGGTGATCCACGCTGGCCGATGACGGGAGCGATGGCAAAGCGGTATGCATCAAGAGTCTCGCGCCTGTTTTTGGGCAGGCGCGGTAGCAGCGGGGCGAGTTGGCGTCCTGGAAGCCTGACGCCGGTCAGGTGCTGCGACCACCGGCACGGGCGGCGCGGAGTCTGGCTTCGTCGCCGCGCCGCCCACCTTTCGCCGGCCGCGGGTCCTTCCGTGGCGACCGCCAAACGCGGGTGCTGCGAGTCGCGATTTCGCGCTGTTTATGACCGTTTTCTGGCTGGGTGGTTGTTGTTTCATTGGCAGGCTCAGGGCCTGATGTCTCAGGAGTAGGAGCGACCGGAAGGTGCAACCGATTCGAAAATTCCGCAACGCGACCCGGGCGATCCTCGATTTTCGCCGCGCGCTCGCTGAACGCACGCCGCTGATCGACGGACGGGAGACCCGGCGCATCGCCCGGTTGCTCCGATACGATCCCGACCAGGCGTCGCGGCTGGTGCAGGAGGTGCCCTTCGACCCGCGCGAAACCTACCCAAGCCGCGCTGTTCAATGGGCGCGATCGCAGGCGGCTGACTGATGGCCACACGCGAAGCCAGCATCCTCGTCACGCTGAGGGACCGGGCAAGCTCCGGGCTTCAGCGTCTCGGAGGCGTCGCGACGAGCCTGTCGAAAGCCTTCGGCCTGGTCACCGCAGCGGCAACGGCCGTCACCGCAGTCGTCGGGGTCCGCTTCCTCGGGGGCGCAATTCGCGAGGCCGGCGATTTTGACGAGGCCATGTCGAAGGTCGGCGCGGTCACGCAGGCCACCGGCGAAGAACTGAAGGGCTTGCGTGATGCGGCGCGGGAAGCTGGGGCAACAACCCGCTTCACAGCCACAGAGGCCGCCGCCGGTCTGGAGGAACTGGCACGATCCGGACAGAGCGCAGGCGAGGCAATCGCCACCCTGAACCCGGCGCTACAGCTGGCCGCCGGCAATAACCAGACCATCGCCGAATCCGCGATCCAGGTCACCACGGCGCTGAACGCATTCGGCCTGGCTGCAGACCAGGCGGGCCGGGTCTCGGACGTCTACACCCGGGCCGCGCAACGATCCGCACAGACCACCGGACAGCTTGCCGAGGCGATGACGCAGGTCGCACCAGTTGCGCGGCAGGCTGGCCTCAGCGTCGAGGAAACCTCGGCACTGATCGGCAGGCTGGCAGATGCCGGTTTCCGGGGCGGCCGGGGCGGGACGGCACTTCGAAACGCGCTTTCTCAGCTGCAGGATCCGACCAGTTCATTCTCGCGAGCGCTACAAGAGGCCGGCATCCGGTCCACCAACTTCCTTGACGTGATCGAAGAACTGGCGCGGGGTGGAGACCGGGCGCAAGCAGCGATCCGGGCGCTCGGACTTGAGGCAGCACCGGCGATACAGTCCCTGGTCGCAGGCGGTGCGCCAGCGCTGCGAGAGCTGACCGCCGAACTGCGCAACGCTGAGGGCGCCAGCGCGGAAGCCGCCAAGGCGCTCGAGGACAATCTGCCCGGCGCAATCCGGAACTTCAGGTCAGCTCTGAACGACCTGAAAATTCAGCTTGCCGAGCCCGTCACTGATCGGCTGAAGGATGGGATATTCGAACTGGCCGAACGTATCAGGGGGTTCAAGGATTCCAGCACGGTCGAACGGCTTGGCCAGCTGCTCAAGTCTGCATTCGACGCAGCCGAGGCGGCGGTCAAGCGATTCGTTGAAAGCGTCGACTTCGCGGCGGTGCAGACCAAGGTCGAGGAATTCATCGAAGCCGCTCGAGCTCGATTTGCTGAATTCTCGACGGGTGCGCAGGACCTGCAGCGATCTTTCCAGGTCATCACCGGCGCGGTCCAGACCTTCGTCGGGGTCATCGGCATCGCATTCAATGCGCTCGCCACCGGCATCGCCGGAGTACTGACTGCATCGGCAAGCGTGGTGCAGGGCTACCTGACCGTGCTGGACACGATGACGGCGGGGACGATCGATGCGGTCGGGAAAGCGCGCGAAACGATAACAGGCATCAACCAGAGCCTGCAGCAAAGCACGATCGAATTCGCAGAGCGAACGCGGGAGTCGTTCGGCACGGTACAAGAAGGCTGGGCCAACCTGGCAAACACGGCCGAGACCACAGCAGACCGAACTGAAGCGGCAATGGAGCGAGCGGGAGGCGCGATTGAAGAGAACCTGACAGCGACCACCGATGCAGCCGAGGCACAGCTTTCGCGGTTGCAGCTGAAGCTTCTGGAGTCCGGCCTTTCCTTCGAGCAGCTTGGCCTTCAGGGGCAGGCAGCCGGGGACCGGATCGAGGAATCAGCGACCCGCGCGGAAGGGGCAGCGGCAAGCCTGGCCGAAGCGACCGGCGCGGCCGGACAGAACATCGCCGATCTTGCCGAGAGCGGCTCGGGGGCCGCTGAAAGCCTCGGGAACGTCGGTGACGCGGCAGGAGCGGCCGCAGATGAGATATTCCGGATCGAGGGCACGGCCGGGTCGCTGGAGCTGGTCAGCAACGAGGCAGGGCGCACCAGCGACGCATTCAACCGACTGGCGGATGCGATCCAACAGGCCGGCTCACTTTCCGAACTGGACTTCCTCAGCGACCAGATCAGCAACCTGGCCAGTCAAGGCCAGCTGACAGAGGCTGAAATCCGACAGCTGATCCGGGCGATCAACGAGCAAGCCGCCGCGATGGATTCGGCCTCGAGCTCGACCGCCCGGAATACGAACGCAATCCGCGACCTGGGCGGTGCGGCAGGGAGCACGGCCGGGAGCCTGGACAAGCTCGGCAGACAGGCGCGCGGAGCGTCACAGGGCGCCAAGAACCTGGTGCAAGACATGGGCGCGGCGCTGAGCGTCTGGAAGGACGCCGGTCCGGACGCGGCGCGAGCGGTCGAAGACTTCGTGTTCCAGTTCAACCAGATCGGCCTGTTCACCTTCGAGGGCGCGCGGGATCGAATCAATCGATTCGTGGAGGGCATGGAGCGCAAGTTCGGCCCGGCCGAAGAGGCGATCGCCAAATACAACCAGAGCCTCCGAGACACCGACCGCAGCACCAGGGGACTTGCTGACAGCACCAACCGGCTCAACACCTCGACCAGGAGCCTATCCGGCGCAACCATCAAACAGGAACTGGTGGTCAAGTTCGAGCGTGACCAGGGGGAACAGCTCATCCTCAGCGAAGCGCAGATCACGCGGATCTCGGAAAGGGTGCTGAGCATGATCAACGCAGACCGGGACCGGACGGGCGGTCCCGGGTAGTCAGGCGGCAGTGTTCGCCGTGTTCATCGTGGCAGTGGTTCCGTGTTTGGTGGTGTAGGTGCGGGTGGTCGGCTGCTCACTTGCGGAATTAGCAAGTGACGACCGCACTGCGGCTACAGTGCTGTGGTGTACGGCGCAACGGCGTGCGATTTCGGAGTCGGTCCACCCCGACCATTCCTCATCCCGCAGCAGCGTCATTACCGCCTTGCGCTTGTCGGCATTGGTGCGGCGCTGTCGCATTCGTCGAACGTTCGACGAATGCTCTGACAGCTGCGCATCAACCTGAGCCCCTCCTGGCGTCCGTAACGATGTCCAGCGCGTTCCGGGCATCCTGGCGCAATGGCCTCATCAGCTCACGCGCAACACCGATGCACTCGACCGTATCTTCCAGGCTTCCGTCACCGGTTGCCGCGCTGTGCAGTACCGCATCGACGCGCGCTGCCTGGATCACAACATCGTCGCAAGCGCGCTGTGCATCCATCAGGCTGGGGGTGGATGAGGGCGCCGGCACGGCCGAAAGCGTCGGCTGCTCAGCCGACTGCATGGCAGCGCTGTTCAAGCGCTCCAGCCGGGCCGTGATGTCATCCAGCACCGCATGCAGCGCATCGGCCGCGCCGGCTTCCCGGTCGCTGGTCGCCTGGATCAACAGCCGCGCGCCCTGCAGCCGTGCAATGGCGGCCGAGGCGGTGGATTCGACCATTTCGCGGTCGAGGCGGGGGGTGGTGGTGTCTGAAAGCGAAGCCCCGGAGGCCGGGGCGGTCGTTGCGTGCTTTGTCATTTCCGTTTCTCCAATCATTTTCCGTTTGTCGGAATGTTTGGCGGAAACGATGGACTTTGCTTCCCAAGTCCCTGTTTTCAAAAGGGTGGTGGTGGAGGCGGCGGGAGTCGAACCCGCGTCCGGAAATGCTCCCCTCCCGTATCTACATGCTTAGTTCCGTGCTTTGATCTCGCCTCGGGAACTCAGTCGGAACATAGATTTCCCGGTGCCAGCCTGTTGGATCTCATTCCCCGGTGGACAGGCAACCACCTGGGAACCAGCCCGTTGAGTCGACGCCCCGAATCCGGCCTTACGGGCGAAAGCCGGTGGGACGGCAGTATGACAGCGGTTAAGCTGCTACTGCGTAGTTATAATCGTCTGCGATTATATTTAAGTTCTACCAGTTTTACGAGCCAGTAGAAGCTCGGCATGCAACAGTGAGCTTACACATCCCCGTCGAATCCGTTTCGCCCCCCTCCTTTTTGAAGTTTCGTTGATGATGGTGGTGGTTTTGCCTTGTCGTCTCGTTTGCTGTTTCCGTTTTGCTCTCAGCGGTTGTGGCGCATGGCGCGTTCGATCTCGCGATCGGACTGCTTTTCCTTGAGCGCCGCGCGCTTGTCGTACTCTCGTTTACCGCGGGCCAGGCCCAGTTCCACTTTGGCCTTGCCCTTCTCATTAAAGTATATCTTGAGTGGTATCAAGGCAAGGCCTTTCTCCCGGAGTTTACCGATCAGTTTGCGCAACTCGCGCTTGTGCAGGAGCAGTTTACGGGTCCTGAGCGGGTCGTTCGGGTTGTGGGTGGCGTGACTGTACACGGAAATGTGAACGTTGTGCAAAATGGCCTCGCCGCGGTCGCTGATCTTCACGTAGCCGTCCTTGAGGTTCGCCTTGCCGGCCCGCAGGGACTTGACCTCGGGGCCGCTGAGCACCATACCGGCTTCTAGGTTCGAGTCGATATGGTAGTCGTGATAGGCCTTCTTGTTGCGGGCGACGATCTTGATGCTCATTGGTGTATCCTGTCCGCCGGGTTATTCGGCGGTGACCCTGATGGCTTCCTCGTAGGTGGTGATACCGGCCCGGACCTTCTTCCAGGCGTCCTCGCGTAAGGTAGTCATTCCCTCGCGAATGGCAACCTGACGCATTTCCTCGGTGGTCTTGCCGTCGGCGATCATCATCTTGAGGTGATTGGACAGCGGAAAGATCTCGAAGACGCCGCACCGCCCCTTGTAGCCGGTGCCGCGGCACTCCCGGCAGCCGGTACCCCGCTTCAGGGTGAGCGGCTCTTTGCCGGTGACCGGAAAGCCCATTTTGTAGAGCGTTTCCGCTTCGATCTCAAATTCCTCACTGCAATTCGTGCAGATCTTCTTGACCAGCCGCTGGGCCATGGCGCCGAGCAGCGTCGAGCCGATCAGAAACGGCTCAAGGCCGAGATCGCACAACCGGACGATGGACGAGACGGCATCGTTGGTATGCAGGGTAGAGAAGACCAGGTGCCCGGTCATGGCCGCCTGAACGGCGTGCGCGGCGGTGTCGTAGTCGCGGATCTCACCGATCATGATGACATCGGGGTCCTGGCGCAGGATATTGCGCAGGATGGTCGAAAAGGTCACGTCGATCAGCGGCTGAACGGCGATCTGGTTGAATTCCTCGTAGACCATCTCGACTGGGTCTTCGACCGTCACGAGATTGATCTCCGGTGTGGCGATCGCCTTCAGCGCCGAATAGAGGGTGGTCGATTTACCGCTGCCGGTCGGGCCGGTGACCAGCATGATGCCGTGCGGAGCCCGCATAAAGGAGGAAAAGACGCCGAAATCACGCTTGGAAAAGCCGAGCTGTTCCACCGATTGGAAAATGACATCGGGGTCGAGGATTCGCAAGACCGCTTTTTCGCCGAAGGATACCGGAACCGTCGAGACCCTGATCTCAATATCCTTGCCGCTGGATGTGCCGACCTTGATGCGGCCGTCCTGGGGCCGACGCTTTTCGGCGATGTCGAGCCGTGAGAGAAACTTGATCCGGGACACCAGGGCCGAGTGAACGGCTTTGGGCAGCTTGTAGATGGTGTGCAACACGCCGTCGATACGGAAGCGGACCATGCAGATCTCCCGCTTCGGCTCGATGTGGATATCACTTGCCCGCTGCTCGAGTGCGTAGTTGAAAATATGGTTGACCGCATTTTTGATATGCTGATCGGACGAGGTGATGCCCTTGGAACTGATCTTTACATAACGCTCGAGGTTGCCGATATCGACCGACGATGCTCCCTGCGACGAGCCGAACTGGTCCTCAGCGGCACTGATCGAGGTCTGAAAACCGAAAAATTCGGCGAGAATGCGTTTGATCTCCGCCTTGGTGGCAACATAGGGGCGCGTCTTGACTTGGTTGGCCTGCTCGACGTCGTTTAAGACCGTCTGGGAGTCCGGGTGATACACGGCCACTTCAAGCACGCCATCGACCACGTTGAACGGCAGAAGCAGATGGCTGATGGCAAAATTTTTCGGAATCGTCTTGGTGACGATATTCATGTCCAGATCGAGCGGGTCGAGCTTCTTGAACGGCAGTTTGAACTCCTTGGCCACGGCGCGCATGATCGTTTCCTCGTCGATCACCTCGTCGTTTGTCCCCGGCCTCTGCAGGTTGTAGGACACGATGATATCGATCAGGTCCGGAAAATTGCGGTCGAGCGGGTCGCCGCCTCCGTGCTGCTTCATCAGCTTCTGGCGCTGTTTACCCTTCTCCAGACTGATAAAGGTGCGCTGCTCACTGGTCATGACCTTGCGTTTGACCAGCAGGTCGAGCAGGGCCTCACTGTACAGAATCTTCATTGCATCTCCTTGCGTACCGGTACATCATGTCCTTCAACAAGGGCGCATTGTCCACTTTTCTCTTGATTTTCGCAAGGTTCTTTCACTCCCGGCAGGATCTCACCGGTCAAACAGGCTGCGCAGCGTCGCCAGATTATCGATATCTTCCCGGAGATCCTCGCTTTTCGGGGTCTCCAAAAGCATTGCGTGAGCGGCGAAACGAGGATCATTGAGCAGCTGTCGAAACCCCTCCCGGCCGATATGACCGGCGCCGATGTGCTCGTGCCGATCCACCCTGCTGCCGAGCGGCTTCTTCGAATCGTTGAGATGAAAGAGGCGGAGATGTTGCAACCCGACCAACCGGTCAAACTCGTCCATGGTCGATCGGTAGCTACCCTCGTCGCGGAAATCATAACCGGCGGCAAAGGCGTGACAGGTATCGAAACAAATCCCGATCCGTCCACCGTACGCCGATTGTTCTCTGATCGCGGCCAACTCCTCGAAGGTTCCGCCAAGGCCGGTCCCCTGGCCTGCCGTCGTTTCCACGAGGACCATGGTGGAAGACCCGGCTGTGGCGGCCAGCGCTTCGTCAAGAGCGTCGACGAAACGCGCCAGCCCGGTCTCTACCCCGTCGCCGCCGTGCGAACCCGGGTGAAGCACCACATAGGGCAGCTCAAGCTGTCGACAGCGCTGCAGTTCCTCGACGAACGCATCGATCGATTTGCGTCGCAACTCCCGGTCTCCGGCGGCAAGATTGACCAGATACGAGCCGTGGGAGGCGACGATCATCTCCGGATGGCGCTCCCGGGCTTGGCGAAAGTCTTCAATCTCTTCGTCGGTCAACGGCTTGTGACGCCACTGCCGCTGGTTACGGGTAAAGATCTGCAGCGACTCGCCACCGACCTGCTCGATTCGCTGAAAGGCCAGGTGCAGACCGCCACTGACCGACTCGTGGGCGCCTAGAAACGGCATGGGCAAAACTCCTCCTGTTACTCTTACTCGGCAATCGACTTACCGTTATGGTAGCGCTCCGACTGGAACCGCTCCAGCTGGCGACGATAGAACTCGGCCTGCTGCGGGTCGCCGAGCAAGGCTTGCCGCTCGACGGCGATCGCCTGATCCATCATGCCGTTGGCCCAATAGGCGGTGGCCAACGTATCGAGGATATGCGGACGCGGCTGGAGACGCGCCGCCTGCTCGGCCAGTTGCAGGGCCCGAACCGGGTTGCGCAGGGCCGGGTCGCTGCCGGTGAGCAGCAGCCAGGCCAGATTGTTGAGCAGTTCCGGATCGTCCTGCTCCAGCTCCAGAGCCTTGTTATAGGCGATCAGCGCTTTCTGCTCGAGTTTGCGGTTGAACAGCAGGTCGCCGAGCAAACGGTACCACAGGGCCTGGTCCTCCATACCCTCCATATCCCGCATTAACACCATCTCGATATATTTCGCCTCGTAGTTCCTGGCCAACTGCTCGGTCGGCACCTGGCTGGCCAGACCGACCACCGATGCCAGGACCAGGATATAGGCGATCAGGCTGCGCGATACCTTGCGATCCTGCCGGGCAATCCATTGCGGCTTCCGCTCGCACAACTCCAGATGGGCGATGCGCTCGCCGATGCCGAAGTGATGCCAGTTCGGCTGGTCCCTCGGTTGCCCGCTGGCCCAGACGATTTTTTCAAATGCGGCCACCAGGGCCTGGCCGTTACCCAGCACCTGGAACACATAGAGATCGGCCTGGCGTTCGAAGTTCCTGATGAAGTAACCGAAAACAAAGCGGAAATAGAACAACAGCAGCAGCAGAAAGGGCGCTCCACCGATCACGCCGATGATCGTCTCGGGGCGTACGATATCCATGCTCATCAGGTGGTAGACCGCATCATGGGAGAGCAGGTAGAAGAGCATCGGCTCGGCGAGAAAGCCGGCCATGGCGCTGAAACCGCCGATCAGCAAGACATAGAGCAGCAGGTGTTTCTTCTTGACGTGGCCGATCTCGTGGGCCATCACCGCTTCGAGCTCGGGCTCGCTCATCGTCTCTATGATCGCCGGCGTCAACAGGATATAGCGCAACCCGGGGACGATACCCATCACCGCGGCGGTCAGCACCCGCCCTTCGAAAAGCGGCCAGATATAAATGTCGGCATGAAAATCCTGCTGCCGACAAAAGGTCTGCAGATGCCTGAGCAGCGGCCCGTCCGGCATCTTCGTACAACCCCAGAGCCGACGCACCAGCGGCGGAAAAAAGATTACGACAAGCACCAGGAACAGCGCGAAAAAGAGTACATCGCCCCACGGTGATTCGATCAGTTGCTGCACCCTGGTGGACGGAACGAGCGCCACCAGGTCATACACCAGCGACAGGGCAACCCAGGGCAACACGATCGGCAGGTTGGCTTTGACATTGGCCGCGATAAACGCACCGCGCCCATAACTCTTGCCGAACACCTGGCCGTAACTCCGCCGACCGGCCAGCCAGAGCAGGGAGAGAAACATCAGGAAGAGGGCGAGACCACCAACATTGAGAAGGGCTGGAAAACGGTCTCCAAACGCCAAGAATGAAAGATAATATTTGACTTCGCCGAAATACAGCAGCACCGAAAACACTACCAGCGCCAGGATGGAAAGCCGTTTTTCGGCCCGGAAGTAGCCGCTGGAACTGCGCGTTCCGGCGCTTCTGAATGTCCGTCGAGCGATGATACCGTAGAAGCCGACGCTGCCGACAAAAATCAGCAGAAATTCAAACGGCGACACAGCCGGTGTTTCCGGCACGGAAGCAACGGAAAAGAGAAAGATAGCGGTCAGAAAAACCAGCAGGTTGGCGTAGATCACGATATTGAAAAACCCGGTTGAATGGACGGGAGACAGACGAATACCTGCAATAATAGCCATCCTTCCCATATCGGGCAAGGATGGCAACGCGCTCAGGCCTTCCGGATCCTTAGAATCTCTTCCGTCCGGTCGTTTTTCGACGGTCGATCCGGTGAGAGCGTCCTGATTTTTTTATTGACTTTTGTTGAATCTTCATTTTAAATAAAAAGTTTCACTGCCCGGCAGGGCGCATAGCTCAGCTGGCTAGAGCCACCGGCTCATAACCGGTCGGTCGTAGGTTCGAATCCTACTGCGCCCACCAATGGAAACGATCAGTCCCGCGACATGATCTTGAAAACGAAGAAAACGAAACGCAGACAACAAGGGGCATCGATCATCCCCTTCCCGATAAAGAACGGACCGACAGGAGCAACACAAGGCTCCTGGCCGGAGCAAGACACAAGGTACACCCCGACTCGGGATGTACCTTTTTTTTATGGTTTTTCAGTCTGTTGTGAGCGTGATTCATGCCGGTTACCGTAGCTGACATTATCACCTGCCTCGACGGGATCGCCCCGTTTAGTGTCGCTGAATCCTGGGATAACGTCGGCCTGCTGGTCGGTGATCAAAACCGGAGCGTCACGTCCATCCTGGTCGCCCTCGACCCGACCTCGCAACTCCTCGACGAGGCGATCGGTCTCGGCGCCGACACGGTGATCACTCACCACCCGGCGCTCTTCAAACCCCTGCTCTCGATCAACACGGCCGACCCGACTGGGATTTTCCTGGAAAAGGCCTTGAGCGCCCGACTGACGGTTGTGGCCTGTCACACCAATCTCGACAGCGCCGAACACGGCGTCAACGACGCGCTCGCGGAACGTCTTGGTCTGATCGACCTCGTACCCCTCATCCCCGCCGATCACGCCACGAGCGAGGGGGTCGGCATGGGCCGGATCGGGCGCTTTGCCAAACCGATCACCGGCAGCGAGTTCATAACCCGCGTCCTTGAAGTGCTTGGCCTGCCCTCCTGCGACACTGCCGGACCGTTGCCGCAACTGGTCCAGACAGTAGCGCTCTGCGGCGGCAGCGGCTCCGACTTGGCCGAGCAGGCACTTCGGCGCGGGGCCGACCTCTATTTATCGGCGGAAATCAAGCACCATACCGCACGCTGGGCCGAAGCATGCGGTTTTTGCGTAATCGACGGTACCCATTTCGCCACCGAAAAGCCGGTCGTCGAACGTCTCGCCCGGAATCTGCGCGACGCGTTTCGCCAGCGGGGATGGCAGGTGACCGTCCACGAAACCACGACCGAAACACATCCGTTTGTCCGGATGCAGAAAACGATTCAAGACAACCACTAACCCACAGGAGAAGCATCTTGAACGAACTCATAGAACAATTGGTAGCACTGCAGCACATCGACTTGAAAATCGACCAGATCGACGACAAGATCAAGGCCGAGCAGGAAGAGCTCGATCAACGCATTTCCGAGATGGCCGAACGGGAAAACCGGATCAAAGAGCAGGAAGAACGGATGGACGAGCTCGAGAAGGAACGGCGTACCCTGGAAGATGAGATGTCCGACAAGATCGCCCATGTCAAGGAGCGGCAATCGAAGATGATGCAGGTCCAGACCAGCCGTGAACAGACCGCCCTGCTCAAGGAGATCGAAGACGCCAAAAAGAGCGCCAAGGAAAACGAGGACAAAATCGTTGCCATCATGGAAGAGGTGGAAAAACTGGTCGCCGCGTCAACCGAGGACAAGAACCTGCTCAAAGCCGAAAAGGCCCTTGTCGAAGAGGCCCGGGAGAAGGTTCGCACCGCCATTGACGACTTGAACAAGGGGCGGAAGACGAAGCAGGGCAAACGGGAAAAACAGGCCGAGGCGATCAACGGCTCGATGATCCGCAAATACGAGCTGCTCAGGTCCCGGCGCAACGGCCTGGCCATAGTCAACGTTCTGGGCGGTGTCTGCCAGGGTTGTTTCATGAACCTGCCGCCGCAACAGTTCAACCGGTTGCTCAAGGGTGACCAGGTGCTGGAATGCCCGTCCTGCCAGCGGCTGCTGTATCATCAGGCCGAGGACAATTAATTCCGGTTTTTTCTTCCATCTTCCGGCAAGAAGGACTACATTTCAGAGTGGAGCGGGTGCATGATCGCTCCGGCCTCAGTGCCGGAGAGGAAAGTCCGAACTCCACCGGGCAGGATGGTTCGTAACGCGAACGCCGGGTGACCGGCGGAAAGTGCCACAGAAAACAAACCGCCCGAGCAATCGGGTAAGGGTGAAACGGCGAGGTAAGAGCTCACCGCTTCCCTGGTGACAGGGAAGGCACGGCAAACCCCATCCGGAGCAAGACCAAATAGGGAGATGTTTGAGGGCGGCCCGTCCGAGATCTCCGGGTAGGTTGCACGAGGTGTCGGGTGACCGGCATCCCAGTCAAATGATCATGACCCTTGCGGGAACAGAATTCGGCTTATAGCCCGCTCCGCCTTTGAAGGCTCTCCACACTACGGTTCCCGACGCTTCATGAAGCAACACGCTGCGGTTATCATTGTTGCCGCGGGCAGCGGCACCCGGATGGGCGCGGCCATGCCCAAGCAATACCTGACCCTGGCCGGCACGCCGATTCTGGTCCGCAGCATCGTACCGTTTACCCATTGTTCATTCATCGGCCAGATCATTGTCGTCGTCCCGGCGGACAGGATTGAACAAACCACCGCCCTGTTGGCCGAACATAGCCTGAACGGACCGGCAACGAGCGTCGTCGCCGGCGGGCGCCGACGCCAGGACTCGGTTTCTTGCGGACTCGCCGCGGTGGTCGACGGGATCGACATCGTTCTCGTGCATGACGGAGCCCGGCCGCTCGTCTCACCGCAGCTTATCGAGCGCTGCTACCGGGAAATTGTCGCCTCCGGCGCCGCCATCGCCGCCGTCCCGGTCAAGGATACGGTCAAACGCGGCGACGCTGAGCGACACATCGCCGCAACCGTCGACCGCAGCTCCCTGTGGCTGGCCCAGACACCGCAGGGTGCCCGTAAACACCTGTTGCTCGAGGCCTTCGAGAGGCTGGCCGACCGGGACGTCACCGACGAGGCGGCGCTGCTCGAACAGGCGGGCACTCCGGTCCGACTGGTGCGTGGCGAGGAGTGCAACAACAAAATTACCGGGCCGGAAGACCTATTGCTGGCGGAATCGATCATGGCAACACAAACCTCACCCCTGCGCATCGGACACGGATTCGACGCCCACCGCTTCAGCGAGGGACGACGCCTGGTTCTCGGCGGTGTCGAGATCGACTATCATCTCGGTCTGGCCGGCCACTCCGATGCCGACGTGGTGACTCACGCCCTGTGCGATGCACTGCTCGGGGCAATGGGCCTGGGCGATATCGGCCGCCACTTCCCGGATACCGACCCGGCTTTCAAGGACATTCTCTCGCTCAATCTGCTCGACCGGGTCATGGAGGCGGCAGCAAGCCGTCGTCTCGAACTCGTCAATGGTGATCTGACCATTGTCTGCCAGGCACCGAAACTCGCACCCGTCATCGGGCAGATGCGCGATACGCTGGCCGGACACTGCCGCTGCAGCACCGACTGCATCAACATCAAGGCAACAACCACGGAACGCATGGGGTTCACCGGCAGAGAAGAGGGAATCTGCTGCCATGCCGTGGTCTTGTTGCAGAAACTTTGCCGATAAGGAAACCTCCATCATGAGCATCGCCATCAACAGACAACGACTCGCCGACTATTTTACCACCCTGGCCGAGACCAGCAGTCCCTCCCGCGAGGAAAAACAGGTCGCGGATTACCTGCGCCAGACATTTGCCGGGCTCGGTGCCGACTTCATCCATGAAGACGACTCGGCTGCCCAGACCGGCTCGGATACCGGTAACCTGATCATTCGCTTCACCGGTTCCACGGACGCCCCGCCGATCTTTTTCGCTTGTCACATGGACACGGTAAAACCCGGCCATAATGTCCAGGTCAAGCGTGACGGTGATATCTTCACCAGCAAGGGTGATACGGTTCTCGGCGGCGACGACAAATCCGGTATCGCTCCGCTCATCGAATTGATCAATCTGCTCAAGGAAAACAAGGCGTCCCATCGCACCATCGAGCTTGTCTTCACCACCTGCGAAGAGATCGGCCTGCGCGGGGCCAAGGCCCTGGACCACCGGCAATTGCAGGCTAAGTTCGGGTATGCCCTCGATTCCACCGGCATCGATAAAATCATCATCGCCGCACCGGCTGCCAACAAGGTCAGGATCGACATCCACGGTACCGCCTCCCACGCCGGACTCAACCCCGAAGCCGGCGTCAACGCACTGTTGATTGCCGCCCAGGCCATCACCAAGCTGCGCATCGGCCGGATTGATGACGAATCAACAGCCAATATCGGGGTCATCGAAGGCGGCGTTGCCACCAACATAGTTCCGGAACACCTTTACCTGAAAGGCGAGGTACGCAGTCACTCGATGACCAAGCTGGATGCCTACACCGAGGAAATGCGGCGCCATTTCGTCGATACCGCGGCCGACTGGCCGATTCCCCCGGAATCTGCGGCCCGGCGACCCACCGTCACCTTCACGGTGGAATCGGACTATCCGGCCATGCGACTCGGCGAGACTGACCAGGTCCTCGAAACGGCACGTACCGCCGCCAGCAAGCTGGATCGTCAGCTCTCTTTTGTCATCGGCGGCGGCGGCAGTGACGCCAATGTCTTCAACAGCTTCGGCCTGGCCACCGCTATCCTGGCAACCGGCATGAACGAGGTGCACACGACCGACGAATGTCTCGACCTCAACGATATGGTCAGGTTGACCGAGTTGCTCTATGCCATCGTCACCGAATGAGGATCGAGCTCTTTCGACGGTTCAGCTTTGTTGTTGAATTTGTGCCACGTTTGATTTAAACAGAGCCAATCAACCGAAGATCAAGGCACAAAGACGCTTGCTTCTTTGTGCCTTCCGTTTTTCCCGGTAGCGCTACCGGCGTTTCGATTGCCGAAAGCGGTCTTCCGACCCGAACTGATTTTCGACTCCTCAACCAGCCGCAGACATCACATGAACAAGCAGATCCCAGCAGCCCCCTGCCCCGCCGTCGATTCTCTCCGCCCCACTCACGAATGCGGCGTCTGCGGCATTTACGATCATCACGACGCGGCCAAGTTCGCCTATTTCGGACTGTACGCTCTGCAGCACCGCGGCCAGGAAAGCGCCGGCATCGTCACTTCCAATGGCAAACAGGTCTATATTCACAAGAATATGGGGCTGGTCCCGGAAGTCTTTTCCGAAGAAATCCTGAGCAAGCTGGCCGGCGACATCGCCATCGGCCACGTCCGGTATTCGACGACCGGCGCCTCTACCATCATCAACACCCAGCCGCTGCTGGCGACGCATAAAGGCACTTCGCTGGCCGTTGCCCATAACGGCAACCTGGTCAACTCCATCGAGTTGCGCCGGGAGCTGGAAATGCGCGGTTCGATCTTCCAGACCACCATGGACAGCGAGGTCGTCCTGCACCTGATGGCACACGCCTCGGACAACTCGTTCGAAGAGGCCCTGAAACAAACGCTGACCCAACTGAAGGGCGCCTTTTCCATGGTGATGATGAGCCAGGACGCCCTGATCGCCGTCCGCGACCCGAACGGCTTCCGGCCGCTCTGCCTCGGCAAACTGCCCAACGGCGGCTATATCGTCGCCTCCGAGACCTGCGCTCTGGATCTGGTCGAGGCCGTCTATATCCGCGACATCGCCCCGGGCGAAGTGCTGATCTGCAAAGACGGCGCGCTGCACTCGATCTATCCGTGGCCGGCCAGGCGGAGCAGCTTCTGCATATTTGAAAGCGTCTACTTCGCACGACCGGATTCGGACATCTTCGGCATCAATGTCTACCAGACACGCAAGCGTATGGGACAGATGCTGGCCCGCGAATGCCGTATCGACGGAGATTTCGTTATGCCCTTTCCCGACTCCGGCAACTACGCGGCCATCGGCTACTCACAGGAATCCGGACTGCCACTGGAATTCGGCGTGATTCGAAACCATTACGTCGGCCGCACCTTTATCCAGCCGACCCAGTCGATGCGCGACTTCAACGTGCGCGTCAAGCTCAACCCGGTTCGCTCGTTTCTCACCGGCAAGCGGGTAATCATCATCGAGGATTCGATCATCAGGGGAACCACCGGCAAGAGTCGGGTTCGCTCGCTGCGCGATGCCGGGGCCAAAGAGGTGCATATGTTGGTCAGCTGCCCACCGACCCGGTATCCCTGCTTTTACGGCATTGATTTCCCGTCATGCAAGGAATTGATAGCATCCGGCAATGACGTTCAGGCCATCGCCGACTATCTCGGTCTCGACTCGCTCTACTATCTGAGCCTGGAAGGAATGGTCGCCGCCACCGGCATGACCATGCAGGATTTTTGTCTGGCCTGTTTCAACGCCGACTACCCGGTGCCGCCCGATCACAGTTTCCACAAAGACGCACTGGCCGGCTGCGGCAGTTGAGGGCCGGCTGGCTGTCACCAGCAGGAGGAAGGGAGATCAGATCCGGCAGACCACGCAGTTCTTGCCGGAATGCTTGGCGTCATACATCGCCTGATCTGCCCGTTTCTGCATCACGGTAATATCTTCGAGAATACTGGCCGACTTGTCCCTGATACAGGAGACGATGCCGATCGACAGCGTCGTTCCGTCAAAATTGCTTTCGACAAACCTGAGCAGAATCCGCTGCACGATTTCGGTGGCCTGGGTAGCGGTTGTCTGCGGCAACAACACGGCAAACTCGTCGCCACCGAGGCGAAAGCAGAGATCGACGCTGTCGCGGGTGCAGACCTTCATCGTATCGGCCAGGGATATCAGGACATTGTCACCTTCGTCGTGACCATGTGAATCATTGTATTCCTTGAAGTTATCGATATCGATAATAGCCAGGAACAACGAGTAGTTCTGTCGAAACGCCCGTTCGACTTCACGCGGGAAGCGCAGATTGAAGGCCCGGCGATTGAGCAGGGAGGTCAGCCCGTCGCACAGGGACAGGGCTTCCAGCTTGCGGATCATGTGCCGTTCACGCAAGGCCCTGGCCAGCTTTGCCTCGAGTTCGGCCTGATCGATCGGTTTTTTGATAAAATCGATGGCTCCAGCCCTGATGACATCGGCGTAACTGGCCTTTTCACTATAACCGGTGGCGATGATGACGTCCGTTTCGGAGTGATGACGAATGATGTACTTGAGCAGTTCGATGCCGTCCATATTAGGCATCATCAGATCGGAAAGAACGATATCACATCTGGTTTTCTTTAATATTTCGGTGGCTTCAATGCCGTCAGCGGCGCACAGACAACGATACCCGAGCGATGATACCAAGACATTAAGTGTCTTCAGGACCAGGTCGTCGTCATCCACCACCAGGATTATCGCCGTGCCGTCGTCTCTCCAATCCATGTAATATCAACAGATACCAAATAGTTAGTCTTCCGCCCCTGACAGCTATTGTAGCCGCCTTTAACAGCAATGTCCAACTACATTTTGGTAATCAATCACTTTCTTTGCTGCCGGCACCGCCAAGAAAACCTTGTTTTTTTGTGAACTATAAGTATAAAGAAGGTCTTACCACCGGTAACCAGTTGCCCCCTTCCATTCAGATCGCCTATAATAAAGGGTGTAGTTAAACGGCACAGGCATGGCTCTTAAAGCCCGGTATGATCTCGACAACAGCGGCATCGGCATGAACGCTTCACAACAGGATACGACCTTTCGCTTGCACCGGATCTTCGAGAGTGGCGCCACGCCCGATCCGGTCGACGAAATTCTCACGTTGGTGGAGCTGATCAATCCATCCGTTAACCAGGAAACGGTGCTTGCCTTCCACCACGATATCCAGGATATCTTTTCCGGGTATTACCCGGGATTTCGAGAAAACGGCAATAAATATCACAACCTTCGCCATACCTTCGGCGTCGTCCTGGCAACCGTTCGACTCTTTCACGGCCTGACCTTGGAAGGACATCGCTTCTCCGACGACATCATCATCAAAGGGTTGCTCAGCGCCTATTTCCACGACACCGGACTGTTATTGCGTTCCTTTGATACTGCCGATACCGGCGCCGAGTTCACCCAGTACCACGAAGCCCGCTCCATCAGCTCCCTGTTCAAATATCTTGAATCCTACAACTTCGACGACGCCATGCGTCTCGATTGCGCCTCGATGATTCGCTGCACCAATCTCGCCCTGGACATTGAATCGATCGAGTTCGGCTCCCCGGAAACCAAGTGCGCCGGGCAGATCCTCGGGACCGCCGACATTCTCGCCCAAATGGCGGATCGTTATTATCTGGAACAACTGCCGTTTCTCTTTCAGGAGCACCGGGCCGGCGGTCTCAATCACTACGACAGCGCCTTTGATCTGATGAACGATACCGCTCATTTTCATCAGGTCATCATCGAGCGGCTCCGCCTTGAATTGGGAAATGTTGCGCGGGCGATGCGGATTCATTTCCGGCATCGCTGGGATATCGACAGAGACTTATACGAAGAGAATATAGAAAGTAATATCAATTACCTGAGCACGGTTATCAAAGACTGCCAAAACCTGGAAAGCCTCTCGACTCACCTGCGGCGGCGGCCTCCGTTCCGCAGCTGAGTCCGCCACACTGCCCCATTCTCATTTTTCCCGCGGATCCCGACCGGTCTCGAACATCTCAAACAGGTCGTAAAAAAGCCTGGCCACCGCCCCGTAATGAGTGACCGCGCCTGACCCGGCATAGGCCCTGGTCAACTCCAAGGCCTTGGCAAAGCTCTCCTGACTGTCACTGTGTTGCGGATCTTTCAGCGCCTTGACCAGACGCTCGCCGATCAATTTGTCGCTTTTTTCCATTTTCATCGATGCCTCCCAGCTCTCTATTTTATGAAATCGGCGGGACAGGTTTTAATCTGTCCCCCACTCACTTTCAAAACACATGGGAACCCTGAAAAATCGTCATTTCGCTCAATATCTTCGTTGCGCAATCAAATTTTATCCTCGGAATATCGTGTATATGCCTGTGGTAAAATTTTCTTGCGCGCCTCGA
>NPIE01004740.1_pt2 | contig 25214 bp, 17 predicted proteins | sample 8637661 | NCBI WGS metagenome assembly NPIE01 (sample SAMN07420842, study PRJNA396082) | bioreactor metagenome | isolation source: sample BA12 brine-fed electro-methanogenic bioreactor BA | place: Japan: Kochi | collected 2016-12-09 | reverse complement strand
AAAAAGTCAAATTATCTGGTTAAATCATGGAGTGTCAATCTAAATTATAAATTTGTGGTTTGAGAAATTCAGCAAACCCTAAGTAAACTTATTTCTGATACGAAGTTTCTACGATGTTTATACGTTATTTTTCGTATGAACTACGTATCAACTACGTATGAACTACGTATTAACTACGGGTAAAAAGCGAGGGAAGTGATGAGAGATGAGAGGTGAGAGGTGAGCATTGACATTGTTATCATTGCATCTCAATTAGGGTGTGACCCAATGCGAAATTTGGTACTCAATGAGCGTCATTTCTGCTAATAATGCAAATAATCTGCCTTATTCAATCGTCGATTGACTTTCGCCTGCATATTGATTATCTTTAAAGATTGTAAATTCCTGCACAAACCAACCATGTCCAGTGAAACCGGCAATTACAAAGCAATTAGCCTTTCTTCTAGAGAGAGAGAGAGTTCTCTTGTCCTGAAAGCATACAGAGAAGCATTACATATATTCAACTCAGAATCAGAAGTTGTTTGAGTTATTGTAAAGTTTTTCCTCCTTAGCTTTTATAAAAAAAAGCACGCCTTTACAATATCAATCAAATATGTTAAATTTAAATTGTGAAAAATGAACAAAAATAGAACATACAAGCTAAGCCAATTTTTTCTTTCAATAATTATTTGTTTGATGCCATTAATTGGAACGGCACAAACAAACCAGTTATCACATATTGAGGATTTGAATTTTCCAAACGCTGATTTGCCACAGTACGATGTTGACCTGGGACATTTTCCCGGCGATATAATTTATTGTGAGGATGTTAACAAGATCTATATCCAATGTAGCGATTGCATATTGGTATTATCAGAATCAGCATTCGGAAATGAAGAAATGGAGATTATTCCGTTAACTACAAGCAATGGGAATTTATACAGACAATCCTATGCCCCGTTTGATATTATTAATGACAGGCAGGCAAATATAAGCTCAATGGCCTACAAACAATCAACACACGAGCTTTTTGTCGTTTCGCCAGACCTGCGAATTATGAAAATTAATACTCAAACCGATGAGATTTATGAGTTTCTGCAATGGGGTACTACACAATATCAAAGGGAACTATATAATTCTCAAACAGGAGAAGAAGTAATTTCTCAAGGTTCTCAGTTTTTGAAATTTGATGAAACCTCCAACTATTTATATTATTCAGCAATTGGACCAAAAGGTTGGCAAACCGGACATTCAAAAGATGAGTACTTTTGTATTCTGGATACGGATAACCCGGGTAACAATCCACTTTATGAAAGATTCATACCTGATGGAAATGCCGGTGGGGTATATGATATTGCATTTCATCCAAGTAAGGATTACTTTTTTGTTAGCAGGAAGTTTCGCATAAGTGTTTTCAAATATAACCCTCAATCTTACCCAAATCTTGATGTTGAAGAAATATTATATATAGAAACTCCTGAGAAAAACGGGACTTTCCTGTATATTGAGGAGCATGATCACATGTTATGCTTGCCCAATCAAAACCGAAGAGATTTAATAAAAATTTTCGCCATTGACTGTTCTTCTGAACCACTTAATGTAACTACCTGGGATTACCCATATGCAAATAAAGTTTTTGGTGTTCACTATGATGAGGTCCAAGACGAAATTGTATATGGTGTAGTTCCTTCAAAACTTTTTAATGATAATTATGATGATATCCATGTTTGCCAGATTGACTGGAATGCTTCTCCAATTACACATCAGTTGGATTATACTTTTACAAGCAATCCATCACAAAGTTCAAACTATCCTGAAGATAGTACCAACCATACCTTATGTTTTGTGGATCACGGATATGACAATAATGGTAAATACACCATAGTAGTTACAAAAAAGCATGAAATCGGGCAAATAAAAAAAGTACAGGGTACATGGCAATGGATTCCTGAAGTAAGAGTAGATTATTATAATAATTATTTCTTCAAAGGTGTTAAGGCCCCTTCTTTTAGTAATCCAAGCCAGGAGAGAGTGTATTGTACAGCCAATTTGTTTGGCGGTATTAGAAAATACAATGTTGAGGATAATCAGTTTACGGGAATCACACTTACAGCTCAATACCTTTCAGATGGCATATACAACACAAATGAGAATTTGATGTATTTTTTTGGCAACGAAAGAATAAGTGGAGGATATATTTACACCATCAATCCTGAAAACAATGTGGTTGAAAATGAATATGCATTTTCCGACCCGATTGGTGATTGCATTTTTAATCCTTATAACAACCAATATCCTGTATTGGTTTCCCATTATAAGGGTAATAATGAAGTATCCCTACATTCTGCGGACTTTTCCTCTCACAACACCCTGCCAATTAACAATTTGAGTTATTATCGCAATATGTTTATTTCTCCTGACAAGAAAATATACATTGCTGCAGGCATGCATGTTTCCGACAATCAAAAAATGCTTATTTACGATGCGGAAAACTATTCCCTGTTAAACAATATAAATCTTTACACAAATTTTACGGATGAAGGCATTGTTGTTTATGCCAACGAATTACAAGCAAAGTTTCTTTATAATGAAAATGATAATTCCGTTTATATTATCATGACCCATGATCAAAATCCTTTTGCTAATAATATGGCAGACAACTCCGATCCTGACAGAACAGTATCAGTTTTCGGTAAAATTACTGATGGTCAGTTTACAAATATCTCAGCGGAATTTAATAACAATGAACAAACTTTTGACTTTGTTTTGACAAACAACAATAAAATCTTTTTAGCACAACTTAATGGCTTACAAATTTACAATTGTAATTCTGGTCAATTTGAAAGTACTATTACCAATGCACATTACATTGATCTGGAATATGATCCGGTAAATGACATTATTTATGCCTTAAATTATGGCGAGCCACCGGATGAATCTCTCGATCAGGTACTTTACAAAATCAATTCCTCCAGTCCGGAGAACCCCGTAATTGTTGAAACCCTGAATTACTACATCAGCAGCATCAAGTTCATAGATAATACCAGGTCATTACTGGCATACAGCCCATTTGATTATGAAGACCAAAACCTTTTGGAAGCAAAGCTCTATTGTTTTGAAGTAGACAATAACCATGCAATGCAGGAAATTGCCTGGGAGCAATACGGACTTGGAAAACTACTAGCTTTTAATGCACTGCATTTTGATATCGTTTACGCCCATGAAAATAACAAAGTATATACACCCAACGGGGCAAAAAGCATTGTTAGTGCATTTGAGTTTTCAAATGAACTCTACAGAATTAATGATGGGGAGTGGGCCTGGCTGTCTTTTCCAAGATTAAATGGAAATCCAGCACCAAACCAGGTTCTGGGCGGTGACAGGATTATTCCGGATAATTATAGAATTGAAAGTGAACTATTAGCAGAAATAGGTGGTCAGGAAGAAATTAGTTCGTATAATGGTACTTTCTGGCCTTCAACTAATATTCCCTTAATCGAAAGCCCTAAAGGATACAAGCTCAAGCTATTATATAATTCTCAACCTGAGGATAAATGGCTAAAACTAACGGGTACCCTGGCCAATCCCGAAGAAACCTTTCTCATTGTAGATAATGACTATGAAGAAAACTGGCTAGGGTATTACTTGCCTGAAAACCAGCACCCTTTTGATGCATTTCCTGCGGATGTGTTGGATGAGTTGATGTGGATAAAGGGGCAGTACTGGTCTTGCCAGAGAGAAGAATGGCCTGACGGCACGCCCTCGGATATTTGGTTTTGCGCGGCCCACCAGGGAGAAGTTGAAATAAAATACGGTGACATGGTGATGGTAGAAAGCTGGGCCGATATGAATTTTCAATGGCAGCGTTATGGAATCCCACCGCAGGGGGCCATGATACCGGAACCTGATTATTTTACCTACACAGAGCAGGCCGACTATACGCCCCTTTACGTGGAGATGGACACCACGGAAAACCCCCTGGAACTGGGCGCTTTTATCGGAGATACATGCGTTGGTGCCACTACGGTACTAGTAGATGATACAACTGTGCTTGTTCCGGGGTATATGGAAGGTATGAGTGGCGAACTCACATTCCAGGAATACAACGGGAATAAATCCTCTACAGGTATTATTAAGAAATATAAAGTTAAAAACAAAAGGACAGGCACCTGGGAAGAAAGGAAAATATCTGCACGGGAAGGCCAGGATTATTACTTTGTCTCACTGAAGGATAAAAAGAAAAATGACCGGCTAATCAACAATGAAATTTTTCTTTCCTGTTTTCCAAATCCTGCACACTCTGAATGCATTGTTGAATATCAAATGGACACGCCACAGTTTATTCACATTAGCGTACATGATATTTTTGGCAATATCAAAGATGTTATTTATGAGGGAAGCAGCGATGCCGGGTATCACCAGATTAACTGGCCATTGACCGGGAAAAATGGCAATAAGTTAACAAAAGGGGTTTATATCATAAAATTAAAGTCAAATGGATTTAAAGCGCAAACAAAAGTCATCATAAGTAATTAGAAAAATATGCACCGGGGCAGGAATAAAAAGCCCCGGTGCTTAAATGAAAAAACATGTTAAAAGCTATAAGCACAGTATTAATTATCATCTTTTTCCACATTTCCAATGCACAGATAATTAGCGTTAAGCAGGATGGTAGCGGGGATTACACCAGCATACAGGAAGCCGTTGATTTTGCCGTAGATGGCGACACGGTACTGGTTTGGCCTGGGACCTATACCGAGAACGTTGATTTTCTTGAAAAAAGCATTTGCCTTGGTAGCCTTACCATGACCACAGGGGATATGACCTATAATGAACAAACCATAATTGATGCAAATCACATCGGGGGATGTATAAACATTGAACATCTGCAAGACAGCGCCGAGATTAATGGTTTTACATTGATAAATGGAATTGGAAGCTGGGCAGGTTCTATTAGTGGCGGTGCCATAAATATGTATGAATCCAATGTCAAGGTCAAAAATTGTATTATCAATTACAATTATGTAACTGGCAATGGTGGAGGTATTTATTCAGAAGACTCATATTTATTCCTGTCAAATTGCATAATTAAGAATAATGTTGCATATAGGGCAGGTGGCGGCATTAAAGTATTAGGGGGAAGTATTGAATTTGACAGTATAAACCGATGTAGCGTATATTCAAATTATGCAGTAACCGGCACTGATTTCTGTAAGGCAGACTGTCCACCTGTACACATTTATCTGGATACTTGCACGGTAGCAGAACCTGACCATTATTACCTATATTCGATTATTACAGTTGGCTATCCAGATGACGATATCACCTACAGCATCAATGCTGGAAAAATTGAGCAATCAAACCAGGACCTGTATGTTAGCCCCGATGGTAATAACAACAACAGCGGATTAACACCGGATGATCCACTCAAAAACATCAGTTATGCACTTCTGAAAATTGCATCCGATAGTCTGGAGCCTGATACCATTCACCTGGTAAATGGGTATTATGCCCCCTCCACCGGTGAGAAATTCCCTTTAAACCTGAAATCATTTGTTTCTATCGTAGGAGAAAACACCGATTCTACAATTCTTGACGGGGAAGAAAAAATCCACCTTTTGCATAGTAATTATTCCACAAATGATTTTACAATACAAAATATGACTTTTCAACATGGAAATGCCAATATTAGTTCACCTCACAAAACAGGAGCTTTTCGTCTCTTTTATAATCGGGATGTAGTATTTAACAACCTGGTATTTAAAGAAAATACAGGAAGATACCATAGTGCAGGAGGAATATACAAATGCTCAAACTTTTTGCTAAAGAATATTGAATTTGTTAATAATTTTGGGGGTAAATCAATAATCATTGGAACTTCTTATGATTCCACATTAGATCCGCCCGGCTATTCAGACACAGTTATCTTACAAAATTGTCATTTTAAAAGGAATATTCATGATACTAATTTTATCGATGTTGCAAATGGAGGTGCAATATTGTTTCAATCAGGGTTAACTTATCCCGATTCATTGGTTGCATATGTTTACAATAGTGAGTTTAATGAAAATTTTGCTCGAATAGGAACATCCGGTCCCCAATCTTCGTCCATTGCCCAACACTATGGATCAAAAGTATTTGTAATTAATTCAAACATAGCGAAGAACTCTTCTGATAATCCTATTGGAGCGACTATTGGTATCTTGCACAACGCAACACTAAATGTTTACAACAGCATAATTTATGACAACTTGCCTGCCCAGTTTTATCTGAATGCGTATTCGGGTTCACCTAAATTAAACATATATCACTCCCTGGTACAGGATGGGATATTTGGCATAAAGATTTATTCACCCAATACCCAGTTACATTACGACCAAAGCAACATCAATGCAAACCCGCTCTGGGATACAACAGGGCCTGTCACATACATGCTTACAGCCGGGTCGCCCTGCATAGATGCCGGAACGCTGGATTTACCACAGGGAGTGGAGTTACCGGAAACAGATATACTTGGTAATCCACGCAATTGGGGCGCTGGCGTTGATATGGGGGCATACGAATACGGTCCCTGGGTGGGTGTGGATTACCGAAAGCCAATAGCTAAAAGCCAACAGCTAAAAGCCGGCCCCAACCCCTTTTACCAGGAAACCCGCATCCGATACCAAAGCAAAGAAAAAGGAAAACAAAGTATATTTGTTTACGACATAAACGGCAACAAAGTAACCACCTTATTGGACATCACCGGCCAGCCCGGGCGTGGCGAGATCATCTGGGACGGAAGGAATGATTACGGGCGTAGGCTCCCCGCCGGGGTTTACGTGGTGGAATTTGTAGTGAATGAGGAAAGTAGGGGAAGTGTTAAGGTGGTGAAGAAGTGAGGCAGGGGCTGGTAGTGGAAGCCGATTCTTTCTTTAATTTTATGTAACGATTGAGCGATTGCACGATGCACCGATATTCGAAGGAAGGACCGAACAAATCGCTACGTCGTTACGTCGAGCAATCGTTCAATCGGATATCTTTATTTCATTTTTTAGGTAGCCAATAAGCATTTCTTCCTATAAAAAACCAAACCGGATCTCATTTGGTGATAAATTGAGAAAACACCAGGTACAGCTCTTTTCCGACAAAAGCAAAATCGCTAATAAACAGATCCTCTTTCCAGTTTTCTTCTAATATATGTGCAACATCCTCAATCCGTGATGGCTTTAAAACAAATTGTTCGCTGATGCCGGTATTTCCCGAAAAAACCGTAAAGATCTTTCCATCGATCTCAGAGATGCAGCTTATGAACATATTCAACTCCTTCATATAATCACCGGTGAGGACATCCTCAGGGATTTCCCGGTTGAGCAGCCATTTTTCCTTGCGTTCCGGCCCGCCCGACATGAGCATGAAATAATTCTCCTTGTATTGACAGGCGGCAGATATAAACCGCTTCTGCCCCCAGAGGGTGCGGATGAATCTTTTGATATCCTCCCAGGATGTCTTGTATTGCCATTCCTGTCCGTTGGCAGCGGTATTGGCAGTAAAGACCAGGTACCATTGCTTTCCATCATGAAAAACATGGCTCATGTCCAGATTCCTGTCCCAGTAATCATTGATCTCCAGTTGCGGAAAGTGCTTACTGATGAGTATATCCTGCTTTCCCCATCCGGTCCCCTGGTCCATAACAATGAAATAATAAGGATCCCCAAAACCGGCTGAGCTGATCACATAGCCTTGCTGCCATTTATCACGAATACTATCGAAACACTCTTCCCAATTATCGGAAACAAAGGCCAGTTGGGATTTACATTGCTTCGTTATCATGATTTATTTTCTTCTTGCTCCTCGTCTTTGTGACTGAATTTAAATCCAATGGACGGATAAACTGAATGTTCATCCATCTTAAACTCACTGAGATCGGACTTGCTAAGGGTCTTCATGATTTTCTCATCCCTTTCTTCCGGATCCATTTCGGCCATGCGCAGGTTTTGCTTCTTTACAGCCCGGTCGATGATCTTGCGCACCGAGCGTGCATTTCCAAAATACTGGTTGCGGTTATCAGAAAGGAATTTAAGATATTCCTTCAAATGATCGCCTGCTTTTTTATCGGGCTTCAAACCCTGTTTGGCAAGCATGTCCAGGGCCACTTTATACAGGTCTGGCGCATCCAGGTCCCTGAATTCCAGGGTCTGGTCGAAACGGGATTTCAGGCCAGGATTTGATTGAATAAACTCTTCCATGGGCACAGGATAGCCTGCCACGATCACAGAAAAACTGCCTTTATTGGATTCCATTTCCTTAAGCAGGGTGGCCACCGCTTTTTTCCCGAAATCGGGATGGCGGCCTTCTGTGAGCGAGTATGCTTCATCAATGAATAGTATGCCACCCTGGGCTTCCATGATCCTTTGCTTGGTCTTGATGGAGGTCTGCCCTAGATAACCCGCGATGAGATCGCTAGCATCGGTTTCGATCAGGTGGCCCCTTTCCAGCACACCCAGGGCTTTGTAAATCTTACCCAGGATGCGCGCCACCGTGGTTTTTCCCGTTCCCGGGTTTCCGGTAAAAACGCTGTGAATACTGAAAGCTTTCCTGAAATCTTTTTTCATATCCCGGTAAAAACGAACCAGCTTGACCAGGTCATTGATCTCCTGTTTGATGTTGTCGAGGCCGGTAAGTTCCTTCAGTTCGGCGAGGGCTTCGCTGAGCAATTCTTCATCAATGGGAATATCAACAATGTTTTTACGGCCTTCCTTCAGGATTTCCTTCACATCTTCCAGCTCGATCTTGCTCACGAGGTCTTTGTTGATCTCAGCTTCACCCAGTTTTTTCATCACCCTTATACCCATGGCCATCTTGGCTTCATCCACGGTGCGATATGCCAGGCGGGCATTCCCGAAAGTCCTGTCACGTTTGCGGTAGGCCCTGATGATGCTTGGTTGGATCATATCACTGGCTTCGGGACTAAAATCGACACTTTTCTTTTTTGCTGCAAACTGCGCTATCTGCATCAGTTCATCGGGCGTATAATCCTCAAAATGGAAATAATTTTTAAAGCGGGATTTCAGTCCGGGATTTGAATTGATGAATTCTTTCATTTCAGCAGGGTAACCGGCCACCATAATGGCAATATCCCCCTGGCCATCACTGATCTCTGTGAGGATAGCAGCTACCGCTTCATCCCCGAAATCATTCTCCGCTTTTTTCTTGTAAAGCATATAGGCCTCATCGATAAACAGGATACCGCCCCTGGCTTTTTCAATGTGTTCGCGTGTATCTTTTCCGGTTTGCCGGATGTATCCTGACACCAGGTCGGCGGATTCAACAGTGTGTACATGACCTTTGCTGAGCAGGCCCATGTGCTTGTAAATCATCCCGAGCAGTTTAACCACGGTGGTTTTACCCGTACCGGGATTTCCGGTAAATACCGAATGCAGTGATATCTCCTCTTCTTCTTCATACCCCAGGTCCTTTCTCACTTTCAGGAAATCGATATAACTGATGTGTTCTTTGATCTTCGCCTTTACGTCAACCAGACCGATCAGGGCATCCAGTTTTGTCATTTCCTGGTTCAGGAGTTCGCGATTGGCAACTGTCTGAACCGGCCTGTCAGTGGTATTTTCTTCCGGTGTGGGATCTGGATCATTCACTGTGCTGCTGTCGTCTTCCGCATCACTCTCATCGGGACTGTCAGGTCCCATATCGGCCTTTTCATAAGTGGCAACCGAAAAAGGTGCCACTGCAACGAGTTCATCCATAAAGACCACTTCCACAGTGAAGTCATCCTCTTTCCAGTTGTTAAAGTCCTTACTTCCCCAGCCGGCCGTGAGGGTATAGGTCATTTCGTCATTACCGGATTCAAGAAAATCAAAAAAGATGCTTTGTCCGACCAGTTGCCCCGTATCATCAAAAAAGTTGAAAAACAGCTCGCAAGGCCATGTCCTTTGTACGAGATCAACAATTTTCAGTTCTCCAAAGATATAGCGGGTTTTATTGGTATCAAACACCTTGAGGTAATTCCGCGAATTGATATCGACATTGTCGTCCGGGCCTTCATAAACTTTGAGTGAAATATGATCGAAATAGGGGTTTTTGTGCTTTGTCACCATGCCGGCATCATCGATATAAAACTCTTTTTTGGCAATGGATTTTCCCTCGATCAGCGCTTCCCAGATGTACTTCCCCTTGTTCCAGAATTCTCCTTTATTGTCGTTTCCATAGCCTTCGGAAACAATCACCAGGTTTTCTGTTTTGGGCACATCCACATCCCTTTCAATGGTACAGATCTTGTTGCCTTTCTTGTTATCATCGTACTGGTAAACCACGAGGCTCACATGGGTTTTCCAGTCTTCTTCATCAAATTTCTTATTATAAAAACAGAATTCAGCGCCCAGGTAAGACAGTTCAAATTTATCAAATACCGTACGGTACGACTTCTTGTTGTTCACCTGGTTTTCCCAGTTGAAAGCCTCCAAAGATTTAAATTTGTAGTTCATCTTGATGTTCCCGCCCTTGTTATTATCCTTTTCCTTGTAAAAAAGCATAGAGGTTTGATGTGTTATAGATTGGGTGTGTAAAAATATTAATTTACACTTCAATAAAAAAATTTGCCTGCTTTAAATCGTAAAACGCCAGGCGCAGAACCACTCATCCGGATGGGGATCCGGCGGACAGCCGATGCATTCGGTTTTTATGCGTGCATCGATTGCTTCTGCAAAGGTGCTGTACTCAACCAGTCCTCCCGATTTGCACGGGTAATCATCCAGTCCTTTTCTTTTCCTGGCACTTTGCACCCGGCAATCGTTCATGCGGAAAACCAGGCTGCTTTCTGATTCTTCTTCGAAGCTCTGTTCGTTGATATATGCATACAGGCGCAGGTTCAGGGCCTTCTTCAATCCCTGCAGCCCCGGATTTTCAGGCATATCTGTCAATTGTTTGATCGACCATGCTTCGAATGGGGAAAACTGCGCCCAGGCGCTATCATTACAACGCTTGGCATCATTCATGCCCCTGGTGAATTCCACAGCCTGAAACCACACCCCGTCATTGGCCAGCCAGTTAACGGCAACGGATTTACGGAGTTCATCCAGTTTATCCATGTCCAGTTTTAGCATAGGTTCGGGGATATCTTCCTGCATTTCGAAGTCCAGCACCTTGCCCAGCCTTTTCATTTGAATGGCATAGCTGTTCTTATGGGCCTGTTTGAGGATTGCCAGGGCTTTCTCCCTGCCAAACTGATGTTGCACCTCACCAAACCACATGGCATGGTGCATCATGGTCCGGTGCCAGAAATCAAGGATCATCCGGACCATATCTACTTTTTCTTCTTTCATATTATTTATACTGGTTTTTTATTTCTGTAGCCATGATGGCAGCTTCTTTCATGGCTTCTTTGTCAAGCTTGGAAGAGACTTCTATTTCATCCAGATATTGTATCAGGGACAGTGTATCCAGGTTCATGAGCATTTCTTTGCCGGTCATGGGGCAACCACCCAGCCCACCGATCACGGTATCGAAACGGCGGCATCCGGCCTGATATGCTGCATCAATTTTTGCATGCCATTCGGTTTCGGTAGCATGCAGATGAAAACCGAATTCAGCAGTGGGATAAGCCTTGATAAGGGAACGGTAAACAGCATCAATCTTTTCGGGTGTGGATTCTCCTGTGATATCCGAAAGGGGTATGGTCCGGAGTCCCAGATCATAAAGCTTGCCGGCCCAGTATTCCACGATTTCCAGGTTCCAATCATCCCCGTAGGGATTGCCGAAGCCCATCGAGAGATAGACCACAAGTTCCTTGCCTTTCGAAAGAGAGATCTCCAGGATTTTCTCTACCTCTTCAAAACCTGCATTCAGGTCTTTCTTGATGTTCTTTTTAAGGAAAGTTTCGGAAACCGAAAAAGGAAAAGAAATATGGTCAACGGAATCATATTTAACCGCTTCTTCCGTCCCATCCTTATTTGCCACCAAAATCATTACTTTGGAGTGGGAGTCGGAGAGGTCGATCTTTTTTAACACCTCATCGGTATCTTTCAGTTGCGGAATGGCTTTCCGGGAAACGAAACTACCCACCTCAACAGTATCAAAACCCACCTTCAGCAAATTGTTGATGTAAGCTATTTTGTTTTTGGTGGGAATAAGATCTTTGATCCCCTGTATTCCGTCCCTCGGTGTTTCTATGATCTTTAACATACAAAACCTCTTGCAAGGCTTTTCATTGATTTATATTTATTCCGGAAAGGCAATCCCTTGGCTTGCCTTTCCGGAAGTTCTATTTTAACAAACGCTGAGCAGGAGATTTATTTCCTGCCGGTCAGTTCTTTTGGTATCCTGCCATTTTTAATGGATTCGGATCTCAGCCTTCGGCCCAGGATCCTTTCAACCATGTTTCCGATTTCCAGTACTTTGTCAATATCCAAACCGGTATCTATTCCCATTTCGTCCATCATCACCACCATATCTTCGGTAGAAACAAGGCCCACAATGTTTGGATCTTTATAATAATAGGCTCCTGTACCGGCAACCGGTACACCACTAACAAAGTTGGCTGGTTGTCCGCCGGTACCTCCCATGCAGGACTCATAATTGGTAATCCCTGCCTGCAGTGCAGCCAGTACATTGGCCAGGCCCCAGCCACGGGTTACATGGAAATGTGCAATGTGTTTTTCGGGTCTGGGAATGGCATCCAGCAGCATGGAAAAATAATCATATACCCGGTCGGGTGAAGCAGAGCCATCATGGTCGGCATGTTCCACATCATCGGCTCCGATATCCAGCCAGCGCTTCGTGAATTCAACCGCTTTTTTCATCTCCGTGGGGCCTTCAATGGGGCAGCCCCAGATGGTGCTGACCGTGCCATTTACCAGGATACCGGCATCATGGCATTTGGGAATGTACTCCTCGCACATTTTAAAATATTCTTCAATGCTCAGAGCTGAGTTCTTTTTCTGGTGTGATTCACTGGTGGAAACCATTACAAGGATGCGGTCGACACCAAAACCATCTTTCTTGGCCTGAATGGCCCTTTCGATGGCGCGCTCACGGATGGTGACTGCTGTCAAGGTAACATCATCCAGCATATGCTTGACTTTCTTGCTCTTGTGCAGTTTTTTCATCAGCTCGTCGGCATCCCTGAACTGGGGCATTCCCCGTGGGTTGCCAAAGTTGGTTGTTTCAATGTTTCTGAAGCCGGCAAGTATCAGTTGCTCCAGCACCCATAACTTTGCATCGGTGGGTACAAAAATTTCTTCATGTTGAAAACCGTCTCGCACGGTTATGTCGCCAATTCGCACTTTTTTGGGATAATCCATATATACGTTTTTTTGGTTAATAATAAAGTAAGACAGACTATGATTACCCCACTAAGATAAAGATTTTTTTCTTATCATTGCATAGAGTAAAAATGTCCTGCTTGGGGCAATACCTTTGAAACCGGCAACAGAAAATATTGATAAAGAGATAATAAGGTTTAACCAAATTCAATTATTGTGTTCAGAATAGATTCTAAGATCGACGTTAATTCCGATGAATTCAAACGGAATAAAGAGGAATTCCAGCAACTCCTTTCGAAGTACAAAAAGATCCAGCGTGAAATATCAAAGGGAGGTCCTGAAAAGGCTGTAAAGAAGCACAAAGAGAGGGGCAAGCTGCTGGCCCGGGAAAGGGTGGAGAAATTGATCGATCCCAACACGCCTTTTGTTGAGCTCTCAGTACTTGCAGCATACGACATCATGGATAATGAACACCCTTCTGCAGGCATTGTAACCGGGATCGGGATCATCCATGGACGCGAAACGGTAATCATTGCCAATGATGCCACGGTTAAGGGCGGTACCTATATAAAGGAAACGATTAAAAAGCATTTACGCGCACAGGAAATTGCCATGGAAAACCATCTTCCCTGTGTTTACATGGTTGATTCGGGTGGGGTATTCCTGCCAGAGCAGGCCAATGTGTTCCCCGACCGGGATCACTTCGGAAGGTTCTTTTATAACCAGGCCCGCCTTTCGGCCATGGGCGTACCCCAGATCGCCATTGTAATGGGTTCCTGTACAGCAGGCGGGGCATATGTTCCGGCCATGAGCGATGAAACCATCATCGTAAAGAAACAGGGAACCATTTTCCTTGGTGGACCACCCCTCGTTAAAGCAGCCACCGGTGAAGTTGTTACCCCTGAAGAACTGGGTGGTGCCGATGTGCATACCTCCATTTCGGGTGTTGCAGATCACTTTGCCGAGAATGATGTGCATGCCCTGCAAATTTGCCGCAACATCTTCGAGAACCTCGACCACAAAAAAAGAGAAGTCCTGAACATTGAGCCCATCGAAGAGCCCTATTATGATCCTGAGGAGCTTTATGGGATCGCCCCCACCGACCTGAAGAAACAGGTCGATGCCAAGGAGGTGATCGCCCGCATCGTGGACGGCAGCCGTTTTCATGAATTCAAGGAAAGGTACGGAAAAACACTTGTGTGCGGTTTTGCCAACATCATGGGTTTCCCTGTAGGTATACTGGCCAACAACGGGGTATTGTTTTCTGAATCAGCCCTGAAAGGTGCTCATTTTATTGAACTGTGTACCTCACGAAAGATCCCGTTGGTGTTCCTGCAGAACATAACCGGTTTCATTGTGGGTAAACAATACGAACGCGGCGGAATCGCCAAGGACGGGGCCAAGCTGGTTCATGCTGTGGCCAATGCCAATGTCCCTAAATTCACGGTCATTTTCGGTGGTTCCTTCGGGGCCGGAAACTATGGAATGGCAGGAAGGGCATACAGTCCCAGGTTACTCTTCATGTGGCCCAACGCCAAGATCTCGGTGATGGGCGGAATGCAGGCAGCTGGCGTGCTTTCAACAGTGAAAGAGGACGCATACAAAGCCAGGGGCCAGGAAGTTCCCAAGGATGAGATCGAAGCCCTCAGAAAGAAGATCATCGAAAAATACGAATACGAAGGCTCGGCCTATTACAGCACGGCCAGATTATGGGATGACGGCATCCTGGATCCGGTGGATACCAGGAAAGTACTGGCCCTGGGTATCTCGGCTTCGCTTAATAATATTTTCGATGAACAGAAATACGGTGTCTTCAGAATGTAAGGGCCTGTATTTGTAACATGAACAAAATTCACTAAACCAAATATTTATTAAAAGAATGAAGGATTTTCAAAACATAGCGTTCGAAATTGAGGACAATGTTGGAAAAGTCTGGTTGAACCGCCCGGATAAGCACAATGCCATGAATGCGGAAATGATCGCAGAGATCGTGGAATGCTTTGAAGCAGTGAACCGCATGGAGGATGTTCGTGTTGTAGTGCTGGCTGGTAAAGGGAAATCTTTTTGCGCCGGTGCCGACCTGAATTATATGAAGGGGATCGCTAAATTCGGTTTTGAAGAAAATTACCAGGACAGCCTCAAGCTGGCAAAATGCTTTAATGCAATCTACACCTGCATTAAGCCCACCATCGCACTGGTGCATGGTGCAGCAATCGGAGGTGCAAATGGACTGCTCGCAGCCTGTGATTTTGTATTTGCTGCCAGCGACACCAAATTTGCCTTTGCCGAAGTGAAGCTGGGCATTGCCCCTGCTACCATTTCGCCCTATGTGGTTAAACGCATCGGAGAGTACGGGGCCCGAGACCTGATGATGACCGGAAGAAGGTTCCTTGGAGATGAGGCAGAAAAATTTGGTCTTGCCAACAAAGCTGTTCCTGCGGAGGAACTGGAAGAAACAGCAGGCAAAACCATCAATAAACTGATGAGTAGCGGACCGGCAGCGGTAGCCGCGACCAAGAAGCTGATCTATGATCTGTACAACAAATACGATTTTGAAAGCTCAATAGATATGAGCGCGAAACTGATCGCAGAGCTGAGGGCTTCGGAAGAAGGACAGGAAGGCATGGCTTCTTTCCTCGAAAAACGCAAACCCGGATGGGTTAAATAATTAAGGTGAACAGCTATTCCGAAATCCGGAATCCGGAATCCGGAATAATAATATTGGATATTAACAAGAACTTAAATACAGCATGGCTAAAAGACAAATCAAATTCAGTCTGATCTATCGCGATATGTGGCAGTCCTCAGGGAAATACCAGCCCCGTGTCGACCAGTTAACGAAAATTGCTCCTGTTATTGTTGACATGGGATGTTTTGCCCGTGTAGAAACCAATGGTGGTGCCTTCGAACAGGTACAACTGCTTTATGGCGAAAACCCTAACAAGGCAGTGCGGGAATGGACCCAGGCATTCAATGATGCCGGCATACAGACCCACATGCTCGAAAGGGCGCTCAACGGGATCAGGATGTACCCGGTACCGGCCGATGTGCGCCAACTGATGTATAAGGTCAAGAAGGCACAGGGTACCGACATTGCCCGTTCATTCGATGGTTTGAACGACCACCGCAACCTGGAGTTATCAGTGAAATATGCCAAAGAAGCAGGCATGATCTCCCAGGTGGCCCTGAGTATTACCTATTCAAAGATCCATACGGTAAAATATTATATGGATATCGTTGACAAAGCCGTTGAATATGGTGCAGATGAGATCTGCCTGAAAGACATGGCCGGGATCGGCCGCCCGGCTACCCTGGGCAAACTGGTGAAGGCCATCAAAGATAAATATCCCAAGCTGACGGTGCAGTATCACGGGCATTCAGGACCCGGGTTTTCCGTTGCCTCCATGATGGAAGTGGCCAAAGCCGGAGCCGATATTGTGGATGCTGCCATGGAACCCCTCTCCTGGGGCATGGTCCATCCCGATGTGATCACCATCAGGGAAATGCTTGATGACGCCGGTTTCGATGTTCCCGAGATCAACATGGAAGCTTATATGGAAGCCAGGCACCTTACCCAAACATTCATCGATGATTTCCTGGGTCATTGGATCAATCCCAAAAACCGCTACATGTCCTCCCTGATGATACAATCCGGTTTACCGGGCGGTATGATGGGCAGCCTCATGGCCGACCTCAAGGGCGTTCAGCAGGGTATCAATCTCTCGCTGAAAGCAGCCGGCAAAAAAGAATTAACAGAAGACGAACTCCTGGTTAAACTCTTTGATGAAGTGGCATACGTATGGCCGAAACTGGGTTATCCTCCACTGGTAACACCTTTCAGCCAGTATGTAAAAAATGTGGCCCTGCTGAATATCGTGCACATGGCCAAAGGTGAACCCAGGTATTCAAGCATCGATGATAACACCTGGAACATGATCCTGGGCAAAGCAGGAAAGCTCCCGGGACCACTGGCACCCGAAATAGTGGAACTGGCTAAGAAACAGGGTCGCGAATTCTACACAGGTACTCCTCAGGATGCCTATCCTGACGAGCTGGACAAATACAGAAAAGAAATGAAAGAGCTGGGATGGGAAACCGGTGAGGATGACGAGGAGCTCTTTGAATTTGCAATGCATGAAACCCAGTACCGGGATTACAAATCAGGCCTGGCCAAAGAAAGATTTGAACAGGACCTGGAAAAATTCAGAGCACAAGAACATGAACCAATTAAAACCAAAGTAAGCGTGACTGATAAAGCAAAACCCAAAAGAAGTTCTTACAATAAGAACAAAGTGGAATTCCCGGTTGCCATGATCGGATTTCTCTTATACACAATGAACAGCAGGCAAATAGAAGAAAATAAAATTTCCTCTAATGGAAATGATGTCTGGTCTGCTATCGGCTTCTGGCGAAACATGATGAAGATCGATGTGACCTATGGTGAGGGCAATATCCCTGTTTATATCAATAAAATGAAAAACAAGGAGTATGAATTCGAGATAGAAGGCAAGACCTACATGGCTGAATTGCTGAATATCGACCTTGGAGAAGTAGACTTTAAACTTGGTGAGGATTCTTTCCTGGCGGAATTTTCCAAAGGGGATGAAAACTTTACAAAAACAAAGATCAATGAAGGAGAATTCCAGTTCCTGAGGAATGATTTACTGGATACCGATGTTGCCGCACACGAAGAAGAAGGCGCCGGTGATGATACCAAGAAACTCATCGCCCCCATTCCGGGCAGGGTGTTTAAAATTGAAGTGAAAGAAGGACAGGAAGTGAAGAAAGGAGACCTCGTCATGGTGATCGAAGCCATGAAAATGGAAAACAACATCACGGCAAGCAAAGATTGTAAAATAACAAAGCTGCTGGTCGACCTGAATGAGATGGTGGAAGCAGGCAATGCGCTTGCTGATATAGAATAATCATAAATCCAAACCTTGAATATGAATTTTGAATTAAGTGAAGATCAACAAATGATCCGTGACTCTGTCAGGGATTTTGCCGAAAGAGAGATTAAACCCCGGGCTAAAGAACTGGATGAGAAAGCGGAATTCTCCCTGGAACTCACAAAGATGATGGGAGAAATGGGACTTTTCGGAATGTACCTGCCCGAGCAATATGGTGGCCAGGGAATGGATTACCTTTCCTATATCATCGCCGTTGAAGAGATCGCCCGCATCGACGGAAGCCAGGCAGCAACCCTGGCAGCTCACAATTCACTGGGCATTGGCCCGCTTTATTATTTTGGTAATGAGGAACAAAAGCAGAAATACCTGCCGCCACTCTGCACCGGAGACGCCCTCTGGGGTTTCGGACTAACAGAACCCGATGCCGGATCCGATTCAAGGGGTTCAAAAACCAAGGCTTACCTCGATGGCGATGAATGGGTCATCAATGGTTCCAAAATATTTATCACCAATGGATCGGTAGATATCTCCGTTGGCAGCACCGTACAGACAGTTACAGATGAGGTGGATGGAAAGAAGATCTTCAGCTGCATCATCGTAGAAAAGGACAATCCTGGTTTTAAACGGGTAGGCATGCATGGCAAGATGATGTGGCGCGCCTCAGATACGGCCGAATTGTATTTTGATGATTGCAGGGTGCCCCTCGAAAACCTGCTCGGAAAAATTGGTGAGGGATCCCACATCATGCTCAGCACACTCGATAGCGGAAGACTTTCCATTGCAGCCATGGGTCTGGGATGCGCACAGGGTGCTTTTGAACTGGCATTTAATTATGCACAGGAAAGAAAACAGTTCGGGAAGCCCATCAGCAAATTCCAGGTAAATGCTTTTAAGCTGGCTGATATGGCAACGAAGATCGAACTTGCCAGGAACTTGCTTTACAAGGCGTGCTGGCTGAAAGACAACGGAAAACCCTTTGCTAAAGAGGCTGCCATGTCGAAACTATATTGCTCTGAAATAGCCAGAGAGGTGGCCGATGAAGCCGTACAACTTCATGGTGGCTACGGATTGATGAAGGACTATGATATTGAACGCTTCTACCGCGATCAGCGCCTGCTACAGATTGGCGAAGGAACATCGGAAATTCAAAGGCTGGTGATTTCACGGCATATTGGGTGTTGATGTACAATTGCTCGATTGCTCAATTGTTCGATTGTTCGATTGTTCGATTGTTAAAAGATACATATCCTGATACTTGACAAAAACTATTGCTTTAGTCAATATAAAAACACCATCTTACATTGAAAACAATTATTGAAGAAAAAAAAAGTTTACTTGAAATTGAATGATATAGATGCTTACAAACACTCATTTCAATTAAGTAACACAGTTTGGAATATAGTAGCTAAATGGGATCATTTTAATAAAGATACAGTTGGTAAACAGTTTGTTAGATCTATTGATTCTATATCAGCTAATATTGCTGAAGGGTTTGGGCGCTATTCAAAAAAGGACAAGATTAGGTTCTACAGGATCAGTAAAGGCTCATTGTATGAATCACTGGATTGGAATGAAAAAGCAAAGAAGCGCGGAATTTTGTCTAATAAAGAATACCAGACAGTATTTAACGAACTTGAACAAATTCCAAAATTGTTAAACCAGCTTATTAAATATACTGGTCTCAAGCTAAAAGAGTAATAATAACACGTTCCTAACAAGACATACCCCTCCATCAAAAATGAATGGACGGATAGCAATTGATCAATGAAATCCCGTCTCGCCTTTGGCGAGGCGAGGATCTTCGACTGAAAGCCGGGACAATTGAACAATCGAACAATCGAGCAATATGAACAACAAAATCCTCTGGAAACCAAACAAAGAAAAAGCAAACAAAACCCAGATGCATGAATTTATGATGCGCATCAATGAAAAGTGCGGTCATAATTTTCAGCATTATTATAACTTGCATCACTGGACAATAGAAAACCCGGAAGATTTCTGGGGCGAGTTCTGGTCTTGGTCTGGTATCAAACACTCAACTCCATTTGAAAAGGTCGTGGATGATCCTAATAAAATGCCCGGGGCAAAATGGTTTCCGGGTACACGCCTGAACTATTCCGAAAACCTACTACAAAGAAGGGATGATCACACGGCGATCCTTTTCCGGGGAGAGGACGAGGTTAAAAGATCCCTTTCCTACAAGGAACTTTATAATGAAGTGCACCGCATTGCCGAGGGTCTGAGAAGGCTCGGTGTTCAGAAGGGGGACCGCGTGGCCGGTTTTGTACCCAACACGCCTGAGTCCATCATTGCCATGCTGGCGGCCGCTTCCATCGGGGCTATCTGGAGTTCTTCTTCTCCCGATTTCGGGATCAAAGGCGTGCTCGACCGTTTCAGCCAGATCGAACCCAAAGTGATCTTTGCAGCCGATGGCTATTATTATAAAGGCAAGGTGATCAATTCTCAGGAAAAGCTCAAAGGCATTCTCGACCAACTACCTTCGGTCGAAAAGGTTGTTTTGTTCAAATACACAGGGAACCGGAATGTAGAGGATATACCCAGGGCTATGACCTGGGAAGATCTGGCCAAGCCTGCAAAAGAAGAAATGAGGTTTGAACAGCTTCCTTTCGATCACCCCCTGTATATCATGTATTCCTCAGGCACCACCGGCCTGCCCAAAAGCATCGTGCACTCTGCCGGGGGTACGCTGATACAGCATCTCAAGGAATTGAAATTGCATTGCAATCTAAAACCTGAACATAGCATTTTCTATTTTACTACCTGCGGCTGGATGATGTGGAACTGGGTGGTTAGCAGCCTGTCCGTTGGGGCGACCCTGGTGCTCTACGACGGCAATCCTTTCTATCCCGGACCCGAAGCCCTGCTGAAGATGGCCGAAGAGCTGGACATCACAATTTTCGGGACCAGCGCCAAATACATTGCCAGCCTTGAGGAAGCGGGTGTTAAACCAAAGGAATTAGCTGATTTTCCGAAGCTGGAGGTGATCACTTCCACCGGTTCACCCCTCTCGGACGAAAGCTTTGAATACGTTTACCGCGACTGGAAAAAGGATGTGCAGCTCTCTTCCATTGCCGGCGGAACAGACATCATTTCCTGTTTCGTACTGGGCAGTCCTACCCTGCCGGTGTACCGCGGAGAGATCCAGTGCAAGGGCCTGGGAATGGATGTGGATTGTTTTGATGAGCATGGCCAGCCGGTGATCGAAAAGCAGGGCGAACTGGTTTGCAAGACAGCCTTCCCCTCAATGCCCATTTATTTTTGGAATGATCCTGACGGGAAAAAATATCACTCCGCCTATTTCGAAGTTTACCCGGGCGTCTGGCATCATGGCGATTATATTCAAATCAGCGAACACGGCGGCGTGACCATGTTTGGCCGTTCGGATGCAACACTCAATCCCAGTGGCGTGAGGATAGGAACTTCGGAGATTTATAGCGTTGTTGAGAACATGGATGAGATCTCCGATTCGGTGGTGGTAGGACAACATTATGATGATGATGAAAGGGTAATCCTCTTTGTGAAACTGAACAAGGGTGTGAAACTCGATGATGAACTGAAAACCAGGATCAAAAAGCTGATCCGCAGCAATTGCAGTCCCAGGCATGTGCCGGCTGTAATTCTTGAAACAGAGGATGTTCCTTACACCCTGAATGGGAAAAAAGTGGAAGTGGCGGTAAAGAAGATCATTCACGGGCAGGATGTGAAAAATAAAGATGCCCTGGCCAATCCGGAAAGTTTGGAGAATTTTAAGGCGCGGAAGGAATTATTGTAAATCCTTATTCAAATAATATTCAGCCAGATTGAGATCGGATGGTTCGGTGATCTTGATGTTAGCTGCATCCCCCTTTACCAGATGGATATCATGTCCCATGGCTTCAAGTACCGTTGCATCATCCGTAAAATCAGGCCTGTACTTCTGTTCATAAGCCTTCCGGATCATTTTGAGCTCAAATACCTGGGGGGTTTGAATGAGGCGGATCTTTGAACGATCTGCAACATGGTTGCCATCAGATTCAATCATTCTCACACTTTCCTTCACTTCGATCGCAGGCACAGCATTGCCAAGCAATTCAGCAGTATCAAATGCAGTTTGCATCAGTTGGTGGGATACCAGGGGCCTGACCCCATCATGAATCCCTACCAGGCCAGAACTTGCTTCAATCACCTGTAAACCATTTTTTACAGAATCAAATCTTTCCTTTCCACCCTTTACCAGGATGTGTTCGATATCAAATGAATACCTCTGGCAAATCTCTTCCCACTTTTTAAAGTGATTTTCAGGAAGTACCAGGATAAATTGCAGCGTCTGATCCCATGCATAGAATCTTTCAAAAACATGTAGCAATAGTGGTTTACCAGAAAGTTCCAGAAATTGTTTGGGTGTTGCCGACTGCATCCTTTTTCCCAGGCCGCCGGCAACAATGATCAGGTATTTGTCCTTTAAAGGCATTTTAGATGATCAGCATCGCATCGCCGTAGGTGAAGAATTTATATTTTTCTTTTACGGCCTTTTTGTATGCTTCCATGAGGAAGTCGTAACCGGCAAAAGCTGCTACCATCATCATCATAGACGATTGCGGAAGATGGAAATTGGTCACCATGGCATCTGCTACATTGAAATCATAAGGTGGAAAAATGAATTTATTGGTCCAGCCTTTAAATGGTTTCACCTTGCCCGTGATGGTAACAGCGGTTTCGAGGGCTTTCATCGAAGTTGTTCCAATGGCACATACTTTTTTCTTATTGCTTTTGGCCCTGTTGATATAATCGGCATTACCCAAATCCACCATCATTTCCTCCGAATCCATTTTGTGTTTGGTCAGGTCTTCCACTTCAATATTCCTGAAGTTACCCAGTCCGGCATGCAGGGTGATCTCCGCAAAACTCACACCCAGCAATTCGAGGCGTTTCATCAGTTCCCTGCTGAAGTGCAGTCCGGCTGTGGGTGCTGCAACAGCTCCTTCATGTTTGGCATAAATGGTCTGATACCTTTCCTCATCTTCCGGAAGCACCGGTCGCTTATGTAGCTTGGGTAAAGGCGTTTGTCCGAGTTCCTGTATGGAACGCTTGAATTCCTCGTAGGGTCCATCGTAGAGAAAACGCAGGGTTCTCCCACGCGAAGTGGTATTGTCGATGACCTCGGCCACCAGGGTTTCATCCTCACCGAAATATAATTTATTACCGATCCGTATCTTCCTGGCAGGATCAACGAGTACATCCCACAGCCGGGTCTCACGGTTCAGCTCCCGCAAGAGGAAAACCTCAATTTTGGCACCGGTCTTCTCCTTTGTTCCGTAAAGGCGGGCAGGGAAAACTTTTGTATTGTTGATAACAAATACGTCACCATCATCGAAGTAATCCAGAATATCCTTGAAAATTTTATGCTCGATCTTGCCACTCTTCCTGTCCAGTACCATCAACCTTGACTCATCCCTGTTGTGGGGTGGTTCATTCGCGATAAGTTCCGGAGGTAATTGGTAACGAAATTGTGATAACTTCATATGTCTGTCCCTAGTTTTTAAAAGCCTGCAAAAGTAATAAAAAATGACGTGATTTTCAACGCTTCACGAAATTAATACAAAAGCATAGGCCTTGTCAAGTGCGATCGTCATAAAGTTTCTTAATTATTTCCTCAAAGCTGAAAATATCCATGGCATCTTCCAGTTTGAAGTCGCCGATGCGGGTGCGGCAAAGCGCCGAAAGGTATGCTCCCGAAGAAAGTTCCTGGCCAAAATCGCGGGCAAGAGAGCGTATGTAAGTGCCTTTGGAACATACGATTCGGAAATGTACCTCAGGCATGCTGATCCTGCTGATCTCAAATTCGTGAATATGAACACTGCGGGATTTCAGTTCAACCTCTTCCTTGTTCCTGGCATAATTATATGCCCTTTTGCCTTTTACCTGTATTGCTGAAAAAATGGGCGGCACCTGTTCCATCTCCCCGGTAAATCGGGCCGCTTTTTCCCGTATCAAATCTTCGTTGATGTGATCCAGCGGGTATTCCTCATCCACTTCGGTTTCCGAATCAAAAGAAGGTGTGGTTTTGCCGAGTATGAAAGTTCCCGAGTATTCCTTGTCGAAATCCTGGAAATACTGTATCTTTTTGGTATTCCTGCCGGTGCAGATAATGAGCAGACCGGTGGCTTTGGGATCAAGGGTGCCGGCATGCCCTACTTTGATCTTTTTGATGCCCAGGTTATGCTTGAGGATATAACGGATCTTGGAAACCACATTGAAAGAAGTCCAGTCGGTCGGTTTATTGATCAGCAGGGTTTCGCCTTCGAGAAAGTTGAATATGTTTTTATCCTGAACTTCAGACATTTTACAAGACTCCAAATAGTATTGCCGTGATCCCGATGACCAGGCAGTATATGGCAAAATAAATTAATTTTCCCTTTTTAACAAGATTGATCATCCATTTGCAGGCAATCAGGCCCGAAACAAAGGCCGCGATAAAACCAATAATCAGGGGAAGGGCCGTTACATCACTCTTGGAACTGAGGTCCTTGTCCATCAAATCTTTGAAATTGGCCCCGATGATGGGAATGAGTACCATCAGGAAGGAAAAGCGTGCAATGTTCTCTTTTTTATTTCCGATGATGAGTCCGGTTGAAATGGTGGATCCGGAGCGGCTGATCCCCGGCAATACGGCTGCGGCCTGTGCAATNNAAATCCCGATGATCAGTGCATCAAGGAAATTGATCTTTCTTCTGCTTTTACGGGGGATATAAGTCAGCGAGAGCAGTACAGAGGTTATGATCAGCATGGAGCCGACAAATACCAGATCGCCGCTGAAAAAGGCTTCCACCTCTTCTGCAAAAAACAATCCCACGATCAAAACAGGGATCATTGAAAACAGGATTTTCGCAATATACTGCGTTTCCTCATTCCACCGGAAAAGGAACAGCCCTTTCAGTAGTTTCAGGATATCTTTGTAAAATACCACAATGGTACTCAAGACCGTGGCACCATGCACCACCACTGTAAAAATAAGGCTTTTCTCTGCACTCACCCCCAGGATCACTTTTCCCAGTTCCAGGTGGCCGTT
>NPIE01009330.1_pt1 | contig 25249 bp, 19 predicted proteins | sample 8637661 | NCBI WGS metagenome assembly NPIE01 (sample SAMN07420842, study PRJNA396082) | bioreactor metagenome | isolation source: sample BA12 brine-fed electro-methanogenic bioreactor BA | place: Japan: Kochi | collected 2016-12-09 | reverse complement strand
GCCGCGTGAATGGCTAAACCGCACGATTGGTGATCGTGTCATAAGCAGGAGCCTGCGGTTATGTCCGGCCTTGGCCATCCAAACGCATCCGCGCGGGGTGTCGTCTTCGACATCAAGCGGTACGCCATCCACGATGGCCCGGGGATACGCACGACCGTGTTCCTCAAGGGCTGTCCGCTGGCGTGTCGGTGGTGCCACAACCCCGAAAGCTGGCGGCCCGAGCCGGAGGTGGGCGTGCGTCGGAGCCGTTGCCTGCGATGCGGGCGGTGCGTGGAGGCGTGCCCGGCGGGGGCGATCGTGATGCAAGACGGCCGGCCCGTCACGTCGCTGGAGGTGTGCCGGCGGTGCGGGGCGTGCATCGAGGCCTGTCCGGCGGGGGCCCGCGAGATGATCGGCCGGGAGATGACCGTCGGGGAGGTCCTGGCCGAGGTCGAGCGGGACCTCTTGGTCTACGATGAGTCCGGCGGGGGAGTGACGTTTTCCGGCGGAGAGCCGCTGGCCCAGCCGGATTTCCTCCTGGCGCTGCTGGCCGAGTGCCGAAGGCGGGAGATCCACACGGCGGTCGATACCTCGCTGCAGGCCACGTGGGAGGTGGTCCGGGCGGTCGCCGAGGGGGCGAATCTGCTGCTTTGCGACGTGAAACACATGGACCCGGCCAAACACAAGGCCCTGACCGGCGTAGACAATGGGCGGATTCTGGAAAATCTGCGGGGGCTGATGAGCGGTGCGGCGAGGGTTATTGTTCGCATTCCGGTGATTCCCGGATACAATGATGACGTGGCCAACGTGGAGGCGGCCGGGGCGTTTCTGGCCGAGGCCGGGGCCGTGGAACGGGTGGAATTGCTGCGGTACAACCCCGGCGGACTCGATAAGGCCGCCCGGCTGAGCGGCGAGTTCGACCTGGTGCGCCCCCAGGAGCGGGATGATGGGGTGATGGAGGGTCTGGCGGCCGTGCTGCGGCGATTCGATCTGAACGTCATGGTGGGTGGGTAATGTATGAACGAGCGGGTGCAACGGCTTCGGGAGCAAAGCGTCTCCATCACGCCTTATCTGTCCACCGAGCGGGCGGAGCTGATCACGGATTTCTACGAGAGCGATGAACCGTGGCGTCACTCGGCCGTGATGACGCGGGCGTTGGCGTTCAAACACCTGATGGAGCACAAGGCCATCTGCATCAACCCCAGCGAGCTGATCGTCGGGGAGCGGGGCCCGGCCCCCAAGGCCACGCCGACCTACCCCGAATTGTGCTGCCATGACCTGGAGGACCTGCGGATTCTGCACACGCGGCCCAAGACCCGGTTTGACGTGTCCGAGCGGGTGCGCCAGGTCTACGCGGAGCGGATCATTCCGTTCTGGCGGGGAAAGACCCTGCGGGAGAAGTTGTTCGCGGCGATGACGCCCGAGTGGCACGCGGCGTTTGAGGCGGGCGTGTTTACCGAGTTCATGGAGCAGCGGGCGCCGGGGCACGCGATTCAGGATGGCAAGATCTACCGGGCCGGGCTGGAGGACTTCAAGCAGCGCATCGCCCAAAAGCAGGCACAGATCGATTGGCTTTGCGATCCGCGTGCGTACGACAAGGACCAGCAATATCGGGCGATGACGATCTGTGCGGATGTGGTGATCACGTTCGCCCGGCGGTATGCCGAGCAGGCGCTTCGGCTGGCCGAGCAGGAGACCGACCCCACCCGGCGGGCCGAACTGGAGCGGATCGCCGAGGTGTGCACCCGCGTGCCGGCCCGGGCGCCGCGCGATTTCTGGGAGGCGCTGCAGATGTACTGGTTCGTGCATCTGGCGGTGATCACGGAGTTGAACACGTGGGACTCGTTCAATCCCGGCCGGCTCGATCAGCATTTGTATCCGTTCTACAAGCGGCAGATCGAGGAGGGCTCGCTTACCGAGGATCAGGCCCGCGAGCTGCTGCAATGCTTCTGGGTCAAGTTCAACAATCAACCCGCCCCGCCCAAGGTGGGCATCACCGAGGAGCAGAGCGGTACGTATACGGATTTCGCCCTGATCAACGTGGGTGGCGTGCGGCCCGAGAGCGGCGCCGATGCCGTCAACGAGGTCTCGTATCTTATCCTGGACGTGGTCGAGGAGATGCAACTGACGCAGCCCAGCGCGTGTGCGCAGATCAGCGTGCACAATCCGGATCGATTCGTGCGGCGGGCCTGCCGCGTGATCCGTCGGGGCTTTGGCCAGCCGAGCCTGTTCAACACCGATGTGATCGTGCAGGAGATGCTCCAGGACGGCAAGACCCTGCTCGACGCCCGTTCGGGCGGACCCAGCGGCTGCGTCACGGTCAGCGCCTTCGGCAAGGAAAGCTGTACGCTGACCGGCTATATCAACTGGCCCAAGATTCTGGAACTGGCGCTGCACGATGGAATCGACCCACGCACGCGCGAGCGCGTGGGTCCGGCCACGGGCGACCCACGCACATTCACCTCGTTCGAGCAGGTGATGGAGGCGTACAGGACGCAACTGCGGTACTTCGTTGATCTCAAGATCACCGGCAACAACGTGATCGAGCGCCTGTTCGCCCGGTTCATGCCCGCGCCGTTCATGTCGCTGGTGATGGACGACTGCATCGAAAAGGGCGTGGATTATCACGAGGGCGGGGCCCGCTACAACCCCACCTACATCCAGGGGGTGGGGATCGGCACGCTCACCGATGCGCTCTCGGCGATCAAGCACCACGTGTTTGACACGCGCGAGGTGACGATGGAGACGCTGTTGGAGGCGACCGAGGCCGATTTCGACGGCCACGAGCTCCTGCATCGCCGCCTGCTGGAAAAGACGCCGAAATACGGCAACGATGATCCGCGGGCGGATGCCATCGCCGCGGCCGTCTTCGAGGCGTACTACGAGGTCCTGAACGGCCGACCCAACACCAAGGGCGGGCACTACCGCGTGAACCTGCTGCCGACGACGGTGCACATCTACTTCGGCTCGGTCCTCGGTGCGTTGCCCAGCGGCCGCCGCCGGGCCCAGCCGGTCTCCGATGGCATCAGCCCGGAGCAAGGCGCCGACCGCCACGGTCCGACCGCCATCATTCAGTCGGCCTCACGCATCGACCACGCCCGCACGGGCGGCACCCTGCTGAACCTGAAGTTTCATCCGCAGGTGTTGGCCGGCGATGAGGGCATCGCCAAGCTGGCCCAGTTGGTCCGGTCGTACTTCCGCTTGGGCGGGCACCACGTGCAGTTCAATGTGATCGACGCCGAGACACTCCGCCGGGCCCAGGAGCGGCCTGAGGAGCACCGCGAGCTGATCGTCCGCGTCGCGGGGTACAGCGACTACTTCGTCGACCTCGGTCGCGAATTGCAGGATGAGATTATCGCGCGTACTGAGCAGCGGAGCCTGTGAGTTGCCTGGCCGCTGTGCTTCGAGATTGCGTATGACAGCATTGTCCTCAGCGAGGGTGGATGCGCCCGTCGGGGGCGGGCGGCTTGGCGGATGGTTCCATGGCCCGTAACACGACACGCACCTATACCGTCAGCGAGGTCAGCACGCTGATCAAGGTCGCCCTGGAGGGTGGCCTGCCCGGCCGGCTCACCGTCACCGGGCAGATCAGCGGTTTCAAGCGGCACGCCAGCGGGCACGCATATTTCGCGCTGAAGGACGACAAGTCCGTCCTGGCCGCCGTCATGTGGAAGAGCAAGCTGGCCGCGGTGCGTTTCGCGCCCGAGGACGGCATGGCCGTTCTGGCGACCGGTTACATCGACCTTTATGAGCCCACCGGCAAGGTGCAGTTGTACGTGGATCGGCTCGAGCCGGCCGGCGTGGGGGCGCTGCAGGTCGCCTTTGAGCAGATGGTCAAGCGGCTCCGCGCCGAAGGGCTTTTCGACGACCGCCACAAGAAACCCCTGCCGCGGTTCGCCATGCGGATCGGCATCCTCACCAGCCCCTCCGGGGCGGCGATCGTGGATATTGTCAACAGCATCCGGTCGCGGTGGCCGTGTGCGAGGCTTTTCTTTCGGCCCGTGCCCGTTCAGGGCCCCGGGGCGGCCGAGGAGATCGCCCACGCGGTGGTCCAGGTGAATCGGGAGAATGCCCATCGGCGGCTGGACCTTTTGATCGTCGGGCGTGGCGGTGGATCGCTGGAGGACCTTTGGGCCTTCAATGAGGAGGTCCTCGCCCGGGCCATCCATGCCTCGCGGATTCCCGTTATCAGTGCGGTCGGCCACGAGGTGGATATCACCATCGCCGACCTGGTGGCCGATGCCCGGGCCTCCACGCCGACCCAGGCCGGGGTGATCGCCGTGCCCGATCTGGCCGAGGTGACGGCCAGGCTGGACCAGGCCGCCGCCCACCTGCGGCAGGACTTGCGGAATCGGCTGGACCTGTCGCGACAGCGGCTGGCCACGATCCTCGCCGGGCGGGTCTTTCGCGAGCCGCAGGGGGCCCTGGCCGTGCCCGCCCAGCGGGTCGACGAACTGGCGATGCGACTGCGGCATGCGGCCCGGCAGGGTCTGGATCGGCTGCAGCGGCGCCTCGCCGATGCGCACCAGCGGGTGGCCGCGATCGAGCCCCGGCGGGTGTTGGCCGAGCAGCGAACGCGGTTGCAGGCCTTGGCCGGGGTTCTCGACCAGCGCCAGCGGTCCGTGCTGACCGCAAAGCAGTTGCAATGCACGGCCCTGGAGAATAGACTGCGGGGTATGGACCCGCGGGCGGTGCTGCGGCGAGGCTACAGCCTCACGCGCGATGCGCAAAGCGGGCGGCTGGTCACGCGGTCGCGCGACGTGGGGCGGGACACGGCGATCGTGACCGAGCTGGCCGACGAGGACTGGATTGAGAGCCGCGTTACCGCACGCAGGGACGCCGATGACCGCACAGGCCGCTGAGCGGCGTGGCGAGGAGCCTGGAGCCGGACGATACGATGGGCAAGAAGAAATCGAACCCCGACGTGGAGAAAATGACCTTTGAGCAGGCGATCACCGCCCTGACCGAGGTGGTCGAGCAAATCGAAGCGGGGCGGATTCCGCTGGCTGAGAGTCTCGACAAGTACGAGCGCGGCATGGCCCTGATCCGGCGGTGCCGCGAGATTCTCGCCCAGGCCGAGAAGCGTATTGAGAAGATCGGTGCCGAAGAGAAGGCCCCTGCGCCGGACTCCGAAGCGGCCGAGGGGGAGGTGAGTGACGAGGACGATGAGGGCTCCGAGCCCGCCGAATCAGCAGATGAGGGCTTGTTCTGAGGGGCCCCATGCCTTGGTCACGGGCGGCCGAGCCTGCGGGCGGCAAGACCCGCGAGCGTGGCGGAACTGGCAGACGCGCCAGGTTTAGGTCCTGGTGTCCGTAAGGACGTGGAGGTTCGACTCCTCTCGCTCGCAGTCCTTTATTGACAAGGACTTACGGCATTTGTTCCTGTCGAAAAAAGCCCTGTCTGATCACCCTTCCGGTGAAAAGATCTGCTGGGCAGGAATCCTACCGCTCATTTTTCACAACTATTTGCAGAGTGAAAACCCCAGCGGCATTCTCCCCATAGGATAGGCGACTTTGTGAGTCCGATACATGCCCCGTGGAGAATGACACCGTGGCATCCATGGGCAGGGCGATGGAAGAGCGGACACGTGGAATCGTTCATCAGCCGGATACGCGATGAGCGGCTGGATGGGGAATCGTTCTTGCACGTTGAGGAGATGAGATATGTTGTGGAGCGTGGGCAAATGGATTACAATCACTGTTGGCCGCACAGCAGCCTGAACGACATGCCGCTGGCGGACTTCGCCGATCGGTGTCGCCGGGCCGGTTGCCGCCGGCTGCATACGCCCGTGCTCGATAAGGTGGGCGATGGCGGAATCCTCTCGTTGGCACTGGATCAAGGAAAGGGGACAGATCATGAGGGACGCATTCGGGTGCTTAATCATCATTTGCTGTGCTTGTGTTTACGGGGAAGGTGCAGCGATTCGGGTGGCGCAGGATGGAACGGGGAACCACACGACGATACAAGATGCGATAGACGCGGCGGCTGAGGGAGATGTGATAGAGGTGGCGGCAGGGCAGTACGCAGAGGCGCTGCAGGTCAGTAAGGGGGTGCATCTCAAAGGGGCAGGGAGAGAGGCGGTTGAGGTTGTCGCAGACAGCTCGCACGCCAAGCGGGGCCTGATTTCGATTGATTCGTGCAAGAAGGTTCGAATCGAGGGGATCGCATTTAGACAGATCGGGACAAGGGAGGCATCCAAAGCGGTGATTGCGATAAACGATTGCGAGGTTGAGATGATCGACTGTGTTGTTGCGGGTTCGTTGTCTCGCGGAATAGAGGTGGGTCCTTCCCGAAATGACGTGGTCATTAGAGGGTGTCTGGTGTGTGAATGTTCGCAAGAAGGTCTCGTTGTTGATTCGAGCGGAGGGCGTTTTCTGATTGAGGATTGCGTGGTGGAGGGGAACGGCCGGTCGGGAATCCGGGTGGGGCGAATGAGCGCGGGGGCGATCACCTCCTGCGTGATGAAGGGAAACGGCACGGGGATCATGGTGGAAGACACGTGCGACGTCATCGCCGAGACATGCGTCCTGGAAGGGAACGCGACAGGGATTCACGCGCAAGGCGGGGCGACGTTGAAGGTGATTGGCAGCAAGGTGACAGGGTGTCTCAGCGATGCGGTGCGTCTGGTGTCGGATGCGGCTGCGGATGTGGCGCTGGAAGGATGCACAATCAGCGCCAATCGGGGTTATGGAATCGTCTCCAGCAGCGGAGCACGCATTATGGTGTCAAGCTGTGAGATCAAGGACAACGGAGAATATGGGATATCCTTGCTGAAGACGACGAGCGGCGGACTTTTCGGGAACACGGTTTGCGGGAACGGCAAAGGGGGATCCGTGATTTACGGATCGGCGCAGATCGACGTCGTTTCCAATGCATTCAAAGCCAATGCAGGACATGGTCTGTTTGTGAGCGAGCAATCGCGCGGGGCGGCGGAAAAGAACGTGTGTGAGGGCAATGGCAAAGACGGCATTTACGTCAGTAGTCAGACCAGGGGCTGGAGGCTTTCGGCGAACACGTGCGTGAGGAACACAGGGAATGGGATATGTGTGGTCGGTGAGGCGGTATGTCCGACAGTAGAGGGGAACATCTGCCGTGAGAACGGACGGAATGGGATAGAATTGCGGCTCGGTGCGAGAGCGACGGTGAATGAGAATCTCTGCGTGGACAACCGTGCTTACGGATTGAGCGTGGACGTGTTGGCGTTCATGGCGGGGGAGGGGAACAGGTACGAGGGGAATCTGGAGGGGCAGGTGTATGTCGCGGAAGGGATGTTTGGGCGCGTTCGCGATCTTCTGCTCGTGCGCGATTACGGCGAACTCGAAAAAGTCGCCAAGCGACTGAGGCGCGGCGACGGGATGACATCGGAAGGCAGGTCGATATTGAGCCTCTTTTACAGCCATTTAGGCAATGGGTGGGGCAGCCCCGGACATGAAGGATTCGAGTGGTTCTGCGGCCTTATCGATGAGTGGATGGCGAAGCATCCTGATTCGGTAACGGCGTGTAATCTGAAGGTGTACAACATCTATCGCGCCGCGTGGGCGGCTCGGGGGTCCGGGTACTGGGCAGAGACTCCGGTGGAACAACGAAAGCGTTATCGAGCGGAGCTTGAGCGCTGTTGGAAAGTGGTGCAAAAGGGGATCGGATTGGCGGAGCAGGATGGCGAGCTATACGCCCATGCGCTGGCCATAGCGATTGAAATGAACCAACCTGAGGAGGTGGTGGAAGACGTGTTTGCCAAAGGCGCAAGCATTGCGCCGGGGTATTCCAAGATCTATTCGACGCGATCCCGTTACCTGGCGGAGCGTTGGGGGGGAAAGCCCGGCGAACTGGAGGCCTTCATGGATAGGGCGTACGAATTGACCAAGGAGCTCGAAGGGGCCTCCATCTATGCGAGAATCGCGACTTTTCAATTAGCCGTGTACGGGCCGTCCGAGTTCGAGACACATAAGATTGGATATGAAAAGCTGAGGAACGGGTTCCTGGATGTGCTGGAGCGATATCCGGATTCCAAGCGTTTTACGAATGCATGTTGTGCGATTGCGGTAATGCACGGGGACAAGGATTTGGCGAGGAAGATGTTCGACAAGATGGGAAAGGAATGGCTCAGAGAAGTGTGGAAGGATGAGAGCCGATACCAGGAGGCACGAAAGTGGGCGTACGGGCTGAAGGCGACTTAGTCGGCTGTGCCGCTTTGTCAGCTTGGGTATTCCATGAATGGCGGAGTCCGTTGGCCGTCGGCAGGTCTGGAGTGTGGGCCCGGCTACGTAAAGACGGTGAGGCGCCGAAGGCGCAGTCCGCCCGTGTGCTTTCGGGAAGCCTGAAAAATCTTCGGTTGTGAAGGGCTTTGTGGGTCTGCGGACGGGGGCCGAGGATCAATGGGCTTCAACGAGGCTGGCCTGCTGCGGGAGGGCATCCCGGCAGGTCCACGACATCCAGGCATCCGGATGTGCCGAGAGCGCACCGGCGTGCTTGTACAGGGCGGTTATTGGTCTCGCCTGATGGGCTCGACGTGGAAGACCCACGGCCAGAGCTTGCCCGTTACGAACAGGCGGCCCCCCTCGGTGTCGTAGGCGATGCCGTTGAGCACGTCGGCCCGCCGGGCGGCATCGGCTTCCAACAGCCCCGACAGATCCCAAAAGGCCTCGACCTGCCCCGTATCGGGATGGATCACCGCGATGCGGTCGGTCTGCCAGACGTTGGCGTAGATGCGGTCCTTGATATACTCAAGCTCGTTGAGGTGTTGGAGCGGCCGGCCCCCGGCCGTCACGCCGATCGAGCCGGTCGGCTCAAACGTGTCGGGATCGAGAAACGTCAACCGGTCCGATCCGTCGCTGAGGATCAATCGCCGGCCGTCCCACGCCAAGCCCCAGCCCTCGCCGGGAATCGCGAACTCCTCGACCCGCCGAAACGTCGCCTTGTCATAAACGAACCCCACCCCCTCACGCCACGTGACCTGGACGATCCGATCGCCCAGGATCGCGACCCCCTCGCCGAAATAGGCCGCGCCGAGGTCCCGCCGCAGCACGACGTGGCCACTGACCAGCCCCACCTTCCGCAGGCTTGAGAGCCCATACCCCCCGGTGCCCTCGTAAAGAAAACCCCCCTCGTAGGCCAGGCCCTGCGTCCAGGCCTCGCGGTCGTGCGGGAACCGCGCCACCACGCGATACCCCCACACCGGCACACCGCCGTCCGGCTCCGCGGGCCGCCGGCACCCGCATACCAGGACCGCGGGAAGGCACATCACGAGTTGAAGCCGCCCACCGATCATCTTGGCCGGGCAGTCTAGCCGAGCCGCCGCCGGATGTCTACCGCTTCAGTTCCGTCGTGGACAGGTCGAATCCGCGCAGGATCGCATCGGCCTTGTCGCCCCGGCCTTGCAGGTAGTACACCCGCATCAGCTCAAACCGCGCGGCGATGTAGTAATGCTTGCTGAAACCGTCCTCGATCTGGCGGTGCCGCGACAGATACGTCTGCCAGCGCTCCTCGGCCAGGTCCAGCGTCGGGGCCGTGGCGGCGTAGTGGAAGTCATACGTGATCGTTCCCGGCGCAAAATCCTTCCAGTTGGACCGGGGCGGGTACAGGGGCTGATAGCTCCGCTGCGGGGGGTAGGCCGTTTGGCTTGCGTACCCGGACGCCGCCCCGGAGGCCTGAGCAGGGCCCGGCGGGTACTGGTCGCACCCCGGCGCGAGGACCGTGCATGCCGTCATCAGGACCGCGAGAATGAGCGAGAATACATGTTTCTGCATGGCCGTTTCCTTTCCATGCCGTGCGGGACGCGCCCGCCTGCCATCAGGCATCATCGGCATACGGAGCGCCGACGGTTCAAAGAATCACGGTAGCCGGTCCGATAAGGCGCCGGGCCTGAAAGGGTTTCAGTGGCCGCGGCCAGAGCGTCGCGTGAACAGATCGTACAAAATGGGCACGACCACCAGGGTCAGCACGCCGGAGACAAAGATGCCTCCCACGGTGGCGATGCCGATGTCATTCCGCAGCTCGGCCCCGATGCCGCGGCCCAAAGCCAGCGGCAGCATTCCGAGGACGGCGGCCAATGTGATCATGGTGATCGGCCGCAGTCGCTCGGTCGCCGCGGAGATCATCGCCTTGTGCCGCGGGACACCCTCCCGCACGTGGGCGTTCATCTGGTCAACGATCAGGATGGCGTTGTTGACCACGATGCCGATCATCATGACGATTCCCATCAGGACGAAGATCGCCATGTTGCGGCCGGTCAACGCCAGGGCCCAGAAGACGCCCGGCAGGGCCAGGGGAATCGTGACGAGGATGAGCCAGGGCTGCTTGAACGATTCGAGGATGGCCGCCAGCGACAGGATCACCAGCACGATGGCGATCAGTCCGGCCTCGCCCAATTCGGCCTGGGTTTCGGTCATGAGCTCATAATCTCCGGCGAAGTTGTACTCGTAGCCCGCCGGCAGGTCCGCCGCCTGTTCAAACGACTGGCTGAGCTCCTGCACAGCCGTTCCCAAGGCCTTTCGGCTGTCGATGTTGGCCAGCAGCTTGGAGATGCGTCGCTTGTCCTTGCGGGTGATCTGAACGGGCGCGAGGGTCTGCTTGACCTCCCCGAGGTGTTCGAGGACAAGCGGTCGACCCGGCGCGCCGGGCAGGAGGAACTCACCCACCTGTTGTTTGCCTTCGATCTCGGCCAGTTCGACCACGATGTCGTAGGAGCGATCCCCCCGCTTGAACGTGCCGGCTTTGAGCCCTTCCAGATTCGCGCGCAGGGTCAGGCCAAGCGTGGTCGCCGGCAGCCCCAGGTCGCCGAGGATCGCGCGATTCGGCCGAATCCGCAATTCGGGCTTTCCGATTCGGACCGTCGTATCCGTGTCGGTGAAGCCCGACAGCCCGCGGGCGGCTTCCTGGGCCGTCAAGGCCAGCGCATCGAGCCGCCCCAGATCGGGCCCGGCGATCTCCATCTCGATGTTGTAGGATTGCCCCCCGACGATGGTGGGCACGCTGACGGTGACGGTGCACTCCGGCACGGCTTGCAGACGCCTGCGGACCTGCTGCTGGAGTTCGCGGATGGACACCGCCCGCTCGGTCCGCTGGGAGAAGGTCAGCAGCACTTGGGCCAGGTACACGCCCTCCGACGACTGGCCGATGATCCCCTCCACCTTGCCGAGGGTGGTCAGCATGTGCTCCAGCTCGGGTGTATCCTTCAGCAGGGCCTCGATGTCCCGCGTTCGCCCCACGGTCTTGCCCAGATCGTAACGGGTGGGGAATTCGAGCTTGACGATCACTTGTCCCTGGTCGGGCTCGGTGAAGAACCCCAGTCCCAACGCGCGAGCCGTGAAGAAGGATTGAACCAGCAGGGCGAACACCGCCACGAGGACCAGCAGCGCGACCGCCCGGTGCCGCTCGTTGAATCGCAGTACCGCGCCGTACGCGTTGGTCAACGCGCCGAACATCCGGTTCCAGCGGCGTTCCATGCCCGCCAGGATGCCGGGGCGGGTGGTCCCTTCCTTCAACAGCACCGAGCAGAGGATCGGCGTCAGGGTGAAGGAGATGAACAGCGATACCGCCGTCATGATCAGCATGGTCAGCGCGAACGGCCGCATGAAAAGGCCGATCAGACTGCCCATGACGGTGATGGGTAACAGGACGACGATATTCGTCCCCGCGCTGGCCAGTACGGCGATGGCGGCCTGGCTGGTGCCCATCTCAGCGGCCGTCTTCGGATCGCCCGTTTCGACCAGACGCCTGGCGATCGACTCCAGAACGACGATGGAATTGGTGACGAGGATACCCACGCTCATGCCGATGGCCAGCAGCGTCGAGGTGTTGAGGGTCAGATCCACCGCGCTCATGACGAACAACCCGATCAGGATCGTCAGCGGCATGGTGATCGCGACGATGATCGTCATCCGCACGTTATACAGGAACAGGAACAGGATCAGCGCCGTCAGGGCGATCCCCTCGGCCACGTTCAACCACGCGCTGTGAACCGTCGCCTCGATAAAATGCCCGTTGTCGCTGACCCAGATCAACTCCATGCCCGCCGGCAGGCGACGATTAAGCCGGTCCATGGCCTCGCGGACGGCACGGACCACCGCGACGGTGTTGGCCTCGCCCCTCTTCACGATGCGGATCGCCACGCATTCCCGTCCGTCGACACGGGCGCGTCGCCGCAGTTCGGCCGTCGTCATCCGCACCTGGCCCACGTCGCGGAGGTAGCCGCGTTGACCGGTCTGGTTGATCAGCTCCAAGTCCCCGATGTGTTCGACCTGCTCAAACTCCGCGTCGAACTTCACGGTGAACTCGGTTCCGCCCTGGCGCACGCGGCCTGATGGAATCGTGCGGACCCCCTGTTGAACCGCCGCAACCACGTCCAGGCTCGTCAGACCGCGGGCCGCCAGCCGCTCGCGATCCAGCATCACGCGCACCTCCCGTTCGGCCCCGCCGATGAGTTCCACGTCGGCCACCCCGCTGATCACGGTCAGCCGATCCCGCAGCGTGTTGTCCGCGTAGTCGTAGAGGGCTTCGAGATCGGCCCGGCCGGTCAGGGCCAGGTTGATGATCGGTTGGGCGTTGATGTCAAACTTGAGGATCTGTGGGTCCTCCACGTCCTCCGGAAAGTCCGCCCGGATCAGGTCGAGCTTTTCACGGACATCCGTCGCGGCGATGTCCACGTCCACGTCAAGCTGAAACTCCAGCATGGTCTGGCAGACGTTCTCCATGCACGCGCTGCTGACGTGTTTGAGCCCATCGATCGTCACCATCTGGTCCTCGATGGGCTTGGCCACGTCGGTCTCGATCTGCTCGGGGCTGGCCCCCGGAAACACGGTCACGATCGTGATAAAAGGCACATCCGTCCGCGGCATGAGCTCCAGGCCCATCGTGCGCCAGGCGTTGATACCCAGCAGGCTCAGGGCGATGATCAGGCAGCTCATCGCCACCGGTCGTCGTACCGATGCCGTCGAAGGGAACACTAGCGATCCTCCCCCGTGATAGTCACCCGCAGTCCATCTTCGACCCGTTCCTGGCCCATTGTCACGATAGACTCGCCGGCGGCCACGTCGCCTTCAACCACCTCGACCCAATCATCCTCCTCGATACCGAGTGTGACCGGCACCTCCTGGGCGCGGCTGTCGCGCACCACAAACACCACGTCACCGCCCCCCCGCTGCTGCACGGCAACGCTCGGCACGCCGGGACCCTCACGCTCTTCGAGCAGCACCTCGATCCGCGCCACCGCGCCGGGCACCACGCCGGGTCCCGGTGCGTCCACCCGTGCCCTGATTTCAAACGTCCGAAGCCGCGGGTTGATCGTCGGGCTGCGATAATAAATGGGCCAGTCGCCCGCCTCTCGCCCCCCGACGCTGAGCCGTACCCGCGTCCGGCCGGGCTGTACTTGGCCGTAGTACTCCCCCGGCAGAAACGCCGAGACCCTCACGGTGGAAACATCCTCGATCCGCAGCACCGGCACCCCCGGTGAGCCCGTCTCCCCCGGTTCCTGGAACCGCATGGCCACCACGCCGGTGATCGGCGCCGCGACCACCGCGTCGGCCAAGTCCTTTTCGGCGATCTCCAGCGCCGTCTGGGCCTGCTTGTGCTGTTCGGTCGTGAGGTCCACGTTCGCCCGCGCCAGTTTGAGGGCCGCCTTCAATTGGGCGTGACGCGACTGCTGCTGCTCCAGGGCGTCGGCGGTGACGGCCTTGTTCTCGAAAAGACGCTCAAAGCGCCGCAGGTCCAGCTCGGCCTTGTGAAAGTCGGCCCGGACCTTCTCCAGGTTGGCCTCGGCCTGTCGAACGCCGCACGCGGCGACCGTCACATCAAGGCGGCCCAATTGCACGGCCTTTTCCAGCTTGAGCCGGTCGATCTCAAACAACACCGTGCGGCCCGCCTCGACCGCGTCTCCTTCCTCCACGTGGATGGCTTCGATCGTACCGGGTATCCGCGGCGAGACGTTCGCAAACGTTTCGGCCTCGAGGGTTCCCTGGAGTCCCAACCGACGCAGAAACACGCGTGACTCGGCCGATGTGACGCGGACGACAACGTCCGACGGGGTTGGGGTCTCCTCCGCCGCACCTTCCGCCGGCCCGTACAACGCACGCACCAGCCAGGCCCCGGCGAGCAACGCGACCACAACCACGATGATCCCCGCTGCCCACCAGATCAGCTTGTTGGATTTGCCCTGTGGGTCTGCCATGCAGTCCTATCCTTTCTCCTCGGGGTCGTCGGAGGATGCGATTCTTGTTCGTGTCATCCCCATCGCGTTGCGCAGCGTCGCCGCCGCCACCTGGAACTGGAACCGGGCCGTCGTGTGGAACATGCGGGCCTGATCGCGTTCGGCCACCACGCTCAGCAGCGTCGGCGTATCCACCAGGCCCTCGTGCCATTCCTGCCGTGTCTGTTCGTACCGGTGTTCAGTCATCACGAGCTGATCCTCCGCGAGGCGCAACTGGTCGCGGGCGCTGTCCAGATTCCGCTGGGCCCGAAGTACCTGGAGCATGACCACGAGGCTCTGCTGCTCGCGCTCGAGGGCGGCTCGCGTCACACCCTGCTTGGCCGCCTCGTATTCGTACACGTTCGCGAAACCGTTGAACACGGTCATCACGCCGGCAAGCCCGAGCATCCACGTGCTGGAGTACCGCTGAAACGAATCGCTCGTGTTCACGCGATTGGCCACACCGACCAGGCTCGGCAAGAAGTTCGCCAAGGCGATGTGCACCTTCTCCTTCTCGATGGCCACCTGCCGGTCCGCGATCCGAAGCTGAGGATGGTTCAACAACGCTTCCGCGACAAGGGCTTCCAACGACCCCGTCGGTGGCTCTTCACCGGGCCCTGTCCTCAATCGGATCGAGGCCAGTGGGTTGAGCCCCATGGTCAAGAGTAACTGGCCGCGGGTCTGGTCCAGTATCTGCTCTACACGCTTGCGCTGGGTCCGGCGAAACTCCAGCGCGACGTGCACCTGTTCCGCCTGCCACCCCAACGCCAATCCCTCGGCGTGGAAGGCTTGGACCTGCTCGGCCAGGCTCTCGGCCGCGCGGATCTGGCTGTCCAAGGCCCGGCCGACCTCCTCCAGCCCGAGGCAGTAGTAATACAGCGTCGTCACCTGCAACACGATCATCTGCCGCGTGTAGTCGGCCGCGAGCTCGGCGACCTGCTCGCCGTGGGTGTGCAAAGCGTAGAGAAACCACGTCGTCGGGTTGAAAACCGACATCTGAATCTGCCAGGTGATCTCCCGAATCCGCTCATCATGCATGGGCATCGAGCCGCCGGCGATAACGACCTCCGGTTGTGGGTCCCAACGGGCGTAGGTGTAGTTCAGGTTAACGTGGGGCAGAAAGGCGGAGAAGGCGATCCTGCGGTCCAGTTGCGCGATCCGCCGCCGGATGTCGACCACCTGGACGTCGAGGTTGTTCGCCAAGGCGATCCGCACGCAGTCCTCCAGCGTCAGCCCGCGCTCGTCGCCCAGCAGCAGGGCGGTCTTCTCCGCCAGGGCCGTCTGGTGGCGCAACGTCTCATCATGCCGCACCTGGGGTGCATCGAACGCGGTGCAGCCGATCAACGCCGTCGCCCCCACGGCCGCGCATAATGCCGTCGCGAACCGCAAAGCAGCACACCGTTCAGGCGATCGCATCGCCACCCCCTCGCACGAGAACCCCATTGAAGAACAACCGCTCGATCTCGGCCAACCATCGACCCACCTGGTCAAGCTGCTGGGTCGCCGCCGCGCGAAACGCCACCGCCTCCAGCATGGCATCCAGCCCCATCGTCACGATTCGCGAATCCAGCGGAGCAAAGAAGCCCGCCGCCACGCCCTCGTCAATCACGGCGGCACACTCGGCCTGAAGCCGGTCAAAGACCGCCCGCGTATCTCCCACCAGCAAGTCAGGCTCAAGGGTATGCCGGGCCTCGGCCTGGAACACCTTGTAGAACAGCCGAATCTCCGGCAGGTTGTCGCGGATGACCGCATTGTGCGCGCGGATCAATTCTCGAAGCCGCATATCGGGCGGGGCGTGGAGCCGCAGGATCGGCGTGAGCTGTTCCTCGATCCGCCGGGCACACCGCAGCAGAAGCTCCTGAAAGAGGGCCTCCTTGCTGTCAAAGAAGTTGTACAAGGTTCCCGTGGCGAACTCAGCCTTCTCGGCAATCTGCTGCATGGACACCCCGTGCAGCCCGTGCTCGCCGAACAGTCCCAGCGCCGCAGCAAGAATCGCCTCGCGATGCTGCCGCCGCTCCCGCTCCTTTCGCGATAACCGAGGTCCGGACATGGCCTGCCTGTCAAAGAGAGATAGATTCATTTTCTGAACAATAGTTCATTGTATGAATTGCTGTTCATAATGCAAGCCTGAACAAGCAGTTTCTTGCAGTACTTGTGTCAGACAGGGCTTGGCCGCCCGATGTGAACGTGATTCACTTCGGTTCATTTCTGGGTCTCCGCACGCAAAGTCCTATAAAATTACAATTCTTGGCCGCCACAAATCGATTTCAAGGGAATCTCCTGAATGTTCGGTTTTTGTTCGGGTCCTTCGGGCTCAATTGCCGATAACGACACAGGCGGGCGCAGGATTGCCCGCACCAAGGCAAACGTAGTAAGAGGAAGGACCCGTCATGGACGCCAGACGCTTTTCCGACGATGCCGACGTGCCGCTGTGCAAGTTCGGACCCGGCGGAGACTATGTGTACCCGTGGGAGCCGTCCACGGGCGCCGGCAAGAAACCCCGCAATCCGCTCGGCCAGGTCTTGGCCCGGATCGCCCGGATCCTCGGCGACAACCTGGATCCGACGATCCTGGCCGAGTTGACCGCCTCGGTCGACGGCCCCAGCCCCGTTCCTTCGGGCCAGGAGACCGCTTATGAACCCGACCCTGCCCAACATCCCGCTCACACCCCGCCAGATACAGACGCTGGAGAACATCGCACGGTTTCAGGCCAGGCGCTGCTATTCGGCGACGATCGGCGAGTTGGCCGACGCGCTCGGCGTAAGTCGGGCCACCGCGTTCGAACATGTGGCCGCGCTTCGCGAAAAGGGGCTGGTCGCGCCGTCAAGCGGCAGGGCACGCTCTTTGCGATGTACGGAGCGGGGACAACGGCTGCTTGAGCGGCAGGCCGCGTGCGATGGGGATGGTAGTACCGATGGTGGGTCCGGCATCCCGCTGGCCGGGCGCGTCGCCGCGGGCCGGCCCATCGACGCGATCGAGGAAGTCGAGCAGCTCTCGCTGGAATCCCTGTTCGGGCGGCAGGATGTGTTCGCCCTGCAGGTCGTGGGCGACAGCATGATCGACGCGGGCATCGACGATGGCGACTACGTGGTCTGCCGCAAGACCGCCGCCGCCGAGCCGGGCCAACTCGTCGTGGCCATCGTGGAGGACGACACCGCCACGGTCAAGCGCTTCTATCGAGAGGGGGCCCGCATCCGCCTCGAGCCGGCCAACGCGGCCTATGCCCCCATCTACACGGACCACTGCCGCATCGAGGCGGTCGTGATCGGTCTCCTGCGAAGGCTGTAGGCGCATAAAGAAAGCCCGCGGGGACAAAACCTCCCACGGGCCTCGTGAAACGTGTTGCTATGCTTCAATCAGGGGATTCGCGGACGGGCACGGTTTCTATTCGTCCCCGCCGAATCAAGTCACGCCATCAGGCGGCCCGTCGCCGCCGCCGCAGCAACGTCAGCGAGCCCATGCCCAGCAGCACCAGCGTGGCTGGTTCGGGCACGCCCACGGCCGACAAGGCGAAATCCACGTCGGTCGCCCCGTCCGGATTGAGGATGAACTCAATGCTGGTCACATCCGACAGCACCGACGGGTTGGAGAATGCCGAGAACAGGGCCACGAACGTCATGGGCCCGGCGCTGTCCGGAATGACGTCCGAGAAAACCGCCGTTCCACCGGTGCCGTTCACGTTGATGGTGATGCCGGTCACCTGGGCGTTGCCGCCGTCAATCCTTTCGAAATCAAGGTACAGATAGTCGCCCATGGCCAGCAGGTCCAGACCGCCCAGGCCCTCGCTGTTGACCAGCGTCGCCGGCGGGCCGTAGATGTCGGCGTCCAGGCCGTCGTACTGAAGCGTCAGGATCGTGCCCGGCGCGTTCGAGTTGAACGACAGCAGCCCATCCCCGATGGTGCCGATAAAAGAGTCCATGTTGGCCGTGCCGTCCACGGTAATCAGCAAATCCCGCTCGCCGCCCAGGATCGTGGCCCCGGTCGTTTCGACGAGCGTCGGGTTCGGATGCAACAGAGGAATGGCCACCGCCTGCGACGTCGGTGGGTCCGTGAAATCGTCAAACACGACCAGCGCGTTGGCGGCCGATGCGGCCAGCAAAACGGTAAGAATACCGATAGCGTTCTTCATCACCTCTCCCTTCCGAGAAACACATCACCCCATGTGGATACGTCAAAACCCTCGCTTGATACTCCATGAGTGTACCATGTTCGGGGGTCGAATGTCAAGACATCGCCCCTCGGTTTGCGCGAATCGCTCGGCCTCGTCGGACCACGTGCAGGCCGCACGAAGCGGTCCTCGGCACCGCCGCTCATCAGTTGGTGCGCCGCCCGCCACGTCCATCAATCAGTTCGACCTGGGTTCTCGTAAAGGCCAGTTGCGTGCTATCGCGATATTCCCGTTTTTCCAGGTCCACCAGCACTCGCCGCATCTCCCGACGGCCCGAGAGAAACCACACCTCATAATCGTAGACGTAAAACGATGGATCTGTACCGATCAGATGACCGGCCGCCCGGACCCTGGCAAACGGGTACAGAGGATTCCACAACACTTGCGTTTCGCACGAAAGGAGATTCACGCGTACGAATCGGCTCTTGTCACTGCCGTAGACCCATCCCTCGCGCCCCAGGCGTGGAACACCGAGGCGCCCCAGTTTGCCGGCCGTCCCCGTACCCAGGTCAAACACATAGGTGATAAACTGCTTTCCCTGCATGCCCGTCAAGACAAGGCGATCACTGAAGCTATCGTGCTGGGCCTGATACCATGCTACTTCCCTCGGCGCTTTCATGCTCGAAGTGACCTTCTGGGTATCCAGATCGAAGAGGTCGATGTGGGGATCCGGGTCGTCACGTAGAATGTAAGCGATGCGCTTAGCCGGATCGACGGCCGCACACGCGTACTTTTCGAGTTCATACACCTTCGTCTCAGGGCTGTCCTCCACCGGGATGATCTCCAGCAGAGCGGCCGGCCAGAAACCTTGTCTGTGTTCGACGGTACCTGCCAATTCAACCCAGGCGCGGTCCTCGACGACGCCCACCACCTTTCCAAACTCCCATTGTCCCAAGAGACCGAGTTCGGAGATGTCCAGCGTCATGATCTGTTCGTATCGGTCGTTCCATAGGGTCATGGTCTTCCCCCTGACCGACAGCAACCTCCGCAATGGCGGAAAGGCCGCCCTGTAACAGGCGAACTCGCCGGGCCCTCCCGCATAGGCGTTCTGACCGAGCGGGCCATAGCGTCCCGCGACGCAGGCTTGAATGCCTGGTTCTCCCAGAAACGAGGCGGCAAACGCGTCGCCCCGCGCAAAGTGGTCCACCTGTTTGAAGGAGGCTACAAGCCCCGAATCCCACCGCAGATATCGCCATGCAAGGCTGGCCGCGACAACCGCCAGGACCAGGAACAGGATGATTCCCAGGGATCGCCTTCGGCCAAGACGTCTCGAGCACGAATTTAAATGTCCCATGAGTCCGTCTCTGTTCTGAAGCCGCCAACCCGAGTTTTCTCAACGCCCGTTCCTAATCCCTGCTATTCGGCGTTTTCTTAAGCCGCAGGCGTGATGCGACGATGTACAGGTTCCACACGGCACGGCGCAGAAAGAACCGGGCCGCCAGGCCACCCACGCTACCGACGGCAAGACCGGCGACAGCACCGCCGAGGACACGCATCAGGTCGATATGGAGAGTTCGTTCAACCAGTAACAGGCCTGGTCCGGGGCGTGACGCTGTCACCGTTGATACACCTGCCTCGGCCGCGACAAGCACTGCTCCGAGAATCGCCCCGGCCGTCACCCAGATGCGTGGGTGTTTGCTGCTTGGTACGTGCCCAAGGGAGAATGAGCCCAATGCGACAATGATCAGACACAGGCAGAGGATGACCAGTGTCCGGTCGGAGAGCACAATACCTTCATATTGGCCGGATACATTGGGTGCCGTGTCGCCCATGGGGGGCGTTCGCCCCGACTTGGCGATAGCCACGTCGGAAACGGGACCTGTGATGACGAAGTCCTGCAGGGGCGCTCGCAGGGGAAGGGCAGAATAGGCCAGCCCATCCATGATGCCGACCATTCGGGGTTGAGACCGTATTGAGAGATAGCGGCTCGTCGCAGCCAGAAGCCTTCGTGATGCCGACGGGTTCAGGCTGACTCGAATCGCCGGCCTGCCCGTGGAATAGTCCGTTGTCTCAGATACGCTCTCGACATCGGCAGAACTAACATCGGTATCTTGGACAAGAACCAGCACTTCTCTGTGATCCTCCACAGTCCGTAGTACGAGTCCGTCGATGTCCTGTAGAGCACCTGTCGCGTCGTGATGGACGGGTACCCAGTAACCGACTGTCACGTCCTCGATGCTCACGTTCCTGCCGCTGGCCTTCTTGGCCTGGAGAACGAGTTCCGCGTCAGTCGTTGGATCGGCTGCCAGGCGCAGTTCGATCGTAGCGCCTCCGGTGTTTCCGCCTTCAGGCATGTCGGCCCCACAGATAAGGGGCATTAGCCCGGCCAGGATCAAGACCCCTGCATAGGCCAGCCCACGCGGGGCGACAGCCCCCGGGGGTTGACAGGTGCCACTGCAGTGGTGCGATTTGCATGGCACAGAGTACACAAGAGACGTACCGGGTGCGGCCTTAGCGTGCAAGGTGCCTCCGGCCTTATCGATGCTTGAGTTCATAGATACACGTTTTGACATCGACTGCCAGTTCCATGTTTCCCTGGACATCCAGGCCTTCGATTATGGGGATGTCTTCCTCTGTTCCCACGACCGCCAGAGCACAGATCGCCTGTCGCACATACAGCATGTCTCCTTCTGTCTTCAGTATCTCCAAAGCAAGATGCCTGAGTCTATCCGCAAAGCCGGGGCGTGCCTCGTTCTCCTGGCTGACGAAGCTCCTGTAAAGACCCATGCAGAAAGGACCCCTGCGCAACCAGGACGGTTGTCTTTTGAAAAAGAGCCACTCATAGCTCGCTTTGTCGACCGACAAAGAGTGTCTCCATTTGTCCCCAAGTGGACCTTCGCCCGCCGGTAGTACGCCTGGCCGCCGCCGAATCCGCCAGGGCGGATGAAGTGGAGGGCCTGACCCATGTACCACAGAATACTCCAAGGACCGTTTTGGGACAAGAGGGGAGAACCGTTGATTTGGCTCCGAACGGTGGCCGCATGGGACCCTGGCGCGAGGCGTCAGAGGCCATTCCGATCCGGGTAAGCCTTTCAGCCCCCGGGCCGGGCGCGGCGGGCGGAGGCCTGGTCGAGGGAGCCGACCCAGTCCAGCAGGGCCCGGCGGTAGGTCTCGGCCGAGAAGAGGAACCCATCGTTGTGGCGGCCGTCGATCTCGACGAACTGCTTGGGCTCGTCGGCGGCGTCGAAGAGCCGCCGACCCAACTCGAACGGCACCATCTCATCGTTGCGACTGTGCACGACGAGTACGGGGCAGGCCGCCCGCCGCACCGCGTCGATCGTGCGATACTTGAACGACGCGAACCAGCGCACGGGCAGGTAGGGGTAGAACTCCTTGCCCATATCCTCATACGAGGTGAACGTGCTCTCCACGATCAGACCCGCGGGCTCGACCTGGGCGGCCAGGTTCGCCGCGATCGCCCCGCCCAGCGACCGGCCATGGATGATGATCCGTTCGGGCTGCACGTGCTTGTCCCGCACCAGCCAGTCCCAGGCCGCCCGCGCATCGCGATACGTGCCCTCTTCGGTGGGTTGGCCCTGGCTTTGGCCATAGCCGCGATAGTCGAAGACGAGGATGTTGAAGCCCAGCTCGTTCCACAGGTTGATCGTGTCCAAGCGGTGGGAGACGTTGCCGCTGTTGCCGTGGCAGAACAAGATCGTATAGCGGGCGCCGGCGGCGGGCACGTACCATGCGGCCAGCTTCAGCCCGTCTTCCGTAGGGAGCACGACCTTCTCAAACGCCAACTCCAGGTCGCCGGGGTCATACTCCACCTCGCGGACGGGCCGGTACAAGAACGATGGCTGCATGAAATACAGCGTCAGGCCGAGGATGGCATACACCCCCACGATCAACAGGGCGAGCGATACGAGGATCGACATGATTCTCCGTTTCTTCATCCGTCGGTCGAACCGTGGCGGTCCCGTCGCAGGAGCGCCGACCGCCCGGATACGGCCGAGCGGCCGGCGCATTTTAGATTGCCGAGCGGACGCGGGCAAGATAGAATCCGGGTTTCATATACGGCGCATCGCGTACCCCAAAAGACAAATCCACGGGTATCGAGCATGATACAACGGCGTAAAACGAAGACGGCGCAGGTCGGGCCGCTGCGGATCGGCGGGCGGCATCCGATCGTGGTGCAGTCGATGACGAAGGTGGCGACGACGGACATCGGCCGTTGCGTGCGGCAGGTCCGCCGCCTGGTCGAGGCCGGGTGCGATCTGGTCCGCATCGCCGTGCCGACGGCGGCGGCGACCCGGGCGTTCAAAGAGATCGTGGACCGCGCGCGGGTGCCGCTGGTGGCCGATGTGCACTTCTCCGCCGACCGGGCAATCGAGGCGATCGAGGCCGGGGCCGCCAAGATCCGGCTCAACCCGGGCAACCTCCGCGGCCGCGGCGACGTCGAGCGGGTGATCGATTGCGCCAAGGCTCACGGCGTCGCGGTCCGCATCGGCGTCAACGAGGCCAGCATCCGCGATCTGAAGGCCGAGGATGTGCCGCCTGCTCGCCGCGTGGCGCTCATGATCCGCGAGATGCGCAGCTACATCCGGCGATTCGAGCGGCGGGGGTTCACGAACCTCGTCCTTAGCGCCAAGTCCGCCGATGTGAGCCGCACGATCGAGGTCAACCGCGCGCTGGCCGAGGCATTCGAGTACCCTATTCACTTGGGTCTGACCCACGCGGGCCTGCTGGTCGATGCGACCGTGCCCTCCGCCGTCACGCTGGGGGCGCTGCTGGCTGAAGGCATCGGAGATACGATCCGCGTCAGTGTCGCCGGCGACCCGGTGCAGGAGGTGCGGCTGGCGGGCCAGATCCTGCTGGCGCTGGGCCTGCAGACCTCGAACGAGCCGGAATTGATCGTTTGCCCCACCTGTGGTCGTTGCGAGATCGACGTGGTGGCCTTGGCCCGGCGGGTGCGGCGACTGCTCGCCGATGTGCACAAGCCCGTCCGGGTGGCCGTCATGGGGTGCGTGGTCAACGGCCCCGGTGAGGCCGCCGATGCGGACCTGGCCATCTGTGCAGCCAAGGGCAAGGGCTTTCTCTACCGCCAGGGACAGAGGGTCGCCGTGGTTCCCGAGGACCGGCTGCTGGATGCCCTGGCGACGGAGCTCGCCGCGATCTGAACGGACCCGGCGTGACGCCCGCCGTTCACCGCTCTTTCGGCGGCGGGTCTCAGCCGGCAGGGTTTCGACGGCCTCAACGAGAGCGGACCCATGGAGGTTTTTGTGGTGGATCACGTCGACCCTGCCCAAGAGAGGCCGGGGCATCGGAATGGTTTTCTCGCCGCCCGCATCCGGACCACATGGGGGATAATCCGGGCGTCATGGGGCTTGCATAGAATGGACCGCCCGCGTATAATACTAGATGATGACAGGCGGTGACCAAAAGGTCGGTGTCTTGCCCCCCCTCGGGAGGAAGCCTTTGAACAAAGTGCTGTGCATTCAGGGAGAGCGGTGATGAAACCCTATCAACAGGTTCTTTTGACATTGGGTCTGGGTGTTCTATTCTCGCCGGCGGTCTTGGCGGCGGCGTCTGATCACGTTTCTCAGGTGCTCCTTACGCAGGGCGTCAGGTATGAAGCGGAGTCGGATGCGGGCCCGTGGTACGTCTTCACCCTGGAGGTCGACACCGACGCCACGGTTATCGAAATCCAATTCACCACGCCCGCCGGCCACACCTACATCATTCCCGCCGTCCCTCACCAGTACGATCCATGGACTGGCGTCCAGACAAGCTGGGAGTACTTCGAGGATGATGATGTGTGGGAGTGGGAGTACGAAATCGCCTCGGAGTATATCGACCCCTTCGAGTACTATGGTGACGGCGACTACCTGATCACCGTCTTCTACGCGTGGTCCGAGCCCGACCAGATCACCGTTCCCTTCCGCATCGCGGGCACCGACGACCCCCTGCCCCAGCCTACGCAGGTGCCCCTGGCCATCGAGCCGGTTCACAACACCGATGTCGCCTCCCCGGTCGCTTTTGCCTGGCAGCCGTGCACGGACCCCGCCGTCAACGCCATCTGGGTCGGCGCTGAAAGGACCGATATGAGCGATGAGGTCGGCGTCGATTGGCTCATCGGACCCGACCAGACGCAGTGGGGTCCGGCCGCGTGTTCCGCCGGACGCTGGCAGGCCGAATTGACCTTCTATCACGCCCAGGGCCCCATTGATGCCCAGGGCGTTGAATGCTGGGTCGGCAAGTACACCGAGACGGAGTGGTCCTTCTCCGTTGGCGGCCCCTTCCCCATCTACGAGGTCTGGGCCGGACACACCGACTACGTGCAGGAGCCCGAGAACTGGAACATCCATTACAACATTCATGAATCCGACTACGTCCGGCTGGGCGGTTCCGACGGCTACACGGCCACGTTCAAGGGCAGCTATCCGTACTATATCCTCGTCGTTCGCGAACCTCTCCTCGTCGACTGCATCAAGGGCTCCGATGGCAACTGCTACATGGGCCCGTGGGTCACCGGCAACCTTGAAGACGGTTGGGCCCTCTGGTCGCACGATGAACAATACGCCACCCTCGGTGCGCCCACCGGCAGTGAGTTCATCGGCTTCGTCCGCGTGGAGAATCCCGGCCATTGGGACGCCGTGACCATCGTGACCGACAAGGCCATAGACTGCCCCGACGGGGACGTCACCGGTGATTGCTTCGTGGACTTGCAGGACCTGGCCGTCCTGGCCGCCGATTGGCTCACCGGGACACGGATCATCTACTGAGCGGCTCGCTTGTCCGCGGGCCCTCGACCTGCATCCCGGCGTGACTGCGCGGCGCGGGGGGTGTCCAGATCATCCGCAGGGCAAACGCATTCTCTGTGGGGAGAGTTTTTTTGGAATTCCGCCCAGATTTCACTTGCGCTTTTTCTGGAGTCTTTTGAGCCTTGTTTCAAACGTCTGTGGCGGCCGCGCAGGGAT
>NPIE01000639.1_pt3 | contig 25268 bp, 19 predicted proteins | sample 8637661 | NCBI WGS metagenome assembly NPIE01 (sample SAMN07420842, study PRJNA396082) | bioreactor metagenome | isolation source: sample BA12 brine-fed electro-methanogenic bioreactor BA | place: Japan: Kochi | collected 2016-12-09 | reverse complement strand
CGGAAGATTTTCCTAACAGTAAATAGTATCAAATGACCACATGAGGTCTTAAGGTGATGTAAATAAATAAGTTAAGAACCGATAAGTATTAAATAGTAAAACTAAAGTAGAATCATCCCAAGTGGGTACTTCTGCAAATATAGACAAAAAAGTTAAACATTGTTCTTTGACAAGCTGTTTTTCAACTTAACCGGAAGTAAATCGATGTATTGTTGTACAACTCTTTTAGATAACCGTGCTAAATGAGCAATTTGAACCGGATCGTTAATGCTGTGCTTCCAAAGTAACTCAACACGATGGTAGTCTTTAATGTATCGATCAACTGCTTCTTTAGAATGATTTGTTTTCATAGCAATATCGGGAGTAAGATAACCTTGTAAGTAAAGAGTAATAATTTCTCTTTTATGAGTAATAGCCCCGGAGAGATCGTGAATATTACCTCTTGTGGGAAGCAGATGTCCATCTTTTTGAATCTCTTGAACGTATTGAGAAACGACAGCATCAGTAACACCGAGAAGAATAGCAAGATCGAGTTGAGTAAGTAAAGCCCCTTGGTTGAAAGCTTCATCTGTCCAACGTTTAAGTCTGTTGATACGAAGCGATCTGGAATCAAATCCGTGGGCAATATGCGAGATATCGTGATCGTTAATGAAAGAAAGGACAACGGGTTTAAGTTTGGTATTGGCAATAGGTTTAGCTCTACCGGGATATTCATCCGTGGGCACAGCCATCCATACGAACTGCCCGTAGTTAACGTGGTGGAGATCATCATCGATAGAAGAGACGAGAAAGTAATCATCAATAAGCTGCAGAATATCACTTATGATGGCTTTGGCAGTAATCTCACCTCTGTCGTACCCATAGTTGTTAAGAAATCTATGGAGAAGATGCTGTTCAAGAGATTTATCGTTAAGCCGTCTGAACTTCTTAAGCTGTATTTGTTCTTTGGTAAGGGGTTTACTCATTGATTTTATCTCCTGGGTTATTGGATTTTTTTTTAGAGTCGGGATCAACCGGTTCCGGAGAGATGATATCAAGAAGACGTTTATTATCAAGCTTGAAGTAGATATCATAAAGCTGGATATACTCTCTAACGATGCGGTCGGATTTTTGAGCAATTAGTCTAATTTGGTTATGAGAGAAATTTTGTTTGTAGAGAGCAGCAATCTGGGTAAAATCGGCAAGGTAACGTTTAACGGAAGTCTCGGAGTGATTTGTTTTAAGTTCAATCTCGGTAAAGGAATATCCTTTGAAGTAGAGATCAAGAATAATGGATTTATGAGAAAGTCCGGGACCCATATCGAGTTTAGCGCCTCTTGTAACGATGAACTTACCATCTTTACGAAGAAAGAAAATATCGCGTTTAACGGTAGCCGGAGAAGTAGTAAGCAGCAAAGCTAGGTCTTCGTAAGTAAGCAGAGCACCTTGGTCGTAAGCTTGACGGGTTAAACGTTCAATACGGTGTCTTCTCAAACCGGCAAGACCATAGTTAGCAAGAGCATCAAAATCTGAGTTAATATCCATCAGACGGAGACGAATAGTAACCTTGCGGGCTAATTTGATATGCTTACCGGCAGGTTCGGTTGAACAGACAGCTTCATAAGAAACTTCACCGCTTGAAAGAGTGATATTGGAATGTTCTTGAAAGTAAATAGAAACTTGTTTGTAAAAAGCCTCAGCAATAATGGGAGTAAGATTAAAATCGTGAGCAAGTTTTTGAATAATCGCATTTTTAGCGTTTTTGGACTCAAGACGTTTGAGTCCGTAAGAATCGGAAGTATTAATTTTTTCCATAGGAGATACTCCAATTTATTAATTAAATATACTCTCCTATGGTCATTTGACCTAAACTATAAATGAGAACTCTGATTACTGGAATCGTTTTGCTTCTGTTGGGTGTAATTTTTTTGATAAGAAAATATACATTGTGTCCTTATAACAACTAGTATAATAAAACTCGAGGAGATATAATGTATTCAAGAATTAATTACATAATAATTTTAATCTTCATTTCCTCTTTTAGCATTACGGCACAGAAATACGATAGTTTCGTTAATATAGATGAAAGAGAAACGTCGTCATTTACGCTGATCGAGAAAGCATATAATTCCGGCAGAATCGATCTGGATAAACGAATAGAATATTTCGTCAAGGCTAAGTATGATCCGGAGGACTTACCTGAAGAATTCAGAGGAGCTGTTGAAGCCAAATGCGGTACTTGGTACTACAATTTAATTTTTAAAAATTGGAAAAAGCTTAAGGAGCAGACAAGAATTGAGTTGTCGAGATACGGTTTTAACGAAAAAGACGGCACACTATCTCGCCCAACAGTTTTAGATAAATCGGCATCCACACAACACTTCAAAATTCACTTTACAACAGACCCAAGCGATACAAACCATATAATAAATGATTATGACGGAAATTATAACGGCATACCCGATTACGTAGATAATATGATGGGAGCATTTGAAAAGTCATATTCTTCGATTATGGATGAATTGGGTTTTGCACCTCCACCAGGCGATTCTTTAACAACAGCAGATTACGGCGGCGATAATAAGTATGATGTTTATATTGTTAAAATATCCGGAACCACTTACGGCGTTACACACCCGGAAATGAATGTTAAAGATAATCCTAATTCAACTCCCGTTGAAGTAAACGCGGCGACTTCATTTATCAGAGTGAGGAATGAATATAATAACTATTCAGCCGGTTGGTTAGGTGCATTGCAAGTTACTGCGGCACACGAGTTTTTGCACGCCGTTCAATACGGCGTGGACTATGCAGAAAAAGCCTGGCTTTTTGAATCCACCGCTGCTTGGGTAGAGGGTTTTGTCTATCCGGATGTGGATGATAACTTTCAGTACCTAAATAAATTTTTTCTAAATCCTTATCAACCGTTAGACGCAACCAATGCAGAGCTTAAAAATCACTGGTACAGCAGTTGGATATTTTTTCAATATCTTTCCGAACATTACGGAAATATTATAGTAAGAGAAATTTGGGATGCTAGTAGAAATTTCGACAGCGAAACAGGCGATTTTAGTTTTAATGCTATAGAAACTGCTTTGGCTTCTTATCTAACAAATTTTGTTGATATATTTCGTGATTTTATAATTGCGAATCTCGTTAAGACCGATTTTCCATATAATTATAATCAAGCCGAATTCTACCCGGATGTTCATATTACAAAGGATATTTTTGCTCCTTATCAAAATCATACCTATAAGTTGAAACGGCGGGCATCTCGTTACTTCAGAGTTTCTCCTAATTTAATTCCGAAAGGGACTGATGAAATTAAGTTTGTAGCTTCTCCCAAAACTGCTTTGAGTGAACTTGGGTTTGTAATAATTACAAAACAAGGAAATAATTTTAATTACAATATTTTTCCCCCAAGCTCCAATGTGAATTTTACCTTAAACAATACTAAAAATTTGGATGACATTTACTTTGCAGCGTACAATCCATCAGGTACAGAAAAGGAATATAAAGTTTCTATTATTACATCGAGTGCATTGCATAGAATACAGGGTTATAACTTTCAATATTCACAGACAAATTTAAAATTCAATGTTTATCAAACTTACGAAACTTTTTACCTGTCCGACTCGCCATCCGATAGCCATACATATTACAAATTAAAAATCCAAGATATTATCGGTCATGGAAATTCAAGTTACAATTTCGGCGAATCTAACTTTACGCCGTATCTTTCAGAAACAAATAATTCGAATATGATTGTTAAAGTGTTCCCTCAAATTTATGGGCTTGATTTTTTATACTCACTACGGAACGGCAGCTTTAAAGTAATTGCATTATCCGATATAGATACTACTAAAGGTTATCCTCATTATTCCTATTTGAATCAAATTACGGTTACCGGTGATTCGGCATACATAATCGGAGATATTACTGTTGAAGGCGGCTCCGCAGGCTGGGGTATATGGAATGTTAATTTGACCAACAGCGCTTTCTCTAAAGTTATTGCTCAAGGTGAATCGGAATATATACAAGGAATGGAGATTGACCGAAACAGTTTTTGTTACGAAATTTATAACTCTTCAACAGACACCGAAAGTTTATACCGATATCATAATGAAGCAACACCATTATTAACTGTAAATCACAGTACACAAGACTTACGAAGGTTTAGCTATAAAGATGATATAATAGCATTTCACATGTATGATAAAGTTCAGAGTACTGACAAGTTTATGATGCGAGATTTCAGCGGTGCTGATTCTATTATTACTTTAGCCGCTAATAATAATTTGGACGGTTTATCAATTGTAACCAATAGTAAAAGAGTTGCTTGGGCAGAAGTTAGGGGATCTATTTGGAACTCTAATTGGAAATTGAAATTTTGGGAGAACGGAACTACAACACAATTTTATACTAACAACAGATTTATAATGCAGCAAGTTAATATTACACCGAACTTATTTGACCAGAGGCTCTCAATAAGCAATAAGGGTATTGCCTGGATGGAGATGAATGTTTACAACGCGGTTGAGTATTATTTCTACTACTATCAATTTTCCAATTCAACGGTTTATACTGTTGACTTAAGCGGAATATTTGGAAGAGAGCCTGAATTAAAGATTGACCTTTTGGATGACTATGCAGTAATAAGCGTTCTCCATTCCCAATCGGCGGATTTTTGGGGTGGTATTTTTGTACTTACGTTAAATGATATAATAACAACTGTAGAGAAAGAAGAAAATGTCGTCCCCCTTAGTTACAAGCTTTATCAAAATTATCCTAATCCCTTTAATCCGGAAACAACAATTAAATTTGACCTCCCATCCAATCAGCAGGTTAAACTTGAAATATTCGATATCTTGGGAAGAAAAGTAAGAACCGTTGTAAATGATGTTCGTCCTGCGGGAAGTTATAATATAAAATTCAACGCCAAGCATCTTGCAAGTGGTGTATATCTGTACAGATTAAAAACAGGAGACTTCATAAAAACAAGAAAGATGATTATCCTAAAATAAGAACACGAATTTCACGAATTATCACAAATGTTCGGTGAGTGCTAAATTGAAGTGAAACGCGACTCACAGCTTAGTAGGATACCATTATAATTATAACAAAGCAAAGAGGCAGGGAGAATGTATCATAAATTATTAATTATTCTGTTTTTAATTACCGCCCGTTCATCATTTAGTCAATTTTATTGGCAAAATATCGGTCCCGGCGCAGGAAGCGATTTGCATTTCGCAGCAATACAACCCGATAACGAAAATGTTATTTATGTCGGCGGTGATATTGAGGGAATTTTTAAAACAACAAATGGCGGCGAAAGCTGGAAGAATATCAACAACAATATTGCGCACTCCGATTTGGGAGCGGGCGTTTATTGGACGAACGATATTGTGATTGACCCTATTAATTTTAACCGGGTTTATTATTGCTCCGGGGTTGGACTTTTCGTAACCGATAATGGCGGTGATTCTTGGAAATTAATCTATCCCTTATCTTATCAACCTGAGGACGAAGCAATTTCCGTCTCTACTATTGCTGTCGATCCGAACAACACCGATAGATTATTTATAGGGTTAGGCGATGGTGCAGTCGGATCATTCGCCGACTTTGAACCGTTTGGCGATTTTGTTCAGCCAACAGGCGTTTTCAGAAGCTCGAACGGTGGCGAAAGCTGGGAAGAGTTGAATATCGGCATGCCTGCTTTTACAAATGTTCATTCTATAATTATTGCCCCCGGTCAACCGGATAAAATTCTTATATCAACTTCAAAAGGAATTTATAAAAGTACCGACGGTGGTGAGAACTGGCATAGTTCAAATGTGGGGCTTCCGCACACAAATGTTCATAGGTTGTATGGAAAAAAAGTCGGGAATGATTTTATCATCTATGCAACATTGAAAACTATAGGCGATACTGCTGATCCGAATTCATTTCAAGGTGGAATATTTAAAAGTACTGATCTCGGCGAAAGCTGGACTGATATTACAGGTAACCTTCCGCGTTATAATTCCGATGCAGAATTGTTTTTTGAATATTGGAAACTCGATACACATCCGACCGACCCGGATATAATTGTGACTGCAACAACCAGGGGAAGTTCTTATAATGACGCCGGAGTGTATGCGACTTATGACGGCGGAGTTAATTGGGATTATATTTACTATCCCATCATCGGGGGGTGGATGGAGGGCTGGTTTGATGATCCTTACGGATTTGATATTAAAATTGCTCCGGCAAATCCCGTTCGCTGGATACTTTTGCTTGATGATGTTGAGATAAGTAATGATGCCGGGAGTACTTGGGAACCGGCGTTTACAACACAAGTCGGTAATGCTTGGCAGGGTAACGGGCTCGAATTGATGAATACGGAAACAATCGCATTTCATCCCTCTAATCCCGATATACTATGGGTCGGCTACGATGATATGGGATTGTTTAGATCGGAAGACGGAGGAAGTTCTTTTATCCGGCTCGACCCGGTTATGGACCCGGCCATCGGAAGTCTTTCCGATATTGACGCCGTAAAAGATATTCAAGTTGATCCGGCAAACGGAGATTTATACATCAGCCGGTATCAGGGTTCTCAGGGTGGATATGATGCCGATTACAGTTCGGGCGGAATAGTTTTCAGTAATGATATGGGTGGCACACAAATAGAAATTTCTTCAGGATTACCATTAGGTAGATGTGATTTATATTTGGACAAACAATCCGGCGAACCCGGAAACAGGATTTTATATACGGCGGTTTTTCATCACGGTGTTTTTAAATCTACCAACAGCGGAGAAACTTGGTTTGAAATTAATAACGGTTTGGAAAGCGGTAAAGAATATGCTTGGGAAATTGTTAACGATCCTTCCGACGCCCAAACTCTTTATCTCGGTTTAAACAGCAGGGGCAATGAGTTAAAAGGTTTATATAAAAGTACAAACGCAGGAGAAAATTGGGAAGTACTAACAAACTTTCCCGAAGGCGATGTTTTATCCATTCATATTAATTCGAAAGGAGTTTATGCCGGTTTAACGGATAACTTCGACTGGAATTATACGGGAGGATTGTATCACTCATCCGACGGAGGAGAAAGCTGGTTGAAAATTTTAGATCACTCTCGTGTTGCCGATATTACATCGTTGCCCGGTAATGATAACACTTTATTAGCTGCAGGTCAGCAGTGGTACAGAATAGGCGAGAATATACCTGCATTATTTTTAAGTTCGGACGGAGGAGAAAATTGGAATAATATTTCCAACGGGCTTAATCACACATTTATTAATACCGCTCGTTTTAATCCCGCTAAAACTAATGAAGTATTTGTGTGCACGGCAGGCGGCGGTTTATGGAAAACCGAAAATGCCGTAGTAAGCGTAAGTGACGAAGCTTTCCCGGATGATTTTAAGTTATACCAAAACTATCCCAATCCCTTTAACCCGGCAACAACCATAAAATATGTATTGCCTGAAAAAAGTTTTGTTAAAATAATTTTATTTGATCTGCTCGGTAGAGAAATAAGAACTCTTATCAATGAAGAAAAAGAAACAGGCTTTTATGAAGTAGAATTCAATGCCGGTAATCTATCAAGCGGCGTATATTTTTATAGGATTGAAGCCGGTAAATATTCACAAACCAGAAAGATGTTGCTAATGCGTTAAATTGTTTTCGGCAGCGTTACAGTAAAAGTTGTTCCGATATTTTTCTTGCTTTTCCTGTATTGTGCAGACCCCAAATTTGAAAAAGTTAAGTAGTTGTAAAATAAGAAGATAGCTTTGCCAAAAGTTGGATTTTGGGTGCTGCACGTTATATTTGGTGTATGTTTATAAGAAAGATATTCCGTCACTATGGGACTTTAAGTTAAGCTGTATAATTTTTTTATAAACATTATGTTCCTAACGGAACAATAGAAATTTGTAAGTTCTTAATAAATTATAGTAATAGTAGTAATAAAAAAAAGCATGCATTTTTTAAATTACATTATATATAAAACAAATTCCCTTTAGGGACGATGATCTTTATAATTAGTCGCTCATGAAAAACGAATAAAAGTTTAGAAATTCTCATAAAAAAGGAGGAATAAAGCAATCTCTCAATTGAAATAAATGCAAGATTTAAATACACTGTAATAAAAACCTTGCAAAAAAAAAAGAGTAAAAAATGATAGGAAAACTCCCCAATAAAAATCAATCAAACCTTATCAAACCATTACTCGAAGATTTTATAGACATGAAACACGAGTTGGTTTTATTATAAAAGAAAATAAATTGGGATCAGTTAGAAAAAGAACTATCGGAATATTATTCAGACAAAGGACAACCCTCAAAAACAATCCGTTTTATAAGCGAATGTTTACTACTAAAGCGCTATTATAATCTGGGAGATGAGACATTAGCAAAAGCGTGGGTTATAAACCCTTAAATGCAATACTTTAATATCAACCCGAATAAATAATTTATGAAAGAGGAGGACGAGGAGCAGATGAAATAAAAGGAGTGAAGATATCCACACCTAAGCCCCCCTTAAAGCAAGACAGCAATTATCGAAAAGCGAAGAAAAGAAAAAAGTTCAGACGCAGAGCAGCACTTTAACCGGTGATAGGGAATTTGTTTACTCTATCAATTACCGTCAGTTTTAATCGAGGGAGAATGTGGCTAAAGCCTAACTTGTATTTTTTAATTTTTGTATCCGTTCACTGAAGTGAACGGTAAGTGATTTTTAATTTGCTCTATCACTTACCGTCTGCTTTAGCAGACGGTTAAACGTTAACAATAAATTCGGCTTTAGCCGCATTCTATTATTTTGTATATTTGAAATGTAATGAGTTGGGTAAGAGTTTGGTTACATATCGTTTTTACTACTAAAAATAGAGAACCTATTTTATCTTCCAAAATCCGTAAAAATATATTTCAACATATAAAAGAAAATGCTGCCCAAAAAGATATTTGGATTGACAGTATTAACGGATATACAGAACATGTTCACTGTTTACTTTCCTTAAATAAAGATCAAACAATTAGCAAAGTAATTCAATTGATAAAAGGCGAATCATCATTTTGGATAAATAAGAATAATTTGACTAATACAAAATTCAGTTGGCAGGATGATTATTGGGTTGTGAGTGTCAGCGAGAGTCATTTAAAATCTGTTAGAGAGTATATTCATAATCAAGAGGATCATCATAAGTACAAATCCTTTAGCGAAGAGATTGACGAGTTTATGAAAAAGTACGGCTGGTCTTACGTTCAAAAGCAATGAGGCTAAAGCCTAATTAGTTTTTTTAGTCTTACACCGTTCACTAAAGTGAACGGTAATTGATTTTTAATTTGCTCTATCACTTACCGTCTGCTTTAATCGAGGGAGAATGTGGCTAAAGCCTAACTTGTATTTTTTAATCTTTGTATCCGTTCACTAAAGTGAACGGTAAGTGATTTTTAATTTACTCTATCAATTACCGTCTGCTTTAATCGAGGGAGAGTGAGGCTAAAGCCTAACTTGTATTTTTTAATCTTTGCATCCGTTCACTAAAGTGAACGGTAAGTGATTTTTAATTTACTCTATCACTTACCGTCTGCTTTTCTCATAGGGATGGCTATGCCAAGCGGACGGTTAAAAGAGATAAACTAAGCTGCTGTGCGGTTTAGATTTTTTTCGGCAGCGTTACAGTAAAAGTTGTTCCGATATTTTTCTTGCTTTTAACACTAATATCTGCCTTAATAATTTCACAGTACTTCTTTACCAATGCCATTCCCAAACCGGCGCCTTCAAATTTCCTGCTGTAGCCGTGTTCTTCCTGCGAAAAGGGTGAAAATAATTCGGGTAAATACTCCTCCGAGATGCCGATTCCGCTGTCTTCGATTTCAACTTTATATTTATCGTTTTCTTGCAATAATCTTATTTCAACTAATCCTTGGTCAGTATATTTAATCGCATTATCTATCAAGTTTGCGAATATTTGATTGGCTGCATAATCATCGGTTTCTATCATAGTTTCTTCAAGCTCACATTTAAATAACAAATTTAGGTTTTTGGCTTTAGCCGTACTCTCGTATTCATTAATTAAATTCTTTAATAATCCGGATAGCTCAACCGATCTTTTCGTGACTTTATATGTACCAAGTTGAAGATCGGTCATATTCAATATTAAGTCGATTGTTCTAATAATTCTTTTACTTGCGGAATCAATAGCGTCGAAAGATAATTTTAACTCTTCACTCTTAATATCGGCAGTTTCTTCTTTTATTATATTTGTAAAATTTATAACAGCATTCAGCGGACTCCTAATTTCATGGCTCATTTGCGCAAGGAATTCCGATTTCATTTTATCGGCAGCTTCGGCTCTCTTTTTCTCTTCTCTCAATTCTTCTACTAATTTTTTATGTTCGGTGATATCGTCTTTAACTGCTATAAAATTTGTTATCTTTCCATGGGTATTTACTATCGGTGAAATTGATTCACTTTCCCAGAACAACTCACCCGATTTCTTTTTGTTCAATAGTTCGCCGTGCCATTCTTTGCCGGATTTTATGGTTGTCCAAAGCTCATTATAAATTTGGGGATCATGCTTACCCGATTTTAGAATTCTGGGATTTTTGCCTATGGCTTCTTCAGAAGTATAGCCCGTAATTTCAGTAAACTTTTTATTTACGTATTCAATATTACCTTCAACATCTGTAATTACTATGGATGATGAACTTTGTTCAACGCCTGTCGAGAGTTTTTTTATTTCTTCTTCATCTCGTTTCCTTTCACTAATATCACGTATGATGCCGGTATAGTACTTTCTACCGGAAGTTGTCCATTCAGCTAAAGATAGTTCAACCGGGAAGATTTTTCCTTTTTTATGCAAACCTTCCAATTCAACGGTTTTTCCAATTACCCTGTGTTCACCGCCGCCAGCTATACGCTGCATCCCTTTTGAATGCTGCTCACGGTATCCGGGTGGTATAATTATGTTTAAAGATTTATTCAACATCTCTTCCGCGGAATAACCGAACATCTTTTCAGACGCCGGATTCCATTCTACAACATTACCATCGCTGTCTGCAGTAACAATTGCATCGGTTGCGGACTGGGAAATTAAACGGTATTTTTCTTCAGCAATTTTTCTATCCGTAATATCAAAAATATAACCTCTTAGATGGGTAAGTTTACCTTTTTCGTTGAATACACCATAAGTATTTTCTATTACATAAATTTCCTTCCCGTCTTTTCTTATCAATGTAGATTCATAATAACTTACTTCGCCTTTTTCCTTTATTACTTTAATAAAATTATCTCTATCGGTTTCGTTTTTATAAATTGACGAGAGAGAATGCTTTTTAATCTCTTCCAACGAATCATAACCTAATATTTTTAATAAAGCGGGATTGCAATCGATCAATTTACCGTCGACGGTCGATAAGAAATCACCTGTGAGATCTTTTTCAAAAAATTCACGGTATTTTTCTTCGCTTTTCTTTAATGCTTCTTCCGCTTCCTTTTTGGGGGTTATATCGTGAACAATTGAATGAAGATAATCTTTTCCTTCAATTTCTATTTTGCTGACAAAAACTTCTACATCTCGTATTGTGCCGTCTGCCCGTTTGTGCTTAAACTCAAAGTAAGTACGTCGTGATTCCCTTGCTTTTTTCATTTCCTTTTCTATTGCTTCGGGAGGGAGAGTGTTGATTTGGTTTATGTTCATCCGGCGCATTTCATCCCTGCTCCAGCCGTAGTATTTAACCGCAGCCTCGTTCACATCAACCAAATTGCCGTTATCCGGATCAATTAACAGCATTGGAGCAATATTATTTTCAAATAAATTCTTGAATTTTTCTTCGCTTTGCCGCAGGGCTTCTTCGGCCTGTTTGCGTTGCATAATCATCTGAGAATTTTCAATTGCAATTGCAGCTCCGGCGGCTAAAGCTTGGAGAAGCATTACATCGTGTTCATCAAAATTGTCCGGTTTATTGTGTAATTCAAAGCATCCGATTATTTCACCGTGCTTATTAAGTATAGGAACATCAACAAGATTATAGAACCCCAATGCTTTTTGTATTTCGGGAATAACGTGTTTATCATTTTCAGCATTGTTAGTAATATATGGTTTGCGTGTTGCCATCACCCATCCCGGGACGCCGTAATCTTTTTCAAAACTGTAATCGATTGGAAAGATATTTCCATTTTGGTCGTATTCTTTAAATACCATCTTCACGCCAATTAATAAACCCGCCGTTCCATCTTTTGCGCCGGTGAGTTCTCTTGCTGAAGCCACAAGATTCCTCATTACTGTCGGAAGTTCAAGAACAGAATTTAATTGTTGTGTCGCTTTGGTGAGGAACTTCCAATTTTGATTAAATTTTTTCAACTTAGTTTCCGCTTGCACCTGCTTGGTAACATTACGGAAATAACCAATCAGCCCATTGATCTTGCCGTCATTGTCATACTTGGGAGAATAAATACCTTCGAAGTATTCAGTTTCGCCCTTGAGATTTTTAATTGGTATGAGCATTTGTTCAGTACTCTTGCCCTCAAGCACACTTTTTTTTATGCGCGTGAGCTTATCGGCATCTGCTTTTGATGTTCCAAGCTCGTAATCGGTTTTACCCAGCATGTCATCCACGGTCAATCCTAACTGGGGATTAAAGACGAATGTATATTTAAGTTGCATGTCCTGGATCAAGATATGGTCAGGAGAATTCATCGAAATTGTTTTGAATTTTTCTTCGCTCTGCCGCAGCTCCTCGGTCGCCTTCTTATACTCCGCTTTTAATTTGGCTTCTTCGAGTGCGCGCTGTATTGCCATGGGAAGTCTTTCGGGTCTGTCCTTCAATACATAGTCCACGGCGCCCTGCTTGAGCAGTTCAACGGCAGTTTCTTCGCCAATGGAGCCTGAAACGCAGATTAAGGGTGTTTCGGGAGAGAGTTTTTTGCTGATTTCCAATGCACCAAAAGCATCAAACCCCGGCAGTTTAAAATCAGCGAGGATAAGATCAAAACTCTGTTTACGCAGCGCGGCAATGTAGTCTGCTTCATTTTTAACGTGGGTTAAATCTAAGTTGTAACCTTCAGATAATAATTGTTCGCGGGTTAATTCCATATCTTGGATTGAATCTTCCAGGTGAAGAACTTTGAGCTCGTCATCGTTGAGGTCTGCTTTTGTTTTCATAATTTATTATCCGTGTCAATCAGCGTTGCTTGCATCTGTGTCATCCGCGTTCAATGTTTTTTTTGGCACGCTGATGCCGCCGATCTTCGAACGCGGATAATCGCAGATAAAATTCGTATTAATCATCGTTCTATCTCTTTCTCTTATTTTCATACACTTTACGAATGAACTCCGGTTTTTTGCCAAAATTTAAAAGTAAACCAACTTCCATATCTGTACCTCTAAGGTAATTTAGCAACTGCGCTTCAATTTCTTTTGTTAAAAATTCCGCAGCTTTTAGTTCCAAAATAACCAAATCATTTACAACAATATCAGCATAATATTCCCCTACTTCATAACCTCTATAATTTACTTTTATTTGCTTTTGAGCTTCCACTTGGAAACCTCTTGCTTTCAATTCAATAAACATAGAATTCTGATAGACTTTTTCGAGAAAGCCATATCCTAATTCATTATAGACATCATAGAATGTCTTAATAATTCTATTAGTCAATTCTTCGTGTAAAAGTTTCATGTCGTAGTCTTTTATCCGTGTCAATCCGCGTTGCTTGCATCCGTTTAATCCGCGTTCAATATTTTTTTTTGGCACGCTGATGCCGCCGATCTCAGAACGCTGATTTTCTTCAATTTCCGTTCAAATACATAAAAAGAACTTAAGTTCCGATCATCTTTAATTAAAATAAGAAAAGTCTTTAAATAAAGCACATAAAAAATTGGAAGAAAACGAGACATCTTATTTTTGACTTTGAGAAGACATTTCAAGTATTTGTCTTTCAGCCTGAGTGAATGAAGTTTCGTTAAACAACTTTCCCATTTCTTTATAAGCTCTGAGTAAAACCGGCGACTCAGCCATAATTGCATGCATATTCGGAATAAAACCCGCTCCGTTTTTGGACTCTTTTAACATTTCCTTCGATTCATCCGGCGCAGTTTCCAATGTGTGAATTGTGAATTTGTGCATATTTGCTTCCATTATTTTAATCTCTTTAACACAGCCAATAAAAGTCCCGCGCTAATTCTCGTTTTGTAATCGGGATTGATATACTCAAATAATATTTTACCGGCTGTATCGACAACAAATAAGGAAGGTACGGGAAGCAGACCGCTATTCAGCCCGCTCGATCTTTCGCTTAACATTCCTGAATATTTATCCGGGGCTTTAAATGCAAGTCCCATCGCTTTGATAAATTTCCCGTCGGCGTCGGAATACAAAGAGTAACTTAATTTATGCTCGTCATCAGTAGTTCTGATATTCTCCGGCGAGTCGGGACTTACAGCAATGATTTGATAACCGAGATTTACTATTTCATTTTGCACGCTTTGAATTTCGGAAAGATGGAGATTGCAAAAAGGGCACCAGCCCCCGCGGTAGAATAAAAGGACGGTTGGTTTTTTACGAATGATATTAAAAATATTATCGGTGCTTTCATCTGCTGTTTTTAATTCAAAATCAGGAATTGTTTCACCAACAAGTAAAGGAGAAATATCCTCAGCCTTATCCGCAATTTGAGCTACTGCGGATAATGATGTAATTACAAAAAATAAAATAACTAAAAAGAAAAACTTCATTAGACCTCCGATTTTTCCATAATACAATACTACCTAAATGTTCACTTAAGATATAAGATAGAAGAAATACAGCTATAATAAGAATGTGATTGTTTTTCTCGAGAGTGACGAAACTTTGCGGATATAATTTATTTTTGAATAATATCCTGACCGACACTCGAAAGTCGATCAGGATGATTAAATTATTAGAATTATGCTTTTACTTTTTCCCACTTGTTCGGTTGGAATGCTTCATCAAGCGGTGTTTGAACAATATGATTAATATAGTTGCTCAAAGTTTTTTGTGTAATCCCCACAATAACTTCGAGTAATTGCGCTTTAGAATAACCGGCATCTAAAAATGCTTGAACTTCATTTTCTTCAACCCATCCTCTTTTTTCGACAACTGATTGAGTAAAATTACGCAGCGCTTCGAGCTTAGAATCCGCAATTGCTTCTCCTGTTCGTAATGCTTCGATAATGTTTCCATCTAACTTCTGCATTTGAGCAACGGTTGAATGAACAGCCATACAATAATGACATTTATTAACATAACTCGTCGCGAGCAGAACAATTTGTTTTTCGGTTGAATTAAGTGACGAAGACTCAAAACTTTGATTGATGCTGTTATAAGCATTTAATGCAGCCGGCGCTTCAGCCATAATTCCGTACAAGTTGGGGATAAAACCTAATTGCTTTTGAGCACCTTCTAATAATTCTTTTGAATTTTCAGGTGCCGTTTCGATGGTGTGAATTTCGAATTTTGTCATTATATTCCTCCATTTATTTGAAAATTGTTTTTGTTAATTAAGTTAATTTCTTTTCCGAGCTTACGTCAACAAACTTATAAATGGAAGAAGTATATTACTGTCGTAAAATTGACAAAGGCGCCGAAGATAAATTTGCCTACCAAGCAAGTGTCGATTGTTTATTATAGAAGATCATAACGAGACGGCATGGAAAGCAAAGAGTGTTAAAATAAATTGTAAAAAATGCTTCCAAATAGTTTACGCACTCCCGTCAAGTTCAAAAGCATTCCAACAAGTCAAGCTGTTCTTAATTGAGATATAAGAATTACTTTCGTTCATTTGTATGTTGAATCGCACCATTCGCTAATTTCATCTGTCACTTAATCATTTTTTAGTCCGTAGCTTATAAAATGCAACACCAGCTATAAGAATTACCGTACCGATAAAAGCCAAAGTATAATCCAAACCGAGAATAAATTTATCTTGCCATTCACGATATGTAGTTCCGAGAAGCTCGTCCTTTCGTTCAATAAGAATCTCGGTTTTTGTAAATATTTCACCTCCGTATAATTGCCAGGCTAAAATAGCTGCTACAACTAAAATTATACTTATCAGAATAACGTTTTTCTGGTTTTTGTTGATTAACATTTTTATCCCTTTTAATAAAATGAATTGAAAGCAACTTATAGAATTCTGTTAAATTCAGATGTCAAGTTTTAGACAAAAGTTTTAATGAATTAGTGACCTAGTATTTGAGCTACCAAATGCCATTTAACTGTTCTTCAATATATTGACAAAATCTCCTCGAGCTTTTTTTTAATGTTACCCCCTTTTTTCATCAATTTTTTTATTAATTTCTTCTGTTATGAAAAAATTAGACTTCAGACCACATAAGTCTAAGGAAGATTTCAGAAAAAACTACAAATTACACGATCTCGCTGAAAAGCACGGCAAAAATCTTCTAACTCAATGGGGAATAGATTTCAAAGATTTTGGCAAAGACATGCGCTATCAAAAGCTCTGGGAAAAAGGGAAAGATAAGCCTGATGTTGTTATTAATATTAACGGCAAACAAATATTGCTTGATTGGAAAAGCAAACATAAAACACAATGGATTTTGAATAAACGTGCCTATAATGCTTATAAAAATTGGTCGGATAAATTATCACTTAAAGTTGTAATAGCATTTTTTGTATTCGACGAAGAAAATAATTTACAAGGAAGAAAATTTGCCGTAATTGGTCAACATCCGCTTACTGAATCGAGCGGGAAACAATGGGACAAAAATGAAACGGTGGAATTCGTAAATCCTTTACCCGATTTCACAAAAGCCAACCTCACTAAGTACTGTTTATAGATGGATTACAAGTCAATAGAAAATATTTTTAGAAACTCTAATGACCCGGATGAATTGTTTGACACATTTAATTTCGCACTACATGCAAACATTAAAGATGCAGAACTCTATAAAATTTTATTAGGCAACCCTGTTCTTTCCGAAGATGAACTTTGTATGTATATTGAAAAAATATCTGCCGTAATTCCCAAAGCCTCTTTTGATATTTTTTTATGGGGGGCTGAATTATTCGGAATAAAACCATATAAAACCGATTCAATTGAAAAAGCATTGCAATATTGTGCAAGAGCTGTGCAAGAAAACCCGACAAGTTTTCTCCCCTACAAACTGGCAATAAGTTTTTATAATTACGAATTAAATACATACATCAATAAGCAAATCATAGACTTCATAGAAGCAGGTATTGAAACAGTAAACCGAAAGAGTGAATTGTACAAACTTCTTGCAAATCATTACAAAAAGTTGGGTGATTATTTAAAAGAAAAGAAGTATGAACGGCTCGCACAAAAAGCAGTTAAAGAAGAACGCAATTAGTAGTAATAACCGATTGTAAAATAAAAGAGAGTTTCTCCCCAGCTTATAATATTATCAGGTAAAGCTTTTTTAAGCAGAAAACTTTTACCAACGGAAAATTCAGCCGGCCCAACGGGGGTATCAAAAGCGAGAGAAACACCAACGCCGTGTCGTAAATCTTTGAAACGGATGCTCTCCTGCTGAGCCCAAATTGAGCCGAGGTCGTAACGAGCTTTAACATATGTATCAAACCAAAAGTCAATAGGAAGTTTTGCCCTGTATGTTAACGAAGTAGTGAAAATTTGTCGCCCTCTAAATTCATAATCTCTATAACCGTAAAAGCTGCTTTGCCCACCGAAGGAAAACATTTGACTAAGGGGAAGTGTTTCGTCAGCATAGCCAAATTTTAATTTTAGATTCAATGTGTGTATATCGCTTAAAGAAAAATAACCGTTGTAATTTAGATAAAGTTTAGAATAGCCTATATCACCGCCAAAAGCCGATTGAGCTGTTTCATAAAAACCGTTAAAATAAACACCGGTTGTTGGGAAGGGATATTGATCTTGTGAATCTATTGAGAGCAGGAATTTAATTGCAGCAATGTTTGTTGAATATTCGCCTGCTTCGGGAAAATCCTGTTCACCTTTTATTTTATCTCGCTGGTATCGCCCTTCAACCATAACATTGCCGAATTTTCCGAACTGTGCACCAACGGCAACCGAGCCGCCTAAGTAACTCTGAATATATTCGCCGGACTTACTGCGCATGAACCTGTTTTCAGAATTGGTCGAATCATCTTGATAAGTGTTTATGTTCCTCAAATTATAGTATGCTTTAATTTTATATGTGAGATATGTATCAAAAACTCTGTTTGCTTTGTGCTCAATTGCAAAAAGTTGATTGCGAATACCTCCCGAAAAGAGTGCTCCCAATTCGGTTCCTGTTCCCAACAAATTTTCATCTCTCAGATCGATTGATAACTGTGTGAAATATTCATTATCTACACGAAGCCCAAAACGAAGCAGCAAAGAAGGCTTTTCAACTACTTTTAGCGTAAGCACGTTTCTATTGTCAATTTGATCGATTTGAAGATCAACGCTTTCGAACAAACCTGTACTTCTGAGATTAGAAAGTCCATTTTCAATTTCACTTCGTATAAAAACATCACCTTCTTCAAAAGGGAGTTCCCTTGTAATTACTTCCGTCGTTGTTCTTTCGTTTCCTTCTACAATAAGTTTGTCTATTCTTTGCTCATCAATGTTAATTCTAAGTATCCCATTTTCAAAAGAATAATTTTTAATTCGCGCAAGCGAATAACCGTGATTTCTATATTCACGAAGTATATTTAAAAAAGCCTTAAGTACTTTTTTACTGTTGAACGGGTGATCTTTCAACATTATGGAGTGAATAACTATCGAATCCGCATCAATTAATTCGGCACCATTAACAATAATGTTTTCTACAATGGGATTTGTTTTATAGTTTACGTATAAGACGGATGTAAGAGTATCAATTTCTACTGTAAGCGAGTTGTAATTGTCTATCGCATTATAATTTATCAATGTATAAACAATTTCCTTTTCGGAAACAACCGGTTTTTTAGTCAGCCTTTCTTGCAGATAAATTTTCAGTTCATTATCGTCACATTCAACTTTTAGATCGGCATATTTGTTATCATCAGCTTTTATTTTATCCTTAGCTATGGAATTTAACTGGTCTTTAATAGAAGCAATTGATTTCAAAGTTGAACCATAACCTCTGTCAATTAAGTTTCTAAGTCCCGTGAAGTCATCATTTTTATGCATATTAACATCCGGGTGAACAACAACATCCGCTTGCATTAGTTGTCTTTCATTTATCAAGCGCATTGGTATGCTGACAAGTTGGTCTGCAATTTCCCAAGGGTATTTTAATTCTTCTTCAGTTCTAAGGGGACTTGTTACATCAACGGCAATCAAATAATCGGGCTTAGATTGACGAGCTATTTCTACGGGTACATTTGCAACCAATCCGCCATCAACTAATATAGAACTATCTACTTTAACAGGTTCTAAAACAAGTGAAACGCTTGAGCTTGCACGCATTGCTATTCCAAGAGAACCTTCGCTTAAAACATGCGGTTCGCCGGTTACTAAATTTGTACTTACAGCTTTGAAGGGATAAAGAAGATTGTTAAAATTTTTTGCCGTATTAAGAGGTGCGTTTAAGCTGAGAAGATTTAAAAAATTTGCAACTCTCTGCCCTGTGTTTATTGCAGTGGGAATCACCGGCTCAAAGCCGTCCAACCGTATAGCAAATATTGCTTTATCTTCCGTTATTTTTTGATCCAGAAATAATTCGCGTCGGTTGGTTTCTTCAAGCGAAAAGAAATCATCCCAAGGTGCAGTAATTATAAGAGAATCAAGCTGCTCCAGATCATAGCCCGCTGAATATAAACCGCCGATAATGCTTCCCATGCTTGTTCCTACTATTTCATCGACTTTAATATCAAACTCTTCAAATGCTTTAAGAACACCGAGTTGAGCAATACCTCGCGCACCGCCGCCGCTTAGTGCTAAAGATACGTAGGGTTTATATTCAGATTGAAGCAATGTTAAACCGAATGGGAGAGGCTTTGATGTTAGTTTTAGGTCAATAGTTTTTCGCTGCTGTGCAGACAGAGTAATTGCAAGCAATAAAAAGATAAATAAAATTTTCTTTCTGATAAGCATTTATTAAATCGACCTAAAACCAACATCTAATTTAGAATTTTTTATTCTTTTTTTGTTTTCTTTGTGCATTTTTCTGCGCTTGCGCCTGTTTTTCGGCAGCTTCCATCATTCTTGCCATAAAACCGCCGCCTTTCTTTTTACCGTCTTTAACCGGCACCAATTCTTCGTCGGTTTTATGATGATTAATATAGTATTGCTGCGCAATAGAAAAGAGATTGAACATAAAGTAATAGAGGTTCAATCCAGAAGGAAAACTCATAAACAATACCGTAAACATTACAGGCATTATATACACCAAAGCTTTTTGACTGGGATCTTTAACAGACATTTTCTGTTGGAGAAACATTGTAACGCCCAGGAGTAATGCTAGTCCGCTTATTTGATCCACCCCGAATAAAGGTATCTTAAAAGGAAGAGTAGCAATAATATCGGGTGAAGAAAGATTTGTTATCCAAAGTATAAACGGTTCGTGTCTAATTTCAATTGTTACTTTGAAAAAAGTAAACAACGCAAAAAGAATAGGCATCTGAAGCAACATCGGCAAACAACCTCCTGCCGGATTAATACCGTAGGTCGAGTAGAGCTTCATCGTCTCCTTTTGAACTTTTTGCTGGTCATCCTTATACTTTTCTTTTATCTCCTTAATCTTCGGCTGAAGCATCTGCATCCGCTTCATTGATTTGTAGCTTTGTTTCGTAAGCGGATACAAGGCTAATTTTATAATCAACGTAAAAACAATAATTACAAAACCATAGTTAGGAATAAATTTATGAAGGAATAAGAACAAAGGGAGAATCAAGTATTCCGAAATTGGTCTTAATATTTGGAAGCCGAATATGCTTCCGAAGTCATATATTTCTTGGAAGTTTCTATCGTAAGAAGCAAGTAAATCATAATCCATCGGACCGATGAACAACGTGAAAGAATCTTTTTGATAATTTTGATTTTTGAAAGGAACCTTTAGAGTAGCGCTGTAATATTCGCGTGCGCCCCATTTAGTTTCGACGTGTGTTCCTTCAAAATAAGCGCCGCCGTCATCATAGGGCTGTTCGGGAGCAATGATAATTCCGAAATATTTATTTTTAACACCAACCCAATCAACACGACCGGAAATATCTTTAGTAACTTCTTCACCCACGGAAGAAGCATCCACAATCACCTGTTCCCCACCTGAGTATGCTGAAGCCGTGCTGAATGTTGCTTCGTCAACTGAGTTGTCTTCAACAAAATTAATTCCGTTTTCCCACATCACATCGTAGGTATAACTGCTGATAAAATCGTTTAGATTTTTTAATTCAATATCAACTTTGGCGGAATAACTATCTCCGTAAAATGTAAATGTTTTTACAATCTCTCTATCTTCGCCAAGTGAATATGTGTAACTTAAAATAAGAGAATCGTTTGTAGAGATTGTATATTTGTAATTTTCTAAAGATGACTTAAAAGGAAGATTTTTCGTGTTGATCAATTGTCCGCTTTTTGTTACGAAGAGAAGGTTAAAATCTCCGCCTTCGTTTTGATTAACAAGTTGAACGTGTCGGTTGTAAAAATCGTCTTCGGGAAATTTTCTATGATACCATGTTTCATATTCTTTCAAATAAAATTTTCTAATTCTGCCGCCTTCATTTGTCATCTCTGCTCTAAACACATCGCTATCAATTGTGATTACTTTCTCTTCGAAATCTTCTACGGTTGGTAATGAAGAATCCGTTTGAGCTTCTTCGGCTACTTCCGGCACATTTTGTTCGGGTGCTGCCGAAGAAAATGAAGTATCAACTTGTTGAGACGTTTGAGGCTGTTCAGTTTTAGGCTGCGGCTCGGGTGCATTGAGGTATAACCATAAGACTAAAATTATCCCGATAAAAACGAAAGCAAGAGTGGTTTGTTTGTCCATTTTAATTCCAAATTTTATTCAACAGGATCATATCCCCCTTTGTTGAAGGGATTACATCTTAAAATTCTCCAAATTGATTTTGCTCCTCCTTTTATCACGCCGAATTTTCTAAAAGCCTGAACCGAATACTCGGAACAAGTCGGATAAAATCTGCAGGAAGGAGGAAAGAGTGGAGATATTAGTTTTTGATAAAGCTTGATGATATAAATAAAAACGTTACGCATCTATTTTTCATTAATCACAATTTTTTTCATCAAATCAACAACAGCGGGCATAACTTCTTTCAATTTTAGTTTCTTTTCATTTTTTTCATTTACAGTATTAGGCGATAAAACAACCAAGAGATTTCTTTTGTTAAGATCAAGCGAATCATATAAAAGAAGTTTATTCAATCTGAATGATTCCCTCAATAATCGTTTAACCCTGTTGCGCCAAACGGCTTTTCCCGCCCTCTTATGAACAGCAAACGCAGCCTTAACTAAGCCGCGTTCGTTTGTTTCGTCGAAAAAGTATGTCGCTTTAAATCTTTTATCGGAAGAGTAAATTATTTTACCTAAGCTAAAAACCTTTTCAAAATCATTTTTACTTTTAATCCGTTCTGATTTTGAAAGCCCTTGAGTCTTCACATTTTTATTCGTCGCTTACTGTTAATTTCTTTCTTCCTTTGGCTCTGCGTCTAGCAAGAATTTTTCTACCGTTTTTGGTAGCCATTCTTTCGCGGAACCCGTGTTTGTTTTTACGTTTTCTGTTGCTTGGTTGAAATGTTCTTTTCATTACAATATACCTTTATTAAAAATATAACTTTTTCAAAAGAACCGAAAAATATGGAAATATTAAATTATTTACAAGAAAGGAGTTACGCCAAAAAAGAAGGGCGAAAGTAAGCTAATTGTCACCAGCCATAGGACAACCAACGCTCCCGCCCTCTCAGTAACGAACCAGACGTAAGTTCGAATTTTTTCGTCTTAAAATGAGGGTGCATTTGCATTTAGTTGTGCAACCGACGTGCCATTCGGATATCCCCAATAAAGGCGATTTTTTAGCTAATTATTAGATATTTGGTGTTTCATAATGATTTGTGTTTCAATTTGCTTCACAAATTAATCCGAAGATGGAAGGTATTCCTAGTTTATTGAGGTTGTTCGGCAAGAATTTTACTTGAAGCGGGCAAGGTCTTCAACTTTGCCGACGTCTTGCCAGAATGAATAATTATGCAGAAACGCTTTAATCTTTTCCTTTTTTGCAGCTTTTAGATATACATCAATAATAGAAAACTTCTCCTCATCCGGGAAATAGTTGAACAATTTCGGGTCAATAACGTGAATACCGCTGAATGCAAATTGCTCCAAATTTTCTTTGCTTCGCGAAATTATTCTGTCACCGGTTTTAACATTTTCCCATCCGCATAGAATTTTCTGTTCATCAAACAACAAATAACGCAAACTTTTTCTATTACGCACGGCCACCGTAGCAATCGAATTATTGTTTTGATGAGTTTGATATAAGTCTCTTAAGTTTAAATCCGTAATAATATCAACATTGTGAACAAGGAAAGGTTGTCCATCATCAAAAAAGTTTTGAGCTTTCTTTAATCCCCCGCCGGTATCAAGCAGTCGTTTTCTTTCATCCGATATTTCAATTTTTGCTTTGAATTTTTTATCGGCAAGAAAATTTATTATTTGCTCGGCAAAGTGATGAACGTTTACAATAATTTTATCAAAACCGTTTTGAATTAATTTGTTGATGGTTATTTCAAGAAGTGTTTTGCCTCTAATTTCAATAAGGGCTTTCGGTTTGTCGTTTGTAAGAGGTCGAAGCCGCGTACCCAATCCTGCTGCAAAAATCATTGCTTTCATAATTCATCACGCTTGTCTAATTCGGTATGAATTAAATTAACTTCAATACCCGGTTTGGTTCTCAAATACTTCACGGTTTTTTCGGCACAATAGACGGAACGGTGCTGACCGCCGGTACAACCGAAATTGACCATAAGATTTTTGAATCCCCGCTCTTTATAATCCTTAACCGACATTAAAATAATTTTCCAAGCCGCTTTTAAAAACTTATCCGTGTCTGAATTTGATTCCAAAAATTTTATAACCTTCTCATCTTTGCCGGTTAACATTTTATATTCATCGTACCTTCCGGGATTATTAATCGCTCTGCAGTCGAATACAAAACCGCCGCCGTTACCGGTTAGATCTGCCGGAATACCGTTTTTGTAAGAGAAACTTGTCACTGTTATTTTCAACATATTGTTTGGCTGTTCCGTAAACTTTTCTCTTAGATCGGAATTGATAATTTGAGCAAGAGTGTAAAAGAGTTCATCGCACTTTATGTTAACTTTTTGATTCTCAATAATCCATTCCAAATTTTCAATTGCAAAAGGAATACTTTTTAGAAAGTGATCTTTTCGTTCGTAAAATCCGCGGTAACCGTAAGCACCGAGTGTTTGAAGAATCCGAATTAACACAAACCCGTAAAAATGTTCTTTAAATTCTGTCTCGTTTATCTTTTCATATTTGCTTAGTTCGCTTAAGTAATAATCGAGTAATTCTTCTCTTTGATCGAAAGGAATATTTGCTCGGGCACTCCACAAAAGCGAAGCAACATCGTACTGCAATGCCCCCTTCCTTCCGCCTTGGAAATCGATAAAGTAAAGCAGCTTATCTTTAATCATAATATTACGGGATTGGAAATCACGGTACATGAAAAAATCCGCCGGAACTTTCGACAAATATTCAGCAAGTACTTTAAAATCTTCTTCAAGTTTCCCTTCGTGGAACGGAACACCGGCAAGCTTTAAGAAGTAGTACTTGAAGTAATTCAAATCCCAGAGAATCGACTGCACATCAAATTTATCCCGCGGATAACAAACCGAGTAATCCAAATTCTTTGCAGCAGAAATTTGAAACTTAGGAAGGATTGAGAGTGATTCTTTATAATATTCTTTTACTTCTTCAATAAATCCGTTTTCGTTTAACAATCTGAATAAAGATTGATCACCTAAATCTTCTTGAAGATAAATGTTATTAGCTAAATCTTCGGCTAATATTTGAGGAACAGAAAGTCCTTTCGAAAAGAAATGTTTTGTAAAAGTAATAAAAGCTTTGTTTTCTTTTTTATCTTTGTTGAAAACAGCAATTGCGGTTGCAGTTTTTCCGGTTAACCGGTAATATTTTCTGTTAGAGCCTGATTGCGGAAGCGGAATAATTTTAATAGCATTTTCATTCGCCCACGATTTAAAGAGTTGACTAAGTTTGTTTTGTAAAGTTATGTTCATTAACTCAATAAGTTTTGAGCAATAATTTAGGAAAATAATTAAAGAAAATAAGTTGTAATTCACAGCTGTCCAAAAGAAATC